>Ga0307406_10001391_pt1 | contig 13455 bp, 6 predicted proteins | sample 322Cmetagenome_3_FD_203706 | JGI IMG/M metagenome (GOLD analysis project Ga0307406, IMG submission 203706) | Maize rhizosphere microbial communities from greenhouse at UC Davis, California, United States - 322HYB-C-2 | ecosystem: Host-associated > Plants > Roots > Rhizosphere > Soil | place... | reverse complement strand
CGGGCCCGCCGGCTTCCAGCCGCGCCACGCCGCTGCCAACACCGAGCTGCGGCTCCAGGCGTGGGCGCGGTGGTCCGCCGGCTGGGCGCCGCTCGCGCTCCTGCCGATGCTCGGGCTCCTCGTCGGCGCCCGCCGCGGCGGCGCCACCGCGCGCCGCCGCGCGCTGTGCGGCGGCGTGGTCGCCGCGGTGATCGGCGGCTACGGGCTGTTCTTCTATCACGGCGTCGCGTACGGCCCGCGCTTCTATTACACGGCGCTGCCGTTCACGGTCCTGCTCGCCGCCGCCGCGTGCGCGGATCTCGGCGGCTGGCTCGCGGCGCGCGGCCGGCGCGGCGCGCTCGCCGCTGGCGCGCTCTCCCTCGGGCTGCCCGCCGTCATCGTGCTCGCCATGATCGCGGACCGCGCGGCCGTCGAGGAGCACTGCGGCCGCCGCCCCGCGCTCGCAGGCGGCGCGATCGCCGAGCTGCTGGCGCGGCCCGAGCTCGCGGACGCGCTCGTGTTCGTGGACTCGATGAAGATCCCGGCGGCGGTGACGCAGTACCCCGCCGATATAGAGCGCAACCGACCGCTCGTGGTCAAGGATCTCGGCAACGCCGCCAACGCCGGCTTCGCGCGGCTGCACCCCGGCCGCCGCCCCGTGCGCCTCGCCGGCACGCACACGTCCCCGCTCAGCTACGCCGCCGATGCGCCCATGCGCCACGAGGGCGGCGCGCTCTACCCGCTCGAGCGCGCGACCGGCGGCTTCGGCCAGCGGATCCCCGCGCGCGACGCCGGCAACCTGCCGCTCTCCGGCGGCGAGGCGCTCCGCTTCGACGCCGACGGCCCGGCGCGCTTCGCGATCCCCGTCGTCGCGCTCGCCGCCGACGCCGGCCCGATGACGCTCGCGCTCGCCCTCGCGCACCACCCGCGCGGCGCGGCGATCACCGTCTCCATCGACGGCGGCCCCGCCCTCGCGACGGAGGCCACCGCGGCCCCCGCCTGGTCGCTCGCCGTGCGCGAGGTAGCCGTCACGCTCGCCCCCGGCGCGCACTGGGTCGAATTCGCCGTCCCCGACGGCCGCCGCGGCCAGTCCGTGATCCTCGACTACGCCGAGCTGCGCCCGCGCGGAACGCCCTCCCCCTCCGGCACGGCTCGCGATCCGTAGCATCACGCGTATCGTCGGCGCTCCCCGAGCCAGAACGACACTGGCCCGGCTCGAGCCGCCGGCCCTGCGCACCGGCGGCCCCGCGCACCGGCGAACGTGGCGTGGAGCCGCATCGAGCGCCCTGACCAGGGACGCTGGGTGGCATGCGAGTGCTTGTCTCCGCGCGCGCGCCGGTACGACCGATGCACCACGCGCGAGAGGAGGTGCCTATGAGGCCAACGAGCTCGTTCGGAGTCCTGCTGTTCCTGGTGATCACTCTCGCGGGCTTCGTGCTCGCGGGGGTCCTGTTCCGCGCGGTGGAGCCCTCCAGCGTGCTCGTCGCGGGGATCGGGATCCTAGTCGCGTGGCTCGTCGCTTCCGCCGCCAAGATCGCAGCGCCGTGGGACCGCGCCGTCGTGCTACGCCTGGGGCGGTTCCGCGGGCTGCGGGGGCCGGGCCTGTTCGGGATCATCCCGATCATCGACACGATCCCGTACTGGATCGACACCCGCGTGATCACCACCGGGTTCAAGGCCGAGAAGACGCTGACCAAGGACACCGTCCCAGTCGACGTCGATGCGGTGCTGTTCTGGAAGGTGATCGACGCCGAGAAGGCTGCGCTCGCGGTGGCCGACTACGCGGCCGCGATCCGCTGGGCGGCGCAGACCGCGCTCCGCGACGTGATCGGCAAGACGGTGCTCGCGGACCTGCTCGAGGGTCGCGGCAGGATCTCGGCCGACCTGCAGCAGATCATCGACCAGCGCACCGAGCCGTGGGGGATCAACGTGATCGCGGTCGAGGTCCGGGACGTCTTGATCCCGGCCGCGCTCGAGGACGCGATGTCGATGCAGGCGCAGGCCGAGCGAGAGCGGCAGGCCCGCGTGATCCTCGGAGACTCGGAGCGCCAGGTCGCCGAGAAGTTCGGCGAGGCGGCCAAGACCTACGCCCACGATCCCATCGCGCTGCACCTGCGCGCGATGAACATGCTCTACGAGGGCCTCAAGCAGAACGCGACGATCGTGATCGTACCCAGCACGGCGCTCGAGTCGATGCAGCTCGGCGGGCTCGCCGGCATCACCGCCCTGACCATGGGCCTGGGCAAGGACGGGCCGGCCAAGGAGACCGCCGTCGCGAGCGCGAACGCGAGCCATTGATCCGCGGATCGCCGCGAGCCATTTCGCCGCTGCGACCCGCTCGCCCGCGCCCGCGTGCTACCTGCTCCTGCCCCAGGCCGTGAAGAGCTGGCTCCTGCGCCGGCGCTAAATCTGGCGCGACGCCCGCGCCGCCTGCGGGGTGCGGTGGAACGAGCGAGATCACCCAGGACTCGGTGAGGCTCGCATTGTGCTCGCGCTGCTGTGATCGGATTTGAATGGGCAGTCGATTTCAGCGCGACGCCTCGCGAGAGCCTCCTCCTGGCAGGTAAGCGAAATCTATTGATGCGATATCGTGACTCCACGCCCATCGACGAGGGCAGCGCCTCCACACGGAGCAGGAGTGTACGAATCGACAAGACCGGCATGCGCGCCGGCATCGATCCCTGCCGAGCGGCGGGGATGCTCGACGACGTTTGTCGCGCACTTCACCGGCGCGACGACCATGTCCGATCGAGCCATGAATGCTCCCGAGACCAGAAAGGTCATCCTGATGTTGTATCGCTCCCGCACCAAGGGTGCTTCGTTTGCGCCTGGGCTTGGCGCCGTCTTCACGATGTGCGCGCTGTTCGCCTGCAGTAACGGCAGCACGAAAGAGCAGGAACAGCAGGAACAGCAGGAACAGCAGGAACAGCAGGAACAGCAGGAAGCGCAGGGCGTCGACCTGGCCGGCATGCCACCCGTGATGCTGCAGGAGCAGCTGCGCGTGCGCTTCGACTTGCGCCCGCTGTCGCGGGAGCCGATTCCACTACCGATCGGCGGCCATATCATCAAACAAGCGGCCGCCGTCCGGCTGGGCAAGGCGTTCTTCTGGGACATCCAAGCCGGCAGCGACGGCCAGGTCGCCTGCGCCACCTGCCACGCGATGGCAGGGTCGGATGCACGCCGGCTCAATACCCTCAACCCCGGCCTCGACGGAATCTTCGGCAGCGGCGGCGTGACCGGACCGGGTCAGCTCTACACGCCGGTGTCGATCACGAACGACGACATCGTCGGGGTCCAGGGCGTCGTGGTCTCCAGGTTCCATGCGATCGATCCCGATCCGCACGTCGCCGCGGAGAGCTGCACCGCTATCAACTTCCCGCCGTTCGGCCTCGAGCGCAGGGTCGTGTCCCGTCAGGCACCGATGATCTACGGTGCAGTCTTCCTCCGCCAGCTGTTCTGGGCCGGCGAGGCCAGCGACGAGTTCAACGGTGTCACGATCTGGGGCTTCGGCGGCAACAGCGGTGGGGTCAGCTCCACACACGTGAAGAACGCCGCGCTCGCGTCACAGGCGGTCGGGCCTATCAACAACTTCGAAGAGATGGCTTGCTTCGGACGGCCGCTCGTCGGCCCGAACAGCTTCGCGGCGAAGCTGCTCGCCCGACAGCCGCTGCAGCTTCAACGCGTATCTCGCACCGACAGCGTGCTCGGCGCGCTCGCCACCCCCGGCGGCCCGGGTCTGATCTGCGATGGCGCGCCCTGCACGTACCGCGGCATGATCGAAGAAGCGTTCGGCCCGGAGCTGGCGGCTGACGCCGAGAACGTCTTCACGATCATGTGGGGCGAGGCGATCCAGGCGTACGAGTCGACGCTGATTCCCGATCAGACGCCGTTCGATCGGTTCTTCAGTGGCCACCTCACCGAACTCACGCCGCGACAGCTCCTGGGCCTGGCGACCTTCGTGGGCCGCGGCAACTGTGCGGCCTGCCACGCGGGTCCCTTCTTCTCGGACGCGACGGTGCGGTCCTTCAACGAGAACGGTCCTCTCAACCGCGATGGCGGAGACCAGGGTTTCCACAATACCGGCATGGTCAACAGCGACTTCGATCGCGGTCGCGGTGACGTCGGTCCGCTCGGGGTGCCGTTCACGGCGAGCGGCTCGCAGTTCGACAACTTCGCATTCAAGACACCGACCCTGCGCAACGTGAAGCTGACCGCGCCGTACTTCCATACCGGCAGCAACCCGACGCTGGAGGAGGTCGTCGAGTTCTACAATCGAGGCGGCGACGCTGCGAACCCGGAGCGTTCGCTGGATGTCCGTCCACTGCATCTGACCAGCATCGAGAAGGCAGCGCTCGTGGACTTCATGGCCAATGCGCTCACCGACTGCCGCGTCGAGAAGCGGCGTGCACCGTTCGACCACCCGGAGCTCTCGATCCCCAACGGCCCCACCCTCCCTGCGGTCGGCAGGCACGGCACCGGGCCCTGCCCGAACTGAGCCTCGAGCGGTCGTGCGGTCGATCCGGGCCTCCGCCCGGTCTCGCGAGCTCGGCAAAAGCAGGGAGCGGTTCGAGCCCAGAGGAGGGTCATTATTCGATTACATCGAACCTTCGCTCACACCGATTCTCGTTTATAGCATTCTGGTTACACCGATTTCTCGATCTCCGCGGTTGATCACTACGTTTTGGATGATTACAGAGGTGTCATGGTGGGTGGCGTTGATTGGAATGGGAGCGAGGGGATCCAGGCCTGTGCAAGCCAGGGGGGCATTCAGCGAACGGATCGCTTGTACGTGCCGCACCGGAAGCGCTTGTCGCACGCCTATGTGACCAGCGACGAAGGGGTCAGGGAGCTTCGAATCGACTACGGCATCAAGGTGGTCAGCTTCGACGAGGAGCGCCTCTTTGCGTTCGGCGAGCAGCTCGTGCGCGAGGCCTCCTTCACGGGAGAGCGCGCCACCACGTGGGGGGCCGGTTACGAGTGGGACGAGATCCGGCCGTTGCTCGAGTCGCTCCTCGCCGAGGGGATCCTCAAGCGCGGCGATGGAGTGGACGACCAGCGCGGCGGCGGCCTCGTCCCGTCGTTGCTTCCTCCGTCCGTGTGCCCGGTGCCGCGGTCGTGGTCGCTCGCCGAGTGTGAGTCGATCTCGCTCGATCTAGCGAACCGCGCCATCGAGATCGGCCACATCGAAGCAGTCGTCCCCGTGTTCCGGATCGCGCACCCGGCGCTCGACGCAGACGGGCGGCAGGTCGGCGAGGCGAACGTCCATCCGCCGCGCTTGCGGCTCGACCGAGACACCGAGTGGCGAGTGTGCCAGTACTCCGGGAGCCGGTATCGCGACGACGCGCCGATGAACGTCACGGCGCTCAAGGCGATGACCAAGCACTGGAAGCCGATCATGGCGGCGATCCTCGAGGTGCGAGCCGAGCTGCGGGCCCGGCTCGGGCTGTCGCGCGATCACTGGACGATCGGCGAGCTTCACATCCTCTCCTCCGTGGTCCTCGCGCTACCCGCGTTCCAGCTCATGAAGGGAGGCGGAGCCTCGCCACGACCTCCGCTTCATCCAGTGCTGTCGTCGCTGTTTCGCATCACCGACGGCATCCGCATGTCGACGTTCGCGATGCTGTTCTCGATCGAGCATACCCGTCGCGCCGACGAGCCGCTGACCGCCGCCGGACTCTACAACCACGTCGAACAGAACGGCGTGTTCATCGGTGACACCGGTGTGTGCGCTGGCCCCAGACCCTTGATCGAGGAGTTCCTCGCCACCGTCATCGACGGAGCGCCGGCCGAGGGGATCTCCGGGCTGACGCTGCCTCCCGAGGTGCAGGAGCTCCTGTCGCAGCTGCCGGCAGCGGTCGACTACGGGCTCTATGGGCTCCAGGCATGGGGCGTATCGCTTTCGGTGTGGCTCGCGATGAGCCGGGCCTACCAGGCGCTCCTTGCGATCCTCGAAGCCGCGGCACCCACCGCGGGCGAGGATGGCTGCGCCTCGCTGCGCGCGCGACTCCGCGCCGGATGGCGCGTGCTCGAGAAGCTGCAAATCACTCTCGACTACGACCGAGACGTCCACCTGAAGGCATATCAGGACGCGTACGAGCAATCGTGGCGCGCCTCGCGTTCGCCGGTCGGGCGACCGACGCTCGCTCAGGCGATCGCGCCCCCGCCCGCAGGCCCCATGCACCTCGCGGCGGCACACCAGCTCCAGGGCATCCTCGGCTCGCGATTCTCTCGCGGCGAGCTCGTCGACGCCGGCGGTGCGCTGGCCGTCGCGCGGTTTGTCGAGGTGATGCTCCAGTACCTTCGCGAGGAGCAGGCGATCCTCGCATCGACGACGGAGATCCAGGAATCGATCAACGTGCTGCTCGATCGCCCGCGGCCGAAACGCCTGCTCGGCGTTCGAGACTTCCTGGCGAATTACGCGATGGGCTCGGGCGTGGGCACGTTTCCGTACCTCCTCGACATGCTCGAGGACGAGCTCGGAGTCCGCGTGGAGTGCACCGCGAACGCCATCGAAGTATCAGACCTGCGGGCCAACCAGGCCCAGCCATCCCCAACGTGTTGTGCCAGCATTTCTGCTGGCGGACAGTAGCGCGCATTCCGCACGCTGCTTCGTACTCGACAAAGAAACACAGGAGACTGTTATGAAGATCAAGACCAAGGTTCGTGCCGGCAGCCGCTGCAGCGGCGTCCCTATCCTCAATTAGCGCGCATTCCGCACGCTGCTTCGTACTCGACAAAGAAACACAGGAGTCTGCCATGAAGATCAAGACCAAGGTTCGTGCCGGCCGCAAGTGCGGCTTCCCGTTACGCGACTACGACTAGCAGCGAGCATTCCGCACGCTGCCTCGTACTCAACAACAAGAAACACAGGAGTCTACTATGAAGATCAAGACCAAGGTTCGTGCCGGCAGCCGCTGCAGCGGCATCCCCGTCGTCCCGCGCACCCCGATCCAGTATGTGGAATGAGTAACTGACGCAAGGTGTCGGTGACCCTCGAGAATAACCTCGAGCCGGATCACGCTTGCCGTGTTACTCGAACGAAGAGCCGGCCCGATCTCTGGCTTCGTGATGATGAAGGAGACCCTTCCACGGAGTGAGGACAGACCGGCTCCGACGCGCGATTCACCCACGTGGTGGCGTCAGCTTCAGCCCCGGCGTAGTCGCCGCCGGGGCCTCTACTCTTCAGGCTCGGCGATCGCCAATCATGGTCGTCATTCGCGACAGTGAGAGAGACGGGTGTCATGCCGAGCGAGTTTCGCCAAACATCGAGTGTACTGCGCACGGATCGGGACCGGAGCCGTCGATCGCTGGTCCTGCTCGCCCTCCCGGGCGGGCTGCTGCTGCTGGTCGGGCTGTGGATGAGCCTGGCGCGCGTGCCGCTCTATGCCGTGAGCGAGTCAGCCCGGCTGCAAGCGCGCGATGAGGTGCACCCGGTGGATACCCTGGTCTCCGGTCGCGTGGGGGCGGTGAACCTCCCCGTCGGGGGTCACGTGCGAAAAGGAGATATCTTGATCACGCTCGATGCCACCGACGTCGGCTTGCGACTCGACGAGGCCCGCGCGGCCGAGCGCGGCCTGACCGCGCAGATCGGCGCGCTCGAGGCAGAGCTCGCAGCCCGCGAGGAGGCGCTGGCCACGACCGGCGTGCTCGGTCGAGCGAGCCTGTCCGAGGCACGAGCGGCGCGCAGCGAGACCGAAGCCGAGGCCGGCTTCGCGAGCCGTGAACAGGAGCGCACCGATCGCCTGTTGCAGGCCGGCGTGGTGGCCGAGGCCGAAGCCGCCCGCGCGAACGCGACCACGGCGCAAGCCAAGGCCCAGGTCCGGACGCGCGACCAACGACTCACCGTGCTCGACACCCAGACGCGCCGCGACATCGTCGACCGGCGCGCACAGAACGAGAGCCTGCAGCGGTCGCTGGCGGGGCTCGTGGCGGAGCGCGACCGTGCCCGCATCCAGGTGAAGCGGCTCGAGGTCGAGCACGCGCGGCACACGGTACGCGCTCCGATCGACGGGCTGCTCGGCCAGGTGCGTGCGCCGCAGGTGGGCTCGGTGGTGGTGGTAGGCCAGACCGCGGCGGTGGTGACGCCCGAGACGGCGCTGGAGCTCGTCGCCGACTTCGCGCCGGCGAATGTGGTCGGGCGCGTCCGGCCCGGGCAGCGCGCGCGCATGCGTGTCACCGGGTTCCCGTGGACGCGGTACGGCATGCTGACCGCCACGGTCACCGCGGTGTCGAGCGAGGTCCTGGAGGGGCGGATCCGGGTCCAGCTGGCGCTCGACGAGCACACCGCTGCTGTGATTCCACACCGGCACGGCCTCGTCGGGGACGTGGAGATCGAGCTCGAGGAGGTCTCACCTGCCATTCTCCTTGCCCGCGCTGCAGGGCAGCTGTTCGAGCGAGGCGAGCCCCGGTGACCCCGCTCGCGCGCCCCCACCCGCAGGCGAGCCGCCTCGCGCCCGAGGTCGTGCAGACCTCGACGATGGACTGCGGACCTGCTGCCCTTCAGTCGCTGGTCGAGGGCTTCGGCCTGTCGGTCAGCTACGGCCGCCTGCGCGAGGCTTGCCAGACCGGCGTCGACGGTACGTCCATCTCGACGATGGACGAGATCGCCCGCTTCCTCGGCCTCGACACGGAAGAGATGATGTTGCCGGCCGATCATCTGCTCGTGGCCGCCGCGCGCGCGCTTCCTGCGATCGTGGTGGTCAGGACGCCCCATGGCGCCAATCACTTCGTGGTCATTTGGTCGATCGCGGGGCCATGGATCCAGGTGATGGATCCTGCGGAAGGGCGGCACTGGATCTCGCGCTCGGCGTTGATCGATCGACTCTACCTTCATCGGGCAAGCGTCCCGGCGTCGGTCTGGCGCAGCTGGGTCGCGGAACCGGAATTCCTGGCCACGCTCGATGGCCGCCTCGCCGCACTCGACATCGCTCGCGAGTCCCGCGACCGGCTGTGCGCCGCGGCGCTGGCCAGCCCGGGCTGGCAGGCGATGGCCGCGCTCGACGCCGCTACGCGGATGACGGCCTCGATGGTGCGAAGCGGCGCGATCTCCCGCGGCTCGCCTTGCCTGTCGCTCATCGAGCGGCAAGTCGACGGCGATGATGATGGCCAGTATCCGCTCGTCCTCGACGAATATCGGAGTACGTGGCCGGCTCGCAGCCCAGAGGGGCGAGACGAGCCAGAAGAGCTGCTGATCGTGCGCGGAGTCGTGCTCGTACGCGCCCGCGGCCGCCGCGGTGCCGATCAGGTCAGCGCGGCCTCCGAGGACGGCGGCGGATCCACGGCGGCCGGCGGGCTGCCGCCGGAGCTCGCCGCCGCGTTGACCGAGGAGCGGATCCGGCCGGAGCGCGCGCTGCTGGGCATGCTCCTGGCGGACGGGGTCGCCACGCCGGTGGTGCTCGGCATGGTGCTCGTGGTGTCCGCAGCGCTCGTCACGGTGGACGCGATCCTCCTGCGCGGTTTTCTCGAGGTGGGAGCTCAGCTCGGGCTGGCATCCCAGCGCGCCGCGGCCGCGGCAGGCCTCGTCGGCTTTCTGGCCCTGGGCCTCTTCATCGAGCTCCCGCTGGTGGCCGGCGCGCTCCGCCTCGGCCGTACGCTCGACCTGCGCCTGCGCATGGCGTTCCTGGCCAAGCTCCCTCGGCTCGAGGATCGCTACATCCGGAGCCGCCTCCTGTCCGACATGGCCGAGCGCGGACACAGCCTGCACCTGATCCGCGGTGTGCCGCAGCTCGGGGTCCGGGTGCTCAGCGCCTCGGCGCAGCTCTTGCTCACGGTCGCAGGCATTGCCTGGTTGCAGCCGGCGAGCGCGCCGCTCGCGATGGTCGTCGTGATCGTATGCATCGGCTTGCCGCTCGCCTGTCTGCCGCTCATGACGGAGCGCGACCTTCGGGTGCGTAGCCATACCGGCGCGCTCGGTCGGTTCTACCTGGATGCGCTCCTGGGTCTACGTCCCATTCGCGTGCACGGAGCCCGTCCGGCGATGCAGCGCCAGCAGGGAGCGCTCCTGGTGCAGTGGGTACGCGCCGGCCTGCGCTACTACACCGCAGCCACCCTCGTCGAGGGGGCGCTGGCGCTGTGTGGTCTGGGCATGGCCGTGCTCATGGTGTGGAGCATGGCGAGCCAGTCCAGCAGCGGGCTGCTCCTGCTCGTGTACTGGGCGCTGAGCCTGCCGGCGCTGGGCCAGGAGATTGCCATCCTCGCGCGCCAGTATCCGGTGCAGCGCAACGTGGTGGCCCGCCTGCTCGAGCCACTCGGTACCCCGGAGCCCCAGGAGGCTCCGTCCACCAGCCCGTCGACGGAGCTCTCGCCCGAAGGTGACGATCGCCGCGACGATCGCCGCGACGATCATTCCAGCGGTGTCCAGGCGGTCGCGATCCGCATGTCCGGCGTCTCCGTCGTGGCCGCGGGGAACACCATCCTCGCAGATGTCGATCTCACCGTCTCTCCCGGCGAGCACCTCGCTATCGTCGGGCCATCTGGCGCCGGCAAGTCGAGCCTGATCGGGCTCCTCTTGGGCTGGTATCGTCCGGCGCGCGGCACGGTGGAGGTCGATGCCCGACCGCTCGTCGGTGACTGGCTGAGCACCCTGCGCCGGGACACCGCGTGGGTGGATCCCTCGGTCGCGCTGTGGAACCGCTCGTTCCTCGACAACCTGCGCTATGGAGCGCCCCATGGGGGCGAGCTGCCGCTGGCAGAGATCCTGTCCAAGGCGCGGCTCCGCGAGGTGCTCGAGCACCTGCCGGACGGCCTGGCCACCGAGCTCGGCGAGGGCGGCGGGCTGATCTCGGGCGGCGAGGGCCAGCGCACGCGCGTGGGCCGCGCACTGGCTCGCCAGCAGGCTCGCCTGGTCATCCTCGACGAGCCGTTTCGCGGCCTCGATCTGGCGACCCGGCGAGAGCTCATGGCAATGGCGCGGCAATGGTGGCGCCGGGCGACCCTCTTGTGGGTGACCCACGATATCGCCGAGACCGAGAGCTTTGGCCGCGTGCTGGTGATCGACGGCGGCCGGATCGTCGAGGATGGCGATCCGGCCGAGCTCGGTGACCGTCCCGGTTCGCAGTATGCGGCGCTCGTTCGAGGCGACCGGGACATGCACGCCACGGCGTGGTCGGCGGCGGCGTGGCGTCGCGTCTGGCTCGCCGAGGGCAAGCTCCGCGAGGAAGGCCTCGACTCGTGAGCGCGAAGGCATCCGAGCTCCCTGCCCTGGTGTGGCCCGTGGATCGCATCGGCGAAGCCCTGGTCGCCCTGGTACGCCGCAGTGACCTGCGGGTCGCGGCCCCGACCGCTCCGCGCCATCCTCCGACCACGGATCCGGCAGGGCTCGACCGCTGGCTTGCCGCGGCGGCCGAACAGCTCGGCGTGGCCCTGGAGCCGGTGACCGCCACGCATCGCGAAGCAGACGGAGCGCTAGCGTCCATGCACCCGGCGATGGTGCGGCTCCCCGAGGGCGTCCTCCTCGTGCTCGGGCAGCACGGCAGCGCGCTCGCGTGCCTCGGCCCCGACGGCGTCGTCCGCCGGGCCTCGCGACGCGGCATCGGCCGGGCGCTGCAGGCGAGCCACGAGCTGCCGCATCGGGCCCGGATCTCGGCGCTCCTGGCCGGGACCCAGCTCTCGAACCAAGCGCGGGAGCGCGCCGCGGCCGGCATGCTCACCGAGCTCCTGGCTCCGACGACCGTGCTGCATGCGTGGCTCCTCCGGTTGCCGCCGGGCGCTCGCTTCACCCGTCAGGTCCGCGCCGCCGGACTGTTCCGGCTCGGCGGGGTCCTGGTGGCCGCTCACGCGGCGCAGTACGTCCTGTTCCTGCTGTCGTGGTGGGCCATCGGGAAGGCGGCCTTGCAGGGACACCTGGCGCCTGGCTGGCTCTGGGGCTGGGCGCTCATCCTTCTCGTAGCGATTCCACTGCTCATGCTCTCCACGTGGTGCCAAGGCAAGCTCGCCGTGGGCCTCGGCATGCTGCTCCGGCGCCGCTTGCTCGCCGGTGCGCTCGCGCTGCCACCCGAGATGCTCGATCGCGACGGGATCGGTGGCTTGCTCGGTCGCACGATCGAGGCCGACAGCCTGGAACGGCTCGCGCTCGGAGGAGGCATGCTGAGCGTGCTCGCGCTGCTCGAGCTCGCGTTCGCAGCGCCGGTGCTCGCGGCAGGCGCCGGTGGGTGGCTGCACGCCGGGCTGCTCGTGGCCTGGCTGGCGGCGGGCGCGGTGCTCGGCGTGCGGCTGGCGCGCGCTCGGTACCGGTGGACCGATCAACGGTTGGCGCTCACCGGCCTCACGGTCGAACGCATCGCCGGCCATCGCACACGGCTGGCGCAAGACGCTCCGGATCGATGGCACGACGGCGAGGACGATGCCTTGTCGAGCTATCTCGATCGCTCGGCGGAGCTCGATCGCCGGGCCCTCGCGCTGCTGGTGATCGTGCCTCGCGGCTGGTTGATCGTGGGTCTGTGCGCCCTGGCGCCCGCCTTCGTGAACGGCGCCGATCCGGTCGCGCTGGGAACGGGCATCGGCGGCGTGGTCCTTGCCTGGCTATCCCTGGCTCGTCTCTGCAATGGCATCGACCAGCTCGCCACCGCCTTTGTCGCGTGGCGCCGCGTGGCGCCGCTGTTTCAGGCCGCGGCCGGCGTGCTCCCTGCCCACGCCGGATCTTCGCGTCCGTCGCGTCCGGCCGTCCGGCCCACCTCGCCCGAGTACCTGGTCGCGCCCCCGGCGGGAGGGACAGAGCCCATGCTGGAGGTGGTCGACGTCGCGTTCCGTCATGCGGGCCGCGCGACCGACGTCTTGTCGGGCTGCGATCTCGTCATCCGCCCCGGCGACCGCGTGCTGATCCAGGGACCCTCGGGCAGCGGCAAATCGACCCTCGTCTCGCTGCTCGCAGGGATGCAGGTGCCGGACCGCGGGCTCCTCCTGGCGCGTGGCCTGGACCTGAACAGCCTGGGCGAAACGGGGTGGCGCTCGCGAGTCTCCGTGGCGCCCCAATTTCACGAGAACCACGTCATGACGGAGAGCTTTGCCTTCAACTTGCTCATGAGCCGGGGCTGGCCACCCCGGCCGGAGGATCTCGAGGAGGCCAGGGCGGTGTGCGAGGAGCTCGGCCTCGGGCCGCTCCTGGAGCGCATGCCCGGTGGCATGTTCGAGACGGTCGGTGAGACCGGCTGGCAGCTGTCTCATGGAGAGAAGAGCCGCCTGTTCATCGCGCGGACGCTCCTCCAGAAAAGCGATGTAGTCATCCTCGATGAAAGCCTGGCCGCGCTGGATCCGGAGAACATGGCCTTGGCGCTTCGCTGTATACGTGCGCGCGCGCCGAGCCTCGTCGTCATCGCACATCCATGACCAGGGAAAGGCGAGAAGATGCGCCGTTTCGTGGCGAGCTTGCCTCGGCGCAGCCGCTCTACGCCGACCGCTGGGTGGTCTTCCGCGACGTCGCGACGGCCGGCGGAGTCAGCGGGGCATGGCGCCGGCCAGCTCGCGGATCAGGGTGGCGAC
>Ga0307406_10001389_pt1 | contig 13476 bp, 10 predicted proteins | sample 322Cmetagenome_3_FD_203706 | JGI IMG/M metagenome (GOLD analysis project Ga0307406, IMG submission 203706) | Maize rhizosphere microbial communities from greenhouse at UC Davis, California, United States - 322HYB-C-2 | ecosystem: Host-associated > Plants > Roots > Rhizosphere > Soil | place... | reverse complement strand
GCCTTCATTGTCGAACATCCGTCCCTCCATCGCGGCGGCCGCCGAATGGAAGTTTTCGCGGGTGAAGCCATGTCGGGCGCGTAGGAGCGGCGTGACTTCGTCTTCGAATATCTCGCCGAGATAGAGCTCGTCCTTCATTGCAAAGTTCGCGGGGATTCCGGCCATGACCGGATGGTCAGGGGCGGCAACCTCGGCCGTGTAGTCGACTTCGTGGCGATAGCCTGAATCGAGGCAAGGCCGCCCGCGCAGCTGGCCCGGGCGGTACAGGAACGCGCCGCCAAGATGGTCGGCATAGCTCGGCCAGCCCGGCCAGCCCGCCAACGCATGATGCAGCGCCACGATGCCCTTGCCTTGGGTGAGCAGCGCTTCAAACCCGTGCCGGAAGGCATCGCCCGGATCGACATAGGCGGGCTTGCCGGTCTCGGCGTCGAAGTCGAGGCCCGGCATGTCGTAAAGGACGAGCGCGTCATAATGCGCCATGCCGTCCGGGTTCATCAGTTGCGCGGCCGCGGGTTGATCGACCATCGTCGCGGAAACGCCATCCATCGCCTGGAAAATGGCGTCGAAAGCAGTGCGGTTGAACGGGTGCCCGCGCACCGCCACGAGCAGCTTCACCGGCGCGCGATAGCGGATCGTGGGCACGTCTTCGTCCTCCAACGGGCCGCCGTTTCAGGTCCAGATGGATGTTCGCGAAGGACGGCCGATATCGGCGGTATATCTAAAACAAGTCCGGCGGGCGCCGCAAATGGCGGTCAGCCAGCCGGTCCGCCGACGGCCTGGCCGGTTTCGGACGCCGGGCGAAGCAGCTTGGCGATGGCGGGGCGGCAGGAGCCGCAGTTCGTTCCCGCGCCGAGGCTTTCGCCGACCTGCTCGACACTGGTCAGCGCTTCGTTGGCGATGGTGGCGAGGATGGTTTTCATGCCGATGTCGAAGCAGACGCAGACGATCGGCCCGCGATCGGCCGCCGGCTTGGCCGGCCGGCCCGCCAGCAGCGCGACGGGCGGGGAGGGGACTTGCCCGGACTCGAGCTGGCCGACCAGCCATTCGCGCGACGGCAGGCCCCCCGTCCGGGAAATGTAAAGCGCGGCTTTCAGCCGTTCGCCTTCGAGCACCGCCACGCGCATCTGCCCGCGCGCCGCGTCGCTCACCTCGACCCGCTGTCCGGACGGGAGCAGCGTTTCGGCTAATTGGCCGAAATCGCCATTGCCCGCCAATTCGGTCAGCCAGCCCGCGGTCGTGCGGATGCGCGTTGCATAGACGGCGTCGATTTCGGCCGGCGGATCGGCGGAGACAAGAAAGCCGGTCCATTCCACCGCGAGGCGCTCCACCCGCGCCGGCGTCTCCTTGAAGCCGGGCTGGCCCGAGATCGGATCGACGAGCGGGCGGGGCAGTCTGCCCGTGCGTCCGCCGGTCGATTGCTGGTCGGTCCAGTGGATCGGGACGAACAGTTCGCCGATGCGCTGGGCGTCGGTCACATGCGCGCGGAAGATGCTTTCGCCCTGGGCGGTGATGACCCGCGCGAGATCGCCTTCCGCGATGCCCAGCCGTTCGGCGTCCTGGGGATGAATTTCGACCAGCGGCTCTTGGCGATGACGCGAAAGGCGCGGACTGAGGCCCGTGCGGGTCATGGTGTGCCACTGGTCGCGATAGCGGCCGGTGTTGAGCGTCAGCGGCCATTGGGCGTCGGCGGGCGTGGCCACGCCCGACTTCACAGCGATCATGCGAGCCCGCCCGCCGGGCGTGGGGAAGTTGCCATCGGCGAACGGCGTCCCGCCCCAGAGGAAGGGCTCCATCGCTGCATAATCCTGGTCCGCGATGGTGGCGTGATGGCCGATGTCCAGAACGCGCGCGCCGCCATTCTCGAAAGCGGTCATCGCGGCATATTCGCGATAGACGTCCGCCGCGCTTTCATAGGGGAAGGCGTCCGCCCATCCCATGCGGCGCGCGACTTGGGTGATCGCCCACCAATCGGGCCGCGCCTCGCCGGGATCGGGGAAAATGCGGCGCTGGCGGCTGATCCGGCGCTCGGAATTGGTGACTGTGCCCTCCTTCTCGGCCCAGGCGCTCGCGGGCAGGCGGACACGGGCATGGACGGACGTGTCGGTCTGGGCGATGCAATCGGAGACAACGACGAAGGGGCAGGCGGCCAGCGCATCGCGGACCGCGCCGACATCGGGCAGGCTGACGGTGGGGTTGGTCGCCATGATCCACAGCGCCTTGATCTTGCCGTCGCTGACGGCGCGGAACATGTCGACCGCCTTGAGGCCGGGGGCCGGTGCGATCGCAGGGCTGTTCCAGAAGCGTTGGGCGCGGCTGCGCTCCGCTTCGGTAAAGCCCATATGGGCGGCGAGCATCGACGCCAGCCCGCCGACCTCGCGGCCGCCCATCGCATTGGGCTGGCCGGTGATCGAGAATGGCGCCGAGCCCGGCCTGCCGATCCGGCCGGTGGCGAGATGGACGTTGATGATCGCGTTGACCTTGTCGACGCCCTGCACCGACTGGTTGACGCCCTGGCTGAACAGGGTGACCGTTCGCTCGTGGCGCGCGAACAGCTCGTAGAAGCGGGCGAGCTCGACCACCGGAACATCGCATTCGCGCGCGACCGTCCAGAGATCGCCGCCGTCCTCTAGCCCGTCCCAGAAGCCGTCCGGCAGCGCGACATGATCGGCGACCCACGCTTCGTCGACCAGTCCATCGCGGCGGCAATGGGCGAGCAGGCCGTTGAACAGCGCGACATCGCCGCCCGGCCGAATGGCGAGGTGGAAGTCCGCGCTTTCGGCAGTCTCGGTGCGACGCGGATCGATCACCACCAGCTTGGTCCCGCGCTTCTCGCGCGCCGCCTCGATCCGTTGCCACACGATCGGATGGCACCAGGCCGTGTTTGAACCGACCAGGACGATCAGGTCCGCCTCGTCGAGATCGTCATAGGTGGCGGGGACGACATCCTCTCCGAACGCCCGGACATGGCCCGCGACCGCGCTCGCCATGCACAGCCGCGAATTGGTGTCGATATTGGCGGTGCCGATGAAGCCCTTCATCAGCTTGTTGGCGACATAATAATCTTCGGTCAGCAACTGGCCGGAGACGTAGAAGGCGACGCTTTCGGGGCCATGTTCGGCGATGGTGTCGGAAAAGCGCCGCGCCACGAGATCGAGCGCTTCGTCCCAGCTCGCGCGCCCCGCGCCGATCATCGGGTGGAGCAGGCGGCCTTCGAGCCCGACCGTCTCGCCGAGATGGGTGCCCTTGGAGCAGAGCCGTCCCCGGTTCGCCGGATGTTGGGCATCGCCCCTGATCTCGACGCTGCGTTTGCCGGTGGGCGTCGCGGATATACCGCACCCGACGCCGCAATAGGGACAGGTGGTGCGGATCGGTTTCATGTCAGGCGGCTGCGGCGAGTGCCGAGGTACGGCAGATGAGGACGCGTCCGGCGTCGATGCGGACGGGGACGGTGGGGGTGCAGCCCTTGTCGGGGCCCTGGGCGTGGCCGGTGGCGAGCGAGATCGTCCAGTTGTGGAGCGGGCAGGCGACGCTGTGGCCGTGGACGATGCCCTGGCTCAGGGGTCCGTGCTTGTGCGGGCAGCGGTTGACGAGCGCGAAGACCTGGCCGTCGCCGGTGCGGAACACGGCGATCTCGTCGCCGCCGGCGACCGGGATGGTGCGCGCGCCGCGCAGCGGGATCTGGTCGAGCGGCCCGATGTCGAGCCATTGCGGGGTGGTCATGGCGCTGCTCATTCTGCTGCGATGGGATGGATTTCGGCGATATGGCTGTGGAGCTCGCGCTCCTCGCCGCCGGCGCGTTCGGCCCAGGGGTCGGTCTGGAGGAAGCTCTGCGCGAACAGGAAGCGCGCGGTCAGCGCCTCGCGCCCGGTCTCGTCGTCGACGAGCCGCTGGCGGACATAGTCGATGCCGACGCGCTCGATCCACGGCGCGGTGCGCTCGAGATACCAGGCCTCCTCGCGGTAGAGCTGGATGAACGCGGCGCAATGGTCGAGCGCCTGCTGCTCGGTGGCGACCTTGCACAGAAGGTCGGTGCCCCGAAGCTTGATCCCGCCATTGCCGCCGACATGGAGCTCGTAGCCACTGTCGACGCAGACCACGCCGAAATCCTTGATCGTCGCCTCGGCGCAGTTGCGCGGGCAGCCCGAGACCGCGATCTTGAACTTGTGCGGCATCCACGAGCCCCAGCTCATCTTCTCGAGCTTGACCCCGAGCCCGGTCGAATCCTGGGTCCCGAACCGGCACCATTCGGAACCGACGCAGGTCTTCACCGTGCGCAGCGCCTTGCCATAGGCATGGCCCGAGACCATGCCGGCGGCGTTGAGATCGGCCCACACCGCGGGCAGATCCTCCTTCTTGATCCCGAAGATGTCGAGCCGCTGGCCGCCGGTGACCTTGACCATCGGCGCGTTATACTTCTCGACGACATCGGCGATCGCGCGCAGCTCGCGCGGGTTGGTGAGCCCGCCCCACATCCTCGGCACCACCGAATAGGTGCCGTCCTTCTGGATGTTGGCGTGCATCCGCTCGTTGACGAAGCGGCTCTGGCTGTCGTCCTCATATTCGCCGGGCCAGGCGCACAGCAGATAGTAATTGAGCGCGGGCCGGCACGACGAGCAGCCGTCGGGCGTCGCCCAGTGCAGCTCCTGCATCACCTGCGGGATCGCCTTGAGGCCCTTCCCGGCGATCAGCGCGCGGACCTCGGCGTGGGAGAAGCTGGTGCATTTGCACAAGGTCTTCGCCACCCGCTCGCCGGCATAGTCGTCGCCGATCGTGAGTTCGAGCAGGGTCTCGACCAGCCCGGTGCACGAGCCGCACGACGCCGACGCCTTGCACTGGCCGCGCACCGCGTCGAGCGTCGCCGCGCCGCCTTCGATGCACGCGACCACCTCGCCCTTGGAGACGCCGTTGCAGCCGCAGATTTCCGCATCGTCGGAAAGCGCCGCAACGGCCGCCCTAGGGTCCGCCGCGCCCCCTCCCTGGGCGAAGGCCTGGCCGAAGATCAGGCTGTCGCGGATCGCCGAGACATCCGCGCCCTTCTTCATCAGGTCGAAATACCAGTTGCCGTCGGCGGTGTCGCCGTAGAGCACCGCGCCGACCAGCCGGTCGTCCTTGACGACGACGCGCTTGTAGACCCCGCGCGAAGCATCGCGCAGGACGATGTCCTCGGCGCCGTCGCCGCCCGAAAAATCGCCCGCCGAGAACACGTCGAGCCCGGCGACCTTGAGCTTGGTCGAGGTCACCGCCGGGACATAGCCGCTCGGCTCGGTGACCAGCCCGTCGGCGAGCGCGCGGCACATCTCCCACAACGGCGCGACCAGCCCATAGACCTGGCCGGCATGCTCGATGCACTCGCCGACCGCGAGGATCGCCGGGTCCGAGGTCACCATATGATCGTCGACCTGGATGCCGCGCCCGACCGCGAGCCCGGCTTCCTTGGCGAGCCGCGTGTTCGGCCGGATCCCGACCGCCATCACCACCAGGCTCGCGGCAATCTCGCGCCCGTCCTTGAGCCGCACGCCTTCGACCTTGCCGCGCCCGTAAATCTCGGCGGTGTCGGCCGAGGTGAACACGGTCTGGCCGCGCCCCTCGAGCGCCGACTTCAACAGCCAGCCCGCCGCCTCGTCGAGCTGGCGCTCCATCAAGGTCGGCATCAGATGCACGACCGTGACCTTCATCCCCCGAAGCGCGAGCCCATGCGCGGCCTCGAGCCCCAACAGCCCGCCGCCGATCACCACCGCCTCGCCGCCGCAAGACGCCGCGCGCAGCATCGCGCCGACATCGTCCATGTCGCGGAACGTCACCACCCCGGGCAAATCATGGCCCGGAACCGGGATGATGAACGGGTCCGAGCCGGTCGCGATCAGCAGCTTGTCATAGCCCTCGACACGCCCCGACGCCGCCGTCACCGTCCGCCCAGCCCGGTCGATCGCCACCACCGGATCGCCCGCGACCAGCTCGATCCCGTGCGCCTCGTACCAGCCGTGATCGTTGATCACGATCTCCTCGAAGCTCTTCTCCCCCGCCAGCAGCGGCGACAGCATGATCCGGTTGTAATTAACCCTCGGCTCCGCCCCGAAAATCGTGATCCGATACCGCCCACCATCCCGCTTCAATATCTCCTCAACCGCACGGCAACCCGCCATGCCGTTGCCAATCACAACCAAATGCTCGCGCGGCGCCGGGCCGAACGCCGTCTCATCCGATTGCTCACCGCCGCGGAAAACACCGTCCATCGCACTGCTCCAGAAACGCGAAAGGCCGCCACTGCACCCCTCCCCTCGCTCGGGCGGTGCAATGGCGGCCTTGCCAAACATCCCCAGCCGGGCACCCCGCTAGGGACGCTTCGGCTCTGATGCGCCGGCCATCTCCCAGCTTTGGAAGCGGCGGCTATATTCGGGTCCGGGCGACGCTGCCCAGACGCTCAAATCATGCCCAAATTCCGAGCCGTCTTCAAGCAATAGTTTTGCAGCGCAGCATCGCAGGGTCGGAACAGTTGCCTTATATGAGCCTCGAATATCTTCGTGCCGGCAGAGCTACCTGACGCTTCATCTGGCCGCCAGAGGATGCCGCGTCAGCTTTTCTCGTTGCTTCGCAACATCCGGAGATAGTTCGCAAGATCGTCGGGATCGAAGGCCCGGCCATCAAAGAAATGATCGGGGCTCAGGATCAGACGGCCCTGGGTCGTGCCCACGCCCGCCGGACTGCGAAGCGCGCCTTCCATCTTGGCGCTGGCGCCCGGCAGCGCGGCGCCCGTCCCGCCGAGCGCGCGCCGGTAAAGATCGGGCCGAAAAACCTTGCGGACCACCACTTCGGCCTCGGGCTGGTAGGGCGCATCGCCCCAGCGCACCATCTGCGAGTAAAGCCACAGCGCCTGGCTTTGCCAGGGGAAATTCGCCGCCTCGCGGTGCATGAGCAGGAAATCGGGTATCGGCACGGGATTGCTGTCCGCCGCAAGCATCAGACGGCCGTCGAGCGCCCGGCGAATCCGTTCCGCCGGCGCGTCCAGATATTCCGGACGGGCCAGAATGGCGGTTATCGCATCCCGCCGCGACTGATCCATGAGCAGCGTGCCCGCGCTGTAGAGCGCGCGCATCAGCGCGGCCAGGCGGTCGGCGCGCTCGTCCGCGACTTCGGATCGCACCGCGAGCACCTTCTCCACGCCTCTGCGCCAGATCATGCTGGTGGCCGTCACGATCATGGCAGCGCCGGAGTCCACCGCCGCGCTGTTCCAGGGCTCGCCGACGCAGGCTCCGTCGATCTCGCCAGCCTTGAGCGCATCGGCGGTGAACGGCGGCGGCACCACCACCATCTCGACATCGCGTTCGGGATCGATGCCGGACGCCGCCAGCCAGTAGCGGAGCATGTAGTTGTGGCTGGAATAACGATGCACCACCGCCATTCGAATCAGCGGCAACCCCTTCGCCTTGCGATCGGCGATCAGCCGGGCGAGCGCCTGTCCGGTGTGCGCGGGATCGGCGGGATCGGCGGCGATCTCGGCCGCGACCTCGCGGCGCAGGGTGACTGCGTTGCCGTTCAGGCCGAGAACGAAGGGCACGACGATCGGCACCGGCGGGCGCCCCAGCCCCAATGTGCTCGCGATCGCGAGCGGCGCCAGCAGATGCGCGGCGTCGGTATGCCCGTAAAGCAGCCGGTCACGCACCGTCGCCCAGCTCATGTCCTTGATCAGCTCGATCCTGACCCCGGCCGCCTCGGCCAGCCCCATTTCATGCGCGACGATCGGAAGCGCGGCATCCACCAGCGGCAGGAATCCGATCCGGAATGCCCGCTCGCTCATGGCATGTCTCCCAGCAGTTTCTCGGCGGTTATCAGGGCCTCGGCGACCTCTACGATGCGCCGTCCGCTATCCATCGCCGCCTTGCGCAGCGCGGCATAGGCGGCGGGCTCGTCGATCCCCCGCCGCTTCATCAGTAGCGCCTTGGCGCGATCGAGCGTCTTGCGTTCGGCAAGCGCGCTTTGCGCCTCGGTCAGCTCGGCCCTGAGCCGCGAAAAGGCGCTGAATCGCTTGATCGCCAGATCGAGGATCGACTTGATCCTCTCCCTTCTCAGCCCATCGACGACATAGGCGGAAACGCCGGCGTCGATCGCCGCCTCGATCGCATGTTCGTCGCTCTGGTCGACGAACATCGCGATCGGGCGGGCTAGCGCCCGGGACACGGCGAACAGTTCCTCCAGCGCGTCGCGGCTGGGATTTTCGATGTCGATGAGGACGACGTCGGGCGAGAGCGCCTCGAGCCGGGCGGCTAGCCCGCGACGCTCGACAAGCACGGTGATGTCGGAGAGCCCCGCATCGCGAAGCCCCTCCTCGATCACCGCGGCACGTGCCGGACTCTCGTCTACGATCGCGATCCGCAATGCATTCCCGCCCCTCTATATTCGGCAATGCAAAAGCGCGATTCCGCGCGCGGCGCAAGCCGACATGAGCTGAAATGCCTTCACGCGTCTCCGAGGAGGTGGTCGACGATCAGGTTGGCGGCCTGTTCGGGGGTCATGGTGGTGGTATCGATGCGGATTTCGGGGTGTTCGGGGGGTTCGTAGGGCGAATCGATTCCGGTGAAGTTCCTGAGCTCGCCCGAACGCGCCTTCTTGTAGAGGCCCTTGACGTCGCGCGTCTCGGCCTCTTCGAGCGGGGTGTCGATGTGGATCTCGATGAACTCGCCGTCTCTCATCATCTCGCGCACCATCCGCCGCTCGGCGCGGAACGGGCTGATGAACGCGGTCAAGACGATCAGCCCGGCGTCGGTCATGAGTTTGGCGACCTCGCCGACGCGGCGGATATTCTCGACCCGGTCGGCGTCGGTGAAGCCGAGATCCTTGTTGAGCCCGTGGCGGACATTGTCGCCGTCGAGGAGGAAGCTGTGGCGGTTCATCCGCACCAGCTTCTTCTCGACGAGGTTGGCGATGGTCGATTTGCCCGCGCCGGAAAGGCCGGTGAACCACAGCACCGCCGGCTTCTGGTTCTTGAGGTCGGCGTGGCGTTCGCGGGTCACGTCGAGCGCCTGCCAGTGGACATTCTGGGCGCGCCGCAGCGAGAAGTGGAGCATGCCGGCGGCGACGGTGGCGTTGGTGATCTTGTCGATCAGGATGAAGCCGCCGAGATCCTTGTTCGGGCTGGCCGCGCCGGCCTCATAGGGCTCGAACACGATCGGCCTGTCGGTCGAGAGGTTGGCGACGCCGATCGCGTTGAGGTCGAGCGTCTTGGCCGCGAGATGCTCGAGCGTGTTGACGTTGACCTGATATTTGGGCGCGCCGACCTGCGCGGTCACCGTCTGCGTCGCCAGCTTGAGCCAATAGGGCCGGCCGGGCAGCATCGCCTCGTCGGCCATCCACACGATCGTCGCCTCGAACTGGTCGGCGGCCTGCGGGGGATTGTCGGCGATGGCGAGCACGTCGCCGCGCGAGCAGTCGATCTCGTCGGCGAGGCAGAGCGTCACCGACTGGCCCGCCGCCGCGGCCTCGAGGTCGCCGTCGAAGGTGACGATGCGGCTGACCGTCGAGGTCTTGCCCGAGGGCAGCACCCGGACCGCGTCGCCGGGCCTGACCGTGCCGCTCGCGATCAGCCCGGCAAAGCCGCGAAAGTCGAGATTGGGGCGGTTGACCCACTGCACCGGCATCCGGAACGGCTTGGCCCGGTCGCTCGCGACGTCGAGCGCGACGGTCTCGAGATGCTCGATCAGCGTCGGCCCGGCATACCAGGGGGTGTTGGCGCTCAGGCCCGTGATGTTGTCGCCCTTGAACCCCGAGATTGGCATGGCGACGAAATCGGCGATGCCGATCGACGCTGCGAACTGGCGATAATCGGCGACGATCCGGTCGAAGACCGCCTGGTCATAGCCGACCAGGTCCATCTTGTTGACCGCGAGCACGATGTTGCGGATGCCGATCAGATGGGCGAGGTAGCTGTGCCGCCGGGTTTGCGTCAGCACCCCCTTGCGCGCGTCGATCAGGATCACGGCGAGGTCGGCGGTCGACGCGCCGGTCACCATGTTGCGCGTATATTGCTCGTGCCCCGGCGTGTCGGCGACGATGAACTTGCGCTTTTCGGTCGCGAAGAAGCGGTAGGCGACATCGATCGTGATCCCCTGCTCGCGCTCGGCGGCGAGGCCGTCGACGAGCAGCGCGAAGTCGATCTCCTGGCCCTGCGTGCCGACCCGCTTCGAATCCGCCTCGAGCGCGGCGAGCTGGTCCTCGAAGATCATCTTCGAATCGTAGAGCAGCCGCCCGATCAGCGTCGACTTGCCGTCGTCGACGCTGCCGCAGGTGATGAACCGCAGCAGGCTCTTGTGCTGATGCTGCTTGAGGTACGCGTCGATATCCTCGGCGATCAGCGCGTCGGTCTTGTAGATCGGCTCGCTCATCAGAAATAGCCTTCCTGCTTCTTCTTCTCCATGCTGGCGTCGCCGGCATCCTTGTCGATCGCGCGGCCCTGGCGCTCCGAAGTGGTGGTCAGCAGCATCTCCTGGATCACCTCGGGCAGCGTCGCCGCCGCGCTCTCGACCGCGCCCGTCAGCGGATAGCAGCCGAGCGTGCGGAAGCGGATCGAGCGCTCGACCGGAACCTCGCCGGGCTTGAGCCGAAAGCGCTCGTCGTCGACCATCAGCAGCAGCCCGTCGCGCTCGACCGTCGGGCGCGGCGCCGAGAAATAGAGCGGCACGATCTCGATGCCCTCGAGATGGATATATTGCCAGATGTCGAGCTCGGTCCAGTTCGAGATCGGAAACACCCGGATCGATTCGCCCTTGGCTTTCCGGGCATTATAGAGGCTCCACAGTTCGGGCCGCTGGTTCTTCGGGTCCCAGCGGTGATTGGCGGAGCGGAAGCTGAACACGCGCTCCTTGGCTCTGGACTTCTCCTCGTCGCGCCGCGCGCCGCCGAACGCCGCGTCGAAGCCATAATGGTCGAGCGCCTGCTTCAGCCCCTCGGTCTTCCACATGTCGGTGTGCAACGGGCCATGGTCGAACGGATTGATGCCGCGCTCCTTGGCCTCCGGGTTCTGATAGACGAGCAGCTCCATCCCGCTCTCGCGCGCCATCCGGTCGCGCAGCTCGTACATCGCCCTGAACTTCCACGTCGTGTCGACATGCAACAGCGGAAACGGCGGCGGCGACGGATAAAAGGCCTTGCGCGCCAGATGCAGCATCACCGCCGAATCCTTGCCCACCGAATAGAGCATCACCGGCCGTTCGCACTCCGCAACCACCTCGCGCAAAATGTGAATGCTCTCCGCCTCAAGACGCTGAAGATGGGTGAGGCTATTGTTCGCTGAGTCTGCTGCGTTCGCGCTGGTCATGCCGCACTCCCTGTCGCGGTGGCCGCCGCCAGCGGATCGAACCCGCCGACAGCCACGAACCACGGATTGGCGAAATCCACGTCATCGGCCTGCGCGCGCTTGCCATAGCGGAGCGGCCTGCCATCCATCGTCACCACCGATCCGCCGGCGGCGGACAGCACGGCGTCGCCGGCGGCCGTGTCCCACTCCATCGTCCGCCCGAGCCGCGGATAGAAATCGGCCTCGCCGGACGCGACGGCGCAGAATTTCAGCGACGAACCCGCCGAGACGAACTCCTTCACGGCAAAGCGACCCACGAAGTCGCGCGTTTCCTGGCTGAGATGGGAGCGCGAGGCGACGACCCGCAGGGCCGCTGGATCGGACCGACCGACGCCGATCGGCCGCCACGCTCCGAGCGCTTCGCCGTCCACGTCCGCGCGGCGAGCGCCATGCCCGCTCTCGCCAACGAAAATCCGCCCGAGCGCCGGCGCGTGGACGACGCCGAACACGGGCCGTCCATCCTCGATCAATGCGATATTGACGGTGAATTCGCCGCTTCCGCCCACGAATTCGCGTGTGCCGTCAAGTGGATCGACCAGAAAGAAGCGATCCGCCATCGCGGGAACAGCGCCGCTCGCGACCGCTTCTTCGGCGACCACGGCTATGTCCGGAGCGATCCGGTAGAGCGCGTCGACTATCACCCGCTCGGCGGCGACATCGGCCAGCGTGACCGGCGATCCGTCGCCCTTGAGCACGACGCCGGCTTCATCGGAACGATAATATGGCAGGATTGCCTGCCCCGCCGCGATGGCCGTCCGCGCGATCTGCTCCAGCACTTGCCCTTCTCCGTGGCCCTGACATTCAGCCCACGGTCCGATAAGGCGAAGCGCACGAACTTACTTCAAATTATATGTGGTGGGGCGTGAAGCTCCGCTATCGTCATCCTCGATGCGCCGCGATGCAGCCGCGTCCTATCTGGAGCGAGGCAGCGGCGTCGGGATGGACGCCTCTCCGAAAAAGGCGGTCCTCGCGCGCGCCGCATATTCGATCGACAGACCGTGGTGCGCCGCCGCCACCTCGGGCTTTTCGGCCCGCAACGCCAGGCGCGCCTCTTCACGCGCACGACGCATGAAATATTCCGACTCGCTATTCTCCACGAAATCCTCCCGCCGGATTTTTCCGAACGCCTATAGCGCGTAATTAGAGGGCGCGCACGGCATCATGTAAGCGATTTGAGACATAAGGTGCCGCTACAAGGCTCAACGGCGGCCCACTCCCTCGGCCGCGCGGGAATCACCCTCCAGGGGGGCTGATTGACGTAGCGCCTCGTGCATCGGCGTGTGCGCAAGTTGGCTGACCAAGGCCAATGCTACGGCGTTCGGCGCCGAACGCGAAAATATCGGCGTCATTTCGACCGGGCTGCGAGCCGGTGGTCGACAGGCCCGGCAAGGGCGCCTTCTACGCGACCGAGCTCGCCGAGCTCGTCACGGAATATGGCCTCACCCAGTTCATCGTCTGCGGCGTGACTACCGAGGTCTGTGTCCACACCACGGTGCGCAAAGCCAATGACCGGGGCATGGAATGCCTCCTCCTGGCCGACCGCACCGGCTATTCGGCGGCGGCTGGGGCACGGCCCAGACCAACAACGCGCTTGGCCCGGCGGGAACGTCGGGATGGATACGCTGGCCAACAACGGGGTGCTCTATCAGGGTCTCCACATTCTCGGCAGCGGCGCGACGCTGACAAGGACCGCGGGGTTGACCATCCACCCCGCCCACCTCCCCCCATATCTCCATGCTCGGCGAAAGACATGAAAATACTGGTGCCGCCGCGATTGCGAGGCTAGACCCGTAGCAGACTGCAACTTAGATTCGGCGCGGTGGGAGGTTCGACATGATCGTCTACGGCAGCTCGTTATCCCCATTCGTGCGCAAGGTGCTCGTCTTCGCCGCCGAAAAGGGCATCCCGGTCGAAAACATCATCCCCCGCCCCCACACGGACGAACATGCTGAATTTCGCAAAGCGAGCCCATTCGGAAAAATCCCCGCCCTCCGCCACAACGACTTCACAATCTCCGACTCCAGCGCCATCGTGACCTATCTCGACGCGATCGGTCCCGAACCGAAGCTGATCCCCGATGACCCCCGAGCACACGCCCGGACCGTCTGGTATGATGAGTTCGCCGACAC
>Ga0307406_10001388_pt1 | contig 13477 bp, 12 predicted proteins | sample 322Cmetagenome_3_FD_203706 | JGI IMG/M metagenome (GOLD analysis project Ga0307406, IMG submission 203706) | Maize rhizosphere microbial communities from greenhouse at UC Davis, California, United States - 322HYB-C-2 | ecosystem: Host-associated > Plants > Roots > Rhizosphere > Soil | place... | reverse complement strand
GCGGGCGGCGACGGCACCATCAACACGGTGGCGCGGGCCACGCTCGGCAGCGGGCTGGCCTTCGGCGTGCTGCCGCAGGGCACCTTCAACTATTTCAGCCGCGCCCACGGCATTCCGCGCGATACGGCGCAGGCGCTGCAGGTGCTGCTGGCCGAGCAGCCGCGGCCGGTGCAGGTGGGGCTGGTCAACGACCGCCTGTTCCTGGTGAATGCCAGCATGGGCCTGTATGCCGATCTGCTGGAAGAACGCGAAAGCTACAAGGTGCGCTACGGCCGCAGCCGCTGGGTCGCGTTCTTCGCCGGCCTGCTCACCGTGATGCGCGGCCACCGGCACTGGAACCTGCGCATCGCCTCGCATGGGGTGGAGCGCGACATCCGCACGACGACGCTTTTCGTGGGCAACAACCCGCTGCAGCTGCTGCAGGTGGGGATCGAGCATGCCGATGCGCCTGAAAACGGCCAGCTGGCCGCCATCACCTTGAAGCCGATGGGGGTGCTGGCCATGCCCGGCCTGCTGGTGCGCGGCGCGCTCGGCCGGCTGGGGAGCGCCGACGAGGTGCTGAGCTTCCCCTTCGAGTCGATGACGGTGAAGGCCGGTCGCCTGCACCCGCCGCGCCGCGTGAAGGTGGCCACCGACGGCGAGATCGCCTGGGCCGAGATGCCGCTGCTGTTCCGGGTCTCGCCCGAGCCGCTGTGGCTGGTGCGGCCCGACGTCGCGCCCGAGCTGGAGGCCGCGAAGCAATGAGCTGCCTGCTGCAGATCTCCGACACGCATTTCGGCACCGAGCAGCCCGAGGTGATGGCCGCGCTCGAGCGGCTCGCGCAGGCCCTGTCGCCGCAGGTGGTGGTGCTCTCGGGCGACATCACGCAGCGCGCCACGCGCAAGCAGTTCGCGGCGGCGCGCGCCTTCGTCGACCGGCTGGCCGCACCGGCCGTGGTGGCCATTCCGGGCAACCACGACATTCCGCTGTTCCAGCTGGGGGCGCGCCTGTTTTCGCCTTACGAGCGCTATGCCCGAGCCTTCGGCAGCGACCTGGAGCCGGTGTTCGAATCCGCCGACTGGCTGGTGGTGACGGTCAACACCACGCGCTGGTGGCGGCATGCGAACGGCGAGGTGTCGCCCGCGCAGGTCGAGCGGGTGGCGGCCCGGCTGGCGGGCGCCTCGCCTTCGCAATTGCGCGTGGTGGTCACGCACCAGCCGGTGATGGTGACGCGGCAGGAAGACCTCGCGAACCGGCTGCACGGGCGCGAAGCCGCCGTCGCGCGCTGGTGCGCGGCCGGCGCCGACCTGATCCTGGGCGGCCACATCCACCTGCCATTCGTGCGTTCGCTGCACGGCGCATACGCCGGCTGCCCGCGCACCGCGTGGGCGGTGCAGGCGGGCACGGCGGTGTCGTCGCGCGTGCGCGCGGGCCACCCCAATTCGGTGAACGTGCTGCGCCTGGGCGCGCCGGAAGACGGCCGCGTGTGCCAGGCCGAGCGCTGGGACCATTCGGCAGGCGACAAGGCCTTCGTCTGCGCCAAAGTATTGCGGCTTCCGCTTGCCAGCGCCGCGGCGCCCGCTTAGGGTGCGCCGCATGCCGATGGAAGCCCCTGTCCTCGTTCTTCTCGCCCGCCAGCTGGGCGAACATTCGCTCGCCTGGTTTGCAGGCGTTCTGGCCGTCTCGGTGCTCGGCGCCGGCATGGCCTGCCAGGCGCTGCAGCGGTGGCGCATCCGTAGATCGTCGAGCGAAGAGCCCGACGAACCGCGGCTGGCCGCCGGGCTGGCCATCGGCTTCCTGTCGATCCTCGGGGCGGCGAGCCTGGTGGCGTACCTCGCATCGAAGCTCGGCGACGGGCGCTTGCTGGGCCTGGCCGACCAGGCGCTGGCCGATGCGGTCGGCGACCACGTGCCGTGGGCGGCGCTGGTGGCTTTCAGCTGGCTCACGCACCTGGGCGATGCCGAACTGCTGGCGCCGGTGTGCCTCGTGGTGGCCCTGCTGCTGTGGCGCAAGGCCCACCATGGCCTGGCGCTGGGCTGGGTCATGGCGCTCGGAGGCATCGTGCTGCTGAACCCGGCGCTCAAGCGCATCTTCGCGCGCGCGCGGCCGCTGCACGACCACGGGCTGGCGCTGGAGACGAGCTTCAGCTTCCCGAGCGGCCACAGCGCGGGCGCGATCGTGAGCTACGGCATGCTGTTGTACTTGGCGCTGCGCCTGTTGCCGGCGCGCTGGCATGTGCTGGCAGCCATGGCGGCCGCCGCCGCCATCGTCACCATCGCGTGCAGCCGCGTATTCCTGCAGGTGCATTTCGCCAGCGACGTGGCGGCCGGCCTGCTGACCGGCCTGGCCTGGCTGCTCGTGTGCGTGGGCAGCCTCGAATACGCGCGGCACCGCAGCCGCCGGCGCATCCGCCCCTGAGCAGCATCGAGAACGGGGTCTTCGCCAGGAACACCGCGGAACCGGCTTTGCCGGGCCGCCGGTGTTGCCCCCTCGAGGGGGAAGCGGCTACACGAAGTGAGCCGCTTCGGGGGTGGGTCAAGAACACCGCGGAACCGGCTTAGCCGGGCCGCCGGTGTTGCCCCCTCGAGGGGGAGGCGGCTACACGAAGTGAGCCGCTTCGGGGGTGGGTCAATACTCCCAGAAGATGCGCTGGAGTTCCTTGGTGTCGCTGGTCTTGGTCAACGCGACCATCGCCAGGATGCGGGCCTTCTGCGGGCGCAGGTCGTGCGCCACCACCCAGTCGTACTTGTCGTCGGGCTGCTCGGCATTGCGGATCACGAAGCCGTCGGCCACGCGCGAACTGCGGATCACGATCACGCCGTCGGTGCGCGCCTTCTGCAGGTTGGGCACGATGCGGTTGGCCACCGAGCCGTTGCCCGTGCCGCCATGGATGATCGCCTTCACGCCGCTCTTGGCGAAGGCGTCGATGGCAATGGACGAAACGCCCTCGTAGCCCATCGCAATCTCCACCGGCGGCAGCGCATTGATTGCGTCGATGTCGAACTCCGAACTCATGGTGTGGCGCTTCACCGGTGCGCGGAACCAGTAGTTCTTGCCTTCGACCACCATGCCGAGCGGGCCCCACTGGCTCGAGAAGGCGCTGGTCTTGATGTTGACGTTCTTGCTCACGTCGCGGCCGCTGTCGATGTTGTCGTTCATCGTCACGAGCACGCCCTTGCCTGCCGCGTCCTTGCTGCCGGCCACGCTCACTGCGTCGTACAGGTTGAGCGCGCCGTCGGCCGACAGGGCCGTGCCCGGGCGCATCGAGCCGACCACGACGATCGGCTTGCTGGTGCGCACGGTGAGCGTGAGGAAGAAGGCGGTTTCTTCCAGCGTGTCGGTGCCGTGGGTGATGACGATGCCGTCCACGTCCGCCTGCTTCGACAGCGCCGAGACGCGCTTGGCGAGCGTCAGCAGGTTGTCGTTGGTGAGGCTCTCGGAAGCGACCTGGAACACCTGCTCGCCGCGCACGTTGGCGATCTTGGAGAGTTCGGGCAGGCCGGCAATCAGCTTCTCGACGCCGACCTTGGCGGCCGCGTAGGTGGCGCTGTTGACGGCCGAGGCGCCGGCGCCCGCAATGGTGCCGCCGGTGGCCAGGATCACCACGTTGGGCAGCGCCTGCTGGGCTTGCGCCAGGGCGCTGGCCGCGAGCAGCGCGGCGCCGGCCGCGAAGGCACGGAAACGGGGGGAAAGGTACATGAAGGGAACTCCTTGTCTTGGATGAATTTCTGGAAGCGGCGAGAAGATACATGAACCGTGCCCGCGTGCCCTGCGCTTCCATGCCGGCATGGCATGCAGCCATGCGCCAAGGATTACCATCGCCGGGCGCACCGCCGCATATCCGCCATGCCATGAACGCCGATCCCGCCGCCCTGTCCCCGAGTCCCGCCCAGGAAATGCCCGCCCCTGACGGCCCGCTGTCGCGCGCGCGGCCGGGGCGCGAGCGCATCATGGCGGCGATCCGCACCGCGGCCGTGGCCGAGTTCAGCCTGCATGGCCTGAAGGGCACGTCCACCCAGGCCATTGCCGCGCGCGCCGGCCTCACCAAGCCCCAGCTGCACTACTACATCGCCGGCAAGGAAGAGCTCTATGAAGAGCTGCTGATGCAGGTGCTGCATGCCTGGAAAGTGGTGTTCTCGTTCGAAGACGCCAGCGATCCGGCCACCGTGCTGGGCGACTACATCCGCAAGAAGCTCGACCACGCCTTCGACAACCCCGAGATCTCGCGCATCTTCACGCGCGAAGTGCTCGACGGCGGCCGCAACCTCGACCGCTACTGGCCCAATGCGCGGGCCTGGACGCAGAAAAAGGTCGACATCATCAACGGCTGGATCGCGCGCGGGCAGATGCGCCCGCTCGATGCCCGCCTGCTGCTGATGCACATCTGGGCCATGACCCAGAGCTACGCCGACTACGCGATCCAGACGCGCGTGATGCTCGGCCTGCCGCCCGACGCGCCGATCGACCGCGAGCCGATCGCGCGCGAGCTCGTGGCCTTCGTGCTGGGCGGCTGCGGCATCAAGACTTAAGTTCTCGTCCGCCGGCTGCCGGCCCTCTCCGGGCGGCCGGCTGCGCCGCTTTCGTGACTTTCGACACTGGTTCGCCCTCGGCGGCGACCGTAACTTCGCACGCTCGCCGGCGGGCTGTTCCGTCGCGCGGAACCCGTACGAAGGAGGCGGGGAGATCATGAAGACGAAGTTGCTTTTGACAGTGGTCGCGGCGGCATTGCTGGCGGCCTGTGGCGGCGGCGGCGGTGGTGGCGGTGGTGGCTACGGCGGGCTGCCGATCGGCGGAATTCCGCCCGTCCCGCAGCCTGATCCGGCCCCGAATCCGAATCCGAATCCGAATCCGAATCCCAATCCAAACCCGGCGCCGAATCCCTCGCCGATCAGTGCGCACTACAAGTTCCTGAACTTCCAGCAGGACAGGGCGGACACCGACACGGCCGAGAAGCGCTACGACGACTACATCGCATTGCTCAACCGCGAAGGTGCCGCCGGCTATCGGTATCTCGACGGCGTGACCGGCGGCAACATCGTCACGCTGCGGGACGAGTTCATGATGGTGAAGGACATCGAGACGACCTACACCTACGAATACAAGCGCTTCGAAGTCGACATCCTTTCGAGCGACGGATTGCCGCGCCTGCTGCAGCAGATGAAGGAGCAGGGCGCGAAGGGCATGGTGTACGTCAAGATCCTCGGGGTGATCGGCCTGAGCGCGAACGACAACCCCGAGTTCGCCGTGCTCTACCGCAAGGACGCCGGATCGTCGGCCACCTACGACTACGCGGCGGCCGACATTCCCCCCGCCTCCGCCGATTTCGTGAACCTGGCGAATGCGCAAGGCGCCAACGGCTTCAGGCCGTGGGCGACGCCGGTGCTGAGGGGCCTGACGCAGCAGTTCTTCATCAAGGACCTGGGCAGCGCAGCCCGTTACGAGCTGAAGGCGCTCGTCAGCCCGTTGAGCGTGGTCGGCGGCACCGTCGAAGACGTCAAGGCGCAGATCCGCGCGCAGGGCGCAACGGGCCATCGGCTGCTGAAGTCGCGCTTCATGGAAGACAGCAAGGACTTCATCTTCTATCTCAAGGACACGACGCAGTCGAGCAGCTTCGAGTACGAATTCCTCGAGAACCCCGACCCCGTCTTCGACATCCAGGAGGCGAACGCGGTGCAGGCGAACAGCCAGGCCGCGGTCGGGCTGCGCTACTTCGGGCTTCCGGATTCACCGATCTTCTTCAGGTCGCTGAACTGCACCGGACCGCTGTGCCTGTCGCCCGACGGCAAGGAAATCGAAGACGGCAGCAGCTGACCGCGTCCGGGCGCGCGCTGGGGCGATCAGACGAGGCCCACCCGGCCCGTCGCCAGGTCGTAGATCCCGCCGACGACCTTGACCGCGCCGCTGGAAGCCATGCCCCCGAGGATGGGGGCCGACGTGGCCAGGCGCGCCACGCTCTGGCGCACGTTCTGTTCGGTGGCCGCCTCCAGCAGCGACGCGGGCCTGCGGCGCGACGCGGCTTCCACGGCCGGGCGGATCGAGGCGACCAGCCCGGGCAGGTGCCCTGGCAGCACGGCGTTTTCCTGCAGCACCTTGATGGTGGCCGAGATGGCGCCGCAGTTGCTGTGGCCGAGCACCATGATGAGCGGCACGTCGAGGAACTTGGCCGCGTACTCCATGCTGGCAATGGCATCGTCGTTGACGAAGTTGCCGGCCAGCCGCACCACGAAGAGATCGCCCGGCCCCTGGTCGAAGGCGAGTTCCGGCGCCACGCGCGAATCGGCACAGGCAAGAATCGCCGCGAACGGTTTCTGGCCCGAGGTGCGCGCCACGCGGCCCACGCTGAAGTCGCGCTGCGTCTGCCGGCCCTGCGCATAGCGCAGATTGCCCTGCACCAGCCGCTGGAGCGCGGCATCGCCGCCGATGCGGTTGTCGGGCAGCGGCGTATCGGCCGCGAACGCATTGGCGCCGGACGCCAGGGCAGCGAAAGCGGCCGCGCCGCTCAGCAGCCGGCGGCGCGAGCTTGCCGGCACCGCGGCGGAAGGTAGGCAATCACACATGGGGAACTCCGTTCTTGGTGGTTGTCGAGTTCGCCGGGGTCTCCCGGCAGGAAATGCCGGGCTTTCGCACTGGCGCACGAATTGTTACGCTCTGTATCGAAAACAACAAAGTCCAAACATTGCATGGATTTCCTGCCGCCGCCCGAGCTGGCGCTTTCGATCTCCTATGAAGCCCGCGCCAATGCCGTGGCGCTGTATTGCGACGCGATCGTGCGCATGCACTGGGGCGAGCGGCTCATCAACAAGATCTTCGGCCGCGCCATGCAGTCGCACGCCGCGGGCCGCATCGTGGTGCAGCACTACCGCTGGAAGGAAGAAGGCGCCGAGCGCCCCACGCTGGCGCTGCTGCAGCGCCACGCGAGCCGCGGCGCGCGCACGCTGGCCAGCTTCGTCGCCGTGCTGCGGCTCACGGGCATGGTGGCGGCCGAGGCCGATCCCGCCGACCGCCGCGTGCGCTACCTGGTGCCGCAGGAGCGGCTGATTGCCGGCCTGCGCGCCTGGATCGCGCACCACCTGCGCTGCTGTGAGGCGCTCGGCTTGCTGGGCGCCGGCCATGCCGACAGGCTCATGGACGACGACGCCTTTTTCTCGGCCTTCGTGAGCCGGGCCGGCACCATCCTGGACCAGGTGGCGCTGCACCGCGGCCGCTTCGGCGGCTGGAGCTGGTTCGACGAGCGCGACGGCGGCGGCCGGGTCGCGATGCTGCTGCTGCGCGACCATTTCAAGGCCAACCCGGTGGCAGGCGCGCCCCCGGCGGCGTTCCCGCTGCGCGCACGCGAGCTCGCCGAGGGGCTGGGCCTGTCGCACTCGCACGTGCGCGGCATGCTGAAGGAGGCGACGGAGGCGGGCCACCTGGCGCACGACGCGGGGCGCGCGCAGGTGCGGCTCACGCCGCGCTTCCTGGACGAAGCGACGAGCTGGCTGCTGCACTTCCTGTCGTGGTTCGCCGATGCCGCGCATGCGGCACGGCGGGCCGGTTGAGGCCGCACCCGGCCGCGTTCAGGCCGCGCCCACCTCCCAGGCGCGGCCCGCCGGGTCGGCCAGCGCGAGCCGCATGGTCTCGATGAAGCGGCGCAGCCGCGCAGGCTGGAAGCGCGACGGCGGATAGGTCAGGTACACCGGCAGCGGCGCCACATGCCATTGCGGCACGAGCTGCACCAGCCGGCCGGCGGCAATGTCCTCGTTCAGGAGCCAGGCCGAGCCCGCGCAGGCACCCAGGCCCATGCGGGCCGCGCTTTGCAGCGCATAGAGGCTGTCGGTGCTCATGCGCGGGCGGATCGGCACCCGGGCGATCTCGCCGCTCGGCCGGTGCGAGAGCACCACCTCGTTGCGATAGAAGGTGCGCAGCGCGAGCCACGGCAATTCGGCCAGCTCCGACGCGTGCGCGGGCGGCGCCCGCCCGGCCAGCACCGAGGGCGCGGCGACCACCACGCGCGGCACTTCGGAAAGCTTGATGGCCACCGCCATGGTGTCGGTCAGTTCGCCGACCTGGATCGCGCAGTCGACGCCTTCGGCGATGAAGTCGGGCCGGCGGTCGTTCAGCAGCCATTCGACGGCCACCCGCGGATAGGCGCGAAGGTAGTCGGCCAGCGGCCCGACCAGCATCAGCTGGCCCATCGCATGCGGCACCACCACGCGCAGCGTGCCCTCGGGCTCGTCGCCCACGCCGCGCAGGTCGGCCTCGAAGGCATGCCAGTCGGCGAGCAGTTCCCGGGCGCGCTCGTAGCAGCGCTCGCCGTCCTCGGTGAGCTTCATGGCGTGCGTGGACCGGCGCAGCAGCCGCACGCCCAGCGAACGCTCCAGCGCCTGCAGGCGGCGGCTCACGGTGGGCTGCGTCGCACCCATCTGGAGCGCGGCGGCCGAGAGGCTGCCGGCCTCGACGATATGGACGAAGGTCTGCATCAGCTCGATGCGGTCGGCGGCGGGGGAGGGAGTCGGCATGGCCTTCTTTATGCGTGCAGCGTATGTGCATTGTGCGATTCGCGGGACTACCAAGCCAAGTCCCTTGGGTACACATTTCAACCCTCGCTCGATATTCAAGGGTTAACACCATGTCTTCCATTCAAATCACGCATGCAGAGACGGGCGCTGCGCCCGAGGGGCGCGGCCTGCCGGCCTCGCTGGTCCTGCTGCTGGCCATGGGCGCGGGCCTGTCGGCGGCCTCGCTCTACTACGCCCAGCCGATGCTCGGCGTGCTGGGCGCCGACATCGGCGCCTCCCTGCGCTCCGTCGGTTTCGTTCCCACGCTCACGCAGCTGGGCTACGCGCTCGGCATCCTGCTGCTGGCGCCGCTGGGCGACCGCTTCGACCGGCGCCGCATCGTGCTGGCCAAGGCGGCTGCGCTGTGCGCCGCGCTGCTGGTGGCCGGCGCCGCGCCGTCGATCGGCGTGCTGCTCGCGGCCAGCCTGGCCATCGGCCTGGCGGCCACGATGGCGCAGGACATCGTGCCTGCGGCCGCCACGCTGGCACCCGAGGCCACGCGCGGCAAGACCGTGGGCACGGTGATGACGGGGCTGCTGCTGGGCATCCTGTTGTCGCGCGTGGTCAGCGGCTTCGTGGCCGAGCACTTCGGCTGGCGCGCGATGTTCATTGCAGCCGCGGCCAGCATCGCGCTCGTCGGCGCGGCCGCCTGGCGCGGGCTGCCGCGCTTCCGGCCCACCACGCACCTGGCCTACGCCGCGCTGCTGGGCTCGCTGGGCACCCTGTGGTCGCGCCACGGCATGCTGCGCCGCGCCGCGCTGGCCCAGGCGCTGCTGGCGGTGGGATTCAGCGCCTTCTGGTCGACGCTGGCCGTGATGCTGCACGGCGCGCCCTTCCACCTGGGCAGCGCGGCGGCCGGCGCCTTCGGCCTGGCCGGCGCGGCCGGCGCGCTGGCGGCGCCGCTGGCCGGGCGGCTGGCCGACCGCCGCGGGCCGGAGCTGGTGACGCGGCTGGGTGCCGGGCTGGTGGTGGTGTCGTTCGCCGCCTTGGGCCTGGCGCCGCTGATGGCGCCGCATGCGCAGCTCTGGCTGCTGGCGCTCGCCGCGGTGGGTTTCGACCTGGGCATGCAGGCGGCGCTGATCGCGCACCAGACCATCGTCTATGGCATCGAGCCTGGTGCGCGCAGCCGGCTCAATGCGGTGCTGTTCACCAGCATGTTCATCGGCATGGCGGCCGGCTCTGCGCTGGGTGCGCTGGCGCTCGCGCAATGGGGCTGGGCCGGCGTGACCGGGCTGGCCACCGGCACGGCCGCTGCCGCGCTGGCGGTGCGGCTCTGGCCGCGCAAGGCCGCGTAGCCGCAAAAACCGCCAAAGCCGCGGGGCAGCGGCGCCCGCCTCCCCAGTCCGGTGCATCCGGACTGGCACGTCGCTTGCATAACCTGACCACTTGCTCTGATTAAGCGGTCAAATTCATGCGCGTGCTCGTCGTCTACTGCCATCCGGTCGAAACCAGCTTCCACGCAGCCCTGCACCAGGAGGTGCTGAAGAACCTGCGCGCCGCCGGGCACGAGGTGGACGACTGCGACCTGTATGCCGAAGGCTTCAACCCGGTGCTCTCGCGCGAGGAGCGGCTCGGCTACCACGAGGTGCCGGGCAACCAGCTGCCGCTCAAGCCCTACGTGGAGCGGCTGCTGTGGGCCGAGGGCATCGTGTTCTGCTTTCCCACCTGGTGCTTCGGGCTGCCCGCGATGCTCAAGGGCTACTTCGACCGGCTGTTCATGCCCGGCGTGGCCTTCGACATCAGCGATCCGGCCAACGTGAAGCCGATGCTCACGCACATCAGGCGCATCAGCGCCGTGGTCACCTACGGGCGGCCGCGCTGGATGGCCTGGTACATGGGCGACCCGCCGCGCAAGATCGTCACGCGCTACATGCTGCGGCTCACGGGCCGCCGCGCCCGCGTGGACTACCACGCCCACTACCACATGAACGTGGCGACCGAGCCCCAGCTCAAGCGCTTCATGGCACGCGTGGGCGCCGCGATGGCGCGTTTCGCATGAAGGCGCCCGCGCTGCTCGGCAATGCGCGCCTGCCGCGCTGGCTGCTGCCCGCCGGCTGGCCCGAGCGCGACGGCGTGCCGGTGCTGGCGCGCATCGCGCTGGAGGGCGGCCGCGTGCAGTCGGTGCGGCCCGCCTCCGAACAGGACGAGCCCCGTCCCGACGCGTGGGACCTGGCCGGCACGCTGGTGCTGCCGGGCTTCGTCGACGCCCACACGCACCTGGACAAGGCCTTCACGCTGCCGCGCATGAAAAAGGTGCAGCCCGGCCTGCTCGGCGCCATCGACGCGATGCTGGCCGATCGCGTGCACTGGAGCGCCGCCGACGTGCGCGAGCGCGCCGCGCGCGGCCTGCAATGGGCCTGGGAATGCGGCACCACGCATGTGCGCACGCACGTCGACTGGTGGGAGCCCGATACGGTGCCGCTGGCCTGGCCCGTGATGGCCGAGCTGGCGCAGCAATGGGCCGGCAGGGTGCGGCTGGAGCAGGTCAGCCTGATCAAGCTGCCGCTGTTCGAGGACGCCGCGCAGGCCCTGCGGCTTGCCAGGCAGGTGAAGTCCACGGGGCCGCATGCGCTGCTCGGCGGCTTCGTGCATTCCACCAACTGGAGCGAGAACGCGCTGCGCAACCTGCTGGTGGCGGCGCAGGCCTGCGAGCTCGATGTCGATCTGCACGTCGATGAAGAACTGAATGCGTCGGCGGTCGGCCTGCAGGCCACCGCGCGCATCCTGCGCGAGATCGGCTTCGAAGGCCGCGTGGTCTGCGGCCACGTCTGCGCGTCGGCCGCGCAGCCCGAGGCCCAGGCCTTCGCCACGCTCGATGCCGTCGCACGTGCGCCGATCACCATCGTTTCGCTGCCCGCCACCAACCTGCTGCTGCAGGACGCGGTGACGGGCCGCACGCCGCGCCTGCGCGGCCTCACGCTGGTGAAGGAAGCGCGCGAACGCGGCATCCCGCTGCTGTTCGCGAGCGACAACGTGCAAGACCCGTTCTGCCGCCTCGGCAGCTTCGACCCGGTCGAGGCGCTGGGCACGGCCGCGCTCGCCGCGCAGCTGCCCGATCCCTTCGACGACTGGTCGCAGGCGCTGTGCCGCGGCGACTGGCTGCAGCGCGCCCCCGCCACGGCGGCGCCCGCGCTGGCCGGCGCCAAAGCCGACCTCGTGCTGTTCACCCAGGCCGACCGCCATGGCTGGCCCTCGCGCAGCGCCACCCGCGTGGTGCTGCGCGAGGGCCGCATCACGCATGGCGACGCGGCGCCCTTCCTTCCCCGCTGACGAACGAACAAGGACCCCCATGCTCCACGGCTACATCCCGCCCCACCGCTTCCTGCCCTACCTGAGCTGGACCGAAATCGCGGCGCTGCCCGACCGCGAGAACACCGTCATCGTGCTGCCCTGCGGCGCCATCGAGCAGCACGGCCCGCATCTGCCGTGCTCGGTCGACAGCGTGATCGCCTCGGGCGTGATGGGCAAGGCGCTCGAGAAGCTGCCGGCCGAGGTGCGCGCCTTCGCGCTGCCGGCCATCACCTACGGCAAGTCGGAAGAGCACCTGCACTTTCCGGGCACCATGACGCTGACCGGCACCACGCTGCTTTCGACCGTGACCGAGATCGGCGAATCGGTCTACCGCGCGGGCTTTCGCAAGCTGCTGTTCGCCAACGGCCACGGCGGCCAGCCGCAGGTGCTGGAGATGGCGGCGCGCGAACTGCGCCTTCGCCATGGCGACTTCGTGGTGGTGCCGCATGGCGTGTCGCGCCTGCCGAGCGCGGCCAGCAGGCAGGTGAGCGAGCAGGAGAAGAAGCTCGCGATGCACGCCGGCCATTCCGAGACCGCGCTGATGCTCGCGCTCGCGCCCGAGACGGTGCACATGGAGCGCGCGGTCGCCAACTTTCCGCCGCCCTTCCCGATCAAGCTGCTGTCGGCCGACGGCCGCCCGGCCTGCGCCTGGACCGCGCGCGACTTCGGCCCGAGCGGCGTGATCGGCGACCCGACCACGGCCACGCGCGAGCAGGGCCAGGAGATCCTGGACACGCTGTCCGACAGCTGGGTGCAGGCGCTGACCGAGCTGCATGCGCTGCGCTGGGTGGTGCGCGAGGAAGCCACCTGGGAGCGCGGCCACCAGCAGGGCTTCATCCAGCAGTCCTTCGAGGCCGCCTGAGGCGCGCTACTTGCATTCGCCTCATTGCTTTTTTTTCAACCGTTCCTTCACCAGCCTTCGAGAGGTCCCACCATGCGTTCCTTCGCTCTTTCCATGGCCGGCGCTGCCGCGCTCGCACTGCTCGCCGCTGCCGCACCGGCCCAGGCGCAAGACAAGTTCACCTACATGACCAACTGGTACGCGCAGGCCGAGCACGGCGGCTTCTACCAGGCGGTGGCGCAGGGCATCTACAAGAAGCACGGCCTGGACGTCACCATCAAGATGGGCGGCCCCCAGGTCAACATCACGCAGATGATGGCCGCGGGCCAGGCCGACTGCATCATGGGTTCGAGCGACATCCAGATGATGCAGGTGCGCGAAGGCGGCGTGCCGGTGGTCAACGTGGCGGCCTTCTTCCAGAAGGACCCGCAGGTGCTGATCGCGCACGACGACGTCAAGAAGTTCGAGGACCTCAAGGGCAAGACGCTGCTGATCGGCGCGCAGGCCAACCGCGGCTACTGGCCCTGGCTCAAGGCCCGGTTCGGCCTGAAGGACGAACAGACGCGCCCCTACACCTTCAACATCCAGCCCTTCGTGGCCGATCCGAACGCCGCGCAGCAGGGCTACCTGACCTCCGAGCCCTACGCGATCCAGAAGGCCGGCGTGAAGAGCACGGTGCTGATGTTCAGCGACCACGGCTTCCCGGCCTATGCGACCACGGTGTCGTGCATGGAAAAGACCGTGAAGGACCGCAGCAAGCAGGTGGAAGCCTTCGTGAAGGCCTCGGCCGAAGGCTGGAAGAGCTACCTCGCCGATCCGGCGCCCGCCA
>Ga0307406_10001385_pt1 | contig 13501 bp, 10 predicted proteins | sample 322Cmetagenome_3_FD_203706 | JGI IMG/M metagenome (GOLD analysis project Ga0307406, IMG submission 203706) | Maize rhizosphere microbial communities from greenhouse at UC Davis, California, United States - 322HYB-C-2 | ecosystem: Host-associated > Plants > Roots > Rhizosphere > Soil | place... | reverse complement strand
TCCTCGCCCAGGCGCCGGCCCAGCTCGGGCAGGATCTTGGGGGCCAGGTCGACCAGCACCCAGCGCATGTCCTGGGGCCGCAGCCGCGGGTAGTCGGCGGCCGCCCGGGTGGTGACCAGCTGCATCTGGGCGGCGGTCTCGGTGCCGGAGTAGCCGGCCCCGACGACCACGAAAGTGCAGCAGGCCCGGCGGCGGGCGGGGTCCCCGGTGGCGTCGGCGTTCTCCAGCTCGCGCAACACGTGGTCGCGGAGGAAGGCGGCCTCGGCCAGGGTCTTGAGGCCGAGGGCGTGCTCGGCCACCCCGGGGATGTCGAAGGTCCGGGTGACCCCGCCGGGGGCCAGGACCAGGCGGTCCCAGCCCACCTCGGTGGTCGAGCCGTCGGACCGCCGGAGGGTGGCCGTGTGGCCGGCGACGTCGACGCCGATCACGTGGCCGAGCAGGACCCGGGCCCGGTCGAGGGCGTTGTGGAGGCCGACGGCGATGTGGCGGGGGTCGACCACGCCCGAGGCCACGTTGGGCAGCAGCGGGCTGTACAGGAGGTAGTCCGCCGCGCTGGCCAGGACCAGGTCGGCGGCATCGGCCGGCAGGTGCTTCTCCAGCCGCCGCATGCAGTGGAAGCCGGCGAAGCCGCTGCCGACGACCAGGACGGTGGGGCGTCGTTGGGGTGTTGTGCGCGCGGGGGAGCTCATGGGTAGATGAGTAGCACGTCGGCCGAGGAGGAATCCATGCGCGACTACCGCACCCACCGTCCCGGCACCTATCAGGAGATGACCTCGGGCTTCCGCTGGGAGGTCCCGGCCAGCTACAACCTGGCCGCCGATGTGCTCGACAAGCACGAGCCGGACCGCCCGGCGATGCACTTCGTGTCCGACGAGGGCCGCGACGAGCACTGGACGTTCGGGGACGTCCGCCGCCTCACCGACCGGACGGCCAACACCCTGCGGGCGCTGGGGGTCGCCAAGGGCGACCGGGTGGCGGTGATGGCCCCGGCCTCGCCCGAGATCGCGGCCAGCTTCCTGGCCGCCTACAAGGTGGAGGCCATCCTGCTGTCGATGTCGGTGCTGTACGGGGACGAGGCGATCGCCTACCGGCTCAACGACTCCGGGGCCAAGGTGCTGGTCACCTCGGCCGCCCACCGCGACCGGGTGGCCGCCCTGCTCGACAAGGCCCCCTCGGTGGAGCGGCTGGTGGTGGTGGGCGGCACCGGCGACGAGAGCTTCGAGGAGCTGACCGGGGCGGCCAGCGACCGCTTCGAGACCCCGGCCACCGACCCCGACACCCCGGCCCAGCTCTACTACACCTCGGGCACGACCGGGCTGGCCAAGGGCATCCTGCACGCCCACCGCTACCTCCTCGGGCACGAGGAGTTCCAGTTCAGCCACGACGTGCGGGCGGGCGAGCTGTTCCACTCGACCGGCGAGTGGGCCTGGATCGCCGGGATCGTCCCCGGCATCCTCGGGCCCTGGCGGTTCGGGGTCGAGACCCTGGTCCACGGGCGCAAGGGCGGGTTCGACCCGGCCAAGGCGCTGCGGATGATCGCCGACCACAGGGTCGGCAACCTGTTCACCACCCCCACGGCCATCCGGGCCATGATGGGCGTGTCCGAGGCGGCCGGCCTCGACTTCGCCAACCTGCGGCTGGCCTGCTCGGCCGGGGAGCCGCTCAACCCCGAGGCGATCGCCTGGTGGAACCGGACCGTCGGCTGCCCGGTGCTCGACTACTACGGGCTCTCCGAGAGCTACCCGCTGTGCGGCAACTTCCCGACGGTCGAGGTCCGGCCCGGATCCATGGGGCTGCCCCTGCCCGGCTGGGAGGTGGCCATCCTCGGCCCCGACGAGCGGCCGGTGCCCCAGGGCGAACCGGGCGAGATCTGCCTCAAGGCCCGCTCCAACCCGCACTACCCGCTCGGCTACTGGAACCGCCCGGAGGACTCCAAGGAGGTCTTCGACGGCGACTGGTTCCACACCAAGGACACCGCCCGCCAGGACGAGGACGGCTACGTCTGGTACTCGGGCCGGGCCGACGACGTGATCATCTCGGCCGGCTACCGGATCGGGCCGTTCGAGGTCGAGAGCACCCTGCTCGAGCACCCGGCGGTGGCCGAGTCGGCCGTGGTGGCCAGCCCCGACCCCCAGCGCGGCCACGTCGTCAAGGCGTTCGTCCGCCTGGTCCCGGGCGCCGAGCCCGGCGACGAGCTGGCCGGCGAGCTGCAGCGCCACGTCCGCGAGCGGCTGTCGGCCTACGCCTACCCGCGCAAGATCGAGTTCGTCGACGACCTGCCCAAGACCCTCACCGGCAAGATCCGCCGCTCCGAGCTGCGCAGGGCCGACGCCGAGGGCGAGCCCGGCGGCTGAGTTGAGACGGGTGTCGGGGCCGGGGTAGCGTCTGGCCCATGTACGACACCCGCTGGCCACGGCCGGGGCCGGCGATGGCGGCCGTCGCGGCCGTGCTCGGCCTGGTGGCCGGGATCGTCCTCGGCCTCTCCTCACCTGGCGCGCCGCCGCGGGCCTCGGCGGCCGCGCCCGCCGAGACGACCGCGGCCCCCACCACCACGACCCTGCCAGATGAGTTCTACACGGTGGTCCTGGGCAGCTTCAACGACCGGGCGCACGCCGACGAGCGGCTGCGGCTGGTCAGGCGCCAGGGGGTCAGGGACGCCCGGTTGCTCGAGAAGGGCCGCTACAACCTCGGGACCCGCTGGGCGGTGTACAGCGGGCTGTTCAGGACCGAGCCCGAGGCCGAGGCGCACGAGGAGGAGCTGGTCCAGCTCGGGATCGCGGAGCACTTCGTGAAAACGGTGAAGCAAGCCGACTGAGCGGGTAGCCAAGCTCTGGGGAGGTGCGCCCATGCCGATGTCCGCTCACGAGGTCCGCCAGGCGCTGCACGAGCTCGGCGACCTCCGCTACGCCGCCGGGAACCTCGACGAGGCCCTGCGCCGGATCGTCCACGCCACCCACAAGCTGTTCGCCGTCGACGGCGCCGGGCTGATGCTGGTCGACCCCGACCAGCTGCTGCGCAACGTGGCCGACTCCGACAAGCGCGTCGGCGACCTGGAGGAGCTCCAGATCCGGCACGGCGAGGGCCCCTGCATCGACGCCTTCGACGACAAGGAGCTGGTCCACGCGGCCGACCTGGCCGCCGAGGACCGCTGGCCGGACTTCTCCCCGGCCGCGGTCGAGCGGGGCCTGCGGGCCGTGCTGGCCAGCCCCATCCCCTACAACCAGATGGCCATCGGGGTGGTGACGGTGTTCTCCTCCGAGGTGCACCCCTGGTCGCCCGAGGGCGAGCTGGCCCTGGTCGCCTTCACCGACCTGGCCGCCCTGACCATCGCCAACACCATGCAGAGCGAGCAGCGGGGCGAGCTGGCCGACCAGCTCCAGCGGGCCCTCGACGCCCGGGTGCTGATCGAGCAGGCCAAGGGCGCGCTGGTGGCCAGGGAAGGGGTCAGCCCCGGGGAGGCGTTCGAGCGGATGCGCCGCCAGGCCCGGGCCGAGCGCCGCCGCGTGGTGGAGATCGCCCGCGAGATCCTGATCACCTCCCGCCGGTCCTGATCCGCCGCCATGGCCACCGACCCCGACCCGCTGGACCGGCTGCGCCGCATCTGCCAGGCCCTGCCCGAGGCGACCGAGCGGCCCAGCCACGGCGAGCCGACCTGGTTCGTGCGCGGGAAGACGACCTTCGTGACCTACGCCGACCACCACCACGACGACCGGCTCGGCTTCTGGTGCGCGGCGCCTCCGGGCAGCCAGGAGGCCCTGCTCGCGGCCGACCCCGAGCGGTTCTTCCGCCCCCCGTACGTCGGCCACCGCGGCTGGCTCGGCGTCTACCTCGACGTCCCGGTCGACTGGGAGGAGATCGCCGAGCTGGTCACCGACGCCTACCGCACGGTCGCCCCCCGCCGCCTGGTCGCCCGGCTGGACGCCGGCCCGGGCGGCGCCGGTCAGGCGACCAGGCTCTCGTAGAGGCGGACGGTCTCGGCGGCGATGGCCGTCCAGCTGAAGTGCTCGACGGCGCGGCGGCGGCCGGCCTGGCCCATGCGCTCGGCCAAGGGCGGGTCGGCGAGGACGCTGTTGAGGCGCTCGGCGATGTCGGCGGCGAAGCGCTCGGGGTCGAGGGCCCCGCCGGCGCCGTCGCTCTCGAACGGGACCAGCAGGCCGGTCTCGCCGTTGACGACCACCTCGGGGATGCCGCCGGTGGCGGTCGCGACCACGGCCGTCTGGCAGGCCATGGCCTCCAGGTTGACGATCCCCAGGGGCTCGTAGACCGACGGGCAGACGAACACCGTTGCCGAGGTGAGCAGCTGGATGACCTCGCGCTTCTCCAGCATCTTCTCGATCCAGACGATGCCGCCCCGCTCCTGGCGGACCTTCTCGACCTTGGCCGAGACCTCGCGGCCCAGCTCGGGGGTGTCGGGGGCGCCGGCGCAGAGGATCAGCTGGGCCGACGGGTCGAGGGCGAGGGCGGCGTCCAGCAGGTGGGGCACGCCCTTCTGGCGGGTGATCCGGCCGACGAAGATCACCGAGGGCCGGCCGGGGTCGACCCCGTAGGCCTCGAGGACGTCGGTGCCGTGGTCGGGCCGGTACTGCTCGGTGTCGATGCCGTTGTGGATCACCTGGAGCCGGTCGGGGTCGACGGCCGGGTAGACCGAGAGGATGTCGGCGGCCATGCCGTTGGAGACGGCGATCACCCGGTCGGCGGCCTCCAGCGCCGTCTGCTCGCACCAGCGGGAGACGTGGTAGCCGCCGCCCAGCTGCTCGACCTTCCAGGGCCGCAGCGGCTCCAGGCTGTGCACGCTGACCACGTGGGGGATGCCGTAGAGGAGCTTGGCCAGGTGCCCGGCCAGGTTGGCGTACCAGGTGTGGCTGTGGGCCAGGTCCGCTCCCTCGACCCCGGCGGCGATCGACAGGTCGGTGGCGACCGTGCGCAGGGCCCCGAGATGGCGGCCCCCGCCCGCCAGGGCGTCCCAGGTCGGGTGGGCGGTCACCGCGGGCGACCCGGGCGGGCCGGGCGGACGGGGCTCCCCGAAGCAGTGCACCTGGACCTCGACCAGTTTGGCCAGCTCCCTCGCCAGGTATTCGACATGAACTCCGGCACCGCCGTACACATCTGGGGGATACTCGCGACTGAGCAGGGCCACGCGCACGGGACGCTCCTTCCATCGAGCGGAAGCCAGATGCTAGCGCGCGTTGACACCCCGTGACGGCGTAGCCCAGACTTGACTTGCTTGTGAATATTGTCCAGATCTCTCCGGCCGGTAGGTGGCAGGCGATGGGCACAGTCAGTCGGACCGCCCCGCTGCGCAGAACGGGCTCGCTGCTCGGGCTGCTGGCGCTGGAGGTCACGGCCGTGCTGGGGCTGCACTGGCTGGGACGGTTCGCGGGGCTCCAGGTCCGCTGGGACGAGCCGGTCCCCTGGCTGCTCGACAGCCCGATCCAGGAGGTCCTCGGGTCCCTGCTGCGCATGGTCGCGCTGGTCATGGCCTACTGGCTGCTGGCCTCGACCGTCGCCTACCTGCTGGCCAGCCTGACCAGGCTGCCGGGGGCGGTCAGGGCGGTCGGCTGGGCGACCCTGCCGCTGGTGCGGCGGGTCGCCGACCACGCCGTGGCCGTGACCCTGGCCACCTCGATGGTCGGCGGGACGACCCTGGGTGTGGCCGGCCCGGCTCTGGCCGCCGACAGCCGGAGCCTCGGCCCGCCCGCTCCCAAGCCGGTGGCGGCCGCCGGGGCGACGGGATCGGGCGCCCAGGACGGGCCCACGACCACCGACCCCCAGCCGACCCGGACCTCGGGGCCGGTCTACACGCCGGACCCGGCGGACCAGGTCCCGACCACCGCCCCCAAGGCGACCCCGCCGCCACCGACCACCGAGCCGGAGCCGACGCCGACCTCGCGGCCGGCCTACACCCCCGACCCGGCGGACCAGGCGCCCCGGCGCGTCCAGGAGAACCAGCCGGCCACCACCACGACGACCGAGACGACCACCACGACGACGCAGGCGCCCACCACCACGACCCGGGCGACCACCACGACGGAGGGGACGACCACCACCACCGGGGCCACCAACCGCTCGGCGGGCACCACCACGACCCGCACGGAGCCCACCGCCACCACCGCCGCGCCGGCCACCAAGGCCCCGGCCACCACCGCCGCGCCGACCACCGCGTCCACGGCCCCCGGGCAGGGGGCGGCGGCGCCGACCACGGCCTCGACCTCGGCGCCGGAGCGGCAGGGCAGCGCCGCCGGGACCCCGGCCACGACCCACGCGTACGTCCCCAACGCGGCCAGCGACTCCCCCGAGTCGGGCCTGGGCCCGGAGTCGTCCACGACCACCACCACCACCAACCCGGGCGGTGGCTCCTCGAGATCGGGCGGCTCCTCGAACTCGGGCGGCGGCGGCGGCGAGCAGGGCACCGGAGGGGAGGCGGAGCAGGCCCACCGGGTGGTGGGCGGCGACAACCTCTGGAAGATCGCCCGCGAGCACCTGTTGAGGGAGCGCAGCGGCGGCTCGGGCGAGCCGACCAACCGCGAGGTGGCCGCCTACTGGGTCAAGGTGGTCGAGGCCAACCGGGACCGGCTGCACTCGGGCGACCCCGACCTGATCTACCCGGGCGAGCGGATCACCCTCCCGCCGGTCGACTGACGCCTCAGGAGGTCGTCCGGACCGTCCACAGCCGCCAGCGCCCGTCCGCGGCCTGGTCCTGCTGGAGCCAGACGTCCCAGTTGAAGGTCTGGGGCTGCTCGCCCGGACGGGTCATCAGCACCTTGCCCCGCAGGACCCGCTGGTCCGCCCGGGGCGTGATGACCTTCACGTCGCTGATGGTCATCTTGTAGGGCGGCGGCCCGACCCGCTTGCGGGTCTTGGCCTCCTTGGCGAGCTGCTTGTACTGGGGCCCGTTGGCCCAGAAGGAGTCCTTGACGTCGGCCAGGTTGTTGGTGACCGCGAACTCGCCCCAGTCGGCGAGGGCCTTGTTCCCGTCGGAGATGACCCGCTGGTCGACACTGGTGGTGGTCGTGGCCGCGCGCCTGGTCCCCGGCAGCCCGTCGACGGTCAGCCATGCGAGGATGACGGCGATGACCACCAGCACGCCGATGAGCAGCCAGGAACGGCGGGCGGCGTTGCGCCGTGAGGAGCGCAGCCACTCCCGCTCGCTGTCGTCCAGGTGGTCGAACTGGTGGGACACCTTGCGGCACCTCCAGGTGAGGCTTCAGTCTGACAATCTCGTCGTTCGGTTGACAACCCTGGCCAGGAGGCAGCCATGGCAGGCGAGCTCGTGCTGAGCCCCCATCCCGACGTCGCCGTCCCCGACGTGCCGTTGCACGAGTTCGTGCTCGCCGACGCCGCGCGCCGGGCCGACCAGGTGGCGCTGATCGACGGGCCGAGCGGCCGGGCCCTGACCTACGGCCAGCTCGCCGGCGGGGTGCGGCGGGTCGCGGCCGGCCTGGCCGCCCGGGGGTTCGGCAAGGGCGACGTGTTCGCCATCTACTGCCCCAACGTCCCCGAGTACGCCCTGGCCTTCTACGGCGTCTCGGCCGCCGGTGGCATCAACACCACCATCAGCCCTCTCTACACCACCGACGAGCTGGTCCGCCAGCTCACCGACGCCGGAGCCCGGTTTCTGCTGACCGTGCCCCCGTTCCTGGACAAGGCCCTGGAGGCGGCCGGCCGCAGCGGCGTCGAGGAGGTGTTCGTGCTCGGCCAGGGCGAGGGCGCGACCCCGTTCGCCAGCCTGCTGGAGGCCGGCGACACCCCGCCCCAGGTCGACATCGACCCCGCGGACGACCTGGTCGTCCTCCCCTACTCGAGCGGCACCACCGGGCTCAACAAGGGGGTCATGCTCACCCACCGCAACCTGGTCGCCAACCTCTGCCAGGGGGAGCCGGTGCTGCTGGCCGGCGAGGGCGAGCGGCTGATCGCCGTGCTGCCCTTCTTCCACATCTACGGGCTGGTGGTGCTGATGTGCGCGGCCATCGCCCGCGGTTCGACCCTGGTCACCATGCCCCGCTTCGACCTCGAGCAGTTCCTCGGCCTGCTCCAGGACCAGCGCATCACCCGGGCGTACGTGGCTCCGCCGATCGTCCTCGCCATGGCCAAGCACCCGCTGGTCGCCGACTACGACCTGTCGTCGCTCAAGTCCATCTTCTCCGGCGCCGCCCCGCTCGACGCCAGCCTCGAGAAGGCCTGCGCCGAGCGGCTGGGCTGCGACGTCATCCAGGGCTGGGGCCTGACCGAGACCAGCCCGGTGGCCACCACCAACTTCAACGCCCCCCAGGGCCCCAAGCCGGGCTCGGTCGGGGTGCCGCTGCCCAACACCGAGATGCGGGTGGTCGACCCGGCCACCGGGGCCGACGTCTCCCGGGGCGAGACCGGCGAGCTGCTGGTCCGCGGGCCCCAGGTGATGAAGGGCTACCTGAACGCGCCCGAGGCCACCGCGGCCATGCTCGACCCCGAGGGCTGGCTGCACACCGGCGACCTCGGCACCATCGACGGGCAGGGCTACGTCTTCATCGTCGACCGGGTCAAGGAGCTCATCAAGTACAAGGGGCTCCAGGTCGCCCCGGCCGAGCTGGAGGCCGTGCTCCTCACCCACCCGTCGGTGTCCGACGCGGCCGTGGTCCGCTACCCGGACGAGGACGCGGGCGAGGTGCCCAAGGCGTTCGTGGTCGCCGGCAGCCCGGTGGAGCCCGGGGAGCTGATGGCCTATGTGGCCGAGCGGGTCGCCCCCTACAAGAAGGTCCGTCACGTCGAGTTCGTCGACGAGATCCCCAAGGCGGCCTCGGGCAAGATCCTGCGCCGGGTCCTGATGGAGCGCGACCGCCAGGCCACCGGGTAGCCCGTCCGGGCTACAGGACGGGGCCCACGTTGGCTGCGTAGAGATACCTAGGTTGCGCAACCGCCGGGTGCGATACGTTGTAGCGCCATGGTGGCAGCAATGTGGCCGGGCTCGGACCGCGCTTCCCCCCACCCTCCGGCCGGTCGCGCCGTGCCGTCGCTGGGGCCGTTCGCCGAGCTGCTCGGCCAACCCTACCAACGGCTCAAGGTGGCCGTCCTCCGGCAGCTGGCCGGGCTGCCCGAGCCCAGCTGGTCCCTGGCCGAGGCCAGCCAGGCGCTGACCTGGCTGGAGCCGGCCACGGCCAACCGGCTGCTGTCGGAGCTGCGCAGCGACGGGCTGGTGGTCGAGACCGACCGCTACGGCCAACCGGGCCGGCCACCGGCCTGGCGGCTGTCCGACGAGGGCCACCTGGTGGCCGCCGTGTGCGCCGTGCTGGCCGCCCCGGCCATCCCGTCCGAGCGGTCGGTCAAGGTCCTGGCCGCGGCCATGGCCCTGGCCCGCGCGGCCGGGGTCGACGAGCGGGCGGCCTTCGCCCCCTTCGTGGCCGCCACGGCCGTGCTCGAGCGCGACCTGGCGAGCCTGCACCGGCTGATCGACCAGGGCGACGACGAGCGGCTGGCCGCGGCCGCCGGGGTCGCCCGCGTCCACCTGGACGACCTGGCCGAGATGGCCCGCCAGGTCGCCCACCCGGGTGGGCACGAGCCCGAGCGCGAGCACGCCGCCGCCGTCGCCGGCCGCCTCCGCGCCCTGGTGGACGAGCTGGCCGCCCCGATGGGCGCGCTACAGCTCCAACCCCCGGTTTCCGGGGCCCCCGATCGGGAGGGTAGCCGACCGGGAGCCACCGGGCGCGGAGCTGTCCACAGCCCCCTGTCCGACCCGGCGGCCCTGGCCGGGCTGGTCGCCGGGCGGCTGCGGCTGCCCCCGGCGGTGCCGCCGGTGCGGGCCACCGACGCCCTGGCCGCCCTCGACCGGCACCTCGGACGGCCCGAGCCGGTCACCGTGCCCCTGCCCGAGCCGACCCTGCTGCCGATCGAGTCGCCGGAGGTCGTGCCCGACTTCGTGCTCCTGGCCGCCGACGTGATGACCTGGCTGGCCGGCCTCGGGGAGAGCGACCTGGCCAGGTGGGTGGTCGGCGGGACCTGGGCCGAGGCCTCGGCGCGGATGGCGGCGGTGGTCGAGGCCTGGTCGCGCTGGGGCCCGGCCGGCGACGGCAGCCTGGCGGCAGAGCTCGACCCGCAGCCACGGCTGGAGATGGTCGGCCACGACGAGGTCGGGGTCGTCTCCTGGACGGGCGTGCGCGCCCCCGGGGTCGAACTGGCCGCCCAGCGCCCGGTGGAGATCGACCTCACCGACGCGAGCGACAGCGACCAGACCGATGCCCCCCAGGAGGTGGCCACCTGAACGCCGTCGAGCTGTGCCGGGTGCTGCTGGTCGGGTCGGTGGCCGCCGCCGACGTGCCCGAGCTAGGCGAGCCCGAGACCCGCGACGAGGTCCGCCGCCGCCTCGGCGAGGCCGGCTGCGAGCTCGTCTACTCGCCCGCGTCCGAGCGCTGGCTGGCCCGGCTGGAGGCGCCCCTGCCGCCCCTCGAGGGCCACGAGCCGGTGCTGGCCCTTGGCACGGCCGAGCTGGCCGTGCTGGCCACCTGCTGGCTGCACCTGCGCTTCCTGCCCGGCGAGGCCGGGACCGCCCCGGACCAGGACTGGCTCGACCCCGACGACCTGGCCGAGCTGCTCGGGGCGAGGCTCAACGGCGGCCTCCCGGGCGTGCTCGAGCGCCTGGCCCGGGCCGGCTACCTGACCCTGCGCGAGGGCCGGGTCGAGGCCGGGCCGCTGCTGGACAGCCTGGGCGAGCCGGCCGCCGCCGACCAGGCCCGGGCCCTGCTGGCCCGCCACCAGCGCCTGGCCCACCTGCGCCAGCGGGCCGCGGAACTCGACGGAGCGCAGACAGATGGGGGGAGCCAGGACAATGCCACGGATTGAGGAGGTCCAGCTCGTCCACTGGGGGTCGCTGCGGCCCGACCCGATCCCCCTGCTGATCGACGGCATCAACGTGGCCACCGGCCCCAACGGCTCGGGCAAGACCTGCTTCCTCGACGGCATCAAGCTGCTGTGCGGGGTGACCAGCTTCGCCCCCGGCCGCAGCTCCCACCGCTACATCTTCGACGGCGGCCCCGGCGGCACCCCGGCCGAGCGGGCCTTCCTGCGGGCCACCTTCAGCAACCCGGTCCTGCCCGGACGGGGGGAGCGGCTGTTCGCCGCCGCCGACGAGCGCCTCCGGGACGCCGACCGGGTGTCGGTGGTCTGCCTGGTCACCGCCGACAGCCGCCGCTACCTGGTCCTGGACGGCCTGCACCGCTGGGGCTTCGAGCGGCCCCTGGCCGAGGACCTGGAGGGGTTCCTCCAGGACAACCCCGAGGAGGGCTGGCTCGGGCCCCGGGCGTATGACGAGCTGCTCGACCGCACCGGCATCACCCGGGCCCTGCGGGAGGTGCTGGCCCTGCCCCAGGGGGCGATCGACCGGACCATGGACGAGCCGCCGCCCGGGCTGCTGGTCAAGCTGCTGGAGCTGACCGGCGAGCGGGTCCTCCTGGACGAGGTCGAGGCCCAGCGGGAGCGGGCCGGCGACGCCCGCGCCGCCTACCTGGAGGCGGTCGAGGCGGCCCGGGCCGAGCAGGACCGCCTCGGCTCCCTGAGCGGGCTGGCCGCCCGCCACCAGGAGTGGGCCGGGCTCACCGAGCGCCTGAGCGTCCTCACCGACCTGGCCCGCCCCGCCGCCGAGCACCGCGACGTCCTGGTCAAGGTCGAGGCCGCCCGGGCCGAGCGGGACGCGGCCGCCGGGCGGATCGCCGCCGACCGCCGCGACCTGGACGAGCTGGCCGGCGGCCTGCCCGCGCTCGAGGCCAAGGCCTCGGCCGCCGGCGACCAGGCCGAGGAGCTGGCCGAGCGGCTGGCCGCGACCCGCGAGGAGCGGACCGCCCTCGAGCTGCGCCTGGCCGCCGCCGAGGCCAGGGCCGAGGAGGCCCAGACGACCGCCGCCCGCCTGGGCGGGCTGGCCGGGGAGCGGACGGCCGAGCAGGCCGCCGCCGAGGTCCACGCGGCCGAGGCCAGCCTGGCCACCGTCCTGTCCCGGCGCGAGGAGCTGCGGGCGGCCCTGGCCGGCGTTCAGGCCCGCATGGCCACCCTGGCCGCCGGCGGGGTGCCGGTGCCGGCCGAGGTGGCCGCCTTCCGGGAGCGGCTGGCCGAGGCCGGCATCGAGGCCGCGGTGGTGGCCGAGGTCCTGGAGCTGGCCGACGAGGCGGCCGGCGACGCCGCCCGGGTCAGGGCCGAGGCCGCCCTCGGCGACGCCCTGTGGGCCCTGCTGGTCCCCTCCCACAGCTACCGGCAGGCGACCGCCCTGGCCGTGGAGCACGACTACCGCGGGGGGATCGCCCGGGGCGGGGCCGGCGACCCCCGGGCCGCCCTGACCGCCGTGCTCGGCCCGGTCGAGGCCGGGCTGCTGCTGGAGCGGGCCGACGCCCAGGCCGCCCACGACGCCGCCCAGGCCCACGGCCTGGCCGGCCGGGGCCTGGCCGCGGTCGCCCCCGACGGGATGCGCTACGGCGACGCCCTGTCGCGGCTGGAGGCGCCCGTCCAGCCGGTGCTCGGCCGCCGGGCCCGCGAGCTGCACCTGTTCGCGCTCAAGGCCGAGGCCGCCCGCCTCGGTGAGGAGCTGGAGGGCCTGGAGGCGGCCGCCGGCGAGCTGCGGGGCGCCTGGCACCGGGCCATGGGCGTGCTCGACGCCGTCCAGCGTCTCGGCGACCTCCAGGCCCGGGTGGAGGAGGCCGCCGCGGCCCGGGAGCGGGCCGGGACCGACCGGCCGGCCCTGGTCGAGCGGGAGCGGACCCTGGCCGCCGAGCTGCGCGAGTGCGACGGCGCCCTCGGCGCCGCCAACGCCGAGCTCGCCCTGGCCCGCCAGCGCCAGAACGCGCTCGAGCTCCGCCTGGCCGCCCGGCTGCCCGAGCTGGCCGAGCTCGACGGCCGCCTGGCCGGGCTGGAGACCGAGCTCGCCGGCCGGCCGCTCGCCGCCGAGCAGCAGGCCCTGCTGGAGGCCGGCGACCTGCCGGGCACCGACTCCATCCTGCGCGACCTCGACTGGCTCGGCGGCCAGGTGGCCGACGAGGAGCGGTTCCCGGCCGAGATCCGCGACCCCGAGCTCCTCGGCGGCCAGGAGCGCCAGGCCGAGGCCGTCGAGGAGGCCAACCGGCTCGCCGAGCGGCGCAAGGGGGAGCTGGACGAGCAGCTGGAGCGGGTCGAGGCGGCCCGCCGCCGGTTCGAGGAAGGGGTCAGGGAGGTCGTCCAGCGCCTCAGCGGCGAGTTCGCCCGCGTCTGCCAGACGGCCGGGGCCGAGGGCGAGCTGCGGCTGCTGGCCGGCGACCGGCCCGAGGAGTACGGGGTGGACGTGCTGGTCGCCCACCGGGCCGGCGAGCGCCGCCGCTCCTACCGCGACGCCGCCCACTCCGGCGGCCAGCGGGCCACCATCGCCATCCTGCTCCTGCTGGCCACCATGGGTACGGCCGAGGCCGCGGACCTCCTGATCATGGACGAGCACATCGCCCACCTGGACTCGACCAACATCGACCACGTGGCCGCCCTCATGCACGCCCTGGCCGACCGGGTCCAGTTCGTGCTCGCC
>Ga0307406_10001383_pt1 | contig 13511 bp, 14 predicted proteins | sample 322Cmetagenome_3_FD_203706 | JGI IMG/M metagenome (GOLD analysis project Ga0307406, IMG submission 203706) | Maize rhizosphere microbial communities from greenhouse at UC Davis, California, United States - 322HYB-C-2 | ecosystem: Host-associated > Plants > Roots > Rhizosphere > Soil | place... | reverse complement strand
CACCTCGAGCCGACCGGTCAGCACGTCCAGGGCGGCCACGATGCTGGGGCCGTTGGTGGCGCAGATGTCGACCCAGAGGTCGGGGTCGCTGGCGGCCACCCGGGTCGTGTCCCGGAAGCCGCTGGCGACCAGCCGGCGCAGCGCGGCCGGCGACTCCACCTGGGCGACCGCGCCCATCAGGGCGGTCGCGGCCAGCTGGGGCAGGTGGCTGGCGAACGCGGCCACCTGGTCGTGCAGCTCCGGGTCGAGCATCAAGGGCCGCCCGCCCAGATCGCGGACGAACGAGGTCAACCGCCGCAGCGCCTGGTGGTCGACGTGCGGCGCCGGGGTCAGCACCCAGGCCGCGCCGTGGAACAGGTCGACCCGGGCGGCGCGGGCCCCTCGCTCCTCGGACCCGGCCATGGGGTGGCCGGGTATCACCCGGCGCAAATTGGTCGACGAACGCTGAAGCTCAGCTAGAAGGTGAAGCTTCGTGCTACCGACATCGGTGAGGACGGCGTCCGGGTTGACGGCATGGGCCCGGGCGAGCACCCCGGCCAGGGAGCGGACCGGGGTGGCGGCGACGATGAGGTCGGCCCCCTCGGCCGCCTCCTCGACCGAGCGGGCCCGGCTGGTGATCGCCTCCAGCTCGAGGGCGTCCCGAAGCTCGCGCCGGTCGTTGTCGGCTCCCACCACCTCGGCCACACCGGCGGCCCGGGCGGCCAGGCCGACCGAGGCACCGAGCAGCCCGGTGCCGACGACCGCGAGCCGTCGCGGCCATTCCAGGGTCGAGGTCATCGGTTCACTCCGGGGAGATCGTCGCGCAGGTGCTTGGCACGGTGCAGGTAGACATGGCGCAGGTGGGCCCTCGGCCGCGTCGAGTAGCAGTGGAGCAGCACCCGGATGGTGTTCGGGTTGCCGCCGACGACGTCCAGCTCGCCGGCGCAGAGCAGCGGCACGTCGCCGAGCCCGAGCTCACGGGCCGCGAGGGCCGGGAACGCGCTCCGCAGGTCCCTGGTCGAGGTGAAGATGATCGACACCAGCTGGTCGTGCTCGACCTCGTTGCGCTCCAGCAGCAGGGACAGCAGCTCCCTGGTCCGCTCGATCACGGCCTCGGAGGTGTCGCTGTCGACCGTTGTCGCCCCCCGCAGCGCGACCAGCCGTTCCCCGGTCCTCGTCCCAAGCTGGCCGGTCAGTGCACGGTCATCGCCGGTCGCCGCCCCACTGCCGCCGGTCAACGCCGCACCGTCGCCGGTCACCGCCCGGCCCTCATCACGGATCGCCCTGGCCTCGCCGCGCACCGCCGAGCCACCGTCCTCGCACGCCGAGCCACCGTCCTCGCAGGCTTCATCGATATACCGCTGTATCTACATATCGACAGATCGATAAGTGAATTCATAGTCCTGCTGCCTTGTAGAGATTTCGGATCTCCTCCGGTCGCAGCGGCCGGAACTCCCCCGGGGCGAGGCCGGTGAGCCGGATCGGCCCCACGGCCGTGCGGACCAGGCGGCGGACGGGTGCCCCGACCGCCTCCAGCAGCCGACGGACCTCGCGGTTACGGCCCTCGACCAGGACCACCTCGACCATCCGGCGCCGGCCGGAGCCGGCGACGACCCTGACCCGGACCGGCTTGGCGAAGCCATCCTCCAGCTCCACCCCCTTGCGCAGGCGCCCCGGGGCGTCGGCGGGGAGCCGTTCGACCTCGGCCAGATAGCGCTTCTCGATCCCGTACCTGGCGTGGGTGAGCCGGTAGGCCAGGGGCCCGTCGTTGGTCAGCAGCAGCAGCCCCTCGGTGTCCCGGTCGAGCCGCCCGACCGGGAACACCCTCGGCTGCTCGGGGACCATCTCCACCACCGTCGGCCGGCCGTCCGGGTCCGCCGCCGTGCTCACCACCCCGCCCGGCTTGTTCAGCAGCCAGTAGCGGCGCCGCTCGTCCAGCACCACCCGCGACCCGTCCACCTCGACCCGGTCGTGCCCGGGGTCCACGCGCCGCCCCAGGTCCTGGACCACCTCGCCGCCGATCGACACCCGCCCCGCCCGAATGAGCTCCTCGACGGCCCGCCTCGACCCCAGCCCCGCTCCGCTCAGCGCCTTGTTCAGCCGCAGTGGCGCTCCCCCGTCGGGACCGCCGGCCGGCGTCGCCGTGACCGGCTCCCGCGCACGGGATCGCCCGGTGGTCTCTCCGGAAGTCGCGTCGTCGGTCGCCGGTGCCCGGCCACTCCCTCGACGGGGAACGGGCTCGCCGGATGGTGCGCGGGACTGCCGCCTACGGGGCACAGGCTCGTCCGACGGTCCGCGGGGCGGCCGAGCGCTGGGGCGGGCCGGGCGCCGACCGCTCCGCGACTGCTCGGTTCGGGCGCGGGAGGTGGGCCGCGCCGAAGGGTGTCGCTCAGCCGTGTCCCCGGGCGACGGGCGGGAGCGGGTGGCTCCTTGGCCGGCTTCGGAGCCGCGGCTTCGACCGGGCGCGGTGCTCCGAGTCTTCTCGCCGGCCGGCCGCCCGGTCCGGCGGGAGGGCGCGCCCGACCCGGCTGGACCGGAGCGGCGCGGCCGTTCACCCTCGACCGGAGGGTGCGCCCGACCTCCCCTCGCAACGGCGCGTCCTCGACCTTCATCGAAGGGAGGGCGAGATCGACCTCCCTCCCCGGACCGACCAGACGAGGGGCGTGCACGACCTCCTTCCGCCGGGGAACGCGACCGGCCTCCCCCGGTGGCGGCGCGCGCCCGGTCACCTCCGGCGGCCGGGGCGGCCCGGCCTCCTCCCGTCGCGGGGCGCCCCCGGCCTCCTCCCGTCGCGGGGGTGGCCCGGTCTCCTTGCTTGGCGGGGCGCGTGCGCCGCTGGGCGGCGGGGCGGCGGGCGGGGGTCATGGCTGCTCCTGGAGGTCGAGCAGGTCGACGCCCTCGGGAAGGTAGTCCTTGATCGGGGGGAGCTGGTCGAGGTCGTTGAGACCGAGCTGCTCGAGGAACGCGGGGGTGGTGCTGTAGAGGGTGGCCTGGCCGGGTCCGGGGTCGGTCCCGACCTCCTGGATGAGGCCGCGGGAGGCCAGGGTCCGGAACACGCCGTCGACGTTGACCCCGCGGACGGCGGCGACCTGGAAGCGGGTCACCGGCTGTCGGTAGGCGATCACCGCGAGGGTCTCCAGGGCGGCGCGGGTGAGCCGGCTCTGCTGGCCGGCGCGGAGGTAGGCCTCGACGGCGGGCGTGGCCCCCGGGTTGGTGTACAGGCGCCAGCCTCCGGCGATGGCCCGGAGCACGAACCCCCGGCCGTCGCGGGCGTACTCGCCGGCCAGGTCGACGAGGAGCTCCTCCACCTCCGAGAGCCGGGCACCGACGATCTCGGCGAGGACCACCGCCGGGACCGGCTCGTCGGCCACCAGCAGGATTGCCTCCAGGTCGCGCCTGGTCCAACCGCGGTCGTCCAGGCCCACGCCGTCGAACGCCTCGTCGGGCGGCCACGCGGTCGGGTCGCCCTCCAACCCCTCGGCGGCCGACCCGGAGCCGGTTCCCGACCCGCCGGCCTCGAGCGGAGTCCCGGCCGGCCCTGCATCCACATGGGCGTCCGGTCCCGGCCCAGTTCCGCGATCCGCGGCGGCGTCCGGCGCAGCCGTGGATCCAGCTCCACCCCCATCGTCCGGCCTGGCCGCGGATCCCCTTCCACCCTCGGCGTCTGGCCCGGCGCCGGAGCCGGCCTCGGCCTCAAGCTCCGATTCAGGCTGAGGGTCACTTCCGGCCACGACGTCCGGGCGGCTCGCGATCCCGCCGCCGGTCGGACCGGTCGCCGGACCCTCCGGCACCGGGTCGGGGCCCGCTGGCCGGCCCTCCGCGGGCGGGATCGGGGGAGGGGTCGTCATGCGGGCTCCTCGACCGCCAGGTCGATGGGGACGGCCTGGTCGCCACCGGTCCAGCGGACGGTGATGTCGGCGAAGGTGGAGGTCTGGTCGAGCTCGACCAACGATCGCTTGTACAGCTCAAGGACGGCAAGCAGGCCGATGACGACCTCGATGGGGACGGCCTGGCGGCCGACCAGGTCCTCGAAGGTGCTGGAGCCCCGGTCGTGGAGGCGCTGGGCGAGCTCGGTGACGGCCTCGGCGACCGACAGCCGGGGCGGGGCGATGTGGGTGGTGGTGACCTCGGGCGGCGGGGCCGGGGCGAGCGCCGCGGCGGCCAGCCGGGCCAGCTCCTCGGGGGTGACCCCGACCAGCAGCTCGGGGACGATGCGGCGCAGGAGGTCGTCGGCGCCGACCCGGCGGGGGTGGTAGGCGGCCTGCTCGGCCAGGCGGGCCCCGAACAGGCCGGCCACCTGCTTGTAGGCCCGGTACTGGAGGAGCCGGGCGAAGAGGAGGTCGCGCTCCTCGAGGACGGCCTCGACCTCGTCGGGGTCGGCGTCCGGCGCCGGCAGGAGGCGGGCCGCCTTGAGCTCCAGGAGGGTGGCCGCGACGACCAGGAACTCGGTCGCGACCTCCAGGTTGAGCTCGCGCATGCGGCGGATCTCGGCCAGGTAGTCCTCGGTGATACGGGACAGCGACACCTGCCAGAGGTCGACCCGCTGGCGCGCGATCAGGTGCAGGAGCAGGTCGAACGGCCCCTCGAACACCTCGGTCTTGACCACATAGTCCATGTATCTACTTATCTATTCATCCCTGAGTCGACGTATCGCCGCGCTGGGCGGCGGAACGGCGACCCCGGGGAGTTCGGCGCAGCCGGCCGATGGTAGCCAGCGACCGGCGTCCGGGACAACGCGCCGCGGTGCCCGACCAGCTCGCGCCCGTCAGCCGACCGGCAGGCCGACGAGGCCGTAGAGGGCGTCGGTGATGGCACGGAAGATCGGGTTCAGGAGGTTGGGCGCCAGGATCAGGAGGCCCAGCAGCAGGAAGATCCCGTACTGCTCCAGGAACTGGACGATGTTCTGGCGGGACGGCGGGAGCAGGACCGAGAGCAGGGTCGACCCGTCAAGGGGCGGGATCGGCAGCAGGTTGAACACGCCGAGGATGACGTTCACGGCGACCAGGGTGTAGAGGAGCCTCACGCTGAAGTCGACATCGAAGGCGGTTCCCGCCGTCGGATAGGCGAGCCGGAGGGCGATCACCGAGATGAGGGCGAGCACGAAGTTGGCTGCCGGTCCGGCCAGCCCGACCAGCAGGTGCCCGAACCGGCGGTTGCGCAGGCGCGACGGGGTCACGGGAACCGGGCGCCCCCAGCCGAAGCCGGCCACGACCAGGGCGATGGAGCCGAGGGGGTCGAGGTGGACGATCGGGTTGAGGGTGAGGCGGCCCTGGGCTCGGGCGGTCTGGTCGCCCTGGAGGGAGGCGACGGCGGCGTGGCTGAACTCGTGGAAGGTGATGCCGACGATCACGGCGATCAGGAAGGCCACGAACAGCTGCGGTTCGTCACGGAGCAGGAACAGCGGAGAGCCCAATGCGTCAGCCTCGTTCGAACGGGGGGTTTCGGCGCCGGACAACGCCGTTCGGCCGCCACCCTAGCACGGGCCGCTCCGCTCCACGCTCCCCCGCGGGCGGGCTCGGGCGGCGGGACCGACCCGGGTCCCGAGGGGACGGCTGAGGTCAGGGGAGGTCCAGGGTCAGGCGCCCACGACCTCGTGGACCAGTGGCGGAGGCTCGGTGGGCTGGTCGCTCCAGCGGAGGGCGGCCAGCAGGCCCTCGGTCGCCGAGCGGGACGCGTCGTCGTCCCTGGCCAGGATGCGGCCGATGGGCGCTCCGGCCTCCACCCGGTCGCCGAGCTTGGCCGACAGCTCCACGGCCACCGCCGGGTCGATGTCGTCGTCCTTGCGCTGGCGGCCGGCGCCGAGGGCGGCGGCGACCCGGCCGACGGCCTCGGCGTCGACCGCGGCCAGCCAGCCGTCGCGGGGGGCCTGGACCTCGGTCGCGACCGGGGCCTTGGGGAGGATCGACAGGTCGTCGGCGACCCGGGGGTCGCCCCCCTGGGCGGTGACGAACTGGCGGAACCGCTCCAGGCCGGCGCCGGACGCCAGGGCCCGCTCGGCGTCGCCGCGGCCGGCCTCCGGGTCGGGGGCCTTGCCGGCGAGGGCGGCCAGGTGGCCGGTGAGGGTCAGGCACAGGTCCAGGAACCGGCCCGGCCGCTCCCCTCGCAGGGCCTCGACGGCCTCGCGGACCTCGACGGCGTTGCCGACCAGCTCCCCCAGCGGCTGGCTCATGTCGGTGACCAGCGCGGCCGTGGCCCGGCCGGCGGCGCGGCCGAGATCGACGCAGACCTTGGCCAGCTCCACCGCCTCGGCGGTCTCGTGCATGAACGCGCCCGAGCCGGTCTTGACGTCGAGCAGGATGGTGGCGGCGCCGCCGGCCAGCTTCTTGCTCATGACGCTGGAGGCGATCAGGGCGACGTTGCCGACGGTGGCGGTGACGTCGCGCAGGGCGTAGATCGACTTGTCGGCCGGGACCAGGTCGGCGGTCTGGGCGGCCACGGCCAGGCCGATCCGCTCCACCTGGTCGAGCAGCTCCTCGCCCGACAGGCCGACCCGGAAGCCGGGGATCGACTCCAGCTTGTCGAGCGTCCCGCCGGTGTGGCCCAGCCCGCGTCCGGACAGCTTGATGACCTGCATGCCCAGGGCCGCGGCGAGCGGGCCGACGACCAGGGTGGTGCCGTCGGCGACCCCGCCGGTGGAGTGCTTGTCGACCGTGGGGCCGCTGAGCCGGCTGAGGTCGAGCCGGTCCCCGGAGGCGACCATGGCGTCGGTGAGGGCCTCGGTCTCGGACCGGCTGAACCCGCGCAGGTAGCCGGCCATGAGGAAGGCCGCCATCTGGTAGTCGGGCAGCTCCTCGCGGGCGTAGGCGAGCACGAGCTCCCGCAGCTCGTCACCGGGGACCTCTCCCCCGTCCCGCTTGCGGGCGATCACGTCGACCGCCCGGACCCTGGGGCTCATGGGGCCCCGGTCCCGCCCGCGTCCGGGGCTGTGGACATCGCCGCGCCCGTCCCGCCTGGTTGGGCTACCCTCCCGTTCGGGGGCCCCAGCAACCGGGGCTCGAGGCTACCGCGTGGCCGGGTCCCGGTCATCGGGTGAGGCGTTTGACCAGGGCGGCGTCGGCGCCGTCGCGCTCCAGCTCGGAGAGGACCTGGGCGAGGGCCTCGCGCACGATGCGGCCGCGGTCGACGGCCACGCCGTGCTCGCGGCGCAGGAGCAGGCGGGCGTTCTCGAGGTCCATCAGCTCGTCCGCGGTGCAGTAGAAGGTGACCTTCTCGTCGTGGCGCTGGCGGCCGCTCGGGACCCGCTCGGCGGGCTGGCGGTCCTCCGGCGGCGCCTCCTCGGCCGGCTGCCGCCCCCCGCGGCCCCGGCCCTTCTCGATCGAGGTGACGCGGAACAGCTCGTCGGCCCCGGGCAGGCTGGCCCGACCCTTCATGACGCCAGTACCTCCTTGGCCAGCTCGCGGTACGCGAGCGCCCCCGACGACGAGCCGGCATAGGTCAGGATGCTCTCGCCGGCCACCGGCGCCTCGGCGAACCGGATGGTCTTGGCGATGACGGTCTTGAAGACGTGACCCCCGAAGGCGTCCTCGACCCTTCCGAGCACTTCGCGCCCGTGGACCGTCCGGGCATCGTACATGGTGGCGAGGATCCCGACGATCTCCAGGTCGGGGTTGAGACGCTCCCGGACCTTCTCGATGGTGTCCATCAGCAGGGCCATGCCGCGCAGGGCGAAGTACTCGCACTCGAGCGGGACGAGCACGCCGTCGGCGGCGGTGAGGGCGTTGACGGTGAGCAGCCCGAGGCTGGGCGGGCAGTCGATCAGGACGTGGTCGTAGCGCTTGCGCAGCACCCGCAGGACCCGCGACAGGGCCTGCTCGCGGGCGACCTCGCCGACCAGCAGGACCTCCGCGGCGGCCAGGTCGATGTTGGAGGGCAGCAGGTCGAGGCCTTCCTGCTTGGTGCGCTCGACGGTGGCGGCGGCGTCGGCCTTGGGGTCCATGAGCAGGTTGTAGATGGTCCGCTCGAGGGCCAGCGGGTTGAGGCCGAGCCCGACCGACAGCGCTCCCTGGGGGTCCATGTCGACCAGGAGCACCTGGCGGCCCTGCTCGGCCAGGGCGGCGCCGAGATTGATGGCGGTGGTGGTCTTGCCCACCCCGCCTTTCTGGTTGGCCAGGGCGATGACCTTCCCCATCTCCGGCACCTCCCGGGACGCCCGTGGACATGTGTCGTCACGTTGCTTTGTCGACTGGGCGCCCTAGTGCCAAAGGGATCTGTCGCCTCGTCGACGTTTGGGGCGGGCGCATCTTACCGATCCGGCCTGGCCGGAGAAAGCTCGGCGATCGACCACGCTCCGTGACCAACCACGCTCCGTGGTCACTGCGGCGTTGCCGCGGAAGTCACCATCCGGGGAAATGTGGATAAACCTTCAACTATCCGGGCAGCCCGGAAGAAGCGCGCCGTGACAGGTCAGCGGAGCGCGGGGTGCGGGTGGGTCAGCGGAGGTCGGCGGCGAACGAACGGCCGGGGCCGACCGAGGGGACGCCGAACAGGTCGGCGATGGTGGCGCCGAGGTCGGCGAAGGTGGAGCGGTCGCCGAGGTGCTGGCCGCGCGTGCCGCCGGGGCTGAAGGCGACCAGGGGGGTGAACTCGCGGGTGTGGTCGGTGCCGGGGGCGGTGGGGTCACAGCCGTGGTCGGCGGTGAGGAACAGCCAGTCGTCGGCCCCCAGCTCGGCCCCGACCTCGGGGAGGCGGGCGTCGAGGCGCTCCAGGCAGCGGGCGTAGCCCTCGGCGTCGCGGCGGTGGCCGTAGACCATGTCGAAGTCGACCAGGTTGGTGAACACGAAGGTCAGGTCCCCGGCCTCGCGCAGGAACCGGACGGTGGCGTCCAGCGAGGTCTCGTTGTCGCCGGTGTGGTCGGAGCCGGAGAGGCCCCGGCGGGAGAAGATGTCCTCGATCTTGCCGACCCCGAGCGTCCGGACCCCGGCCCGCTCCAGCGCCTCGAGCACGGTCGGGCCGGCGGGCGGGAGGGCGTAGTCGCGGCGCTCCTTGGTGCGGAAGAACGCCCCCGGCTCGCCGTCGAAGGGCCGGGCGATCACCCGGCCGACGGCGTGCTCGCCCTGGAGGATGGCCCGGGCCTGCCCGCACCACTCGTAGAGCTGCTCCAGGGGGACTACCCGCTTGTTGGTGGCGATCTGGAACACCGAGTCGGCCGAGGTGTAGACGATCGGCTCGCCGGTCTCCAGGTGCTCGGCCCCCAGCTCCTTGATGATCTCGGTCCCCGAGGCCGGCTTGTTGCCGAGCACGCCGCGGCCGATGGCCTTGGAGAAGGCGTCGATCACCTCGGGCGGGAAGCCGTCGGGGTAGGTCGGGAACGGCTGGTCGAGGACGACCCCCATCATCTCCCAGTGGCCGGTGGTGGTGTCCTTGCCGGCGGAGCGCTCGGCCATGCGGCCGACCACGGCCGCGGCCGGGTCGACCGGGTCGACCCCGGGGATCCGCGTGAGCCGCCCGAACCCCCACGACCCGAGGGTCGGCAGGTCCAGCCCGCCGACCGCGGCCGCGGCGTGGCCGGCGGTGTCGGCCCCGCGGTCGCCGTAGTCGCCGGCGTCGGGCGCTTCCCCCACCCCGAGCGAGTCGCAGACGATCAGCACCACCTTGCCGGGCCGTGGCACGTGCGTCACCGCGACCTCGCCTGGCGCTTGCAGGTCATGCAGAGGCGGGCGGCGGGAAGGGCCTCCAGCCGCTCGTCGGCGATGGGCTGGCCGCAGCGCTCGCAGAGGCCGTAGGTGCCGGCCTCCATCCGGCCGAGGGCCTGCTCGACGTCGCGCAGGGTGTCGCGCAGGCTCCGGACCAGGGTGAGGAGGTTGGCCCGCTCGGCGGCGGCCTGGCCGGCGTCGGCGAAGCCCTCGTCCAGCTCCGGGTCCTCGATGCCCTCGGCATCGGGATGCGCGCCGAGGTCGTCGAGCTGCTTGCGGACCTCGCCCCGTTCGGTCTCGAGGCGTTCCCGCAGCCGGTCAACGGTCTGGTGGTCCATCCCGGTCCTCCGTCGCGCGTCTCCCCCGCCGCGGCCACCGACGGCGCGACGGACGAGTTCCGAGAGCAGGGGTTGCAGGCTACAGGATCGGCGAGCGGCTGGGCGGATGGTTGTCCGGCTTGACCGGGCTCAGTCGCCGGGAGCGGCGCGGCGGGCTCGGGGATGGGCGCGTAGGTACACCTCGCGCAGGCGGTCGTGGGTGACGCGCGTGTAGACCTGGGTGGTGGCCAGGCTGGCGTGGCCGAGCAGCTCCTGGACGCTGCGGATGTCGGCCCCGCCGGCCAGCAGGTGGGTGGCGAAGGAGTGGCGCAGCACGTGCGGGGACACCTCGGCCTCCAGCCCGGCGTGCCTGGCGTGGCGGCGCAGGATCTTCCAGCAGCCCTGCCGGGTCAGGCGGCTCCCCTGGGCGTTGAGGAACAGGGCCGGTCCCGACCGCGGCCCGGCCAGCAGGGGCCGGGCCCGGACCAGGTAGGCCTCCAGCGCCCGGCGGGCCGAGCGGCCGATGGGGACCAGCCGCTCCTTGGCCCCCTTGCCGAACGCCCGCACCGTGCCGTCCTCCAGGTCGAGGTCGTCGACGTCCAGGGCGGTGGCCTCGCTGACCCGCAGGCCGGCCGCGTACAGGGTCTCGAGCAGGGCCCGGTCCCGCAGGGCCAGCTGGTCGTGGCCGGCGATGGCCCCCAGCAGGGCCTCGACCTGCTCGACGGACAGGGCCTTGGGCAGGCTGGCCGGGACCTTGGGGGTGCCGAGGTCGCGGGAGGGGTCGGCGCCGGCCAGGCGCTCACGGACCAGGAACCGGTGGAACCCGCGGACCGCGGCCAGGGCCCGGGCCACGCTGGAGGCCCGGTAGGGGGTGCCCTCGGGGGTGCTGCCGGCCCGCAGCGCCCCGAGGAAGGCGACCAGGTCGGTCTCGCCGGCCCGGGCCGGGTCGTCGATCCCGGCCCCGGCCAGCCAGCCGGCGTAGCGGTGCAGGTCGCGGCGGTAGGCGCTGAGGGTGTTGGCGGCCAGCCCCCGCTCCACGGCCAGGTAGTCGAGGTAGCGGCGCACCGCCGCCGCGGCCGCCGGCCCCACCGGCGCGGTGGGCACCCCGGCTGGGGGCGCGGAGGCGGGCATCGGCGCTACCCGGCGTCGGCCAGGGCGGGGACGACCTCGGAGAGGGGCCGCCAGTCGAGGCCGTGGGCCTCGCCGACCTGCTGGTAGGTGAGCTCGCCGCGGTAGACGTTGATCCCCTTGGCCAGGGGCGGGTCGGCCGCCACGGCCTCCTCCAGCCCGGCCGAGGCGATCTGGACGGCGTACGGGAGGGTGACGTTGGTGAGGGCGTAGGTCGAGGTGTGGGGCACCGCCCCGGGCATGTTGCCGACGCAGTAGTGGACCACCCCGTCGACCACGTAGGTGGGGTCGGAGTGGGTGGTGACGTGGGAGGTCTCGAAGCAGCCGCCCTGGTCGATGGAGATGTCGACCAGGACCGAACCCCGCTTCATGGCCCGGACGTGCTCGGCGGTGATCAGCCGGGGCGCCTTGGCCCCCGGGATCAGCACCGACCCGATGATCAGGTCGGCGGCCAGGGCCAGGTCCTCGATCGTCTGGCGGTTCGACATCAGGGTGACGATGCGGCCCTTGTGGATCTGGTCGACGTAGCGGAGCTTGTCGACGTTCTTGTCGAGCAGGGTGACCTCGGCCTCCATGCCCTGGGCGATCCAGGCCGCGTTCTGGCCGGCCATGCCGCCGCCCAGCACCAGCACCTTGGCCGCGGCCACGCCCGAGACGCCGCCCATCAGCACCCCCCGGCCGCCGGACTCGCGCTCCAGCAGGTGGGCGCCGACCTGGGGGGCCATGCGGCCCGCGACCTCGCTCATGGGGGCGAGCAGGGGGAGGCGGCCGTCGGCCAGCTCGACCGTCTCGTAGGCCACGGCGGTGATGCCGCTCTCCAGGAGGGCCTCGGTGACCTCGCGGCTGGCGGCCAGGTGGAGGTAGGTGAACAGTACCTGGTCCTTGCGCAGGCGGTGGAACTCCTCGGGGACCGGCTCCTTGACCTTGAGGACCAGGTCGGCCTCGCCCCAGACCTCGTCGGCGGTCTCCAGCACGGTCGCGCCCGACTTCTCGAACTCCAGGTCGGTGATGGAGCTGCCCAGGCCGGCCCCCTGCTCGACGACCACCCGGTGGCCGGCGTCGGTCAGCTCCCGAACGCCCACCGGCGTGATCGCGACCCGGTACTCGTGGTCCTTGAGCTCCCGCGGGATGCCAACGTCCATGGTCGCCGCCTTTCCCTCGTCCCGGGCCCACCGTCGGGCCGGGCACGCCAAGTCTACGAGACACGGGTCCCCCGGGCAGGCCGGCCCGCGGGTTCGGTCGCCTCAGTCCGGGCGGGCGGCGGCCCGGCGGGCCGGGGCGTCCGGTGGCGGCCGGTCGGCCTGGTCCGGGGCCCAGCTCCCGGCCAGCTTGAGCCCGTACAGGCCGAGGGCGACCAGGGTCTTGGCGTCGCCGGGCGGGCCGGCGGCCCGCGCCATTGCCTCCGAGAAGGGCAGGCGCACCACCTCGATGCCCTGCTCCTCCCAGTCGCCCGCCGGGCCGCCGCCCTGGATCGGCGTGACGCCCTCGGCCAGGTACAGGTCGAGCACCTCGTCGCTCCACCCTGGGGTGGTGTAGAAGCTGGCCAGGAAGGTCAGGGTGCCGCCCTCGACCCCCAGCTCCTCGGCCAGCTCGCGCCGGAGCGCGTCCTCGACCGCCTCGCCCTCGACGTCGTACTTGCCGGCGGCGATCTCCAGCAGGCGGGCCCCGACGGCGTGGCGCCACTGGTCGACCAGCACCACCCGGCCGTCGTCGTCGACGACCAGGGCGGCCACGGCGCCGTTGTGCTCGATCACCTCGCGCTCGCCGGTGCGGCCGTCGTCGTCGGCGATCCGGTCGGTCCGGACCGTGAGCACCTTGCCCCGGAAGGGCCGGCGGGTGTCGACGATCCTGAACGGCGGGCCGGCGGGGTCAGCCACCGGCGGTGACGGGGCCGGTCGGGACCGGTGGGTCGTCGTCGTGGCGGACCGGGTCGGCGAGCTCGTCGCCGCGCAGGTCCACGGTGGCCGGCGGCGCTGCGGAGGCGGTCGGCGCGGGGCTGTGGACAGCGGTGCGCGCACCTCCCGGCTCTCGGCTACCCTCCCGTTCGGGGGCCCCAGCATTCCGGGGTTGAGGTTCCGGCGAGCCCGGCGGGTGGAGCTCCGGCGCGGGCTGGGCCGCGTTCGCGGGCTGGGCCGGGTCCTCGGCACGCGGGGACCGGCCGGCCAGGTCGGGCCGGGGGTTGGCGTCGATGATCGGCACCCGCGGGATGGTCGCCGGCTCGTCGCCCCGCGACCGGGCCGGGGCGGCGGCCACCGGCTCGTCGGCCAGGGGCCGGGCCGGGGTCACCGGCTCGGGATCCCAGGGGCGGGCCGGGGCCGGCTCGCCGCCGTTGCGGTGGACCGGGGCCCCGTCGGAGCGGACGCCCGGGGCCGGAGCGGCCGCCGACCGGTCGCGGTTGTCGGCGAAGGCCGTGGCCGCGCCAACGAAGTCCCGGAACAGGGGGTGCGGGCGGGTC
>Ga0307406_10001382_pt1 | contig 13522 bp, 12 predicted proteins | sample 322Cmetagenome_3_FD_203706 | JGI IMG/M metagenome (GOLD analysis project Ga0307406, IMG submission 203706) | Maize rhizosphere microbial communities from greenhouse at UC Davis, California, United States - 322HYB-C-2 | ecosystem: Host-associated > Plants > Roots > Rhizosphere > Soil | place... | reverse complement strand
CTCGGCACGGTGTTCGTGCTGATCTTCAACGGCGTGATGATCGGCGGCGTCGCCGGGCATCTGCAGGCGGTCGGCCACGGCGAGCCGTTCTGGCGCTTCGTCGCCGGCCATTCGGCGCCCGAGCTCACCGCCATCGTCATCTCCGGCGGCGCCGGGCTGCGCCTGGGCCTGAGCCTGATCGCGCCGGGACAGCGCCGGCGCATCGATTCGCTGATCCATGGCGGCCGCCGCGGCGCGTTGATTTGCATCGGCGTGTTCGCGATGTTGGTGTTCGCGGCGTTCGTCGAAGCGTTCTGGTCGTCGATCGGCAGCGTGCCGGCGGCGATCAAGTACGGCGTCGGCCTGGCGCTGTGGCTGCTGGTCGGCTTGTGGCTGCTGCGCGGCGGGCGTAACGCCGTCCACCGCGACGACGAAGACGCGGCATGAAGCTCGAAGCGCTGACGGTCTCGCTGCGCCCGCGCACTGCGTGGGAAGCCTGCGAGCTCGGCATGGCCCTGGTGCGCAGCCAGGCCGGCGCGATCTGGAAGCCGTGGCTGCTGGTGACCTTGCCGATCCTGGTGCTGCTCAATGCCGCCGGCTGGGCCCTCGACCTGCTGTGGTTGTCGGGCCTGCTGATGTGGTGGCTCAAGCCCTGGTTCGACCGCATCCCGCTGTTCGTGATTTCGCGCGCGGTGTTCGGCGAAACCCCGAGCACGCGCCAGACCGTGCGCGCGCAACTGCGCTGGGGCGCGCGCTGGTGGCTGCCGTATCTGACCTGGCGCCGGCTCAGCCCGGCGCGGCCGCTGTACCTGCCGGTGGACCTGCTGGAAGGCGGCGACGGCGCCGAGGCGCGCCAGCGCCGTTCCGCGCTCGGCGCGCCGGTGTACGGCGTGTGCGCGCTGCTGACCCTGGTCTGCGTGCATTTCGAGTTCGCGATCATCATCGGCAGCGTGCTCGGCGGCCTGATGTTCGTGCCGTTCGATTACCTGCCCGACACCTTCAAGTCCTTGATCGAAGCGATCGGGGTGGAGCCGCAATGGCTCAGCGCCTTGTTCAACGCGCTGGCCTGGGTCGCGGTCAGCGTGATCGAGCCGTTCTACGTCGGCGCCGGCTTCGGGCTGTATCTCAACCGCCGCACCCAGATCGAAGGCTGGGACATCGAGATCGTGTTCCGCCGCCTGCGCGCGCGCCTTACCGCCGCGGCCGCGCCGATGCTGCTGGTGCTGTGCGCGATGGTCGGCTTCTCGCCGGACGCCGCCGCGCAAAAGCCGCCTGCAGTCGAGACCAGTGTCGCCGCGAGCACGGACACGCAAACGGACGCGGGCGAGGACCTTGCTGCTGCCGCCGACAGCGAAGGCGAGGAAGCGGAAGCCGAAGCGCCGGCCGAGGCGCCGATCCGCGATTACCTCGAAGACGGCAAGAAAGCGCGCCGCCTGCCGTCGACGCTCGGCGAGGTCTACCGCGAGGGCCGCAGCGACGACCGCGGCCTGCGCGATGCGGTCGCCCAGGCGATGAAAGACCCGACCGTCGACCCCAAGCGCAAGCAGAGCGTCTGGAAAGCCAAATCCGAGACCAAAGCCAAGACCAAGAACGAACGCGAGCAGGCGATCAACGAGGGCCTGTTCAAGGGCATCAGCGGCGGCGTGGCGGGCTTGCTGAAGGTGCTGATGTGGGGCGTGGTGGCCTTGATCGTCGTCGCCCTGCTGCTGACCGCCTCGCGTTGGCTCGGTTGGTTCCGCGACGGCGGCATCGAAGAGGACGAGGCGCCCGGCGACGTGCGCAATGCGCCGTTGCCCGAGCATGAGCCGCTGCCCGACGATATTCCGACCGCGATCCGCCGCCTGTGGCAGGCCGGCCGCCGTCGCGATGCGCTGGCCTTGATGTACCGCGCCGCGGTCGAATCGATGGCGCAACGCGCCGACATCGTATTGGTGCCGGGCGCGACCGAGGCCCAGTGCCTGCGCGCCTCGCGCAAGCTGGCCTCGGCCGAGGACCGCGAGGCCTTCGCGCGCGCGGTGCGCACCTGGCAGTACGCGGCCTATGCCGAGACCCTGCCGAGCAGCGACGACTTCGACGATCTGGTGGGCCAGCTGAGCCGGCGTTTCGGGTGGGCGGCATGAACCGCGCCGGCCTGAGCCTCGTCGGCGCCGGCGCGGCCCTGCTGATCGTGCTGGTGCTGATCGTCGGCGCGCTGTGGCGCCGCGACTACCACAAGGTCGAGGAAACCGTCGCCGCCGCGCGCAGCGGCGAGGCCGCCAGTAATCCCTTGTACGTGCTCAAGCTCGCCCTGCAACGCGACAAGGTCAAGGTCGAGGCGCGCCAGCGCCTGCAGCTGTCGAGCCATCCGCTGCAGGCGCGCGACACGGTGCTGATCTACCGCGACCCGCGCACGCTGGCCGCCAGCGAAGCCGAGGCGCTGCTCGGCTGGGTCGAGCGCGGCGGCCATCTGATCGTGCGCACGCCGCCGCTGCAGGACCAGGTCGGCGATTCGCCGCTGCCGGTGCTCGATGCGCTCGGCATCACCCTGCTCGACGCCAGCGACGCCGCCGATCCGGAGTACCTGCGCAACGAATGCGTCGGCCTGTACGAGCGCGGCCTGGAGCCGCAGCAGGTGTTCTGCTCGGCGCGCCGTTTCTATTTCTACAACAGCGACGCCGACCCCGATTACGCCTGGGGCGGCGAGGACAGCGCCTACGTCTACGTGCGCTTGCCGCGCGGCAAGGGCCATGTCGACGTGCTCGCGGACCTGGATTTCCTGTCCAACCGCACCGGCACCGGCAACCCCTTACTCGACAGCATCGGCATGGGCGACGACGAGATCGCCGCGCCGGCCAATGCCGCATTCGCGCGCCAGGTGCTGGCGCCGAACTACCGCGCCGGCACCGTGCACCTGATCTACGCGGCCGAAGTGCCGAAGCTGTGGAAGACCCTGTTGCGCGACAGCTGGATGGCCTGGTTGCCGCTGCTGCTGTGCCTGCTCGGCTGGTTGTGGCAACGCACCCAGCGCTTCGGCCCGCTGCGCCCGGCACCGGCCCTGGAGCGGCGTTCGCTGCTCGAACACATCGTCGCCAGCGGCGAGCATGTGTATCGCTACGGTTACGGCCCGCGCTTGTACGAATCGGCGCGCCGCGCCTTCATCGCCCGCCTGCGCCGCCGCGATCCCTACGCCGCCGCGCTCGACGGCGAGCCGCAGATCGCCTTGTTGATCGAGCGCTTCAAGGCCGATCCGGCGCCGATAGCGCCTAACGACATCCGCGACGCCCTCACTCCGCCGCCGGCACGCGACCACGCTGCGTTCCGCGCCCGCATCGCCACTTTGATCCGCATGAGAAACCGCTTATGAGCCTCGACGCCGCTCCGCTCGTCCCGATCACCGGCACCGCGCTGGCCGAACGCGCCGCCGCCGTGCGCGACGAAGTCGGCAAGGCCTTCATCGGCCAGGCCGACGTGCTCGACCAGATCCTGATCGCCCTGCTCGCCGGCGGCCACGCGCTGCTCGAAGGCGTGCCCGGGCTCGGCAAGACCCTGGTCGTGCGCGCGCTGTCCAAGGCCCTGGACTGCGGCTACGCCCGCGTCCAGTTCACCCCCGACCTGATGCCCAGCGACATCAGCGGCCATGCGGTCTACGACCCCAAGACCGAGAGCTTCAACATCCGCCGCGGCCCGGTATTCACCAACCTGCTGCTCGCCGACGAGATCAACCGCGCCCCGGCCAAGACCCAGTCGGCGCTGCTGGAGGCGATGCAGGAACTGCAGGTGACGATCGAAGGCCACAGCTTCGAGTTGCCGCCGCCGTTCCTGACCCTGGCCACGCAGAACCCGGTCGAACAGGAAGGCACCTATCCCTTGCCGGAAGCGCAGCTCGATCGCTTCCTGCTGAAGATCCTGATCGGCTACCCGACCCGCGCCGACGAAAAGCGCATGGTCACCGCGGTCAGCCTGGGCCGCAGCGCGTCGGACTTCGATCTGTCGCAGGTGCGTCGCGTGCTCGGCCCGGAGGAGATCGTCGCGATGCAGCAGGGCACCGCCCTGGTGCGCGTCGACGAGGCGGTGATCGACTACGTCGTGCGCATCGTCGGCACCACCCGCGACTGGGCCGGCATCGCCCTCGGCGCCGGTCCGCGCGGCAGCCTCGCCCTGGTGCGCGCGGCGCGCGCGCAAGCGGTGCTGTCGGGGCGCGATTTCGTCACCCCCGACGACGTGCGCGAGATCGCCAAGCCGGCCCTGCGCCATCGCATCGCGCTCGCGCCGGAGCTGCAGATCGAAGGCCAGTCGCCCGACGACGTGTTGCAGGCGCTGTTGGCCAAGGTCGAAGCGCCCCGGCAATGAGCCGCGTCGCGCCGCCGCCGCTGCCAGTCGCCGCCGCCAGCGCCGGCCTGACGGTGCCGCGCGACCGCGCCCTGCCGCGTCGCGGTTGGGCACGGCCGGCGCCGCGCTGGATCTGGCTGGCGCTGCCGTGGTCGGCGCTCGGCCTGGCCGCGAGCGTAGGTTGGGTGCAGGCCGCGGCCTGGCAGGTGGCGACCCTCGTCATCGTGCTGCTCGCGATCGTCGATCTGTTGCGTCTGCTGTACGCGCCGACGCCGCGGGCGAGGCGCAGCATGCACGACACCTGGGCGATCGGCGTCGAACGCCCGGTCACCCTCGAATTCGAGGCCGATCGCCGGCAACGCCTGGATGCCTTCGACCTGCATCCCGGCAACTGGAGCATGCGCAACCTGCCGCGCCGGATCGACCTGCGTCGCGGCGAGAGCGCCAGCTTCGAGTACGAACTGCGCCCCGGCATGCGCGGCGATTTCCAGTTCGACGGCGTGCAACTGCGCCTGCACTCGCCGTGGGGGCTGTGGTGGCAGTCGCGCATCGGCGGCGAGATCCAGCGCGTGCGCGTGTTCCCCAACTTCGCGCCGCTGGCCAAGTTCGCGATGTTCAGCGCCGAGCAGGCCTCGCGCCTGGTCGGTGCGCACGTCAAGCGCCGTCGCGGCGAAGGCACCGACTTCCATCAGATGCGCGAATACCGCGTCGGCGACAGCCTGCGCCAGATCGACTGGAAAGCCACCGCGCGTGCGCGCCGGTTGATCTCGCGCGAGTACCAGGACGAACGCAATCAACAACTGGTGCTGATGCTCGACACCGGCCGCCGCCTAATGGCGCGCGACGGCGAGCATTCGCATTTCGACCACGTACTCGACGCGGCCCTGGTCGTGGCCTATCTGGCCCTGCGTCAGGGCGACGGCGTCGGCCTGCTCGCGAGCGGCGGCGAAAGCCGCTGGGTGCCGCCGCAGCGCGGCGTCGGCGCGATCGACAACCTGCTGCGCGCCAGCTACGCCCTGCAGCCGCAGCCGGTCGCCACCGACTTCCTCGCCGCGGCCACGGAACTGTCGTTGCGCCAACGCCGCCGTTCGTTGGTGATGCTGGTGACCAACCTGCGCGACGAGGACATGGACGACCTGCTCGCCGCCGTGCGCATGCTGCGCGGTCGCCACCTGGTCTGCGTCGCCAGCCTGCGCGAAGGCTCGCTGGATCAGGCGCTCGCCGAAGAAGTCGCCGACCTGCCCGGTGCGATCCGCGCCGGGGCCACCGCGCAATACCTCGAACACCGCGTGGCCGCCCACGAAGCCCTGCGCAACCACGGGGTGATGGTGCTCGACGTCAGCTGCGATCAGTTGGCGGCGTCCCTGGTCGAGAAGTACCTGGCGGTGAAGCGCGACGGCTTGCTTTGAGAATCCGCGAGCTGCTTGATGCGCTCGGCTAAGGCGGATCAAGACAACGTCAACAGCAACAGCAAATCCCTCACGACCGCTGCGCGCTCGTTCGCCCCCTTTTTCTAAGGGGGCAAAGGCAGGAGCGCCGAAGCTAGCCTGCAACCGCAACACCGGCAGGAGCATCGAAGCAAGCTCGCAACCGCAACGCCGTCGCTGTTCCCCCCTTGGGAAAAGGGGGGTAGGGGGATTTGCTTTATGCCCCGTCGCCGCGACCTGAACGCAGCGACGTCCGCAAAGCCAAGCGCTCAACCCGGCCGGGTCTGCGCTTCCAGCCAGTCCAACCACTGCATCGCCTGCCCACGATCCTCGCCGCACATTTCTTGCGCCGGCTGCAGCGAACCGCAGAACGCCGGCCGCTCCGGCTTGCCGAACAGACGGCAGCGCAGTTCGTCGTCGAGTTGCACGCAGGGGATGCCGGCCGGTTTGCCGTGCGGCATGCCCGGGATCGGCGAGGTGATCGAAGGCGCGATGCAGCAGGCGCCGCAATGCGCGCGGCAAGCGAAGCTCATGGCGGCGCCGTGAACGGCTCGACCGCGCGTACCGCGTCCAAGGGAATCGGCGCGTACACGTGCGGGAAATAATCGCCGCTGCGTTCGCTCCAGTCGTAGCGCAAGGACGGGCCGAGCGCGGCCGCGTCGATGCTCAATCGAAGCAAGGCGCCGCGCCCGCGTTGATGGCGTTCGATGACGCCGTCGAGTTGCGCCTGCGTCGCGCAGTGCACGAAGCCTTCGCGCGTCCATCCGTCCGGGGCATAGGCGCCGGTGGCCTGCGCCCGTTGCCAATCGGCCGGCGCGGCGAAATGAAAGATCGTGTCGGGACCGCGGCCGGGGTGGGCGCCGGCGAAGTCCGCTCGCGGCGTCGGCTTGCGCTCGCCGGGGCCGGAAACGGCTGCGGCGCCGTCGTCGGGCGCCGCGTCGCGGTCGATCGCCGTCATCGCCGGGTCAGTCGGCGGTGACCAGGGCGTCGGCGCGTTCGCGCAGCATCGCGTAGACCGGATCGGTGTCCGGGCGCTTGCGGTGCCAACGCTCGAAGCTCTCGGCGGCCTGTTCGACCAGCATGCCGAGCCCGTCGATGCGGTCGTGGGCGCCGGCGACCTTCGCCCAGGCCAGGAACGGAATCGCGACCTCGCCGTAGCTCAGGTCGACCGCGGCGGTGCGCGGTGTCGCCAGGCTCATCGGCAGGGTCGGCATGGCGTCGTCGCGCGCGGCCGAGGTGGCGTTGACGATCAGGTCGAAGTTGCCGAGCGTGGCGACGTCGGCGAGATAACGCGGATGCACGCGGCCGGGCATGCCGAGCGCGTCGGCCAGGGCGTCGACGCGTTCGCTGGTGCGGTTGACGATGTAGAGATCGCCGATGCCGGCATCGAGCAGGGCCGGGGCCACGCCGCGCGCGGCGCCGCCGGCGCCGATCAGCAAGGTGCGGCGCGAACGCAGGTCCAGGCCGTGGCGTTCGGTGAGGTCGCGGATCAGGCCGGTGCCGTCGGTGTTGTCGCCTTCCCAGCCGGTCGCGCTGCGGATCAGGGTGTTGACCGCGCCGGCGCGTTGCGCGCGTTCGCTGAGGTGGCTGCAGATGCTCGCCGCGCGCGTCTTCAGCGGCAGGGTGATGTTGGCGCCGAGGCCGCCTTCGGCCGCGAACGCGGCGAGGGCGACGTCGAATTGCTCCGGCGCGGCGTCGATGGCGGTGTATTCCAGGGCGATGCCGAGCTGGCGCCCGAACGCGGCATGGATGCGCGGCGACAGCGAGTGCGCGACCGGATGACCGAAGACCGCATAGCGAAGGACAGGGCTGGACGAACTGGAATCGATCGACATGGACGCGCCTCGTTCTAGACTGGTGACCCTAGTTCGGGAGACGCACGATGCGGCACGCCAGGGTCCGGTTCGGCCTCAGTCTACTCCTCGCCTGCGGGCTCGCCAGCACGGTTCAGGCGGCCCTGTCCGAATTCGGCATAGAAGGCATGGGAGTTGTTTCAACCGTGCACAGTGAGGTGCGCGCGGCCGTGTCTCCCGACGGACGGCGCATCGTCTGGGGCAGCACCGACCGCAGCGGCGGCGCCGGCGGCTGGGACCTGTGGCAGGCCAGCCTGATCGATGGCCGCTGGCAGGACGCGAAGCCGTTGCCGCTGAACGCCAAGGCCAACGATTTCGACCCCGCCTTCAGTGCCGACGGGCGCTGGCTGTACTTCTTTTCCAACCGCCCCGGCGGCCATGGCGGCGACGATCTCTATCGCGCCGCGGTGCGCGACGACGGTGGCTACGGCCCGGCCGAAAACCTCGGCCGCGGCGTCAACGGCCGCGGCGACGAATGGGCGCCGACGCCGAGCCGCGACGGCCGTCATCTCTTGTTCGCCAGCGACGGCTTCGGCGGCAGCGGCCGTCACGATTTGTTCGTCGCCCGCTGGAATGGCCAGGCGTTCGTCGACCCCAAGCCGGTGCCCGGTGTGAACAGCGCCGACGACGAATTCGATGCCGCCTGGCTCGGCGACGGCAAGACCCTCGTGTTCGCCCGTTCCAAGGACGTGGAGAAACTGCCGATCCGTTTGTACGTCGCCCACTGCGACGGCGCGCGCTATGCGCAGGCCGCGCCGCTCGCGTTGTCGTTCAATACCGAAGAGGCCCACACGCTCGGCCCGGCGATCGACTGGAACAAGCCCGGCGAGCTGTTGGTCACCGGCTCGGCGAAAGCGCCGCGCGCCGGCAAGATGGATCTGTACCGGATGAAAGCGCCGGCGGTGACGGGCCGGGACGGTTGTGTCGCGAGCGCGGCGCGCTGATGCGTATACGCACGGCGAGCGCCGCGACGGCGGCGCCGCGCGAAACGCAGCAGGCGGCGTCGCGCCGATGCTGCGTTTGCCTGCTCGGTGTCGAGCGAGGCCTCAGCGGGCCTCGCGCATCCACTGCGCCGCATCGAGCGCGAAGTAGGTCAGCACGCCGTCGGCGCCGGCGCGCTTGATCGAGGTCAGCGCTTCCATCACGCAACCGCGTTCGTCGAGCCAGCCGTTCTGGATCGCGGCGCGCAGCATCGCGTACTCGCCGCTGACCTGGTAGACGAAGGTCGGCACGCCGAATTCGTCCTTCACCCGACGCACGATGTCGAGGTAGGGCATGCCCGGCTTGACCATGACCATGTCGGCGCCTTCGTCGAGATCGAGCGCGACTTCGCGCAGCGCCTCGTCGCTGTTGGCCGGGTCCATCTGGTAGGTGTATTTGTTGCCCTTGCCGAGCGCGCCGGCCGAGCCGACCGCATCGCGGAACGGGCCGTAGAAGCTCGACGCGTACTTGGCGCTGTAGGCGAGGATGCGGGTGTGGACGTGGCCGTCGAGTTCGAGCGCGTTGCGGATCTGGCCGATGCGGCCGTCCATCATGTCGCTGGGCGCGACCACGTCGGCGCCGGCGGCGGCGTGCGACAGCGCCTGCTTGACCAGGGCTTCGACGGTCTCGTCGTTCATGACGTAGCCGCTGTCGTCGACCAGGCCGTCCTGGCCGTGGCTGGTGTAGGGGTCGAGGGCGACGTCGGTGATCACGCCGAGTTCGGGGAAGCGCTGCTTGAGCGCGCGGATCGCGCGCTGGCACAGGCCGTCTTCGTCCCAGGCGGCGACCGCGTCGAGCGACTTGGCCTCCGGCGCGGTGACCGGGAACAGCGCGAGCGCGGGCACGCGCAGCTCGCTGGCGCGTTCGGCCACGCGCAGCAGTTCGTCGATCGACAGACGTTCGATGCCGGGCATCGAGCCGACCGGCGCGCGGCCGTCGAGTTCGTGGACGAAGACCGGATAGATCAGGTCGTCGGCGGTGAGGACGGTCTCGCGCATCAGGCGCCGCGAGAATTCGTCGCGGCGCATCCGCCGCGGGCGCGAATAGGGATAGGTCATGGGCGCTAGTTTACCCCCGGCCGTCGCGGCGGCCTGCGACCGGCGGTCGCGCCCGGAGGCGGACGCTGCGTTCTGCCAAACCGGGCAAGGCGCCCTCACCCCAACCCCTCTCCCGCAAGCGGTAGAGGGGCTTTACCACCAGGGCTCGTAACAACGAGGGTTTCAGGCGCCTTCCAAGCGCCCCTGCGATATCGAACCTGCTTTAGCTCCCTCTCCCGTTGACGGGAGAGGGGTGGGGTGAGGGCTCTGGACGACCCTTAGTCCGAATACACCCGATACCGCAGCGGGCGCACGTGCACGGTGCTGCCGGGGGCCGGGGTGACCGCGTCCGGGGTCGCCACCAGGTCGAGTTCCAATGGCCGCACCTGGCCTTCGACCAACAATTCCAGGGTGATGCGTTCGGCCAGGCGGTGCGCGGACAGCACCCGGGCCGGCAGGCCTTCGCCGTCGGCGACCAGGGCCATGTCGTGCGGGCGCACGTACAAACGCGCGCGGCTGCGGCTGTGGCTGTCGACCGGCAGGCGCAGGGCGTGGCCGTTGACCGAGAGCTGGCCGCCTTCGGTCTGGCCTTCGATGACGTTGGCGCGGCCGATGAAGTCGAACACGTAGGCCGAGGCCGGCGCGCTGTAGATCTCGTCCGGGGTGCCGACCTGCTCGATGCGGCCGTCCTTGAGCACGACCACGCGGTCGGCCAGCTCCAGCGCTTCTTCCTGGTCGTGGGTGACGAACAAGGTGGTCTGCCCGGTCTGGTCGTGCAGGCGCCGCAACCAGCGGCGCAGTTCGATGCGGACCTTGGCGTCGAGCGCGCCGAAGGGTTCGTCGAGCAACAGCACGGTCGGGTCGATCGCGAGCGCGCGGGCCAGCGCCACGCGCTGCTTCTGCCCGCCCGAGAGCTGTTCCGGATAGCGCGCGCCGAGCTCCGGCAACTGGATCAGGTTCAACAGCTCCTGCACGCGCTGGGCGATGCTGGCCTTGTCGGGCCGGCGCGCGCGCGGCCGGCTGCGCAGGCCGAAGGCGATGTTCTCGGCCACGCTCATGTGCTTGAACAAGGCGTAGTGCTGGAACACGAAGCCGACGTTGCGCTCGCGCAGGCTCAGCCGGGTCGCGTCCTGGTCGCCGAACAACAGGCGGCCCGAGTCGGGCTGCAGCAGCCCGGCGATCACCCGCAGCAAGGTGGTCTTGCCCGAGCCCGACGGCCCCAGCAAGGCGACCAGTTCGCCCGAGGCGACGTCGAGGTCGACCGAGTCGAGCGCGGCGACGGTCGCGTAGCGCTTGGCGATGGCTTGAATGTGCAGATCCATGTCGGGCGATTACCTGTGAATCAGTGTCGGCGATGCGAACGCGCGAGCGCGTCGCCGTGACGTGCCTCGAGCCAGATCTTGAAGACCAGCGTGACCAGGGCCAGGCCGGCGAGCAGCGAGGCGACGGCGAATGCGGCCGCGGCTTCGCCGCCGAGTTGTTTGTACAACACCTCGACGTGCAGCGAGAGCGTATTGGTCTTGCCCATGATGTTGCCCGACACCACCGTGACCGCGCCGAATTCGCCCATCGCGCGCGCGCTGCACAACAGCACGCCGTACAACAGGCCCCACTTGATGTTCGGCAGGGTCACCCGGAAGAACATGGTCCAGGCGCTGGCGCCGAGCGAGCGCGCGGCGAGTTCTTCGTCGCTGCCTTGCTGCTCCATCAGCGGGATCAGCTCGCGCACCACGAAGGGGAAGGTCACGAACATGGTCGCCAGGACGATGCCGGGCGTGGCGAACAGGATCTTGATGTCGTATTGATTGAGCAGATCGGCGAAGTAACCGTGGGTCGGGCTGAACAACAGCACCAGGCACAGACCCGCGACCACCGGCGACACCGCGAACGGCAGATCGATCAAGGCCAACAAGGTGCGCTTGCCGCGGAATTCGAAACGGGTCAGCGCCCAGGCCATGAACACGCCGCAGATCGCATTGACCGGCACCACCACCGCCGCGGTCAGCAGGGTCAGGCGCAGCGCCGACAAAGTGTGCGGCTCGGTCACCGCGGCGATCCAGACCTTGAGCCCGCTGCCGAACGCGGCGCCGAGCAGCATCAGCAGCGGCAGCACCAGCACCAGGGCCATGATCGCCACGGCGAGCGTGATCAGAGTCCAGCGCACCCAGGCCGGTTCCTGCAATTGGTCGCGCGCGTCAGCCACCGCGGCGGCTCCCGTGAGCGAACAGGGCCGAGGCGGCGTTGATCGCGACCAGGCAGGCGAAGGACATCAGCAACAGCAGGGTGGCCAGTACGATCGCCGCGGTCACGCCGCCTTCTTCTTCCAGGCGGATGGTGATCAGCAAGGGCGCTATCTCGGTCTTCATCGGCAGGTTGCCGGCGATGAAGATCACCGAGCCGAACTCGCCCAGGCCGCGCGCGAACGCCAGCGAGAAACCGGTCAGCAGCGCCGGCAGCAGCTCGGGCAGGATCACCCGCCGCAAGGTGGTCAGGCGCGAGGCGCCGAGCGAGGCGGCGGCCTCTTCCTGCTCGCGGCCCAGCGCTTCGAGCACCGGCTGCACGGTGCGCACCGCGAACGGCAGGCCGATGAAGATCAGGGCGATGACGATGCCGGTGGTGTTGTTGACCAGCTTGATGCCGAGCGGCTGCAGCAACTGGCCGACCCAGCCGTTCTCGTCGTAGATCGCCGCGAGGGTGATACCGGCGACCGCGGTCGGCAGGGCGAACGGCAGGTCGACCAGGGCGTCGAGCAGGCGCCGGCCGCTGAAGCGGTAGCGTTCCAGCACCCAGGCGATCAGAGCGCCGCCGAGCAGCGAGCACACTGCGGCGATGAAGGCGGTGGCGAAACTGACCTTGAGCGAGGCGATCACCCGCGGATCGCCGATCGCGCGCAGCCACCCGGCCAGCCCCAATCCGCCCGAACGCAGGATCAGCGCCGCCAGCGGCAACAGCACGACCAGGCCGAGCCAGGTCAGGCCCAGCCCCAGGCCGAGCCCGAAACCGGGCAACGGCCGGCGCCAACGAACGGCGGAGGTCGGTAGGGGCAGGGCGTGCTCGCTCATGTGGCGTGGGCGGCCGTCTGGATAGGGACAGAGGGGTGGGACGCTATCCCAGCGGCCCGCGCCTAGGGAAATGCGCGTTGGTTGTTTCGAGGTGCGAGATGGCGATATGGGCAGGATGGCGCGGCCCGGATTCGCGGCGGGTGAAGCCGCGCAGGCCTTGCGCGGCGGCGGCCGGCCGGATCGGGCCGCCGCAGAGGCCGGCCCGCCGTGATCGCCGGAGCGCCTGGCGCTCAGCCCCAGTCGATGACGCCGCCGCGGCTGCGGCCCAGCAGGCCGTGGCCCCGGTCGATGGCGTGGACGATGGCGGCGACCTGTGCCGGCTGCCGGCTGACGAAGTAATGCCCGCCGTCGGCCAGGACGATGGCGTGGACCCGCTCCGAGCAGGCCCGCCAACGCCGGTACTTGCGGCGATGGCCGCGGGTCAGCGGGTCGTCCTCGCTGTTGATGTTGAACAGCGGGGCCTGGATCCGCGGCGGCGGCCGGCCTTTGAGGTGGGCCGCGGCCAGGCGGGCGTCCTGGCGGAAGCCGGCACTGAGGCGCTGCAGCGCGTCCTCGTGCAGGCCCTCGGTCGACCCGCCCCAGGCCCGGATCAGTTCGCGCAGTTGCGCATCGCTGGTGGACTTCCAGGGGTCGCGCCCGAGCAGCCATCGCGACAACCTCGACAGCGGCAGCACCCCGCCGACGCAGACGAACTTCAGCGGCCGCCCGGCCGCTTCCAGGCGGCGGGCGATTTCCAGCGCCAGCACGCTGCCGACGCAGTGGCCGTACAGACCGATCTCGCCGTCGGTCTTCGCCAGCAGGCGCTCGACGCAGAGCGCGGCCAGCGCATCGAGGTCGCGCAGTCCGGCGCCGGCCTCGGTGGTATCGCGGCCCGG
>Ga0307406_10001381_pt1 | contig 13524 bp, 9 predicted proteins | sample 322Cmetagenome_3_FD_203706 | JGI IMG/M metagenome (GOLD analysis project Ga0307406, IMG submission 203706) | Maize rhizosphere microbial communities from greenhouse at UC Davis, California, United States - 322HYB-C-2 | ecosystem: Host-associated > Plants > Roots > Rhizosphere > Soil | place... | reverse complement strand
GGGCGCCAATGCCGAGGTGGTACAGGAAAGTGTGGCGCAGGTGATTGAGGATAAGGTCAACGGTGTGGAGGGCATGCTGTATATGGATTCGCAATCCAACGGCAGCGGGCTCTATTCACTGAATGTCACCTTCGGGCTGGAGCGCAACGCCGATATGGCCGCGGTACTCACCCAAAACCGCGCCGCTACCGCCAACCCGAGTTTGCCCGGCGAAGTGACTCAAGCGGGCGTCACCATTCGCAAACAAACACCCGATGTACTCATGTACTACGCCCTGCATTCCCCCAAAGGTAGTTACGACCAGTTGTTCCTGAAAAACTACGGCAGCATCTACATTACCGATGTGCTCAAACGTATTCCCGGTGTAGGTAACGTGAATGAATACGGCGCCGATTTTGGCATGCGTATTTGGCTCGAACCCACTCAAATGGCCAAACACGGGGTGACCGCCAACGATGTAAGCCAAGCCCTGCGCGAACAAAATACCCAGGTACCCGCCGGAACCTTTGGCCAATACCCGGCGCCCGCCACCCAAAGTTCACAATACTCAGCGCTGGTGCAAGGGCGATTGGTGCAACCGGAAGAATTCTGTGCGGTGATCCTGAAAAGCAACAGCAAGGGCGGTTTTGTGCGCTTGGGCGATGTCGCCCGCTGTGAATTAACCGCAAAAGATTTCCTCTACTTCGGCTCCTTCAAAGGCAATCCCGCCGCTATTTACGCCATCAACCTCACACCAGACGCCAATGCGCTGGACGTTGCCGAGCAAATCCGCGCGGAACTGGCGCGCGTGCAAGGTGATTTCCCGCCCGATCTGGCGCTGGATATAGTCACCGACAACACCATTTTTGTGACTGAATCCATGCGCGAGGTACTCAAAACCTTTGTGGAGGCCATGCTATTGGTGCTGGTGGTCGTCACTTTATTTTTGCAAAGCTGGCGCGCCACGCTGATTCCCATGCTCGCCGTGCCGGTGAGCCTGATTGGCACTCTGGCGGTATTTGTGGCCCTGGGTTTTTCCATCAATACCCTCACCCTGTTTGCGCTGGTATTGGCGATAGGCATAGTGGTGGACGATGCCATCGTCGTGGTGGAAGCGGTTGAACATCACATGGAGCACAATCGCTTAACCGCACGGGACGCTACCATCCGCGCCATGCGCGAAGTCTCGGGACCGGTGATTGCAATCGCCCTGGTGCTCTGCGCGGTGTTTGTGCCGGTGGCGCTGTTGGGGGGAATATCGGGCGTGATGTTCCGCCAGTTTGGCCTGACGGTCGCGGTGGCGGTGCTGATCTCAGCAATGGTCGCCCTGACCCTCACCCCCGCCCTCTGCGCCATGCTATTACGCCACAAAGACCCCAAAGATAACAGTCTGATCCAACGCTTTTTTGCCGGATTCAACCGCCAGTTTGACGCCATCACCACCCGCTATGGGCGCGGTGTAGCCCTGGGCATTCGCCGCAGTACCCTCGCATTGCTGCTACTGGTTGGGCTGGTGATCACCACTGGGGGGTTATTCAAACAAGTGCCCACCACCTTTGTGCCCGATGAAGATCAGGGTTACTTTTTAGCCGCTGTCACCCTGCCGGAAGCGGCCACCTTGGCACGCACGCAAGAAACCATGCGCCGGGTGGAAGCCCTGGCACTGCAAATTCCGGGGGTGGATAAAACCATTGGCGTCAGTGGTGTGAACCTGTTGGTCGGGGCGCCGCAGTCCAACGCGGGGTTATTGGTGATCCGGCTTAAGGATTGGTCAGAGCGCACCACGGCGGAGACCTCGCTGCGCGCAATTATCGGCAGTTTCTACTCCCAAGCGCAGGGGATTACCGAGGCACAGGTACTGCCGTTTAACCCACCGGCCATTCCCGGGCTATCGGCCACCGGCGGCTTTAGCATGATGCTGCAGGATAAATCCGGCAAAGGTGCCAAAGCGTTGGAAGAAGTCGCCAATAATTTTGTGGCGGCGGCGCAACAGCGGCCGGAAATTGGCTCGGTATTCTCCAAACTGCAAACCTCCACCCCGGCCATTCGTATTCATGTGGATCGCGAAAAAGCAAAAAAACTTGGGGTTCCGCTTTCAGAAGTCTTCTCCACCCTGCAGGCCATGCTCGGCGGTTTACAGGTGAACGACTTCTCCCAGTTTGGTCGCACCTATAAGGTCACCTTGCAAGCCGACAGCGCCTTTCGCGACAACACCGAAGCACTGGGGTTGCTATTTGTGCGCAGCAACCAAGGCCATATGGTGCCGCTCTCCACACTGGTCAGTACCGAAAAAACGGGCACGCCGTTTGTGCTAAAACGCTTTAACGGTTACACCGCCGCCGAGATTGGCGGGAAACCGGCTACAGGTTTCAGCTCTGGAGAAACCCTTGCAGCACTGGCCGCCGTAGCGGCGGAAACCCTACCCGAGGGCTATGGTTTTGAATGGGCGGGGCTGTCGCGGCAAGAGCAGGAAAGTGCGGGGCAAACCGCACCTATTTTGGCGCTGGCGCTGGTGGTGGTATTTCTGTTCCTCGCGGCACTCTATGAGAGCTGGGCGATTCCCTTTGCAGTGCTCTTGTCCCTACCCTTCGGAATTTTTGGCGCCATGTTTACCCTGTGGATTACCGGCGCGCCGGGGTCGGTTTACACCCAAATCGGTTTGGTATTGGTGATTGGCCTCGCCGCCAAGAACGCCATTTTGATTGTGGAGTTTGCCAAAATGAAATACGAACAAGGCCAAGCCCTGCGTGATGCGGCACTGGAAGCGGCAATGCTGCGCCTGCGTCCAATACTTATGACCTCCTTCGCATTTATCCTCGGGGTCGTGCCTTTGGTTCTGGCCTCCGGTGCCGGTGCTGGCGCGCGGGTAACCTTGGGGTTAACGGTATTTGGCGGGATGTTGGTTGCGACCCTGCTGGCGATTTTTATGGTGCCCCTGCTCTACTGCCTGGTGCAGGGACTGGCAGAAAAAATCAGCGGAAAACCCAGGTTAGCTACGCACTAAAAAATAAGCGCGACCGCAGAGCACTAAAAAATAAGTGCGCCGCGCAGATGAAAAAATCCGCGCGGCGCACATGAATCAGCTGAAACCTTTTAGAAATTATCGCCCGCTGTTTTGTTCAATCACCCGCGGTTCGGCCACGGGAATCAATTTGCCATCGCGCAATTCAATCGCCTGTGAAGCACCCATGCGCGACCAGACTTTCAGGTTGTGGCCTTTTTCCTGCAGCGCGTCCTGTACCGGTTGCGGCATACGCGCTTCCACAAATAATTGATTAGGGTTCCACTGCTGGTGAATACGTGGCTGTGCCATGGCTTCCGCCAATGGCATATTGTCCTGCAGGCGATACAGCAGCGTTTGCACTACTTGCGAGATAATCGTGGGCCCACCCGCCGCGCCGAGCGTCATCACCGGTTGGTCGCCTTTAAATACCAGCGTCGGGCTCATGCTGGACAATGGGCGTTTTTTTGCAGCAACCGCGTTCGCATCTGACCCCACCAAACCAAACGCATTGGCTGCACCCACCTGCGCAGAAAAATCATCCATTTGGTTGTTGAGCACCACACCGGTACCGGGAATAACGACCTTGCTACCAAAACTGGTGTTTACCGTGGAGGTAATGGCAACCCAATTGCCGTGCAAATCCGCCGCCGCAATATGGGTGGTGTGTTTGTTCATCAGATGCTGGATATCCACTTCAGGATTGCCGTGGGTAATCGCGGCCGTGGTTTTTTCCAAACTGATTTTTTGGGCAATGCTGCGCGCGTAATTTTTATCGGTAAGGCCGCGCGGCACACGGGTGAAATCCGCATCGCCCAACCAATGGGCGCGATCGGCAAAGGCAAATTTCATCGCCTCGGCAATCAGGTGATAGCGCTCGCTGGTGGTAGTTTTTTCCAAATCAAATTGTTCAAGAATATTCAGGATTTGCGCCACATGGGTGCCGCCGGAACTGGGCGGTGGAAAACCATAAAGGGTGTAACCGGCAAATTCGGAAACGATTGGTTTGCGCATTTTGATTTGGTAATTGGAAAAATCTTTGCGGGTAATCAAACCACCATTTTGCTGCATCCAGCGCTCGGTTTTGCGCGCAAAATCGCCCTGATAAAAATAGGCTGACCCCTGCTTGGCAATCGCACGATAAGTATCTGCCAAATCCACCTGAGGCAGTTCACTGCCCGCCACCCAAGGCTGTTGTTTAGCGTCCAGATAAATCGCGGCGCTGGCAGGGAATTTCGCCAAATTAGGCGCGGTTGCCGCCAATCGCTCCGCAAGGCTATGGGACACCACAAAACCCTTATCCGCCAATTCGGCGGAGGGCAAAATTAAATCCCGCCAGCGCAACGCAGCACCCAATTGCCGCAACTTATCCAACGCCAATACCGAACCTGGAACTCCCACGGCCAACGCACCCGTGCGGCTCAACTCCGGATTAGCCTTGCCATCCACCAAAAACATATCGCGTGTTGCCGCCGCTGGCGCCATCTCACGCCCATCAACCGCAAGCACCCGCCCATCGGCCAAACGCACCAGAATAAAACAGCCACCACCAATGCCCGAGTTATGGCCATCCACCACACCCAGTGCAAACGTGGCTGCAATCGCCGCATCCAACGCATTACCACCGCGCGCCACCGTATCCATCGCAATCTGCGTGGCATAGGGGTTCACCGTCGCCACCGCCACCTTGCCGTCAGCACTGACGCGGGCGTAGTCATTTTCCGTAGAGTGTGATGGTAATTTTGTTTCAGTGGTACTTGCGGCTGTCGCAGACGCGTAAATCAGACAACTCAGGGCAGCAAAGGTAAATAGCCAGTTCTTCATCATTATTTCCTGGGCAATAACAAACAATCAGAGGGGAAAAGCCAACCCAGCATACAAGCATGCCAACAACGACGGCAAATAAGAAAAGTTAATACCAAGAAATACCGCGCAATAAACAACGGTAACGCGTAGAAGTGAGGCAGGAAAGAAAAATATAAGGTAGGCGCAATAACTCGGTCTAAACAACTGGATCTAAACCATTCAATCTAAACAATTCAACCTAAACAACGCAGCCTAAACAACAAGCGCAGAATTTTTTTATGAATTCTGCGCCCGATAAAAAATTAAAAAATCAACGCCTCCGCCGGTTGTAAGGTGATGCGTTCAGTCAGGTTGATTTCTTTACCGCTGAGTTTTTCGGTGCGTGCACCTTGCAGTGCGGTGGGGATTTGTACTTCGGCGGCTGCGCTTGAATTTAAATTAATCACTACCCACAGGCTGCCGGTCTCGCCAATTTTTTCTACCAGCCAAACATCCTGATTATCCACCGGGTAATAACGGATTTCGTCCGGTTGTTTGAGGGTTGGGTTGTTGTTGCGCACGGCGATTAAACGTTTGTAGTGATTGAGCAGGGAATTTGCGTCGGCACTTTGCGCCGCGACTGATAAGCCTTTGCCTTGCAGCCCTTGCCAATAATTGGCAAACCAGCCTTCGTGGTTTTGCACCCAGGGGAACCACTTGCCTTGATCCAACCAAAAATTGGCGGTGCTATTAAAACCGGCGGAGGGCTCGTCGTTCCATTGCATAATCGCGCGGCGGTATTGATCATCGCCGGTTTTGTATTGCGACATACCAATTTCTTCGCCGTAATACAGGTACAAAGTGCCAGGAGTTGTCATTAATAAACTCGCGGCAATTTTTGCTTTGTTCATATCGCCGTTGAGCGACAACATGATGCGGTTTTGATCGTGATTGGTGAGGAAGGGTGAAAAATAATTCATCGGTGCGGCCGCTTTACGCGCTTGTAAATTGGCCCACAGATTTTCGCGATTTTGTTGCATGGCATTATTGCCGAGGGTACCAAAATCCGCGCTTTGTTTAACTGCGGGGTTGAGGATATCAACCACCATGGTGCCAAAATCAAAATCAAAAGCGGAGTCCAAACCTTTGCCGTTGTCGCGGTATTTGCCGATGGTATTTAAATCCGCCCAGGCTTCGGCGACTAACATGGCATCCGGCTTTATGGATTTCACGTGTTGGGTAAAAATAGTCCAGTAGTCAATAGTGCCTTTGGTATCCGCTTGCAATGGATAACCGCCCTCTTCCACCGCATAACGCACTGCATCCAAACGGAAACCATCCACACCTTTTTCTAACCAGAAAGTGGCGAGTTTATTTAATTCATCGATCACGACTTGTTTGGCGAGATTTAAATCCGGCTGGCTGCCACCGAAGGCGCCGTAATAATAGGCTTTGCGTGTTTCATTCCAATGCCATACCGCCGCAGGGTTGGATTCGCTCGACCAAGGCTGACCCCAACCGCTTTCGGGGCGGTCGTCGCGCCAAATAAAATAATCCTCGTAACCCGCTTCTTTATTGGCAGATTTAATAAACCAATCGTGTTTATCGGAGATGTGATTGAGCACTAAATCCAGAATCACTTTGATGTCGCGCTTGTGGGCTTCGGCGATAAAGTTTTCAAACTCTGCCATGGTGCCGTAGTCGGATTCGACGTTGTAAAAATCCTGAAAGTCGTAACCGTGATAAGAAGGCGCTTCAAACACCGGCGTCAGCCAAATACCGTTCACCCCCAACCCTTTCAGGTAATCCAGCTTGCTGGTCATGCCGTTGAAATCACCGCTGCCATCGCCGTCGGCGTCCTGAAAAGAGCGCGGCCAGATCTCGTAAATAATGGCGTTATGCCACCAGGCATTGGCATCTTCATTAATCACAATGGATTGATAAGCCGCACTGCTGGCAGTTGCACTGGTGGGCGTTTGGTTGAGAAGTTGGTTTTGATTGGGGGGAGTGGAAGTACCGGATTCGGAACAACCAGCGAGCAGGCTCGCAGCAATAAACAGGGAAAGCAGGCGTTTCATGAAGTGGGCTCCATTGGGTATTAGCATTATGAGAATGAGCTTTGTGAGTAAAGCCCATTCATAACACCAGTGCCAAGCCCTGCTTTGCCCCTGCGCCTATGAATACGTATGCGTCAGCTTAATTATCGTCTTCCTGGTCGATTTTACAGGCGAGCACCTTGTCGATGCGGCGGCCATCCATATCCACAATTTCCAGCTGCCAGCCTTGCAATTGGGCTTTGTCGCCCGTAGCGGGCATGCGCCCAATCAGCAACATCATCAGCCCGTTAAGGGTTTGGTAATCACCCTCGTCCGGCAGTTCGGCAAGCTCAAGGCAGTCTTTAATATCCAGCACTGGCAGCATGCCATCGAGCAGGAAGGAGCCGTCATCGCGACGAATAATAAACGCGTCCTGATCATCTTCACTGATAAATTCACCGGTGAGTGCTTCCAGCAAATCCTGCAGGGTGACTATGCCTTTCATATCGCCATATTCATCCACAACAAACACCATTTGGCTGCGCGAGGAACGGAAGAACTCCAATAACTCCATCGCCGTGAGCGATTCCGGCACTACCTGGCAGGGTTGCGCCATAGTCGCCAAATCCACTTGATTGCCGCGAATAGCCTCGGCCAATAACTCTTTGGCGTTGATGATGCCAATTACATTGTCATTTTGTTTGGTGCACACCGGAAACCGCGTATGGGGCGATTGCATAACCCGCGCATAGTTGTCCTCCAGCGACAAAGCGGTATCCAGATAGATGACATCCGCGCGCGGCACCATCAGTGACACAATGCTGCGCGCTTCAAGGCGCAGTACATTTTTCACCATGGTGTGTTCTTGCGCCTCTAAAATACCGGAGCTTGAGCCCTCATCCAAAATCGCGTGAATATCCTCTTCAGTAACCTGATGCCCCTGCATTTGGTGCAAGCCCATAATGCGCATCACATAGCGAGTCGACGTAGTCAGCAGCGCGACAAAGGGTTTGGTGGCAATCGCCAATAACTGCATGGGTCTTGCCATCACGCAGGCGATGCGCTCGGCACTAAGCTGACCGATACGCTTGGGCACTAACTCGCCTACCACAATGGATAAATAAGTGACCACCACAACCACCAAAACGGTGGCGAAGTTGTCACTGATATTGACGGGCATACCAAGTGTTTGCAGCCACAGCGCAAAAGGCCCAGCAAATACGGACTCCCCCAAAATACCGTTCATCAGGCTAATAGACGTAATACCAATTTGCACAGCAGAGAGGAATTGGGTGGGGTCTTCCGCCAGTTTCAAGGCGATCTGTGCCGAGTTATTGCCCTTTGCCGCCAGCGCCATCAAGCGGGACTTTTTGGCGGTGACAATGGCAATTTCCGACATGGCAAACACACCGTTGAGCACAATCAAACCCAGCAAGACAAAAAATTCCATAAATGCCTACTAAAATATTCATAAATAGTGGAGCCTTTGGCGCCACTCTGTTACAAGAGCGGGCGAGTATAGCACTCATCAATTTAATCGATGCAGTGCTACGCTGTAGCCATTTCCCGTTGATTCACTATTCCCGTGCCAAGGATTTTATGAAGACGCAAGCATTGCCCAGCCAGCCGTTAGAGCCGCAAGCTACCCCTACAGACACAAGTGCACCAATCACCAATAAAAACCCCGCCGGAGCGATTGACCGCGAAGATGCCATGGCAATTGCCAAGCACTTCTCGCAGTACCTCACGCCACAATTGGCGCTGAGCGAGACGCTGAAGCACGAGGTTTATCAATTGCGCCACAAAGTCTATTGCGAAGAGTTGCATTTTGAGGACACCAAACCCGAACAAATAGAGCAGGATGAATTTGACCAGCGCTCGGTTCACTGTGCCATTCGCCATATCAAAAGCGAACAACTGGCAGGTACAGTGCGTGTCATCACCACCAAAAGCAGCGATGATTTACTGCCACTGCAAAAATACTGTGCACAGGCTGTAACCCACGAAAGCCTTGCCCCCCACAACTTTTTACCACATCAAATTTGTGAGTTGTCGCGCCTGGCCGTACCCGCGCTGTTTCGCAAACGCCAATCCGACCAGCAGGAAGGTGCAGCGACCGGGGTAATCAATGAAGAGACATTCTCCGCCCACGAAATGCGCGCGTTTCCCTACATTGCGGTGAGCCTGTACTTATCTGCCATGGCGCTGTGTCACAAAACCCGCCGGGTGCATATTTATTTGATGATGGAGCCGCGCTTGGCGCGCAGCCTCAAATTTGTAGGGATTCACTGCACTCAGCTGGGGCCGGTGGTGGAATATCACGGTCAGCGTGCCGCCTATTATGTGGATGTACGCGAAGCGCGCCGCACACTAAACCCCGGCTACCGCAAACTGCTCAGTTTTATCGAAGCCGAGCTGTTTAATCACACACTGGTTAACACCTGAATATTTTAGGAAGAACAGCGACACAACCGCATCAACCAGCGCTCCATCCGCTCAAATGCGGTTGGGTGATATACCATCCAACCGCCAATCAGCCCCAGCAAACTGCCCAAGACAATATCCAACAAGCGCGCCCGCAATAGCACCTCAGGCACCCAATTCACAGCAGTCGCCTCTGCAAAGAGTACGGTCAACGGCGTGATAAAAATCACCGCGAGCCCGTAATTGCGCATCACTAAGAACTCCACAACAAAGGTCAACAGCATTATTAAGAGTGCGATAGCTACAGGGTTAAGTGGCAGCGTGAATAACAATGCAGCCAAAATCAGCCCGAGCGCCGTTCCAAACACTCGATGCAGCTTGCGCTGCACCACCATGCGGAAACTGGCACCTTGCATAACGGCAGCACAGGAAATAGGTACCCAATAGGGGTTATCCAGCGACAAGGCAATTGCAATCACATACGAAGTGGCGACAAAAAAGGCGATGACACCTGCTTCCAGTATCAGCGCAAAAGGGCGCACCACAGTGGCTGCAGCGGGAGCCTCCTGCGGCGGATAAGCGCGCGGAAGAAGGCTGTAAAGCAACGCCAAAAAGCAGGAAAACCCCGCACCGGCAGCGACCAACCCCGCGCGCAGAGGCAACTGGGCAACACCAGAGGGTTGAATAATACCAATCACCGTCACCAGGATAAAAAAGAAACTGCCCGGCGGCGCTACAGCGTAAAACCGGGTGATAAGTGTGGCGCCAAATACCGCCACAAAAAGCGCCGCTGTCGCCGTATAAACGCTAAAACTGGCACCGAGCCCCAAGGCAAAACAGGCAACTAATCCCAGAGAACACCAAAATAAGCGGCGCATGCGTTGCAACAATGGCAGCGGTTGGATATACAAAAACACCATGGCCCCCATCGCCGCCAAAATAGCCAGATCCACGCGCCCAAGCAGTGCCCCAACCAGCGCAGGAACACCCGCCCCCAGCGCGACCATAAACGGAATATGCCAAGGGCGATTGGCGATTTTTATCTGGATCAAGGTTTGCAGCTGGGAGAGGAAACCTGGCACATAAACTCCTTAGTCGAGGAAGCTGGGCACCTTTTGCAGGTGGGCGGGCAGCAGCGGGTTGTGCAGCACAAAGTAGTCCCCCTGCTGCTGTTTGATCAAGGCGATTTCAGCGGCAAAGGTGCGCGTAAACAACTCATCAAATGAACCATCGGACTGGGCGATGCGCAACCCCTCCTCCAGGCGCTGGGCCAATTCCGACTCATGAATGCTCACATAAAACACAAAAGGCAAAGGAAAATAGAGCAAAGGGCGCTGTGCCACTACCATCTTATAGCCCCGTTCAGCCTGACTCTCCAGTAGCAGTGGCGCCTCCACAATACTCATGGGGACATAGTCATAGCGCTTGGCGTTTAACATCGCCAGTACATTGCTGATATTGGAGCTGTCTTGCACCTGATAGCCATTGGCGCGATAAACATCCGTATCCACCCAACCACGCACTTGCCCCGCCACGAGACGTTTTAAGGCAGATACCTGGGGGATGGCGGCAAAACGAGCCTGATCCTCGCTCCGGACAATCAAGTGACGATAGCCCAGCAAGCCTTTATAAAGCGGGATATCGATCCGGATAGCAGGATCAGCGCTTCGCCCCACTGACTGACTCACCCGCCGCCAAGGGCCAACCTGCACATTGATTATTTTCCCCCGGCTCAGCTCGCGCCGCACACGGGGCGTGGAGAATTCGGCTTTTACGCGCAGGATTTTGAATGCACCATGACTGCTACGGGTTTTATCCAGCGCCAGCCGTAACAGCTGCACCTGATAATCATCGCGCTTGGGGGTTACTCCCCAATCCCAATAGCGGTATTCCATGGTTTCTTTGGTGCCCGGCTCGGTATTCGGCTGGGCGCTGACCAAGGGCGCACCCAGTGCCAACAGCACTAACAGGCCGTAGCCGACAAGGGCATGGTTTGAGAAAAAATGCTCTCGATTGATTTGACTCATAACGGCAAACACAATTTTTTATTAGCTTTATATACAAACACAGGGGGCAAGCACTGATCGCGACTGCTGGGTAGGTTAACACCCGCAGGCCGCATTTACCCTTGGCTGGATGGTTTTTTATTTCTTAAAAATCCCGCTAAATCAAGCTTCTAGGAATAAGAACAACCAGAGCCTTCACCGGTAACCCAGCCAATTGTTCAGGCAATCGCTCGCTTTCTTTGACTAAACAGGAGTTTATATTGCCTTTACATTTGAGAAGAATTATCATTAACACTGTTTTGTTATTTAACCCTTGCCAAGGCTAGTGCTTCGTTGATGTCGTCCAAACACAGCTCACTGATTTCTCTTCTGCTCGTTGCTGGTGTGCATCTGGGAGCATTAGCGGCAATCGTTTTGTCCGCGCCTGAACCCGCGCCGGTGGAGATAGTTCAACCCACTATTCAAGGTGTGATTGTGATGGCGGAACCAGAGCCAACACCACCACCGCCCGAACCGCTCCCGCCACCGCCACCCCCGGAAAAAAAGCCGGAGCCAACGCCCAAACCAAAACCCAAACCGTTGCCCAAAGCACCGCCGTCCGAGCGGGCAGTAAAGGCACCCGAACCAGAACCACTACCGACTCCACCGGTCGCACAACCGGCTGAACCCAAACCGGCAGCACCTGCACCCGTAGTGCCACCGCGCGCCGATGCCGGGCAAATCAGCAACCCCGCACCAGCCTACCCCAGCCTCTCGCGGCGTTTACGGGAAGAAGGGCTGGTGGTGCTTGAAATTCTCATTCGCGCCGACGGCAGCGTCGGCGAGATAAAACTGAAAGCCAGCAGTGGTTTCAAACGGCTGGATGAAGCGGCAATCAATGCTGTGAAACGTTGGCGTTACCAACCCGCCACCCAGGGCGGCCAAGCCATCGATTTCTGGTACGAACAGCCACTCGAATTTAATTTGCACTGATTGTTTTACTCGGATTGCCACAACTGATTTTTACTTCTACCGCTACAACGAGGTTTTTATGGATTCACCTTACGGCATAGCTTCCATCTGGGCACAGGGCGACGCACTGATCAAAGGTGTCGCAATTATTTTGCTCGTCATGTCCATCGCCAGCTGGTGGGTAATTGTGGTGCGCGCCTGGGGCCTGTGGCGCCTGCGCAGCTCGGCTCAGGGCTTAAACGATTTCTGGCACGCCCAAAGTTTTGCCGAGGGTTTGCGCACCTTGGGGGAAGATCGCACTACTCCATTTCGCCATTTAGCCGAAGAAGGTCAGGCGGCGCTGGATCACCACAGCAACCACAAAGATGACTTGCACGGTCATTTGCCGCTCGCCGAATGGCTCACTGCCTGCTTGCGTGGTTCTATCGATGAAAGCGCCGAACGTTTACAGCGTGGTTTGGCGGTGCTGGCGTCGGTGGGATCTACCGCGCCGTTTGTAGGTTTGTTTGGCACCGTGTGGGGTATTTACCACGCGTTGGTTGGTATTGGTGTATCGGGTCAGGCGAGTATCGACAAAGTAGCCGGCCCGGTAGGTGAAGCATTGATCATGACCGCCTTTGGTTTGGCCGTCGCCATTCCAGCGGTGCTGGGCTACAACGCCTTAAACCGCGCCAATAAAGGTGTACTCAACAAGCTCAACCGTTTTGCCCATCAGCTGCACGCCTATTTCATCACCGGCAGCCCGATGCAAAACAAAGGCACCATCACCAAACTTACTCCGCGCAAAGAGGGTTAAGCCATGGCATTTGGTGGAGGTCTCGACGACGATAGCGAAGTCATGAGCGAAATCAACATGACGCCCTTGGTGGATGTCATGTTGGTATTGCTGATTATTTTTATTATCACCGTGCCGGTGTTAACCCATTCGGTAAAAGTGGATTTACCGCGTGCCGACAATACCCCCAATGAATTAAAACCGGAAACCATCAGCCTTGCCGTCAATGCCGACGGGGCGATTTTCTGGAACGAAACCCAAGTCAGTTTTGAGGATTTGGAAGCCCGCCTCACCGCTGAAGCAAGCAAACAACCGCAACCGGAAATTCACATTCGCGGCGATAAAGCGGCGGCCTACGAACATGTGATACAAACTATGGCGGCGGTGCAGCGAGCGGGTATTTTAAAATTAGGATTTGTCACCGAACCCGGCAATTAGCCGGGTTTTTATTTTTAGCGGGCTTAATGCTGTGCGGGGTTAATGCGGTGCGGGTTTTGGCTGTCCATCGTCACGCCAGGGTTTGCCATCGCAAGTGGCGTAGTGCGGGCAAGTGTCCATACAACCCCG
>Ga0307406_10001379_pt1 | contig 13538 bp, 11 predicted proteins | sample 322Cmetagenome_3_FD_203706 | JGI IMG/M metagenome (GOLD analysis project Ga0307406, IMG submission 203706) | Maize rhizosphere microbial communities from greenhouse at UC Davis, California, United States - 322HYB-C-2 | ecosystem: Host-associated > Plants > Roots > Rhizosphere > Soil | place... | reverse complement strand
GAGTCCGACACCAACATGCCGGGCGGCGAGGCGCTGGCGAGGCAATTCGTGCGCGGCAAGCGCTTCTTCCTGGAGGAGTTCGGCGTCGAGCCGCTCGACGTCTGGCTTCCGGACTCCTTCGGCTACTCCGCGGCGCTCCCGCAGATCGCCAGGGCGGCGGGATCGCGATGGATGCTGACGCAGAAGATGTCGTGGAACGAGACCAACGTCATGCCGCACCACACCTTCCTGTGGGAGGGCATCGACGGCACGAGGATCTTCACGCACTTCCCTCCGGTCGACACCTACAACGCCCAGCTCACCGGTGAGGAGCTGGCGCGAGCGGAACGGCAGTATGCCGAGAAGGGCGTGGCGAACACCTCCCTCGTCCCGTTCGGTTACGGCGATGGCGGGGGCGGTCCGAACCGGGAGGTGGTGGCGGCAGCGGCACGCCTGCGGTCGCTCGAGGGCTCGCCGACCGTGACCCTCTCGACCCCGCGTCGCTTCTTCGAGGCCGCCGAGGCGGAATACTCCACCCCGCCGGTGTGGTCCGGCGAGATGTACCTCGAATTCCATCGCGGCACCTACACGTCGCAGTCCCGCACGAAACGGGGAAATCGGCGCAGCGAGCACACGCTGAGGGAGGCCGAGCTCTGGGCCACGGCCGCCGCGTTGCGCGGCGAGCCCTACCCGTACGACGAGCTGGATGCCGCGTGGGAGACCGTACTGCTGCAGCAGTTCCATGACATCCTCCCCGGCAGCTCGATCGGCTGGGTGCACCGGGAGGCCGAACGACGCTACGCCGAGGTGCTCGCCTCGACGGAGCGCATCATCGCAGGGGCGCTGGCCGTCGTGGCAGGCTCGGGAGACACCGAGCTGGTCGCGGACGCCGGACCCTACGCGAAGGAGGGAACGGCGGCGATGGGGATCTCCGCCGTGCAGGGTGCTGGGGTCCCTGCGGCGGTCGCGCGGACGACGGGCGGCTTCGTGTTGGAGAACGAGCACCTGACGGTCTCGATCGACGATGCGGGCCTGGTGACGTCACTCGTCGCCCGCGCGACCGGGAGGGATGCGATTGCGGCGGGGGAGCGGGGGAACCTCCTCCAGCTGCATCGCGACACGCCCAGCCGATGGGATGCCTGGGATATCGACGAGCACTACCGCCGTCACGTCGTCGACGTGACGGACGTGGTCTCGATCGACATCGTCCCGCATCCGTCGGCGGCGATCGTCTGCGTGGTCCGTGCGCTGGGGGGCTCACGGATCACGCAGGCTCTGACTCTCGCCCCCGGCGGGCGCGCACTCGACATCGAGACCACGGTGGACTGGCACGAGCGCCAGAAGCTGCTGAAGCTCGCCTTCCCGCTCGACGTGCACGCCGATCGCGCGACGTCCGAGATCCAGTTCGGGCACGTTCATCGCCCCACGCACACCAACACGTCCTGGGATGCCGCACGGTTCGAGACCGTGGCGCACCGCTGGGTGCACGTGGGTGAACCGGGCTTCGGCGTCGCCGTGGCGAATGACGCCACCTACGGTCATGACATCACGAGGACCTCGCGCAGCGGCGGCGGCACCGCGACGACCGTGCGGCTCTCGCTCCTCCGTGCTCCGCTCTTCCCCGATCCCGATGCGGATCAGGGAGAGCACACCTTCACGGTGAGCGTGCGGCCGGATGCGACCATAGCCGATGCGATCGGCGAGGGGTACCGGCTGAACCTGCCCGTGCGCGCTCTCGCGGGAGCGGGACCCGTCGCGCCGCTGCTGGACGTGTCATCGGATGCGGTCGTCGTCGAAGCGGTCAAGCTCGCCGAGGACCGCAGCGGAGACGTGGTCGTACGCCTGTACGAGGCGCACGGAGGGCGGGCGGCGGCGACGCTCTCTGCGGCCTTCGACTTCGCCGCGGTCGCGGAGACCGATCTGCTCGAGCGGGAGATCGATGCCACGGCGGTCCGCGCCGTCGAGGGGCGCGCGGTCGACCTGGAGCTTCGCGCGTTCCAGCTCGTGACGCTCCGCTTCCGCGCACCAGCGCTTCCGGTGTCTCAGCCGGAGTAGCGCCCCCAGGGGATGTCGCGGCGCAGCGGCCTGCGGAGAGGGCGCTGCGTGCGAGTCCACGCCGATACGCTCGGCTCGTCGGCCACGGCATCCGCCGCCTCTGTCGCGTAGGCGTCGCTGATCACGGCGATGAGAGCGGCGAGCTCCTCCTCGGTCGCGGCGCCCTGCGTGATCTCGAGCGACGGCGGCATCTCATCAGGCGTCTCTGCGGAGGCGGTCGACTCGTTCACAGCGGGATGTTCCCGTGCTTCTTCGGCGGCAGCTCGGCGCGCTTGCCGCGCAGCGAGCGCAGCGCCTTCGCGATCGCGACGCGGGTGTTCGCCGGCTCGATGATGCCGTCGAGCTCGCCGCGCTCGGCAGCGAGGAAGGGTGAGGCCACGTCGTAGGTGTACTCGTTGGCGAGGCGCGTGCGGACGGCGGCGACGTCTTCGCCGGCTTCCTCGGCCTTCTTTATCTCGCCGCGGTAGAGGATGTTGACCGCACCCTGACCGCCCATGACGGCGATCTCGGCGGTCGGCCAGGCGAGGTTGACGTCGGCGCCGAGCTGCTTGGAGCCCATGACGATGTACGCGCCGCCGTAGGCCTTGCGCAGGATCACCGTGACGAGCGGAACGGTGGCCTCGGCGTACGCGTAGAGCAGCTTCGCTCCTCGGCGGATCACGCCCTCCCATTCCTGGTCCGTGCCGGGCAGGTAGCCGGGCACATCGACCAGCGTGACGATCGGGATCGAGAACGCGTCGCAGAAGCGCACGAAGCGGCTGGCCTTCTCGCCGGCCTGGATGTTCAGGGTTCCCGCCATCTGCGAAGGCTGGTTCGCGATGATGCCGACCGAGCGGCCGTCGATGCGGCCGAAGCCGATGACGATGTTCGGCGCGAACAGCGGCTGCACCTCGAGGAAGTCGCCCTGATCGACGACGTGCTCGATGACGGTCTTGATGTCATACGGCTGGTTCGCCGAGTCCGGGATGAGCGTGTTCAGCGTGCGGTCGGCATCCGTCGTCTCGAACTCGAACACACCCTCGTACGACGGCAGCTCGGACATGTTGTTGTCCGGCAGGAAGCTGAGCAGCGTGCGCGCGTAGTCGAGCGCATCGTCCTCGTCCTCGGCCAGGTAGTGCGCGACGCCCGAGCGCGTATTGTGCGTGTAGGCACCACCGAGCTCCTCCATGCCGACGTCCTCGCCGGTGACCGTCTTGATCACATCGGGGCCGGTCACGAACATCTGGCTGGTCTTGTCGACCATGATCACGAAGTCGGTGAGGGCGGGCGAGTACACCGCGCCGCCCGCGGCCGGACCCATGATGATGGAGATCTGCGGGATCACGCCGGAGGCCCGCGTGTTCAGCCGGAAGATCTCGCCGTACTTGCCGAGAGCGACCACGCCCTCCTGGATGCGCGCGCCACCCGAGTCCAGGATGCCGATGCAGGGCATGCCCCCGGCGATCGCGAACTCCATGATCTTGATGATCTTCTCGCCGGCGACCTCGCCAAGGGAGCCGCCGAAGGTCGAGAAGTCTTGGGAGTACACCGCGACGGTGCGGCCGTGGATGGTGCCGACGCCGGTGACGACCGAGTCGCCGTAAGGGCGGGACCGGTCCATCCCGAACGCGGTCGTGCGGTGGCGCACGTACTCGTCGAACTCCACGAAGCTGCCGGGGTCGACGAGGAGTTCGATGCGCTCGCGGGCGGTCATCTTGCCCTTGGCGTGCTGCTTCTCCTTCGCCTTCTCCTCGGCGTCGACGACGGCCTCGGTGTAGCGAGCGCGAAGATCCGCGATCTTGCCGGCGGTGGTAAAGAGGTCGGGCTTGTCCGTCACGGATTCCACCCTAGCGCCGGGTCGGCCCTGGCCGTTGGATGCTCGGCACAACGGGCCACCGGGTCCTTTGGCGGTCTCCTGAGTGTGGGGGTCAGTTCTCCGGGCCGTCCGTGAGCGGCCCGATGCCGGAGAGGTCGTGACCGCCCCGCGCCCCGCTGCCGCCCTCGTCGAGCTCGGGAGCATCCGATCGGTGCCCACGACGCGTAGTCACCTCGCCGACCTTGCGGCCTGCCCAGCCGACGCCGCGCACGGCGGTCCCGGCAGCCCCGGCGACCGCACTCCCGGCGAACCGCGCGCCGCGCAGCATCCGGAGCTCGAGCTTCTCCGCGCCCTCGACGGGTTCGAGCTCGAGCGGGAGGTTCACAGGGGCGGCACCGAACGCCTTGTGCGAGGTGGTCAGCACGCGGCGGCCGAGGATGTGGTTGCCGGTGCCGCCGATCGCGGCGCCGATCCCGAACGGGAGCGCCTTGCCGATGACCGATGCGCCTCCCTTCGCTGCGAACTGCTTGACGAACATGCTCTTGAGCCGATCGACCAGTGGTCCGACGGCCGCACGCGGGAGCGATTTGGTCACCAGTTCGCCCCAGTAGGACGATCTGCTGCCGCCGCGGCCTGCGACCTGCCCCGCCAGCTGTCCGACGAGATCCACGCCTTCCTTGCCCAGCATCAGGGTCATCACGAGCGCACGTGCGCGATCGGGATTGGCGATCGCGATGCCATGCACTTCGGCGACGGACTGGGCGAACAGAGCAGTCGACTCCACGAAGCCCACGGTCTCGACGCCCGACAGCGCGAGCGTGATCCCGGTGCCGATGCCCGGGACGACCGCGGTCGCGCCCACGGCTGCGCCGCCCGTCGTGACCGCGGCGAGGTACCGCCGCTCGAGGATCCGGATGATCTCTGCCGGCGTCGCCTGCGGGTTGCGGAGACGGATGCTGCGGATGTGGGCGAGCACGAGGGGGCGCTGGATGGACAGCACGCGATCGAGTCCGCGCACCATCATCGGGTGCTCCGGCGATCCTGCCGGCGGCACGCCCTTGTCCCAGGCGGAGTCATCCGGCAGGGAGTGGATCTTGTGCACCTTGGGGGCCATGGCCTGATCCTACGAAGTCAGTCCGCGAAAACGCCGAAAGCCCGGCACCCTTGACGGGGCCGGGCTTTCGTGGAAAGGGATCAGACGAACAGGTTCGCCCGCTCGAGGTCTTCGGCGAAGTCGACCTCGACCGCGTAGAGGTCTGAGACATCCATCGGCTCGAGCAGCAGGCCGTCTTCGGCGATCGAGAGCTCGAGACCGCGCTCGAAGTAGTCCTGGTCCTCGACGCGCTGCAGCTGGCGCATGAACGCCTTCTTGTTCGCCGAGGAGATGTAGTTGATGCCGACGGCCTCGCCGAGGCCGCCCTTGACGGTCTTGGAGAGCTCGTTGATGAAGCCCTCCGCCGTGACGGTGTACTTCACCTCTTCGTCGCTGACCTTGGAGGTGTTGACCGTGACGAACGACTGGTCGCGCTCGATGTACGCGGCCGCACGGCCGAGGATCATCGGGTCGAAGACCACGTCGCCGTTCATCCACAGCACGCCGTTCTTGCCGGTCGCGGCCAGGGCGCGGAGCAGGCTCTTCGAGGTGTTGGTCTCGTCGTAGCGCTCGTTGTGGACGTAGTTGACGGTCGGGAACGCCTCGATGATCGTCTCGGCGCGGTATCCGACGACCGCGGTGATGCGTGCGTCGGAGCCGAAGGCGGCCCGGATGTTGTCGTGCTGCTGACGCATGATCGTGCGGCCGTCGCTCAGCTCGGTCAGCGGCTTCGGCAGCGCGCGGCCCAGGCGTGAGCCCATGCCTGCGGCGAGGATGACGGTTTGAAGAGTCACGAGTGCTCCTAAAGGGAAGTTGTGTTCACGGCCGGTTCACCGGCCAGACACCTCATCGTGCCGCTTTAATGGTATCGATTCCGCCTGGGAAGGCCCGGGGATCGATGCCCCCGTTGTCATTTCGTGACCGAGTACACACGCAATACACAGGCTAGACGAGGGGGCGGGATATGCGCGGAATCTGCGAGATCCGAGCGCGGATTGTTTCGCTGCGCCCTCGGTTGGGGGCAACCCATTGATACCTTAGGACGGTGACTTCTTCCCCTGACGACCGCACCGACCAGGTGGACGATTCCCAGACCCCGCCGCCCAAGGCATCTCCGGCGCGTACGCCGGCATCGAAGCCGGGCTCCGCTGGACGCACGACGGCCGGCAAGAAGCCGCCGGTCAAGCGCGCTCCTGCGAAGAAGCCGGCGGCGCGGACGACGGCGAAGGCCTCTGCGGAGACGGCAGCACCGACCGGCGAGGTCGTGATCGAGCCCGCCGTCAAGATGGTGATCGATGCCCCGGCGCAGGGCGTCTCGGCGGCGCGCACCAGCACGGCCGCGCGCGCGGCAGCGGCGAAGAACACCGCCGCCAGGGCCGCGTCGGCCAAGACCGCCAAGCCCGCGACCTCGGCGGCGCGAGCCACCGCACGGCCCGCGGCTGCGAAGGCGCCGGCAACCAAGACGCCGGCAGCGAAGGCTCCGAACGCCAAGCAGGCCACCGCGAAGACGTCGGCGGCGAGGACCGCCGCAGCGAAGTCCGCCGCGGCGAAGTCCGCAGCAGCGAAGACGACGGCCCGCACCGCGTCGGCGCGCTCGGCCTCTGCGAAGACGGCGGCCGCGAAGGCTGCCGCAGCCAAGGCGGCGGCCGCGAAGGCGGCGGCCGCGGAGAAGGCCGCTGAGGAGAAAGCCGCGGCGGACAGCCTCGAGGCAGCCGTGCCCCCCGTGATCGAGGGAGCCCCGGCCGTCGACGAGGCGATCTCCGTTCCCGCTCCCGAGGCGGAACTGCCGTCGTCGGAGGAGCAGATCGTCGTGGAACCCGCTGCTGCGGAGCCCGTTGTCGAAGAACCTCAGGTCGAAGAGCCTGCTGTCGAAGAGCCTGCTGCCGAGCCGATCGTCGAGGAGCTCGTCGTCGAGGAGGCGTCCGCTGAGGAGGCGACGCTGGAAGAGGCGATCGCCGACGCTCCCGCTGCGGAGGAGGTCATCGTCGAGACTCCGGCCGAGGCCGCCTCGAGGGCGGACGCCGAGTCCGATGACGCGGCATCCCGCGCCGGCGGCGACTTCGGCGAAGCCGCGGCGACCGTCGCGATCAGCATCCGAGGTCTCGTCAAGCAGTTCGGCGACAACCACGCGGTCGCCGGGATCGACCTCACGGTTCCCGCCGGCTCCTTCTACGGGATCGTGGGTCCGAACGGTGCGGGAAAGACCACGACCCTCTCGATCGTCGCCGGTCTTCTGCGTCCGGATGCGGGCACGGTGGTGATCTGCGGCATCGATCAGGCCAAGGAGCCTCTCGCTGCGAAGCGGGTGATGGGCGTCCTGCCGGACCGGCTCCGCACGTTCGACCGGCTCACGGGCCGTCAGCTCCTCTACTACTACGGCCTGCTGCGCGGCCTGGCGGCCGACGTGATCGAGAAGCGTGCCGCCGACCTCGCGCGCGCCTTCGACCTCGGCGATGCGCTCAGCCGCGTCGTCTCGGACTACTCGGCCGGTATGACCAAGAAGATCATGCTCGCCGGCGCCATGATCCACTCACCCCGCGTCCTGGTGCTCGACGAGCCGTTCGAATCGGTCGATCCGGTCTCCTCCGCGGTCATCCTCGACATCCTCCGCGCGTACGTGTCCCACGGCGGCACCGTGATCCTCTCCAGCCACGGGATGGATCTGGTCGAACGCGTGTGCTCCCGTGTCGCCATCGTCGTCGGCGGTGAGGTGCTCGCGGAGGGCACGATCGATGAGGTCAGGGCCGGCCAGACGCTCGAGGCCCGTTTCGTCGAGCTCGCAGGATCCAGCGGTGAGGTGGAGGGGCTCGAGTGGCTGCACACGTTCTCCGACTGAGATTCGCGCTGCTGATCGGATCGCTGCGCGGCGAACGCCGGGTTCGGACGATCGTCACGTTCGTCGCGATCGTCGCGGTCACCGTGGCGGTCTGCCTCGCGGTCTTCAGCCTCGCCGACGCCCCGGTGCCGGTCGTCCGCGCCGTCACCGTGCTGGGTGGAGCAGCCCTCCTCCTCGGCTTCCTCGTCGGACCGATCCTGGTCGGCGCCGTCGACCAGCTCGACCCGCGTCGATTCGCCGTCTTCGGCGTCGATGAGCGACGGATGCCCTGGGTGCTCACGTTGGCGGCCTTGATCAGCGTGCCGAGCCTCGCGCTGCTCGCCGTGTACATCAGCGTCTGCGTCGTCGCCATCGGTCTGGGCGCCCCGTGGCCGCTGGCCGTGCTCATGACGATCGTCGGTATGGTCACGACGGTTCTCACGGCTCGCGTCGGCATGGCCGTCAACGCGCTGCTGCTGCCGGAGCGCCGTTCTCGCGAGCTGACAGCGCTCTTCGCCCTGGCGCTCATCGTGATCGCCTTCCCCGTGGCGGTCTTCTTCGCCTCGATGCGCTGGGACGGGCACGTTCCGGCATCACTGGCGGCACTGACCACGAGCGTCGGCTTCACACCTCTCGCCGCGTCACCCGGATTCCTCTTCGCGGTCGCCGCTGACGCCACGGCGATGGCCTGGATCAGCGGGATCGTCGCCGTGGTCACGGCGATCCTGCTCTGGGTGCTGTGGGCCTGGCTCGTGCGCCGTCTCCTGACGACCACCGAACGCCCCGTCGCCTCCCGCGAGCGGACCGGTCTCGGCTGGTTCGGCCTGCTGCCTTCCAACGCCTTCGGCGCCATCGCCTCACGGAGCCTCGTGTACTGGCTGCGCGACCGCCGGTACATCATGAACACCATCGTGGTGCCCGTGGCGGGAGTACTGACGGTCCTTCCTCTGATCGTCGCCGGCGTCCCGCTCGAGATCGCCGCCCTCGTCCCCGTGCCGGTCATGGCGCTGTTCTTCGGGTGGCTGCCGCACAACGACGTCGCTTACGACTCCACCGCGCTGTGGACGCACGTCGCGAGCGGCATCCGCGGTCTTCCCGATCGTCTCGGCCGACTCGTTCCCGTGCTGCTGGTGGCGATCCCCGTTCTCGCGATCGCCGTCCCGCTCACGCTGCTGCTGATCGGCGACTGGCGCCTGCTGCTGCCGCTGACCGGCCTCGCCGCCAGCCTGCTGTTCTCCGCCCTCGGCATCTCGAGCATCGTCTCCGTCGTGGCGCCGTATGCGGTGTCGCGACCGGGGGACAGTCCGTTCCAGCAGCCGCAGCGACCGACATCGCGCGGGATCTACGGTCCCGCCGCCGCATTCCTCGGAGCGCTCGTGCTGAGCCTGCCGACGGGCTGGCTGTTCGCTCTGACGATCATCGACGGCTCGTCCTACGCGCCGGCGGCATTCTGGGTCGGACTGCTGTCGGGTCTCGTCGTCCTCTGGCTCGGCGCCGTCATCGGCGGACGCATCTTCGAGCGCAGCGGGGAGCGCCTGATGGAGTTCGTCGAGACCGCGTGACGACCGCCCGCAGGCGACCCGACGCGGCTAGACTCACGGGATGAGTACTCCGCTGGACAGCCCCGATCAGGGCGGCGTGGCAACGCTTGATCGCGAACTGGAAGAGCTCCTCCGCGAGGAGAACCTCGAACCGGGCGACCATGAGCGCTTCTCGCATTATGTGAAGAAGGACAAGATCCTCGAGTCGGCGATCACCGGCAAGCCGGTGCGCGCACTGTGCGGCAAGAAGTGGACTCCGGGTCGCGACCCGGAGAAGTTCCCCATCTGCCCCACATGCAAGGAGATCTACGAGTCGATGGTCGGCTGACCGACCTCAGCTCGCTTCGACGTAGACCGTCGGGATCGCCGGGTCCGACTTGCTGAGGGCGAGAGCCCGCACAGGGAGTTCCTCGCGCACGCGCAGATGATGCGCGCGAGCGGATGCCGTGCCGGCCGTGCCTTCATGCGCCGTGTCGATGTCGCCCGCCTCGACGAACGTCACCTGCAGCGGTCGTCCGTCCGCATGCTCGGCCGGCGTGTCCAGCTCTTCGAACCCGTCCGAGACCACGACGGTCTCGGCGGCGGCGACGCCGTCGGCGAGTGTGCGGAACGCCGCCTTGCGTCCACCGTAGGAGGCCTTGTCGGCGGAGGCCTTCGCGACGCCGATCCAGGCGCCGGTGGCATCCTGCCGGGCCACGAGCTTGTAGACCATGCTCGCCGTCGGGTAGCCGGAACCCGTCACGACAGACGTCCCCACGCCGTATGCGTCGACAGGGGATGCCGCGAGAGCCGCTATCGCGTACTCGTCGAGGTCGCTGGTCACCGTGATGCGCGTACTGGTGGCGCCGAGCTCATCGAGCTGTGCGCGCACCTCGCCGGCGACGATCGGCAGGTCGCCGGAGTCGATGCGCACGCCGCCCAGCTCGGTTCCCGCGATGCGGATCGCGGTCTCGACCCCGGCGCGGATGTCGTAGGTGTCGACGAGGAGCGTCGTTCCCACACCCATGCTCTCGACCTGCGCGCGGAAGGCGTCTTCCTCGGAGTCGTGCAGCAGGGTCCAGGAGTGCGCGGCCGTGCCCATGGTGGGGATGCCCCAGCTGCGGCCGGCCTCCAGGTTGCTGGTCGCGCGGAAGCCGGCGATGTAGGCCGCGCGCGCCGCGGCGACAGCGGACCGCTCTGCGGCGCGGCGGGAGCCCATCTCGGCGAGCGGGCGCTCTCCGGCGGCGATGCTCATGCGTGCGGCGGCGGTCGCGACGGCGGAGTCGTGGTTGAGGACGCTCAAGGCGAGCGTCTCGAGGATCACGGCATCGGCGAACGTCCCCTCGACGGTGAGGATCGGCGACCCGGGGAAGTAGAGCTCGCCCTCGCGGTAGCCGCTGATCGACCCCGTGAAGCGGTAGTCCTCGAGGTACTTCAGCGAAGTGGCATCCACGACCTCCTCGTCGCGCAGGAATCGCAGCTCGTCCTCGCCGAAGCGGAACTCGCGGAGCAGTCCGAGGAGGCGGCCGGTGCCCGCCACGACGCCGAAGCGGCGGCCGCCGGAGAGACGGCGGGAGAACAGCTCGAAGACGCTCGGCCGGAAGGCGGTGCCGTCCCGGAGCGAGGCCGCGAGCATCGTGAGCTCATAGCGATCGGTGAGCAGCGCCGTCGACGTGGTCATGCGCTCAGCATAGTGAGGCCCGGTAGGCTGGTGAGTCATGAACGACGCGCCGATCGGAATCTTCGACTCCGGTGTCGGCGGGCTCACGGTGGCCAGGGCCATCCGCGCCCAGCTGCCCCGTGAATCGTTCGTGTACATCGGCGACACCGCGCACTCGCCCTACGGTCCGAAGCCCATCGCCGACGTGCGCCGCTACGCCCTCGAGGTGCTCGACACGCTCGTCGATCAGGGTGTGAAGATGCTCGTGATCGCCTGCAACACGGCATCCGCCGCGATGCTCCGCGATGCGCGCGAGCGCTACGACATCCCCGTCGTGGAGGTGATCGGTCCGGCCGTGCGCCGCGCCGTCTCGACGACGCGCAACGGCCGGGTCGGCGTGATCGGCACGGTCGGCACGATCGGATCCCGGGCCTACCAGGACATGCTCGAGGTGAACGAGCGCCTGCAGGTGTTCACGGCGGCGTGCCCGCGGTTCGTCGAGTTCGTCGAGGCCGGGATCACCGGGACTCCCGAGGTGCTCGCGGTCGCCGAGGAGTACCTCGCACCGCTGCGCGACGCCGATGTCGACACGCTCGTGCTCGGCTGCACGCACTACCCGTTCCTGCGCGGCGCGATCAGCTATGTCATGGGGGAGGGTGTCACGCTCGTCTCCAGCGACGACGAGACGGCGGGCGACGTCTACCGCCAGCTCGTCCGCGGCGACCTGCTGGCCTCACCCGATGCGACGGCTTCATACGTCTACGAGGCGACCGGCGCCTCGGCCGACGACTTCACCGCGCTGGCCAACCGGCTGATGGGCCGCGAGGTCCGCGACGTGCAGCTGGTGCAGACCGGCGTCATCGATCTTCCCGAGCACGTCTCCGAGTCGCGCTGATCCGGCTCGACAACCCCTACCCGAAAGAAGCACATGACCGACATCGTCCGCGCCGACGGCCGCTCCACCGACCAGCTCCGCGAGATCACCATCGAGCGCGGCTGGAGCGCGCATGCGGAGGGATCCGCGCTGATCAGCTTCGGCGGCACCAAGGTGCTGTGCACGGCATCCTTCACCAACGGCGTCCCGCGCTGGCTGACCGGCAAGGGCAAGGGATGGGTCACGGCTGAGTACTCGATGCTGCCGCGGGCCACGAACAGCCGCAACGACCGCGAGAGTGTGAAGGGACGCATCGGCGGACGCACGCACGAGATCTCGCGCCTGATCGGCCGCGCGCTGCGCGCTGTCGTCGACACCAAGGCCCTCGGCGAGAACACGATCGTCATCGACTGCGACGTGCTGCAGGCCGACGGCGGCACCCGCACGGCCGCCATCACGGGCGCCTACGTCGCTCTCGCGGATGCGATCGAGTGGGGTCGCACGAAGAAGTTCATCGGCAAGAACTCCACGCCGTTGCTCGACTCCGTCGCCGCCGTCTCGGTCGGCATCATCGACGGAGAGCCGATGCTCGATCTGGCATATGTCGAGGACGTCCGCGCCGAGACCGACATGAACGTCGTCGTCACGGGGCGCGGGCTGTTCGTCGAGGTGCAGGGCACCGCCGAGGGGGCTCCCTTCGACAAGCGCGAGCTGGACGCGCTGCTCGAGCTGGGTCTCGCCGGCTGCGCCGATCTGAAGGATCACCAGCTGACGGCGCTGGCCGCTGCGGCGGGCGAGTGAGATGAAGGTCGTCCTCGCGACCCACAACCCGCACAAGGTTGCTGAGTTCCAGCAGATCGTCGCGCAGGCGCGTCCGGATCTCGAGATCGTCGGCTACGACGGCCCCGAGCCCGTCGAGGACGGTGTGACGTTCGCCGAGAACGCGCTCATCAAGGCGCGCGCCGCGGCCGCTCACACCGGGCTCGCCGCGCTGGCCGATGACTCGGGGATCTGCGTCGATGTGCTCGGCGGCTCTCCCGGTGTGTTCTCGGCCTACTGGGCGGGGCAGAAGAAGGATGCCGCGGCGAATCTGGAGCTCCTCCTGGATCAGCTGCGCGACGTCGCCGACCCGCATCGTACGGCGCACTTCACCTCGACGATCGCTCTGGTCACGCCGGAGGGACGCGAGGAGGTCGTCGAAGGCCTCTGGCCGGGGCGGCTCGCGCACGCGGCATCCGGAGCCGGCGGTTTCGGATACGACCCGATCTTCATCCCGGATGGCCAGCCCGAGGGGGACGAGCGCACGGTGGGCGACTTCACCGCGGAGGAGAAGCAGGCGCAGTCGCATCGTGCGCGTGCCTTCGCCGAGCTGGTGCCCTTGCTCGCGCAGCTCTGAGCCGAGTCGGCCGCACAGCTGAGACTGGTTCTCGTTACCCTTCCCGACTAGGCGGAATCGCCCTCTGAGCCCTGTCTGCCGGTCTAGCCTGGGGGCATGCACGATCACGCACCCGCCGCCGGCGGCATCCGCTCCGCGAGCAGCAGACGCCTCCTGGCGATCTCGCTGTCGCTCACGGCCACCGTCATGATCGTGCAGGTCGTCGGGGCGATCCTCACCGGCTCCCTCGCCCTGCTGGCTGACGCGGCCCACATGTTCACCGACGCCTCGGCGCTCGTGATCGCGCTCATCGCAGCATCCGTCGCGGCGCGTCCGGCCGACGACCGTCGCACGTTCGGCTATCAGCGCGCC
>Ga0307406_10001378_pt1 | contig 13541 bp, 23 predicted proteins | sample 322Cmetagenome_3_FD_203706 | JGI IMG/M metagenome (GOLD analysis project Ga0307406, IMG submission 203706) | Maize rhizosphere microbial communities from greenhouse at UC Davis, California, United States - 322HYB-C-2 | ecosystem: Host-associated > Plants > Roots > Rhizosphere > Soil | place... | reverse complement strand
GACCTCGCGGTTGCCGCGATGCTCCGCGACGTTGCCGGCCCTCCCGAGCAGACCGACGCCGACGTCGCTCGGATGTTCACCCGAGCCATGGCGTGGCGAGAATGCCCGGTCAGCGAGGACCGCATGGCCGAGGTCAACCAGCACAGCCTCGGCTACTTCCGACACCGCTTCCCCTCCTCGTGGGCGCAGCACTATCTGGCCGACCGGTTCGGCGAGGAGCTCACCGACGACCACCGATTCCAACCCGGTCACGCACCCGCAGGTTGGACCAGCCTCATCGATCACCTCCGGCGGCACGGAGTCACCGACGAAGAAATGCTGATCACCGGTGTCGCCACGATTGCAAGCACCGGTCGGCTGATCGACCGGTTCCGCGACCGGGTCGTCTTCCCGATCATCCATGATGGCAAGGTTCTCGGATTCGTTGGGCGACGGCGTCCCGACCTCACCGATGCCGACCGGACTGGACCCAAATACCTCAACACCGGCGACACCCCGCTGTTCCACAAGAGAGCACAACTGTTCGGCGCCCCCGACGACCAGCTCTCTGTCGGCGCTACCCCGGTGATCGTGGAAGGCCCGATGGATGCGATCGCCGTCACCCTCGCCAGCCGCGGGCGCTACATCGGAGTAGCCCCGCTCGGCACCTCGCTCACCGACGAACAGGCCCACCAGCTCGCCAGCATCCGTAGACAACCAATCATCGCCACCGACGCCGATCTCGCCGGCCGCATCGCCGCCGAACGTGACTTTTGGATCCTCAGCTGCTACCGGCTCGATCCCCTCCACGCCCGGCTTCCGGCAGGCACCGACCCAGCCGATCTGCTCGCACTCGCAGGACCCAGAGCGCTCACCGAAGCGCTGACAGCCTCCCAACCGCTAGCCGAACAACTATTAGCTGAGCGGATGGCCAACCTGCCACCCGCTGCTGCTGTGCTCGAAGCAACCCGGATAGTCGCCGCCCGACCATCCCACTACTGGGAGCAAGGCAGCAGCGCCATCAGCGCACAACTCGGTGTGCCGACAGCGCAGGTTCGCGACAGCCTGCTCACACACGTTCAAGAATGGAATACCGACCCGCGGCGAGCCGCACAACAACCGCTCCAAGCCATCGGCGATGTTAAGCGCCGCATAGCAGCAATCGAAGGCCCCGCTGGACAGCCAAGGACTGCTCCCGCCCGCGGCCTCGATCAGCGTCTCCACCCAAACCCACAGCCAGCGGGGAGCACGCGCAGGACCAAGCCAGAGGGAAGGCGTGTACCTCCATCCAGCCGGACCGGGACACCGCGGACCCCAACACGGTAAAGAGCTCAGCTCGTCAACTGCGGACGCTACCAGCCACCAAAGACGATCCACATCGGTAGAGCACTGAAATGACGCCGATCCGATTGGAGCGTGACCAGGAGAAGAGCTAAGGGGACTCCAGCCCTGACCTTCTCGTTGCGAAGGCATCGCGTCGATCTGCCTCGGCGTGAGTATCGCTTGATTGACGTGCGTTTGTAGCGGCAGAGGTGCGTTGGTTTCATCCCGGGGGCACACATGGCGCACACGATCGAGGAATTAGCTTTGCCATGGCGACTGATGCCAACGCTTGCATTTGGAGGCATCCGCCCTCCAATTACTCGTCAATATTCCCGTAACGGCTCTCCTCATCGTTGCGCCCTGCTGACGAGAAACGAGGCGCGGCGCGGAGGCGATGACGTAGATCACCCCCGTCGTAGCCACTAGCATGCAGCAGCCCACTTGCCGTGTGCCGATATCCCCTCCTTCGGTTACGCGCTCGGGGTAGTCGCGTCGTCGCGGCCAAGATCGCCACTCAAAAGACGCGTTCAAATATCTCGAAACCCGAGCAGCACAACATTTTTGGCGCCGAGGGCCCGCATCGCGACCGCGAACAACAGCGACGAGTCGACACCTCAAGAGAAGGCCACTCGCAGCCGCCCGACCGATCCGAGACTGCCGAGACAGCCGCGACAGCTCCCACCCTGCAGTGCTCGCTCCGACTGAGCGGGATGATCTCGGAGAACGTCGCGGTCGATTCCCCTTTCAACGGACCTGTTTGACTCGACACGAAGTCGCGAGCTGCTCAACGTTCAGGTCCAAAAGGAGCGGGCTTTACGCCTCACTCCCTGGATAACATGGGGGAGAATAAGCTACGGACTCGGATTCAGATTTAGGTGCGAATAGGCTTCGTAAACAAATTCGTTCCAGTCATTGGCACTTGAAACAAACTGAATCTTAATGGTGATAGAGCTTTTACCGGATGTAAAGCTTGCGGGTATTTCAAACGAATCATAGCGTGCTTTATGATAAAGGTTCACTCCGCCGGTATACCACGTGCCCACCTGAGCATTGTTCACATACACCCTTGCTTTCTGGTTGGCCACGCCGTGATCCATGATGCGCGAGAGCCTGACGCCCTGGTTGGCCGGGTTAATGCTCATCGTAAACTGACTGGTCCCTTTATGCGCTCTGCCTAGCCCGCTAAAGACAGCGGCGACATCCCTCCCGAAATAGTCATTGGTAAAACTCCCAGTCCAGTTTTGTGAAGTAATACTGTAGTTATGCGTCGCTTCACTGGCAGCATTACGAATTTGAAGGGAATCTGTTTGCACGAGAGATTCTCTATTTTTTGCAATATAGGCAAAGACTCCTCCTTCATATGTTGCATTGAGGTCATCTGATGGACCATGCTCAATTTTGAAAAGCAGACTTTTTTCAAAAGGCATCGCGTCCGCAAGCTCGAGGCGATACATAGAAGTTTGTCTGTTGTCGGCATTCACGTATCTCAGCGGCGCGCCATGGACAGGTAAATTGAAAATGCCTTTGCTGAAATAAAATCCGCCGTTAAAGACATCTTCAGTTCCGGTTCCATGGATTTGAGGGTTGTAGGACGATGAATTGATAAAGATGCGCTCGTCACCTTCCAGTACCCCATCGACGGTCGTATTGCTGATCGTGAGCAAACCGCCTACAACATGGCCCGTCCCGGAAGGGAAATTGCCCCAAACAAAATCCCTGCCCGTTGTCGTCGGTGCCTCCCGGTTGTATTGCGCGACGAAGTAGCCCGAATCGGCGTTTAAGTTGCTGTATGCCATGGGATTGTATTGCGTAACACCGGTTGCATTGGTTATGGTTTGTCCTGAGCCGTTGACCAAAGCGACCCAGGCTGATGTCCCATACGGCATCGGGAAATAGTTGTAATACGTATGCGTCATTGGATCAACCCCGACCAGAAGGCCTTTCATATTTCCTTCTCCGCTTGACCCGATACCGAAGAAAAAGCCGAGCGGCACATCGACACTTGGGATCGTCTCACCGTCCCAATACGCCCGTACGCGCGCATTCTTTAAGATATCAAGTGTTGCCGTATCCAGAGTAAACGGTGCCGGATAGGTAAACGTTCTGGTCCCGGTCCACGTTTGCGTGACAATAGTATAGTTATGTGCTGACTCGGACGTGGTATTACCAACGTCTAACGTATCTGTTTGGACCAGATTACCGTTGGACCGTTCTGTTTTCACCCAATAGTAGAATTCATTCCAGTCAATTTGCGCGCTGACAAATTGTACCTTAATGGTAATTTGTGTCTTTCCCTGGGTTAGATTCGCCGGGATCATAAAGTCGCTATCGCGCCAATTAGTGCTGAGGTCAGTACCGGGCGTTGACCAGCGTCCAGCCAGCACACCATCGACGTAGACATCCGCCGTTTGATCAGCAATACCGTAATCAAGCCTTCGCGTCAAAACGACACCGGAATTTGAAGCCTGTATAGCAGCCCGGAACGTCGAACTACCGGTAAAGGCACGGCCGTTATCGGTGACTATCTGACCGCTTTGGGTTTGGGTAGTCACAAACTGCGGGAGAGTGAGCTTTACTGATCTGACGGAACCTGCAGAGTTCGAGACATTTAAGAGATCTTTTGATTGTCCGGCAGCAAGGTTGAAACTACCGGTGTTAACTGTTTGATTTCCTGTAGTGGGCTTAGGATCTGTCAGAGGATTGTTCCAGGCGCTGTATGCCGCCGTCAGATTCTCTGAGCCTGTATAAGTCGTCACACCATTTGAGCTGTTATAGGTATGGTACGTAATATTGTAATAGGAAGGGACCGAAGTGAACTCCACTCTGACGCTCTGCCGGAATGATATCGGATAGTACGAATAGAACCCGCCGGAGGAAACCTGATCATTACCGACTAATGGCGCAAGAAAAGGTGAGGATGTTCCGGAGAAAAAACTGGTAACCAATTTATTGATACGCGGCGATGACTCACCATCAAAATATACTCTGATATTTCCACCGAACAGCTCGGTCGCCCAAATCCTGTAAATCGTTCCCGGCGCATAATCTTCCAGGACGACGTACCCGCCCGTAGAAGGATTTTGATAGTAGCTAAATCTCGTGTTGTCAGGGTTGCCGTTATCACGGCGGTATGAAGATACCTGCTTCACTTCCGCGCCTTTTTTAAAATATGGCAGCCGGTCAAATGCACTCAAAGCCGGCGCGCCCCGGGGTTCTTGTGTTTGGGCCAATATTGTCATTGCTCCTCAACTAATGTCTCATCGTGGATGGGGACGGCAGCGCTGGGAAATCGTCGATGCGGGGTCTGGCCCCTGTTTCTCTGGAGCCATTCGGAAGAGTTATGGCATCGTATGAGCCATCGAATTGACTATCAGATTCCTTCGTTCGCACGCCCAGGTCAGGCTGGGCCAGCACGCTCCCGCTCCAGCTGCTCGTACGTTTGCTCGAACACCAGCTCGGCTAGTCGCCGTCGAAACATCGGGTCGTCACTGAACTGCTTAAAAGCTCAGTGTCATCCTTCATGACGCCGTACATTACCCGGACGAGCGCCTTATCGTGCTCGATCCAACATTCTGCTGTCATTGTTCCTCTGACCGTTCCGGTACGCCTTATCCGCCGCCACTTTCCCTGGGATGTCCTCCGTGATCAGGCGCCGCACCCGGTCCCCGTCCTGCCAGTCAATGTCACCGAATTCGCGTTTCGTCAGCGAGGGTGATTCGCATGGCGGCGCACTTCTCTACCGGTAGCTGTCCATGTCGATTGTCCCGGCTTAGCCGAGCGCACCCGCAAAAGCATGACGTGTTCGTCCTGGACTTCATGAACGACACGGACACCATTCAGAACGCCATGGCCACTCATTCACTGCAGCAGGGCTCGATACCCCGCTGGTGACGTCGGGACTCTCGGGCACCGAGCTGGCGCCCCATGTAGTCCAGGACGGCTGCGCGATGGGTGTCGCTGTGGGTGTCCACACCTCCAGTGACGAAGACCGCCGTTGTTGCCATGCTGGTCATGCCTTACCTCTTCCATGCGTAGGTTCAGGTCGGGCACGCTGCGGTCGGGATCGGTGGACAGGCCAGTGACGGGCGCCTCTAGCGCAGGCTCCTATGAGGTCACGCCGCCCGGCCGTTCGCGTGCAACGACGCCGCCCATCGAGCCGACGGATCGACCCAAAGACAGCAACCAACGCGTCAGGCTTACGGAGCGTCTGACCCGACGGGAGACGCCACACCCATCCTCACTGGCTTGCGGCACGCTCCCCTTGTCCGTACGAGCCTTCCGCGACCTCCTTCGTGGCGTCCCGGTCGCAACATGGCCGAGCATGAGAGTGAGCGGGTGATCACTGAGCTGGGTCGATGGGTGCAGGCATTCCCGTTTAGTCGCTCGCCGGTCGGGATGAATGACATTGCACGACACGGGGTTCAACCGTGCTGGGCGACGCCGCGGAAGTTCCGGTGTAAGGAGGAGCACGGCCACCGTGATTACCCACAGCCAGAACATCAGGTAGGGCAGCAGCCAGATTTGGCTGATGCGGCTGAGTGCGAGCCCGGCTCCGCTTGCGATGGCCAGCCATCCCAGCCAGCGGGGCAGGAATCGGGTTGAGGCGATGACCCAGCCGCAGCAAACCGCGCAGCTGCCAAGGGCTACCCGGCCGTTGACGAATGCCGCCTGTCCCTGATCGAAGGCATACCTAGCTATCTGATGGTCGAGGTCACCGGCGCGGAACGCGACAGCGGCCTCGTTCCCGAGCCCAGACCGGCCCAGGGCCACGAAGAGCACACCGGAGCCCATCGCGATTGCCGACCGCCACGCCGCCTCCCCCTCAGCGCGCCGCAACAAGACCGACAGTCCGACGACGAACCAGACGAAGGTGACCAACCCCACGGTGAAGAGGAAAGACCGGAACGGGGTCGCATCCGTGTCTGGTGACCGGTAGTAGGTGAGGAACTCGGTTGCGGTCGCGGTGAAGCTTGGCTCCTCGCGGGTGCCGACTACAGCGACAAGGATCGGGACTATCGTGGCCAGCCCGGCGAGGCCAGTGACCCTGCCAAGGCGCGGCCATGCGGCAGCACCAGAAGTCGATACCGGGTCGGTCATGAACGTCCATTTTGTAGCCACCGGGTTGTGGGCTGCCCCGTCAAACACACACCTCGCCGGCGAACCCAAGGTTCACCCGCTCACGATACGAGCGGCAGGAGCCTCCGAGGGTAGTAATGATCTGGGACCAACAGGCTCAGAGACCATGAGGTCGGTGCCAGAGCCTGGTTAGGCGTAGCAGTCCGGGTGTGAACTGGGCCGAGACAGTTGATCGCCAGGTAGCAGATCATGAAAAAGGACTCCTCATGAGTGATGTCGTCGTCCTAATCGGACCCGGATCAATCGGCCAGGCGATCGCGCGGCGAGTCAACGCAGGCAAACAGGTCCTGCTTGCTGGCTTGCACCAAGAAAACGCTAATGCGGCCGCCGAGGTATTGAGCAATGCGGGATTCGACGTGAGCACCGCCACCGTTGACGTGTCGTCGCGGGAGTCAGCCCACGCGCTCGTCCAGACCGCCACCGCACTCGGAGAGATCACCGGCGTCATCCACGCTGCCGGCGTTTCTCCCAGCCAGGCATCGCCGGAGATGATCCTCAGGGTCGATCTGTACGGCACCGCCTTGGTGCTGGAGGAATTCGGGAATGTCATCGCCCCAGGTGGTGCTGGCGTCGTGATCGCTTCCCAGTCTGGGCACGTCCTGGGTGCACTGACGCCCGAAGAAGAGGAGGCTCTCGCGTTGACGCCGGCCGATGGGTTGCTCGTCCTGCCGATGCTTGAATTGACGGGGTGAAGGACTCCCTGCACGCATACCAGCTGTCCAAGCGCGGGAACGCGCTGCGGGTGATGGCCGAGGCCGTGCGGTGGGCCAAGCGTGGTGCCCGGGTCAACGCGATGAGCCCTGGCATCATCATCAGTCCGACAGCCAAGGACCAAATGAGCGGCCCCCAGCGGGGAGGCTTACCAACGCATGATCGAGTTCTGCCTGGCCGGCCGTGCAGGCACTCAAGATGAGGTCGGAACCGTTGGCGGGCTCCTGATGGGGCCGGAGGGCGGATTCATCACTGGCAGCGACTTCCTCATGGATGGCGGACTCACCGCCGCCTACCGGTTCGGCGAAGTCGCTCCGCTCCCAAATAGCGAGATCGATTTCGCCTGAGGCTCCCAATGTCATGCATTCACGCTTCGGTCATGCATTGAAACGCTTCGGCGTTAAGACGTCAGTAATCCGCTCGGCTAGCCCACTCCGAAAGCGCTGCGTCGGCGATAGCGCTTTTTGGTCGTGGCCCGGTGGTCCGCCTTGTACCGGCCTAGCCGCCGTGACGTGTCTGCACGAATTTCGACGTTGAGGGGCTCTCGTTCGCGGCTCGGATCGAGCCTGCGTGGCCGTCACCAGTGGCCATAGTTGCACTGATCGCGTTGACGTCGCCCTTGCTGCGAGCTAGACGGTGGAGGCCGTGCGTCCGACGGCGCCGTCGCAGCCGCCCTCTGCATTGAGGTAATGCGTCATTTGCTTCCAGACCGCTGGTGATGGACCCGACGGGGCCAACGGGCCATTCCGGTTGTCTGGCGTATACGCCAGCAGCCAGCGGGAAATCATTACCGTATGGAATTCGAGGCGTCCTCCTTACAGCGCATGAAGCTGCGGGCATTCGACTTGAGCGATCGAACAATTCGCCGGGGTCGAGCGTCCGCCGTACGGCGTGTCGACCGACTGCGGCAGCGGGCTTTCATGATCGCCCAATGCTCGATAACGGCAGGCTTGGCATGGTTGCTGGCGCGCCAACTCCTCGGCCATCAGCTGCCTTTCTTCGCCCCAATTGCCGCGATCATCACTCTCGGTCTGACGTACGGCCAGCGGCTCCGCCGAGGCTTCGAAGTGGCGATCGGCGTCGCGGTGGGCGTCGCGGTAGGCGATCTCTGGTTGGTGCTCTTCGGTACCGGCGTATGGCAGATCATGGTGGTCTGCGCGATCGCGATGTCACTCGCGACGCTGCTGGGAGCCGGTCAGCTAATGATGACTCAGGCCGGCGTCCAATCAATTCTGGTGACGGTGCTGACGCCCAATCCCGGCCAGGCAGTCAACCGCTGGCTCGACGCGGTGATCGGCTGCACACTTGCGCTCTTGGTGGCAACCGTGGCACCGAGCGCTCCGATACGCAAGCCTGGTGAGGTGGCCGCCAGGGTGGTGGCTGAGATGGCCACAACGCTCGACGCGGCGGCTGCGGCACTTGCGGCGAACGATGAGGACGCTGCTCACGCGGTGCTGGACCGAGCCCGAGCGGGAGAGAAGGATCTGGCTGCTTTCGACCAAGCTGCCGCCGAGGGGGTCGCCGTCGTTCGTCACTCGCCGTTCCGACGCCGCCACCTGCCCGTAGTAAGTGCGCTCGCCGATCTCTACGAGCCACTCGACCCCAGCCGCAACCTGCGGGTACTGGCTCGGCGGTGTGCGGTCGCGGTATGGCGAGCTGAACCGGTGCCGACGGCCTATCAGGATCTGATGCGCCGGCTGGCAGAAGCATTCCGATTCATCGCTACCGAGCTGGCAGCACGCCGTCTTCCGACAGCCGCGAGGGATCGGCTGCGCGAGATCGGCGAGGCCAGCGCCCACCTACAGCTCACAACCTCCATCTCAGCCGTAGTGGTCTTGGCACAGACACGCTCCTTGGTGGCCGACATGATGGAGTTGACCGGCATGGACTACCTGGAAGCGCGCGAACTCATTCCGGAGATGGACTGAGCCGACTGTACGATTCGGCTTGACTGGGCAGCTGACCCAAGGTGGTTCACTGCCGGGGTCGCCAGGGAATCCAACTGGCTGCCATGCCCTGCCAGGGCAGCTGGTTCATCCTCCGCATGTACCGCCCCCGCGCCGAGGTGGTGCAGGCAAGCTGGCGCTGCCAGCCGTCCGAAGGTCGCCTGAAACCCGCGGAAACAATGTCCGGCCTAAGCGGTGCGCCCCGCCGCCGTCTATCGAAACCTATGTCTTTAGACCGCTAGACGGTCGGCTTGCGGCTCTGATGAGCGTCGCCTACGAGCGGCCCTGGCAAGGGTCGACAGGCTGTCGTCCTCTGGCCGGTCGGGATCCAGTAACGGAGCTTGTTGCCACGGGTGTCCTCGTAGCGGCCACCGTCGCCCTAATCACTTTCCGTGAGGCGACGTTGTCGGTGTCGCAGGTGACGAGGACCTGGTCGAGGCCAAGCGCCCGCGCCACGGGCAGCGCCTCGCCCAGCATGGCGGTCGCATATCTCCGGCGCCTAGCCGTCGGGCGAACGTCGTAGCCGATATGACTACCAGAGTGGCGGAGCAAGTCGGTCAACCGGTGCCGGATCGCCAGCCGTCCGAGGTACTCCGCATCCTCCACGTACCAAAGGTGGTGCAGGCCACCCACCCATCCGGGTGCGGAGTGTCTTCGTCAGCTTCGCGACGGATCTTCTGCACGTACGCCGCGAAGCACTCAAGCGTGTTCCAGGTTCCGCCGAACTCACGGTTCTCCAATCCGATCATGGAGTTGTCGTCCACACAGCCGCGCCCCTCGCCGCGGAATTCGGCCATTGCGGCGAGGAACGAGCGATGGACTTTGAGGGTGGGCCGGACGAGCTCGGGCATGCCGCTATCCGAACCGATCAGGTGGAGCGCCGGCAAGTCGGCTTGGGCCGGGCTCGCCGTCCGCCACACTCAGGCGAATGTGTTGAGATCCTTGAGGCCCTGTTGAACGCGTGTGTATCCCCGCCACCAGCACGTTTGTCACTTCCATGCTCATCCTATGGATTATCGTGTCCGAGGCACTGCCTGACTCGTTGTTGCGATCAGACATATAGATCTGGTTCTTGCAGGCTGGATCACCAAGGGGAGCCAGTCTTCCGAGGCCTCTGCGATGACCTTGCTCTGCTCCGCGGACCAGCTGATGAAGACCTTCACGGGCCGTACCTGCCTTACCTTATTTGAGTAGCCGTTCAGCCGTCGGAATTATTTGTCTCTGAGATGACTGGCATAATCACGAAGTGTGTCCAACACTTTCTGTCCCGCAAAGCCGCCTTCTATAAAGAACCAGTCTAGACGCGGAAAAAACGGACTCATTATACCTGTTGGTAGATTTTCATACCTTGAATCGGTAATGACCCTTCGGACTAGGATCCATTGCAAAGAAACGCTACGTCCCGTCCGCCTCTCCTGTCTCTTCACTTCGGCATTGCGTAGCTCGTGCAGAGCTACTCTCAGGGGATGTTGGCCGCTCCACCATGAAGAGAAGTCTGGAGTCCGGTGCCCACGTGAGTCCTCATCAATCAGGCTATTGACCACGTCGAGCTGCATGAGAATGCCAGGAACCGCGTCGCGAAAAGCCACCGCGTCCTCCTCTTTTCCAGGAAGTGCGTCGAGGAGCCGGTCTGCTCTATGAAGAGCCTCCCAAGCCCGGTCAAGTCGCATCGCTCAGGCAGTGTATCAGCGCTTCTCGTTCACCAGGGCTTGTTGACGACTGTTTGGAGCCGGTTAAGGCTTTCATCGAGTCGCAGCTGCTGTCGAATTCGCGCCGAGGACATACCGCCTTGATAGAGGCGCCTAACCTCCTTGACATCTGAACGTGTGATGACTTTGAAATCCCTGTTTTGCGACACTTGCCCCACTGCCCTTGTCGGGCTCATTAAATGAGTATCTAGCTGGGTCATTTGAAGCCACTACAGCAGGCGCTCAGAAGCGGATGTTCGGGTGGCTTGACACTTTGTTCGTAATCGTGGGAAGTATCAAGCTCGCCGAGGTGGTAGACACAAGACCTCCATGCTGTTCCTCATTAATTTTATCTGAATCGCGTCCGCGTCGCGCATTACAGCGCTATGCTCCAGCCGTAGCGCCCCTACAAACAGAAAGGCACTCCAGTGGCCAGCAGGGTCGTAACACTAATAACCGACGACCTCGACAACTCCCAAGCGGATGAGACGGTCAGCTTTGCCCTTGATGGAGCTTCTTACGAGATTGACCTCAACGACAGCCACGCAAAAGAGTTGCGCGCCGCGCTGGAGCCATACATAAGCGCGGGCCGTAAGACCGGCGGCCGGCGGTCCCGGCGCAGTGGCTCCGCTGCCTCAGACGGGGATCAGACCAAGGCAATCCGCGACTGGGCGAAGTCTCAGAAGATGCAAGTGTCGGATCGCGGCAGAGTGTCTGCCGAGATTCGCGAGGCGTACAGCAAGGCGCACTAACAGCGCTTACAACATGAAACCCCCTCTGCGAACAAGCATTGGGCGGGTTTCTCATGAGCGGAGGCTATTGATTGGCCTCGACGCTGCCGAACGGCACATTCACTCCACGCTCAGCTTCCGTGCTGCCCGCCACGCATTCGACTTACTGTAGTAAGTCTCCGAAGTCGCGAGCACTTGGCCGTTGCTTGAGACCAGCACCTAGTGATACATGACTTTGCCTCGGACTCGATGTGCACTTCTGGCTGCCGCTCACCCACCGACCGGTGTTTGGATCTTTCTCACTCATCGTGCGCCTCCTCGGGATTCTCGTAGATGTTGCCGAACACCTCACGGTCATATGGTTCGCCAGTATGGACGTCATAATCAGACGCGGTACGGTAAAGCACAGAGATCCGCCGCTTGCGGTCTTCACGAGTGACATTTTGAACGATCGGCGTCACGTAGCCGTGAGGGCAGCCGCAGACAGACCGGTCTTCGTATTCGAGGTGTACTGCTTCCACTAGCGCACCTGGTACTGGTAAGCAGCGTCGGCGTTGTTGACGGCAGGCACTTCGTCCTCAAGACGAAAAGCGCCTATGAGTCCAAGGAGGACCAGGACGCCAATGCCGACTACCGTCCAAGCAATACTTACAGCCAGCGATTGCTCAACTGTGCGGTAAGAAGGTAAATTAATATAGCGTGCTTTCATTAGACGTGCTTTGTTTATGTATTAAATATACTGCTTAGGCCGATTAACGCAATAGTGCTTTTGGCCTCACTTATCCACAGGCAACCTTATGTTAAGATAGCAGATGTAAAACGCCCCTAGCTCTGGACGTTGCCGTCCGACCGCGCTTGCCCTTCAAGTTGTATCGTTGGCGCTTAGATTCATCAACGATGATCTGCGTTCCTGGTGCCTAACTGGATCGTAGAGGTAACGTTGCTTGTCGAGCCAGGCAAGCTGCTGCAATAGTACTTCGCCCGGTCCAAGCTTTACACTTTTGAGCCGCTGAATCAGCTGGACATGGTTAATTCTTTGGAGTTCATACGCCCCTTACCCGTAGAGCCCTTCGGGCCCGGGGCATTATTTACTCTGCTCTCAGGGTGAGCTTCCTACCCGCAATAAAAAGGACGAAGCGTTGTGCTTACCCGTCGCTCATGCTATTTTGACTGAAAGGCGCAGCCGTATCATGCGTCTTTTTTAGTTGTACTTCCAATATTAAGCCGCCCATGTTTCCTTGCAAGCAGGATTTTCTGTGAATTAGTCCAGTCAAATAGCACACTGTCACGAAGCTTACCCGCTGCATACATTGCTTCTTCCTCGCAGCTCTCGCACTTTACAGCTGATTTATTCCATCCTCTCCAAGTCGCGCTCTACCTGTATATCGTGGGCGATGTCATTGAGCCGCTTGGCATCATCCTTGAGTGTGTGAATAGCCTTGCTGGTCGCGAGCCATTCATCATGAACCGGATCGTTTAAGCAACTTGCAATGTCATCAATTGCCCTTTTAAGCTGCTCTAATAATTCCTCCATTACGCTAGCCTTTCTATGTCAGTCGCATTATGAAATTTGTGCCATCGCGTATTCCAAGAATGGCCTGTTGGCGACACTGTCGACGGGCTGCGATCCCGTCGATAACGCGACCCGCCAACACAGTGAGGTTTGCCTACAACGGGATCCAGGGAAGAGTTTGGCGGAAGTTTGTCAGATAGCGTTACGTAACAAATAGTTGAAGCAACCGCAATTATCAGCAGTAGGCCATACCAGAATCTTACAGATACCGGTCCGCAAATCACTGGTGCAACGCCCTGCCGTCTATTAAAGGAGCCATCCACCTGCCTCCACCCCGTGCTGTGAACACTGGCACATTGGCGCATGCTCGGTGAGGACGTGCAAGCCATGGCTTAGCCCGGCGGCGCCGACGGTCAGACAGGTTCCGGTGGGCACCGTGCGGTCGTGCCGATCGAGCACCCGGTGCAACTCACCCAGACGGACACCGGCCCCGACCGTCACCTGCCGGCTGCCG
>Ga0307406_10001377_pt1 | contig 13548 bp, 15 predicted proteins | sample 322Cmetagenome_3_FD_203706 | JGI IMG/M metagenome (GOLD analysis project Ga0307406, IMG submission 203706) | Maize rhizosphere microbial communities from greenhouse at UC Davis, California, United States - 322HYB-C-2 | ecosystem: Host-associated > Plants > Roots > Rhizosphere > Soil | place... | reverse complement strand
ACATTCATGACGGGCGCCTGCGCCAGATGGACGAGCACGGCATGGAGATGATGATCCTCTCGCTGAACGCGCCCGCCGTTCAGGCGGTGGCCGATCCGGCGAAAGCGTACGAGCTCGCGGTACGCGCCAACGACTTCCTTGCAGAGCAGGTGGCGAAGCGGCCCGACCGCTTCCAGGCCTTTGCCGCCCTGCCGATGCAGGACCCCGAGAAGGCCACGCAGGAACTCGAGCGCTGCATGAACGTGCTCGGCTTCCGCGGCGCGCTGGTCAATGGCTTCTCGCAGGTCGGAACGCCCGACAACGCCGTCTACTACGATGCGCCGCAGTACGCGCCCTTCTGGGCCGCGGCGGAGCGGCTCGATGCGCCGTTCTACCTGCATCCGCGCAATCCGATCGCGAGCTGGGCGCAGATCTATGAAGGCCACCCCTGGCTGCTCGGCCCCACCTGGGCCTTTGCGCAGGAAACCGCCGTGCATGCCCTGCGGCTCATGGCGAGCGGCCTCTTCGATCGCCATCCGGGCCTCAAGATCATCCTCGGCCACCTGGGCGAGGGCCTGCCCTACAACATGTGGCGCGTCGATCACCGCAACGCCTGGGTCAAGGCGCCCAAGGGCTATCCGGCGCAGCGCAAGCTCTGCGAGTACTTCCAGGAAAACTTCTATCTCACGACCTCCGGCAACTTCCGCACCCAGACGCTGATCGATGCGATGCTGGAGATTGGATCGGACCGCATCCTGTTCTCGACCGACTGGCCGTTCGAGAACATCGACCATGCCTCGAACTGGTTCAACGACACGAGCATCAGCGAGGCCGACCGAAAGAAGATCGGCCGGACGAACGCGGTGTCGCTGTTCAAGCTGCCTCAATCCTGAAGCGCCCGGAAAGGCACAGGCACCCATGATCGACATCGACGAATGGACCATCACCAGCGCGGCCCTGAAGGCCCAAGCCGCGACGTCCAGCCCGCGCCTGAAGACCGTGATGGACAGCCTGGTGCGGCATCTTCACGACTTCGCGCGCGAGGTGCAGCTCACCGAGGCCGAGTGGGCGAGCGGCATCGACTTTCTCACGGCCGTCGGAAAGATCACGGACGACAAGCGGCAGGAGTTCATCCTGCTGTCCGACGCGCTGGGGCTTTCGACACTCGTCACTGCCCAGTGCAACCGGCGCCCGACGGGATGCACCGAAGCCACGGTGTTCGGGCCCTTCTACGTGCCCGATGCGCCGGCGTACCGCAATGGCGATGACATTTCCAACGGGGCAAGCGGCGAACCCTGCTTCGTGAGCGGAACCATCCGGGGCATCGGCGGCGAGCCGATCGGCCATGCGAGCATCGACGTGTGGCAGTCCGACGACGAAGGCTGGTACGACGTGCAGCGGCCCGAGCTGGACCATGCGCAGGGACGCGGCCATCTGAAGAGCCTCGGGGACGGGCGCTACCATTTCAGGTCCATCGTGGCCGTGCCTTACGCCATTCCCCATGATGGCCCGGTGGGCCGGATGCTGGAGCAGCTCGGCCGCCATCCGTGGCGCCCTGCGCACCTGCATTTCATGATCAAGGCGCCGGGCTACGAGACGCTCATCACCCATGTGTTCCGCTCGGGGGGCAGTTACCTGGATTCGGACGCCGTGTTCGGCGTGCGCTCCTCCCTCATCGCCGACTGGAAGCGCCACGCGCCTGGCGTCGCGCCCGACGGAACGCCCATGAAGGTGCCCTTCTACACGCTCGACTACGACTTCGTCTTGAACAATGCACCCAGGGACTAGAGGCATGGAGCGCTTCGTTTACAGCGCAAGCCCGTCGCGCATCGTCTTCGGTGCGGACAGCATCGACCAGCTGCCGGCGGAGATCGAACGCCTGGGCGCCCAGCGCGCGCTCGTCCTGTGCACGCCCAACCAGCGCGAACAGGCGCAAGCCATTGCCGACAGGCTTGGCGGCCGCGTCGCATGGATCTTCGACGAAGCAGCCATGCACGTGCCGATCGAGACCGCGCGCAAGGCCCGCGCACTGGCTTCGGAGCTGAAGGCAGACTGTGCCCTGGCGGTAGGAGGTGGATCCACCGTCGGGCTCGGCAAGGCCATTGCCCTGGAATCCGGGCTGCCCATCATTGCCGTGCCAACGACCTACGCAGGCAGCGAGGCGACGCCCATCTACGGCATCACGGAGCAAGGCCTGAAGAAGACCGGGCGCGATGCGCGCGTGCTTCCGCGGGTGGTGATCTACGACCCCAAGCTCACGCTGTCGCTGCCCTTGGAGCTGAGCGTCACGAGCGCGATCAATGCGATGGCGCATGCGGCCGAGGGCCTGTATGCGCACGACGGCAACCCGGTGATCTCGTTGATGGCCGAAGAGGGAATCCGCGCCTGCGCGGCGTCGCTGCAGCCGCTGCGGGAGAACCCGCGCGACCTGCCCGCACGCAGCCAGGCCCTCTACGGCGCCTGGCTGTGCGGCACGGTGCTCGGTGCCGTGTCGATGGGCCTGCACCACAAGCTGTGCCACACGCTGGGCGGCACGTTCGACCTGCCGCATGCGCAGGTGCACACCGTGGTTCTCCCGCATGCGCTTGCGTACAACGCAGGCGCGGCGCCACAGGCCATGGCGCGCATCGCGAGGGCCCTGGGCGTCGCGGATGCGGCCATGGGGTTCTTCGAACTGGCAAGAGCGCACGGCGCCGCCGTGTCGCTGAAGGCGATCGGCATGCCGGCTGACGGGCTCGAGCAGGCGGCCCGTCTGGCCGTCTCGAATCAATATCCGAATCCGCGGCCGCTCGAGGAGACGGCCCTGCGCGCACTGCTCGACCGCGCATGGGAAGGGGCGCCGCCCGCGCTGTGATCAGCTGTTCCGCGCCTGCGGCGCGGGCTCCCGGACCGACCGCTCGTGGAAGAGGCCGAATATCAGCTCGCGCAGCCAGCGGTTGCCGCTGTCCTGGTGAAAGCGCTCGTGCCATTGCTGGCGGATCTCGAAGGGCCTGACATCGAACGGCGCTTGGACGCTGTGCAGGTCCGCGCGTGACGCCACCATGGCCTTGGCCAGGCGCGCCGGCGCCGTCAGCAGCAGCCCCGACGTGGCGACGATCGAGGTCAGGCCCAGCGAGTGGGCGGCGGTCAGAACGACCCGCCGCCGATCGAGCGCGCCGGCCCTCTCCAGGGTTTGCTGAAGCTGGGAGTCGGTCGTTCCCTGGGGCCGGTACGCAATGTGCTCGGCCGCGAGGTAGTCGTCGAGCTCGATGCGCTCGCGCGCGCCCAATGGCGACGCCTTCGACATCAGCACGACGAAGGTCTCGTCGAACAGCCGCTGCTGGTAGAACGATGGCCCCATCGGTTCCCAACTGCCCAGGGCGATGTCGATCTGTCCATGGAGCATGCGCTGCCGGGCTTCGGTCACGGAGGCGTCCACGGTTTCGAATCGAACGCCCGGCGCGATGCCGCGCGCGACCGAGAGCAGCTCGGGCACCATGACCAGCTGCCCGATGTCGTTGACGGCGATCCGAAATGTGCGGCTCGAGGTCTCCGGCTCGAAGGTACGGCCCTGGTCGACCGCCTGCACCAGGCAGGCGATGCCTTCCTCGATGGGCGCGATGAGCCGCTCGGCGACGGGCGTGGGCACCATCCCATCGGCCGAGCGCACGAACAGCGCGTCGTTGAAGCGTTCGCGCATGCGCTTGAGGGCATTGCTCACCGCGGACTGCGTCATGCCGAGGCGGTCGCCTGCGAGCGTGACGCTGCGCGTGGCGTAGATCGCCTGGAACACCAGGAAGAGATTCAGGTCGATGGAGTTGATGTTCATGGCGCCGCCTCCTTCACCGAATGGTCATTCGTTGTCCAGCACCGCCAGGTTGTCATAGACCATCCGAAGCATGTCCCGCAGCGACTCGGCTTGCGCAGTGGTCAGCCCGGACAGCGACACACGCTCGTACACCTGGGCCAGCGGAATGATCCGCAAGGTGAGATCGCGGCCCGCCGCGGTCAGGCTCAGCGCGAGCGCGCGCCCATCCTCGTCCGACCGGTCGCGCACCAGCACGCCGCGCTGCAGCAGGCCGTCGACCACCCGCGAGAGCGTGGAAGCGTCCGTCGACGTGTGCAGCGCCAGGTCGGAAAGCCGCTGGTGCGCCTTGTGGTGCAGCGCCACGCAGACCCGCCACTCGGTCAGCGAGAGCTTGAACTGCTTGAGCTCCTTGCTGAACGACTGCCCCATGCGCATGCCTGCGCGGGCAAGCAGATACGGAATGGCCCGCTCCAGGTCGTGGTCGGTCAACTTGTCTGCAGTTGCATTCAATTTGGGAGGCGACTCGGCGCGAGCCTTGCGCATCTGTGGAGGCTTCGCCTCGGGGGATTTTCTTGTGGCCATGCTGAATGCTACAGGCGAATGCCGCCATGGATATAGCGTAAACCCCAGGCATTTATTAATTGCATTTGCAAGTTTCATGAGCTTCAATCGGGGCCTTGCTTGTCAAGTTCCCATCCACCATCCCGGAGACCACCATGACTGACGCCGCGAACCCGTTTGCTCTGCTAGACCGCGTATACCTCTCTGCTCCAGGTCGAAAATCGCCCGTGAAGGATGCGCCTTCGATCGAAACAATAGTTGCGTCTGCAAGTAATCTGCTCCCGATGCTTCGCGCCCGGGCGCAACGCACCGAACAGGACCGCCGCGTGTCCGAGGAAACGACGCGCGCCTTCCATGACGCGGGCTTCTTCAGGCTGATGCAGCCTGCGCGCTATGGCGGCTACGAGTACGGGTTCACGGCGTTCATCGACGTGGTCAGCGAACTGGCACGGGGCTGCACCTCGTCGTCCTGGGGCTGCTCCCTCGGCGCCATCCACCAATGGCTGGTCGCGATCTTTCCGGAACAGGCACAGGACGACGTCTGGCGCAAGGACCCGAGCGCGATCGTCTGCGGCTCGTATGCGCCGGCGACCATGGCCGAGAAGGTTGACGGCGGCTATCTGGTGCAAGGCAAGTGGCTCTTCGCATCGAACGTGGACAACTCCCAGTGGGCCTTGCTGGGCGTGCAGTTTCCGCCCGAGGAAAAGGGCGCGCCGCCGACGGCCGGCTTCCTGCTCGCGCCGCGGTCGGATTGGGCGATCGAAGACAACTGGCACGTGGCCGGCCAGGCAGGCACGGGATCGAAGGCCATCGTCATCGACAAGCCGACATTCATTCCGGGGCACCGCAAGCTGACGTTCGCGGAGGCTTCGTCCAACAATCCCCCCGGCGCCAAGGCCAACACGAATCCGATCTATCGCATTCCCTTTCTGTCGGCGGTGCCGGTCTGCCTCGTGTCGCCGATCGTTGGCACCGCGCAAGGCGCTGTCGATGAACTGATCGAACTGGCCGGCACGCGCGTCACCCGAGGGGCGGTGGCCGGCGGCGGCAGCCGGCTCAGCGAATTCTTTCCGGTGCAGTCCCGCCTGGCCGAAGCATCGGCGAGCGTCGATGCGGCGCGCCTCCTGCTCTACCGCGACACCGCGCAGGTGGAGCAGATGGCCGTGGATGGCCATGTCATCAGCATCGAGCAGCGGATCCGCAACCGGCGCGACCATGCCTTTGCCGCGCGGCTCTCGCGCGATGCCGTCGAGGCGGTGTTCGCGAGCGTCGGAGGCGCGGGCCTGTCGCTGAACCAGCCGATCCAGCGCATGTGGCGCGATGCGAATGCGATCTCGCGCCACATCAGCCTCAACTGGGATGCGGTCTCTTCGATGGTGGGCCAGTACCTGCTCGGCCTGGAGCCGAAGGGCCAGTACTGATCGAGGGACCGGGCATGTACTCCTGGGCTCTCATCACGGGCGACGCGGCCGAGACGGTCGATGCCCGCCAGCTGCGGCAGGCGCTCGGCGCCTTTCCCACGGGGGTGTGCCTCGTGACCACCACCACGCCGGACGGCAAGCGCGAAGGCATGACGATCAACTCCTTCGCTTCGGTGTCGCTCGATCCACCATTGATCCTGTGGAGCATCCGCGACGACACGCGCAGCGCCGATGCATTCCTGGCGGCACGGCCGTTCAACCTGAGCGTGCTGACTGCCGGGCAGCGCGAACTGGCCTGGCATTTCGCCAAGCCCGCGGTGGACAAGTTCGAGCGCTTCGCCGCGGCCTTCGAGCTGGCGCCCAATGGCTGCGCGAGGCTTGTCGAAAGCGTCGCGACCTTCGAATGCTCGACCTACTCGCGCCACCAGGAAGGCGATCACACCATCATCCTCGGCCGCGTGGAGCGCTTCTCGCGGACCGATGCACCGCCCCTGCTCTTTCATTCGGGGCAGATGGGCTCGCTGTGGGAACTTGCCGAAACCCTGGCTCGGCCGCAGGGCGGTGGCGATTGATTGTGCCGGTACGCTCGCCTATGCCGGGCTCAAGGTCCTCACCATCTGCTCGTACATGGCATCCACCGCGGGCGAGCGCAGCGACACCTTGCTGCGCAGCGCCGCCACGTCCATCGACTTGAGTTTGGGCAGATCGAAGCCGGTGGGCAGGTTCTGCAATATCTGCAGGTGGGCCGGAACGCTGCAGCGCGTGAACACGGCCACGGCCAGGCCGCTCTCCACGGCCGCGAGCTGGCCGGCGAGGCTGGAGCTGTGATAGACGATGCGATAGGCGCGCCGCCTGGCCGCCAAGCTCGAGAGCGCGGCGATCCGGGCCATGCTGCCCGCCTCGTAGACCGCAATCGGCAACGGATTGCGGCGCCAGGCTTCATGCTGCGCCGTGCCCACCCACACCAGCGGTTCCTGGAACAGGAGCTGTCCGCGTTGCGGCTTGTCGCGGGAGACCAGGGCCAGGTCCAGCTCGCCCCGCGCGATCTTGGGAATGAGGGAGGTCGACTGCTCGCAGGTCAGCTCGATTTCCACGCCCTTGTAGCGGCCGGCAAAGCTGCGCAGCACCGGCGTGAGGTAGGTGGAGGCATAGTCGTCGGGCACGCCGAGCCGCACGCGACCTGCGAGCTCCGGTCCGAACATGGCGTTCTGCGTTTCCGACTGCAGTTCGAGCATGCGGCGCGCATAGACCAGCAGCTGCGCGCCCGCCGGCGTCACTTCCAAGTGCCGCGGGCCGCGCAGCAGCACGGCCTGCCCGAGCGCGTTCTCCAGCTTCTTGATCTGCATGCTCACCGCGGACTGGGAGCGGTGGACCAGGGGCGCCGCGGCAGACAGCGAGCCGGCATCCACCACCGCCACCAGGGCACGCAGCCAGTCGATCTGGAAATCGGGATACTTCATCGTCACCCTCTCATTCGATGCTCGAATGATAGGCGTTCGAACTATGCGCTTTACGCCGCTGCCGCATGGGCAGACGATCGCCCTCATGCAAAAGAAGGCAGTTCAGGTGCACCCCGTGTTTGCGGCGGCGCGGCCATCCGACCGGGAGAGCACGGGGCAATGGCTGCTGATTGCCGGCGGCATGCTGCTCGGCACCATCGGCGTCTTCGTGGAAGAGGCGAACCAGCATCCGCTGGTCACGGTCCTGTTTCGCTGCGCCTTCGGTGCATTGGCACTGCTTGCATGGGGCCTGGCCACCGGCCGAACCAGCGAGCTGCGGCTGCGCGGCAAGAGCGGATGGATCGCCTGCGCGACGGGCTGCCTGATGGTCCTGAACTGGGCGCTGTTCTTCGCGGCCATCCCGCGCATCTCGATTGCGGTGGCCACCATTGTTTTTCACATCCAGCCGGTGTGGATCATTCTCTTCGGCGCCCTGGTCCTGCGCGAAGCCGTGTCGCCGCGCCAGTGGGCCGCCACCCTGGCCGCGCTGTGTGGGCTCGCGCTGACGACCGGCCTGGTCGGCAACATGGCATCGATGGCCTCATGGGGCAGCGGCTACGCGCTGGGCCTGCTCATGTGCCTGGGCGGCTCGCTGTGCTATGCCGCGGTGACCATCCTCGCCAATACGGAAAAAATCATCACGTCCTATGCCCTGGCCTGGTGGCAGTGCGTGACCGGGCTGGTCGTTCTGGCGTGGGTGCCTTTGGTGTTCGGCTGGCCGGACTCGGCGCCGGCGTGGGCGTGGCTCGCGGGTCTGGGCGTGCTGCACACCGGCCTGGCCTATGCCGTTCTCTTCGCGGGCATGGCCCGGCTTTCCCTCGGGAAGATCGCCGTTCTGCAATTCGTGTACCCGCTGACCGCGGTGCTGGTGGACTGGGGCGTGTATGGCCGGACCTTGAATGCCGTCCAGCTTGCGGGTGTCGCCCTGATGGCCGCAGCGCTGTGGACGATCAAGCAGCCGAAGCGGGATGCGGCCGGCGCCGGCTGATGGGCCGCGCGAAGCTCACATCAATCGCAATCCACGCGCGAACTGCATCGAGGTCTTCACGAACTTGGGCGCATCGCTCATCTCGGCGAGCTCGGCGAGGCCTTCCTCGGTGATGCGCTTCACCGTCGCGATGCGCGAAGCGGCATCACGGCCCGCCGGCCTGACGGGCGCGAACTCGGCCTCGATCAAGCCCGTGGCCACGAGCACCGAGACAATCCGCACTTCCTCCGGAAGCGCGACTCGGACAGGCAGCAGCGTGTGCTGCAGCCTCAGCAGGAACAAGAGCGGCATTCGATCCTCCGATTGCCGGCGCTTGTCCAATCCAAAAATGCCGGCCTTTCTTGGTTCGGAAAATGTAGCCTTAAGTACGCTTTGCTGCACCTGGCCACTCGGCATAGCTCGGCGGGCTGACAGGGAGGACCGGGCGACGCTGCTTACCTGGGCGTCACGATGTCGCGCCGGAGGCTCCAGATGCAGGCCCCAAGGCGAAGCAGCTCTTCGACCCTACGGTCATGAAACGGGCTTTCCGCATCCTCCTGGGCGACGAGAGCGGCGATGTGGTCGAGGGCATCGGCGGGCGTGAAGCCGAGGCCGGCGCGCGCCATCTCGATCACGGTCACCAGGGCCTTGGTCTTCTCCATGGCGCGATGATGCCAGGACCCCCAAAGAAAACAACACAGGGTTCCATTTTAATAATTACTACTTATAACCAGTAGACGGGCGAGGCCGCGAAGCGGAAGCTCAGGGCAGGAGCTCGAACTTGAGGTCGGCCAGTGGCATGACCTTTTCGTCGCGCGTCATCTTGTATTCGGTGTTCGGTCCGAGCCACTTGGCCCAGATCCTGTCGAGCTCGCCCGACTTCTCGAGCGCGTAGAGCGCGCCGTTCACCTTGGCCAGCAGCGCCGGCTCGTCCTTCTTCATGCCGACGCCGATGGGCTGCAGCACCATCGGCTCCTTGATCATCTTCAGCGCCACGCCCTCGGTCTTCGATTGATTGACCAGCTTGGTGATGGTCATGGTGTTCGCGACCATGCCGACTGATTTGTTCTGCTGCACTGCCATGAAGGCCGAACCCGTGTCCTGGAAGGTTACCGGTTCCGAGCCGTTCATCTTGATCGACAGCTCGGAGGTCGAGCCCTTGGTCGAGCTCAGGCGCTTGCCCTTGAAGTCGGCCTTGGCAGTGCCCGGATCGGAAGCTTTCACGGCCAGCATTTCCTTGGCCACGTAGTACGGGTCACTGAACTGGATCTGCTCGCCGCGGCTCTTGGTGTAGGCCAGGTTGGCAATGGTCACGTCGACGCGCCCGAGCTTGACCTCGGGCACGCGCGCCTCGACCGACAGCGGCGTGACCTTGGCCGTCAAGCCGAGTTCCTTGGCCAGCGCGTGGCACAGGTCGACGTCGTGGCCCACCATCTCGCGCGTCTTCGGATCGGGTGCGGCGAAGGGCGGCACGTCGGCGAAGGTGCCGCAGCGCAACTCCTTGCGCGCGCTGATGTCGCTCCACTGGTCGGCATGCGCCAGGAGAGAGGCCGCGCAAAGACAGGTCCCGATGGTGGTGAGGCGGAAGACGTTTCTGTTCGACATGGTGAGCTCCTGAGGGGATGCGGGGGAAGGAAAAAAATTAGGATCAGTGCGCGCGCAGGTCCGACAGGAAGCGCTGCGCGCGCGGATGCTGCGGGCTCTTGAAGAAGGCCTCGGGGTCGGCCTTCTCGAGGATCCGGCCGGCGTCCATGAACCAGACACGGTCGGCCACCTCGCGGGCGAAGTTCATCTCGTGCGTGACGCACATCATGGTCATGCCGTCGTGGGCCAGGCCGCGCATCACCGACAGCACCTCGCCCACCATCTCGGGGTCGAGCGCACTGGTGGGCTCGTCGAACAGCATCGCGGGCGGCTCCATCGCGAGCGCGCGCGCAATGGCCACGCGCTGCTGCTGCCCGCCCGACAGCTGGGCCGGGTAGGCGCCTGCCTTGTTCGACAGACCCACGCGCTCCAACAGCTGCGCCGCCCTCGCCTTCGCATCGGCCCGCTTCACCCCCAGCACCCGCATCGGCGACAGCATGATGTTCTCCAGCACCGAGAGATGCGGAAACAGGTTGAAGCTCTGGAACACGAAGCCGATGCGGCTGCGCAGCTTGTTGAGCGCCGCGCTGCGCATGGGCGCGTGGATGTCGTGGCCGTCGAACAGCAGCTGCCCCGACTTCACTTCCTCCAGCCGGTTGACGGTGCGAATCAGCGTGGACTTGCCGGAGCCCGAAGGCCCGCAGACCACCACCACCTCGCCCTTCTTCACCTCGGCGTTGACGTCGGCAAGCGCCTGGTAGTCGCCATACCACTTGTTGATGTTGGAGAACAGGATCATGGTGTCATCCCCAGCGGGGCGTGGAACGGGATTCATGGCGCTGTCTCCTGGTCTTGGGGTCGATGGCCGCCGGGCGCGGACTCATGGGTTCACCACCGCCGGCGGGGGTAGCGAGACACCGTCTTCGGACGTCTTCGCCGAGGCGGCGCCGAGCCGCCTGTGAGCTATGCGCCGCTCCAGCCATTGCGCCAGCTGGGTCAAGCTGAAGCAGACGACGTAGTACGTCATAGCCAGGATGAAGAACACCTGGAACGGCTTGGTCAGCAACTGGTTGTTGATCTGGTTGGCTGCGAAGGTCAGCTCCTGCACGTTGATCACGTAGCCCAGCGTGGTCTCCTTGATGGTGGAGATGAACTGGCTCAGCATGCTCGGCAGCATGTTGTAGAGCGCCTGCGGCAGGATCACGAACCACATGGTGCCCAGGTGGCTGTGGCCGAGCGCGCGTGCCGCCTCGGTCTGGCCCCTGGGCAGTGCCTGGATGCCGGCGCGCACCACCTCCGACAGGTAGGCGCCCTCGTAGATCACCAGCGTGCACAGCATGGTGGTGAAGCCCGACACCTCCCGCCCGATCAGGATCGGCACCAGGAAGTAGACCCACAGGATCACCATCAGCAGCGGCACGCCGCGCACCACGTAGACCAGCACCGTGGCCGGCCAGCGCAGCAGGCGCCAGGGCGACAGCCGCGCGAGCGCCAGCAGCACCGACAGCGGAAACGCCAGCACGATGCCCAGCACCGACAGGATCAGAGTGGCCACGATGCCGCCGAGCGGCCCGCTGGGGTACTGGCCGACGAGCAGCAGCAGCCAGTTGTCGCGAAGGATTTCAAAGACGCTGAACATGGCTACCTCGCTCCGGCGATGCGGTAGCGCCGCGACAGCCAGCCACCCACGGCCATGATAAGCAGCGAGCACACCAGGTACAGCACCGTCGCCATGCTGTAGGCCTCGAAGGTGCGAAAGCTCTGGCTCTCGATTTCCTTCACCGCATGGGTCAGCTCGGCCACGCCGATGGCCATGGCCAGGCTGCTGTTCTTGAACAGCGACACGCTGTGGTTCACCAGTGCCGGCACCGCGTTGCGGATGGCCTGCGGCAGCATCACGTGGCGCATCGAACCGATGTAGCCATGGCCGAGTGCGCGCGCGGCCTCGGCCTGCCCGGCAGGGATGGAGCGCAGGCCCGAACGCATGTCCTCGCTGAAATAGGCGGCCTGGCACAGGCCGAGCGCGACGATCGAGAGAATCGTTTCCGCGTTGTGCGCCGAGAGCCAGCCCTGCAGCGCATCGGGCAGCAGGCTGAAGATGCCGAAGTACCAGAGCATGAGCTGCACCAGCGTCGGCACGTTGCGGTGATACGAAACGTAGCCGGCCACCACGCGTTCGGCCAGGCGGCTCGGCGTGAGGCGCACGACCAGCAGCACGACCGCCATGGCCATGGCCAGCAGCCAGGAACCGGCCGCGATCTTCAGCGTCTCCTGCAGGCCGTGCCAGAGCATCGCACCGAACTCCGGCTTCATCAGGATCGCCAACAGGTCGAAGTCCTTCATGCGTTGTTCCTTGACGTGGCGTGAGGAGCGCTCAGGCCTGCGGCGCTTCCGGCCGCGCGGTCGAGAGCCCGCCAGGGACCTGCAGCGTGGGCGTGATTTCCATGTGGCCCACGTTGACTGCGATGGGCGCCGCAATCGCGAAGGCGATGGCGTTGGCGATGTCTTCGGCCTGCGGCAGTTCGTAGCCTTCGACGAAGCGCTTGTGGGTTTCTTCGGAGTCGCCGTGCACGTGCGCGAAGATGTCGGTGGCCACGCGGCCCGGGCAGATCTCTGTCACGCGCACGCGCTTGCCGAAGACATCAATGCGCAGCTGGCGCGACAGCATGCTCACGGCCGCCTTGGTGGCGTGGTAGGTGCTGTTGCCGCCGAAGTTGTAGGCCGCCGCAATGGAGCTGATGTTGATCACATGGCCCCGGTCGCGCGCGGCCATACCGGGCACGACGAGGCGGCACAGGTGCAGCACCGCGCGCAGGTTCACGTCCACCAGCAGGTCGATGCCCTCGGCATCGGCCTTGAGGATGGAGCCGGGGCGGTCCACGCCGGCGTTGTTGACCAGCACGTCGAACTCGAGCTCCTGCGTGATGCGGGTGATGCTCGCGAGGTCGCTCACGTCGATGGCATGCGGAACGCAGCCGGTGCGCGCGGCCAGCTCGGCCAGCTTGCCGGCGCTGCGCGCCAGCGCGTGGACCTGGAGGCCTTCCTTGCAGAGGCGCTCGACGACGGCGGCGCCGATGCCCGAGGAGGCGCCTGTCACCAGCGCGGTCTTGTAGTCAGAGAAGGGCATCTTTGTTTCTTTCGTGGAACTGGAGATCACTGCTTCGAATTCACTGTATCGAGCGCGTCTTCGCGGCGCCAAGACGGATTGGCTGTGGAGCGATAAGCCGCCCTTATGTTGCCCCGTGTGCGTGCATGCGACCTAGGGTAAGCACCATGCCCGGGCCCCGCCCGCTAGTCCGGCTGCCTCGAAATGGGCACCACGCGTCCCGACTGCTCGACCACGCCGCGCACGGCGCGGGCCAGCTGCACCGCGCCCGGCGTGTCGCCGTGCAGCAGGATCGAATGCGCGCGCATCGGGATCTTCCTGCCGCTGTAGCTGGTCACCGTACCCTCCTCCAGCAACTGGCGCACCCGCGCCAGCACCGCGCCCTGGTCGTGGATCACAGAACCGGGCAGCTTGCGCGGCACCAGCAGGCCGTCGTCGTCGCAGGCGCGGTCGGCCAGGAAGGTGGTGCGCACGCGCAGGCCGCAGCGCGCGGCCGCGTCCTCGATGGCGCGGCTGGCCGAAGAGCTGACGATGAGCCTCGGATCGAAATCCGCCACCGCGCGCACCAGCGGTTCGGCGAGCGCGGCGTCCGCCGCGGCCATGTTGCCGAGCGCGCCGTGAAAGCTCATGTGCGTCATGCGGTG
>Ga0307406_10001375_pt1 | contig 13555 bp, 7 predicted proteins | sample 322Cmetagenome_3_FD_203706 | JGI IMG/M metagenome (GOLD analysis project Ga0307406, IMG submission 203706) | Maize rhizosphere microbial communities from greenhouse at UC Davis, California, United States - 322HYB-C-2 | ecosystem: Host-associated > Plants > Roots > Rhizosphere > Soil | place... | reverse complement strand
GCGCCGTCTTTCATCTTCGAAAAATGTTCGCCATCGATAACGTGACGATTGCCGGTCACCGTAACAAAGATGTCGCCAATCGAAGCAGCTTCGCTCATCGGCATGACGCGGAATCCGTCCATCACCGCCTCTACGGCTTTGATTGGATCGATCTCGGTCACGACGATATTGGAGCCCATACCACGACCACGCATTGCGACACCCTTGCCGCACCAGCCATAACCAACAACGACGATCGTGCGTCCAGCGAGCAGGATGTTCGTCGCGCGGATGATGCCGTCGAGCGTCGACTGACCGGTGCCGTAGCGATTGTCGAAGAAGTGTTTCGTCTGCGCGTTGTTAACTGCGATGGAAGGGAAGGGCAACACACCGGCAGTTTCCATTGCCTTGAGACGCTGAATGCCGGTGGTTGTTTCTTCAGTTGAACCGATGATCTCTTTGATCTGGTTGACGCGCTCTTTCAGGAGCGTCGCGACGACGTCGGAGCCATCGTCGATGATGATGTCAGGATGCGTATCGAGCGCTGTCCTGACGTGACGGTTGTAAGTGTCCGTTGATTCACCCTTGATTGCATAAACCGGAATGCCCCAATCAGCGACGAGTGATGCGGCAACGTCGTCCTGAGTTGAAAGCGGATTCGACGCGATCAACACAGCTTCGGCGCCACCAGCTTGCAGCGCACGCGCGAGGTTCGCAGTTTCAGTGGTGATGTGGGCACACGCAACGAGCTTAACTCCACTCAGCGGTTTCTCTTCCGCAAAACGCTCGCGGATGAGCCGCAACACGGGCATTTCACGTTCAGCCCATTCAATACGCTGCTTGCCATGATTCGACAAGCTAATGTCTTTCACGTCGAACTCGACGGAAGGTGCAGAACTCATACTTGATTATTCCTTTGGTTAAATTGTTTGACTAAATGCCGGCACTGGTGCGCAGCGCTTCAGCCTTGTCTGTCTTCTCCCAGGTGAAGCCTTCCTCGTTACGTCCAAAATGGCCGTAAGCCGCAGTGGCCTTATATATAGGCCGGCGCAGGTTCAAACTCTCGATAATGCCGCGCGGCGTCAGTTCGAAATGATCGCGCACGAGTTTCGACAATGCCGACTCGCTGATGCGTCCGGTGCCTTCGGTATTCACAAAAACCGAAACCGGATCGGCAACACCGATCGCATAAGCAAGTTGGACCGTGCAACGATCGGCGAGTCCCGCAGCGACGATGTTCTTCGCAACATAACGCGCCATGTAAGCTGCCGAACGATCGACCTTCGTCGGATCCTTTCCGGAGAACGCGCCGCCACCGTGGGGCGCATAACCACCGTAAGTATCCACAATGATCTTTCGACCCGTGACGCCGGCATCGCCCTGTGGTCCACCAGTAACGAAACGACCGGTGGGATTGATGTGATACTTCGTGTCTTTATCGAGCAACTCGCTCGAAACCGTGTGCTTGATAACCTTCTCCTGGATCTCCGCTCGCAGCTGTTCGTTGGTCACATCGTCGGCGTGTTGTGACGAGATCACTACAGCCTCGAGACGAAACGGACGGCCATCACGATATTCAACTGTTACCTGAGATTTTCCGTCAGGACGAAGATAGGGAAGCTCGCCTGATTTGCGTACTTCAGAAAGTCGGCGCGCGAGCATGTGGGCCAACTGAATCGGCAGCGGCATGAGCTCAGGCGTTTCATTACACGCGTAACCGAACATCAATCCCTGATCGCCGGCGCCACCAGTGTCGACGCCCATTGCGATGTCGGGCGATTGGCGATCGAGTGCTGACAACACCGCGCAAGTGTCGCAATCAAAACCATACTTCGCTCTCGTGTAACCGATCTCGCGAATAGCTTCGCGAGCCACTCTGGAATAGTCGATCACGGCGTTAGTCGTAATTTCGCCGGCAACAACTACGAGACCAGTAGTGACCAGAGTTTCGCAGGCGACGCGCGCTTTTGGATCGACGGTCAAGGCCGCGTCCAGAACTGCGTCGGAGATTTGATCGGAGATTTTGTCAGGATGACCTTCAGTGACGGACTCAGAGGTAAACAGGTAACCGGATTCGCTACTCAAAACAGCTCCTTTACGTGTACACAGACTCGAATTCAGTGCAGAAAAAGACCGCGTACTTTAGCAGTCAGAGTTTCGCAGTGTCAAGGCGATGGGCTTTGCTCTGTCCGAAATGAAGACGTTGAGGACTGTGGAAATTTTCCGCACCGAAATTCCTGCCGCGTACATCTAAACACTACCTAAAGTCGCTGCTCGACGTTGAGCAATGGCTTAAATGCCTTCCCCCCAAGGTACTTAACAAACTCATTAGTCTCTCATTTCCGCAATGCACCCACTATGTTACAGACACAGCTTTCTCCTCTCACAGTTACTCGAACTATTTTCGATTGTGCTCAAGGCGCTCAGTTTAGTTTTGGTGAAGACACTGCGATGGTGGCAGTCCAACACATGCTGCTCCAGACTGTTGATCTTTTTCAAACGATTGGCGCGATGGGACTCAACCTCAAAAACGTTTTCGCGCTCGGAAAGGTCTATTCAAATAGCCCGCCCGTAATTCAAACGCTGCGAGACATGGGCGCCACTGTCATCGACAGCACGACGCCCGAACCAGGTGAGTTTCGTCCCTATTTTCAGCGCGATGTGGAACGACTCTGGCAAGTCGTCGCTGAAACACTGAGGCATCGCAACATCAAACGCATTTTGGTGCTGGATGACGGCGGAATCTGCATCACGAGCGTACCGCCCGAAGTTTTGCAACGTTATACGTTGTGCGGTGTCGAACAGACTTCCCTCGGGATGTTCTTGTTTGAAGAAAAGCCGCCACCCTTTGCGGTGATGTCATGGGCTCGCGCAGCGGTTAAATTGCAAATTGGTGGTCCAATCTTCTCTCGATGTTTTATCGACCGCCTGCACACAGAATTCCTTCACGGCCAAACACTGCAGGGAGAACGACTGGGCGTGATCGGAATGGGAAGCATTGGCCGGGCCGTCGCTAATCTGGCGGTGAAGCAAGGCAACGAACTGCTTTACTATGACCCCAATACAGATCTGCATCTTCCTTCACCTGTGCGCGACATTGTTACTCGTGTGGATTCAGTCGCAGATTTGATGGTCCAATGTAACTACGTTCTGGGGTGTTCCGGGCGCAACCCGTTCAAAGACAAATGGCCGCTCAGGCACAGACCCGGAATAAAACTGCTCAGTACGTCCAGTGGTGATCAGGAGTTTGGTCCAATCATAAGAGACCTGAAACAGAAACCTGATTTCAAGATCGCATCCAATACCTGGGACATAATTTCCGATCATGGACCAGCCGGGCCTATTCATATTGCTTACCTGGGATATCCGTATACCTTCGTGTCGCGAGGTATCGAAGCCGCTCCCACACAGATCGTACAATTCGACACCGGCGGCTTGCTGATAGCGCTGGTCCAGGCGCGAATTTTTATGGAACACTGTAAAACGAGCCACGAGCAGAACAGCGGCATTCATCGCGTGTCGCCTAAAGCACAGCGCTTTGTTTACGAGAGGTGGATCAGGGCGATGAAGGATCGAATGATCGACGTCACGGATCGCTTTGACTACGATCCAGACTTGCTACAGGCCATCCAGCATGACGATTGGTTTATTGAAAACACCGAACCGCGTCCAACCGAGCATTACACACCCGTCAAGCCCGTTGAGGAGATGATGGACCAATTTGTTTGCCAGGGCCGCTTTGTCAGGGCGCAAGGTTAAGCACGAATCGCACTTCAGTACCCTGCGAGATTACCGAATCTATCTCGATCGCGCCGCCTGCGGCATGTGCTCGTTCCTGCATACTGATGAGTCCCAGCGTCGCGGCGCGCGGCGCGCGTTTTCGCAGGCTCTCAACGTCGAAGCCCACGCCGTCGTCCCTCACCGATAAAAGCAGAACGTTTTCGTCTTTCACTAGTTGCAAGAGCACGTGACTGGCCTGCGCGTGGCGTACGATGTTAGTCAGCGCTTCCTGCGCTATTCGGAAGCATGCTGTTTCGAGCTCGCGAAAGAAACGTACATGCTCGTCGGGCAATTCGATAACCATATCCACTTCCAAACCGGTGCGCTTTGTATAACGATCTACGTACCAGCGCAGAGCTGTAACGAGGCCGAAATCGTCGAGCACGGGTGGACGCAGGTCAACAGAAAGATCGCGAACCAAACGGAGCGCTTCATCGACAGCTTCAATATTGTCCTTGATGTAGCAACCGGCCTCTGAACCCTGGGAAACCTGCTGGACGGTGTGAAGATTCATCTTTACCGCGGTTAGCACTTGCCCTATCTGGTCGTGCAGCTCACGCGCGATTCGACGTCGCTCATCCTCCTGCGCCTCGATCAACTGCCGCGAAAACATTTGCAGCGCGTTCTGTGCAAGTTTGTGCTCGGTGATGTCACGGGCTGTACTTTGAACTGCAACCATCACGCCGTTTTCGTAGATCGCACGACTGCGCACTTCAACGGGCACACGGCGCCCGTCCTTTGTTATCACGTCGACTTCGTAGGTGGTTTCACCTTGTTCCGCCAGTTTTGCAAAAAAACTTTCGCGCACATCCCTGACACTTGTTGCCGCTACGAAGTCGATTAAGTTATGTCCGACGATTTCTTCACTTCTGTATCCCGTCAGGGTTTCGGTCGCGCGGTTTACTCTGATGTAATTTCCTTCAAGGTCGTTAACGTAAATGGCGTCTCTCGCGTTCTCGAACAACTCGCGATAACGTTCTTCACTCTCGCGCAGCGCCACTTCCGCACGCTTGCGTTCGGCAATACGCTCTTCGAGTTCCGCCACATGATGCTGGCTTTGTTCGAACAACTGAGCATTTCGAATAGCGCTGGCCGCACGTTCGGCGAGTGTCTCGGCCAGACGTGCGTGCTCTGTTTTAAGAAAAAACGGTTCTGCCTTGTCCATCGAATAAATGCCGATGACGTTGCTTGATGCAATCAGTGGCACTCCAATCCAATTGCGAACATGACCGGCGCCGTTGACCCACTGCCACCCAGGTTCCCGATGTGTATCCGCGACGACCACACTCTTTTTGGTCAAGCAGATGCGCCGCAAAATCGGATTGGTCCTGGCATCGAAGGCAATGAATCGAGCTGTGTCGACATCCTGATACTCTTCGTAACGTCTGAGTGCGCTCACAACGAATTGCGAGTCACCAGTCCGCAACATCACATTCGCGCTGTCGTAGGGAATCAGCTTGCGGAGAAAATCGAGCAGCGTTTCTAGAACTCGTTCGAGACTGAGATTTTCGGTAAGGGCAATGTTGGCATCGCGCAGGATTTCAGTTTCCCGACGGATAGCTTGTTCGCGAGCCAGTAATTCGGCGAATTGAGGGGCGTCAGACTTCTTCATATAGAACGACAAAGCGTTCCGATGCCGGGTAGCAAGGCACGAAAAAAACAGATTGATTGGCTAACGTGAGCTTACGCCGGAACGCGCCAAGTGAACGGACCAGGTCGACGTGGGTGGAGATCTACTGGAACCGCATTAGTTCAACTAAGCCGCAAAAATTCTAGCACGGCCAGAGAAATAATTTGAGAGGCGTGCTGGGCGCCGAACTATTTCCCGACTTGTCTACAGCCCTGATTGTGAAGTAGTTGTCACCGAAAGCCGTGCCATAAACGAAATCAAAATCAACACCGGAGTTAACAGGCAACGGGCTGAGTACGCCGTTGACGTAGATCTCATACTCGATGTTGGCCTCAGAATCCTTATTGTCGCTGGACTCAGCCCAACCGATCCACACCTCCGCGCAACTGTTATCACTAACGAGATGCAGGTTCGTCGGAACCGTCGGCGGTAACGTGTCGGTGCTGGGCGGCGTCACCGCATTAACAACGTTGCTGGTAACCGAGTTACCACCGGAGAAGTCAGAAGCAGTGACACTGAACGAGTAACCTGTGCCTGGCTGTAGATGGCGAATGACGGCCGAAGTCTGCGTTAGCCAGCTGATGTTTTGCGTGATTGGGGCGTCGTTCAGGTTGATGCCATAGTTACAGCAGTTACTTGGTATGTTGTCGGTTGATCTGGTCCAGGTTAGTTGAACTTGAGAGGGACTAAGCACAGTAGCCTGGAGCGATGGTCCTGTTGGTGCGGTTGTGTCCGCGAGCGTGTGCGCGCTGGCGATATTGCTCTCCGCCGATTTATTGCCGTTGTCATCAACAGCGTAGACTGCAAATGTGTAGTTGCTGTCTCTCGCCAGGTATTTGGCGGTGTACGTCGTCTGGCTCTGGCTCACTGTTGCCAGCGAGTTGTATGTAGAGTTGTTGAGGTTCGTGATCCGAACCCTGTAAGACAACTTTCCCGAGTTGTCGGTGGACGCTTGCCACGACAGGCTAACAGACCAATCAGTCACTGCTGTGACCATAAGATTAGCCGGCACCGTCGGAGCAGAACGATCGCCCCTGGTCCCCGCTGATGAAACTGTTGGTCCACTAAAAAGCAGCACCGCTGTAAACGCGAATGCTGCGGTAAAGATGATAAGACGTGAGATCTGTCGTGTAGTCATGTTGGGCCTCCTCATCCAGACGAACTCGTTTTCAGATTAGCGCCACAAAGAATTCATCGTCACCGTTCAGACACACCGGTCCGTTACCCACGCTGGACGATAATTTTCTACAACGTACGAGGGAAGGGAAGTGCAAGATTAACAGAACTTCGTACACTTAAGTATTATTATTGTGACGTAAGTTCATTGAATTTCTGTGACGTTCCGCTGTTCTCTTTTTCCTCACCACACCCCTGCATGAGATGCCACGGGCTTGCCCCGTGGAACTTCACGCTTGTTCGCTACACACGATCTAAACTGCGGTCTCTAGATGCCACGGGCTTGCCCCGTGGAACTTCACGTTTGAGGCTATTAGCTGAGAACGTGAAAACTCCATGGCCCAAAGCCATGGCATCTATTTCCGCTTAAGAGTCGTGGGGGTAGTGACGAGCGTGAAAATTCCACGGGACAAGCCCGTGGCATCTTCGACTTACGGCCACAGCGACGCCGACAGACCGTCAGGTCACATCAACAGGTAATCAGCGCAAATGAGTTCATCGTCTATACCTGCTTCGATCAAATTATTGACAATCGTAGTTTCCGAAGTGTATATGCTTGCTGAGCTTTAACAATCCCAATGCGTCAGTCCTCGGTCTCACCCCCATGACCTGAGCCGGCCCGAACAAGGAGGTAATCCATGAAACGAAAGTTGAACGTTCGAACAGCAGTTTGGACTGCCGTCGCTGCACTCACAGTACTGAGTCTCAGTGCAGGCGCCGGTGCAGTACAGGGCGACAAGAAGATCCGGTTGCTTGATGATTGCGAACCTATTTCATTTAACGCGGTAGTCGGTCCCGGCACTTGTGTCGGGAACGGCCACACAACCTTTGATGAATTCATCGAAGAACTGGCAGCGACTCAAGACGTGCACAAGTGGCGCAATCAACCGAGTCAAGTGCTGCTCAACATTGGACGACCCACACTCATTGAAAATCGTGGCGGTGAAGATCACACCTTCACTGAAGTAGCAGAGTTTGGTGGCGGCGCAGTTGACGCGCTCAACGGCATTTCCGGTAATCCGGAACCGGTGCCTGAATGCCTTGGTCCACTGGATCTCATTCACCCGGGTGCTGTTGTTGAAGGTCCTACAGCCGGAAGTTCAGACTTGCCGGTTGGCACGCACCGATTTCAGTGTTGCATTCATCCCTGGATGCGCACTGTGATCGATGTCTCCGACAACAAGACAAAAGGTGGACCACCTGCGGCTGCATCTGCTGGTCATCATCACTGATCAACTCATCAATTGGTTCCAAAGACGTGCAGAAGCAAAGCTGCACGTCTTTGTCTTTAAACGAACAGACCTCCGGCGTCCACCTAAATGTTCAACGTATCTATAAAAATGGACGGCCTGCTAACTATCACCACGTTCAGTATTCCAAATTCATGGATAATCTTTAGAGGCATGGATTTACGCTGTCGAAATAAAGAAAGAGTGGTCTGGAAAGCTTTCTAAAAAGTGGTGTATTTACGATGGAATGAAGGTTGCCTACCAAAAAATGTCCTGAACCACGTTTTTGCCAGGGTCAGTTGTACTCACAAGTTGTGAACACCCAATCTGATCCAGGCACTCAGGAGGTAATTCAATGTTGGAAACTTAGCCCAGAAAGAGAGGGCAACCACCTCTCGATTGCACGTGAGGTTTCCTATTTATTAACCGCAGTCGTCCCGAACAGAATCGGTCAATCTCCCCAGAGCCGATCGAACACTCAATCAGTTTTGAAAAAGGAGAAGCATATGCTTAATAGATTGGCGCGGGCGTTCTTTTGCCTTACCGTAATCATCAGCGCCACAGGTTATTGTTTTGCTCAGGCCACAGGGAATATCAAAGGCAATGTGGTAGATCCCAATGGTGGTCTGGTGGCCGGCGCTACGGTCGAAGCAGTCAGTAATCAGACCGGCGAAAAGCGCACCACAACGACGTCTGATTCCGGTAGTTACAACATCACAAACCTTCCGGTAGGCATCTATACAGTAACCGCGACGCAAACAGGCTTCGGCCCGGGCACCGCGAAAGACGTACAGGTGTCGGTGGCATTCACTACCGAAGCAAACATCTCACTGCCAGTCGGCGGAGCGACTGCTACTGTTGTCGTTACCACCGCCACAGACGTCTCAACACAGCTCAACACCAACGACCAGCAACTCTCGACCCTGATCGACAACAAGAAGATCATGGATCTCCCGTTGCTAAGTCGTGATCCAAACGGTCTGATACTGCTTGCGCCTGGCGTGACTCAAACGCAGACCGGTCTTGGCGGCTTCAGCGTCAATGGCCAGCGCGAACGCAACAACAATTTTTTGGTTGACGGAATCGATAACAACGACGCCGACGTCCCCGGCATCGCGGGCGGTGCGGCAACACCGAATATTGATGCGACTCAGGAATTTCGTGTTCTTACGAGCAACTTCAACGCGGAGTTTGGACGTAACACCGGTGCGGTCATCAACGTAGCCACGAAGAATGGTACGAATGATTTTCACGGTGGCGCGTACATGTACTATCGCTCACAGAGATTCGCAGCTCGCAATTTCTTCGACGCCGAGAGACAACCGCTTCAGCGCAAGCAGTTCGGTGGCTCAATCGGCGGACCGATCAAGAAGGATAGAGCGTTCTTCTTCTTCAATTATGAAGGTGACCGCTCGCTGAGTTCGACCACGGAAACGCGTGATGTGCCATCCGCGCAGGCTCGTTTGGGCATTTTCCAGAACACTCCTTTCGGCACACTCGACATAAGGCAAGCAGGCGCCAACAATCGCAGCGCGCAGGGTATTTGCGATGTGTTTGGAGTTGGCCCTGAGGACTGTGGCTTTGTTCTGCCCGGCGGTAACCTGGGAATAAATCCCGGTCTGCAACAGTTCCTTAATCTGTATCCTCTCGGGAACGTCCCGGGTCAGGGAATTCTCCCGGGTGTTTTCGACCTGTTCAGGTTCTCCGCTCCGAACAGATTCGAGGTCAATACAACGGCCTCGCGTGTTGACTGGAAGCTGACTGAAAAGCACAGTCTGACCGGAAGCTTAAACACCAGCAGCGGTGAGTTCGATCTGTTTCCAGAGACATTTCCAGGTTCAGGTGATGGGAGCCGTACTCCACAAAAGAGCTACGTGCTTAGCTTGAATCTTACCTCGAACTTGACGCCAAACATCGTTAATGAGTTGCGTTTCGGCGGCAACCGCATCGAAGCGACCTTCTTTGGTCCTGGTGACGGTGGCGCCGGTCGTGGTCCGTATGATGCCATCCTGACAGCTTTTAAAACCGGTGGGATCGATACGAACATTCAACCATTCGGTGGTCCTAACGGTGAGCTTGTCAGCCTAACGGGCGGTACGATTACGGGATTCGGTGCGTTCGACACCCAGTTTCGCTTCACCGGCACGACCGTTCTCGGTGACAACCTGACCTGGGTAAAAGGTAATCATACGTTCCGCGGCGGCTTTGAGCAGCGCTGGGTCTATTCAAATGGTGCCAGCAACTTCGGTCGTAGTGAAACAATTAATTTCAATACGGCGCAGTTCGGTGGCCCATTCTTGCAGGACAGTGAAGGAAATCCCATTCCGACGACTGGTGTTGGAGGTCAGTTACAGAATTTCGCCAGTCTGCTTTACGGGTTCTTCGGCATTCAAAGTCAGTCGCAGTTCTTTAACAAGGACCAGACACGTGTAGACCAGGATTATCGTGGTTACCGCGTACGTGAATCAGGAATCTACTTCCAGGATACCTGGCGAGTTAGACCAAACTTCACGTTGAATTACGGCATGCGCTGGGACTACAACGGTGTTCCATACGAAGTGAACGGTCAGATGTCAACCCTCGTCGATCAGAATCCAAGCGGACCTCAGCCAGCCGGCGGATTTGAATTCAAGCAGGTGGGCAAAAACTCGGCGAACCCGAATCTGAAGCTCTGGGAGAACGACTTCAATAATTTCGCACCACGCTTCGGTTTCAATTACAGTCCAGGTTGGGATACCGGCTGGATCTCGAAACTAACAGGTGGTCCAACGAAGATGTCCATTCGCGGTGGCTATGGCGTCTTTTACGACCGCGTATTTACGAATCTCTTTAGCAACACCAGCGCGAATCCTCCGTTTCAAAGAGACTTTCTGTTCTTCTTTGATTTCCTCGGAGAGACCGGCTTTGCCGGAGCTGAAAACATTCCACGCGCTCCGACACTGGAAACCAGTCCGTTTGCATTCGATGGCGACGAACTTCTGCCGGTTATCTTCGCGTTGCCGGGGAATAACATATTCCAGGCCAAATTTGCGACGCCGTATACGCAAAGCTGGAATTTCGGATTCCAACGCGAGTTGGGTAATCTCTTCTTGTTTGAAGCCGACTACGTTGGCTCGCATGGTATCAACCAGCTTCGCAACATCAGCGGCTCGCTGCCAAGCGTGACGCGTGTAAATGCGATTGAGGGCACAAACACTCAGATTAGTCCAACCAGCACTCGCACGAACTTCCTTAACGGAGTGCTGAACACCGCGTTCAATCCGATCTTCTTGAACCTGGCGATTGGACAGTCAAGCTTCAATTCAATGCAATTGAGACTGACCAAGACCCTAACCAACGAACGTTGGGGTACCGGACAGTTTCAAGCCGTTTATGCCTGGAGCCATTCAATTGATGACTCAGCGGACGGACTCGTACCGGGTAGTGGACCGGGCGGCGCCAGCGAACGTGGCTTGCCACGTGACTCGTCCGGCTTTGTCGGCGGCTTCAGTGCACCGGAAAGAGGTAATTCTGGTTTCGACGTTCGCCACAGGTTCGTTTTCAACTTCATCTACGATCTGCCGATACGCTTCGAAAACAAGAACCTCAATCGTTTCCTCGGTGGTTGGACCATGTCCGGCATCGTTCAATCACAAACCGGAATCCCGTACAGTATTTTCGGCGGTACGGATAGCGCCGGAACCGGTCTGGGCCAACGTGCTGATTTCGCACCCTCTGGCCAGGGCCTTTCTGATCTTTCGGCCGCTACAACCGATCCGCGCACGTACACCGGCCCGGCGAGAAGCCTATTCAGGAACCCTTGCCCGGGCAACCGTACAAACACTAGCCCAACTACCTGCAGCGCTGCGGTAGGTACAGCAGTCGGAAGGCAAGGCACAGTTGGACGTAACCAGTTTTATGGACCGGCGTTCAACAAAGTCGACTTCTCTGTGATCAAGCGTTTCCCGATCACTGAGAACACTCGCTTTACGATCCGCGCCGACTTTTTCAATATCTTCAACACCGTAAACTTTGGCCTGCCGGATAACAACATCAACAGTTCTCTGTTTGGCCAATCGACTACGGCTGGAGCTCCTCGAATCGTCCAGTTTGCCGGAAGATTCGATTTCTAAGCACGGCTCTAACGTTGAACAACTCCTGGGCGTTACCTCACCAGAGGTAACGCCCAACTTTTGAGTACCCAGACGAACGGCTTTCCCTCAAAAGTCAGGTGTTGCACTTGGGTCGGGTCAGTACCGTGACGCGGTAGCGTCGGGTCACTCTCACGCATACGATATTATTAGGACAATTAACAGGTCACGTACTGACCCGACTCCAACAATCATTTCGACTCTTGAGGCCAAGCGCAGACGAACCATGAGATTAATGACTTTACAAAAACTGATTCTGTTTAGTGGTTTGTTGCTGGCAGTTGCGAGTAACTGCCTTTCACAGGAAACAAAGAAACTCACAGCGGACGAAGTAATAGCATCACACCTGGAATCGATCGGCACAGCGGAAGCACGCTCTGCTTTTAAGAGTGTAGTCGCTCAGGGAACCGTGACAGGAACGATCAGAGTTGGAGGTACTGGCACCAGCAAAGGCGGCGCAGTAATGGCGTCACAGGGCCCGATGAGTTTGATGGGTTTCATCTTCGGAGTACAGGAACAAGCTAACGAGAAGATGGCGTTCAATGGTCAAAAGCTCACGTTGGGTGATTTACGTCCAGGGGAGCGCACGCGCTTCGGAGGTTTTCTACTCACGCACGATGTCGTTTTTCGTGAAGGGCTGCTCGGCGGCACGCTTTCAACCGCCTGGCCTTTTCTTGATATGAACACCCGCAAACCGAAGTTGCAGTATCTGGGAACAAAGAATCTTAAAAACCGGAAAGCTTATGTTCTTGGTTATGAACCACGCAATGGGGGCAACCTCGATATTAAACTCTACTTCGACGCGGAGACGTTCCAGCACGTTCTCACCGAATACCAGCAGGAGTTTGCTGCGCCGACAGTCTCACAGCCGAAGCTTGCAGCCATACAGCGTGGAACTCGACTGAAAATGACTGAGGAGTTTTCGGATTTCCGCCGCGAATCCAACCTGGTACTGCCGCACACCTATAAAATCCAGCTCACGTTTGATACGGATCACAATCCGCTGCTACAGGATTGGGTTGTGACTTTGAGTCAGTTCCTATTTAACAAAACGCTCGACGCCAAACAGTTTGACCTCACCGCACAATAGCCATCGGCCACTCTCCGTCAGGCGCCGCGCGGATTTGAGTAAACCTTGACAAGAAGCGACAACGGGAGTAGTTGTTTTCTTCCTCGCATCATTTTGGGGTGGTCCTCGCAGGCTTGCACAACACTCGTTCCTCCAGGTCCATCCCACACAGTTAATCAAGCCCTGGGCTTTTCCCATAGGAGTACTCAACATGCCGGAAAAGAAATCAACCTCAACCTCAACCACCACGCCTATAGCTGAAACGGGAGCTGGTGGAAGTCAACTGGGTCGCGCAAGTTATCGAGCGGAACAAGCTCGCGACACAGTGATCATCTTTGCGACGGGCTGGCATCCAACACCGGGCTATGTCGACTTTTTCGAGCAGTCTGCAATCGACGTCTTCCCGCCGGAATTCATCCTGCGAACGATTCCGCCGACTGGAATTGTGCTTCCGGTGTTAACGCCGTTTGCGATTTGGGTCATGTTCGGTGCAAGTGAGCCAATCAAAACTGTCACAGTTCATGACGCTGATGGCGCTCACAAAATTCAAGTAGAACAATCC
>Ga0307406_10001374_pt1 | contig 13555 bp, 9 predicted proteins | sample 322Cmetagenome_3_FD_203706 | JGI IMG/M metagenome (GOLD analysis project Ga0307406, IMG submission 203706) | Maize rhizosphere microbial communities from greenhouse at UC Davis, California, United States - 322HYB-C-2 | ecosystem: Host-associated > Plants > Roots > Rhizosphere > Soil | place... | reverse complement strand
GGCCACTCATGCTCAACGCATCAGTCACGATCAGCCCCGAAAACTTTAGATCTTTGCGCAGGATGTTGCCGATCACCGGTGACATCGTCGCGGGCATCGCGGCTTTCTCCTCTACGATCTCGCCGTCCTCGTCGGTGTCAGTTGGTTTCGATTTAACGTTTTCAGGCAGCGGTTTTACTGCTGTTGCATCAATCTGCGGCAAAGCGATGTGACCTACCATCACTGAGCCCACGCCCGCATTCACCGACGCCTGGAACGGAACAAACTCGACTGTATTCAGACGCTCGCGCCCGACGTTGATCTCCGGCAGTCCGCGATGTGAATCGACTGCGGTGTCGCCGTGTCCGGGAAAGTGCTTCGCAGTCGCGATTGCGCCTGCTGCCTGCGCGCCTTCCGTGAACGCTGCGGCAAAGCGAGCTACGGCCGCTGGATCTTCTCCATAAGAACGCACGTTGATCACGGGATTTGCAGCGTTGTTGTTCACGTCTACAACCGGCGCGAAGATCTGTTGCACTCCGAGCGCGCGTGCTTCACGCGCCGTGATCTCGCCCTGGCGACGCGCATATTCCGGATTCCCGGTCGCCCCGACCGCCATGTTCCAGGGGAAGTTAACGGTGTCGTCAAAGCGCATGCCCGCTCCAGCCTCGAGATCCGCCGAGATCAGTAACGGATAGCGGGCCAACTGCTGCATGCGGTTGACGAGAATCACCGATTCATAAACTGGACCACGAAAAAGTATGATGCCGCCGACTTTGTTGTCTTCGATGTGATGTTTGAGCGCGCGATACGCGTCGGAATCCTGATTCAAAAACGTGGCATTGACGCCGACGGAGATGAGTTGACCAATCTTCTCTTCGAGCGACATCTTGCGCAGTTGATCGTTGGCCCACTTCAACGCTTTGCTCGACGGCTCGCGTTTGAATGGTTTGACTTTTACGGCTTCCTGCGGCACGACCGGCAACGCAGCCAGGCCGAGCAAAACCAGTACTAAAATCAGCGAAAGATATCGCTTAAGCATTAAGTGATTATTCCTCATCTGGAATAGGTCCTATGTGACTTATCGGACCCATAGCGTTTGGAGCGAACGCAAAACTCGCCGCCCACGCTACTACAAACGTGATCAAGCTGCCGAGAAACACATACCACGTCCAGGCAATTTTGGTCCCGAAGAACACGTAAAGCATTGAGACGATACTGACGAGCATGCCGATTAGCGCAGGCGGCTGGCTGACGCGACGCAGAAAAGTCCCTACCAGAAATACACCCAGAATTGGACCATTGATCAGCGACGCGATCGAGAGCGCCATGCTCAACGCCGAGCCCGGTTGATTGCGAACCGCGAGCGCGACGCCGATCTGGACCACGCCCCAGATCAACGTCAGCAGATGCGAGACTTTCAAATAGTGTTTGTCGTCGCGATTGGGTCGAAACGGTTTGTAGAGATCGTTAACAGCCGTAGCGGCAATTGAGTTGAGCGACGACGACATCGCGGCCGCAAAGATCGCCGCTACGACAAGCCCGGATAACCCTGTGGGCATGTACTTCGTGATGAAGTCGGGAAAGACGCGATCACCACCCGTGAACGGAAAGGCCGTCGATGCCGCGATTGCATAACCCGGATCGGTGAACGGGTGATAGAAAGCAAACAACAGCACGCCGATAAATAAAAACCCGATGAATTGGGCGAGGACGATACCGCCACTTGTCAGCAGAGCAACAATCGCTTTTCGCGGCCGATCAGTACAGAGGTATCGCTGCACGAGATATTGATCGGTGCCATGCGTGCTCATCGTCAGAAAGCAGCCGCCAATCAGGCCGGACCAGAACGTGTAGAGCCGTGTATGGTCCAGAGTGAAATCAAAAAGCGAGTATTTACCAAACTGAGTGGCGAGCGAGCTTACTGTCGCGAGGCCGCCGTTGATGTATGAGAGGAGCACGACTGCGGCGGCGAGAGCGCCGGCGATGTAGATTCCGAGTTGGACCACTTCTACCCAGATCACCGCTTCCATGCCGCCGAAATACGTAAAGATGATCATCGCCAGGCCGATGATGACGATCGAAGCGATGATGATCGGTTCAGGGTTTGCGGCAGGCTGAAAAGCTGCGTAGACCGCCGCGAGCACGATCGCAGTCAGCAAAAGCCTGATGCCATCGGCGATATTCCGCATCACGACGAACAGCGATGCGGCCACCATCTTGATCTTGCCGCCAAAGCGCTGGTCCAGAAGTTGGTAAACGGTGAGCAACTCGCCGCGAAAGTAGGAGGGTATGAACAGAATCGAGATGACGATTCGTCCCAGAAGATATCCGAACACCAGTTGCAGGAAACCGAAATTCCCGCCACGCGCAAACGCGACGCCGGGGATTGAGATGAAAGTGATCGTCGAGGTCTCGGTGGCGACAATCGAAAAAGCGACGGCCCACCAGGGTACGGAACGATCGCCGAGAAAATAGTCGGCGGTGGTCTTTTGTTTACGACCAAACCAGGTGCCAAACAGGACGATCCCGATCAGATAGCCGAAGATGATGATGAGATCGAGAGCTTTCATATTTAAGAAGATTTCTCACGCAAAGGCGCAAAGACGCAAAGTGAAAGCTGAGACCTTGAGTTCCTCTTTGCGGCTTGGCGTCTTTGCGTGAAAACTTACTTTCGCCTTAGTGCTTCCTGGACAACCCAATTCGCCGCTTCTAATGCCGCCACCGCGCATTCATGGTCCAAACCAGTCTCCGCCATCACGATTCGCACGGCACGTTCACGCAGCTTTACATTTCGCGGCTGAAGGTGCGACATGCGATTGCCGCTCACGTAACCGAGACGGACCATCGTCGCTGTCGAGATCATGTTCAGCACCATCTTTTGCGCGGTGCCCGCCTTCAGCCGGCTGGAGCCGGTAACCACTTCTGGTCCAACTACCGGAACAATGCTCAACTCCGCCGCGTGTGTGATCGGAGAATCAGGAACAACCGTCAGAGCAACTGTGAACGCTCCCAACGAGCGCGCGTATTTGATAGCGCCGACAGTATAAGGAGTTCGACCCGAAGCTGCGATTCCGACTAAAACATCACCAGCCGTGAATCCTCGTTGCTTTAAATCAGCCGCACCCGCATCAGCGTTATCCTCAGATGCTTCAACCGCGCGATGACACGCATCGTAACCACCCGCGATCACGCCCTGGACCAGCTCCGGCGACACGCCAAACGTCGGCGGACATTCAGACGCATCGAGCACGCCCAAACGCCCGGAGGTGCCAGTGCCCGTGTAAAACAGCCGCCCACCCTTCGCGAGTCTCGCAACCGTTTCATCCACCGCCTTCACAACATCACCGAGCACGCGCTTCACCGCCGTAGCGACGAGAGCGTCCTCTTCGTTCATCAGCGCAACGATCTCCGCCGTCGACTGTGAACTAAGATTTTGTGAACGTGGATTCTCTTGTTCGGTGATTGGAACGGGAGTTTCGCTGCTCATCTCGTGCCGCTGGGATCAAACTGCGAGAGCGATGTGGTTGATACGTTCACGCGCCATTCTAGCGGCAGCGACCGCTGGAGCGAAGTGAGGCGGCTCAAAAAACGCTCGCGGCGCAACTTTTCTGACTTCAGCGCGCAAGGTGTTGAGCATCAAGTCGCCCGCCGCACGAAAGACTCCACCCACGTAAGCGATCTGAAAACGCTCGCGCTCCATCTGCAAATGACGAATGACTGCAACTGCGGCGTGCCCGAGTTCCGTGCCACCATCCGCAACGATCTGCAACGCCACTTCATCTTTTGACTTCGCTGCGTCGACAACGTCTCTGCCAAAACCAGCCAAACGTTCATTCGTGATCGTTGGCGCATAGATCGCAGTCGTCAGATCGTCAGGATCAGTGACGTGAAAATACGCACAGGCGAGATCGGTCATCATCGTTTTTGGACCACGCCCGTCGAAGGCATAAGCAACTGCTCGCAACGCTCGTCGCGCGAGCCATGCACCACCACCTTCATCACCGGCGATTGGTCCCCAACCGCCCGCGCAGCAACGTTTTTGACGCGCGTTGATGCCGCAACAAATCGATCCGGTACCCGCAATCACGACTAACCCCGGCGCACCGTCAGTCGCACCGTACAAAGCAATAGTAGCGTCAGTGACCACTTCAATGTCGCCGACGCCCAATGGCGCCAGCGTTTCGCGCACGCGTTCGCGCAATTCTCTGCGGCGGGCGCCCGCAAGCCCGATCTCTGCCGCGATCAGATCACCGCGACGCAGCTTCGCCGACGCGCAGGCATCGTCGATCGCCTCGCGCACCGCCGCTGCTGCTGCGGCAATTCCGACTCGCAGGGGATTGGATGGTCCGGCTCGCCCTTCGCCGATCACCCGTTGGTCGGCGTCGATAATCACGGCTTCCGTCTTGGTCCCGCCGCCATCGACACCGACCACCGAGCTCAGTCGATTCAACATTATTGATTATTCTAGGGTTCGCTGATTTATAATGGAAACTAAAAGATTTTATTATTACGATAATCCATCTTGATATCGGGAGCTTGTTGTGGAAATTCGACAATTGCGGGCCTTCGTGGCCATCGCCGAGTCCGGCACGTTCACTGCGGGGGCGTTGCGAGTGCACGTTACGCAGGCGGCCATCAGCATGCAGATCAGACAATTGGAGACAGAAATCGGCGCAAAAGTGTTTGTGCGCGCGCCGCGTCACGTGATTCTGACAGAGGCTGGTGAACAGCTTTTACGCCGGGCCCGGCACATCCTGCGCGAACACGATGCAGCGCTCGATGAGATCGCGGAGCTGGCTGGCGCGGAACGTGGCCGGCTGAGAATCGGCAGTGCCTCGGCGATGGTCCTGACGGAACAGTTGCCTTCGATGCTCAAAGAGTTGCGCAAACAGCACCCGGCGGCTGAGATCGCGGTGACGTCCGGCACGAGCGAGGTGCTGGTGGACCAGATACTCGCGGGTGAGGTGGACGTCGCGTTCGTTTCACTTCCCGTCGACGTGCGTGGCATCAAGACTGAAAGACTCAGCCAGGACCAGCTCGTGGCGATTGCTTCGCCGCGACACAAGCTAGCAAAGCAGAAAACTATCAGCGCCTACACACTCGCGGGCGAGCGTTTGATTCTCGGCGAGCGCGGCGGCAACACGCGTCGTCTGATCGATCAGTTTTTTGCGCAAGCCGGAGTTACGCTGCACGTCGCGATGGAACTCAGCCGTCAGCAGGCGATCAAACGGATGGTTGAGGAAGACATGGGCGTTGGTATCGTGCCGTTGCAGTCAGTGAAAGAAGAAGTTGATAAAGGAAGATTGATACGCTGGTGGATCGAAGGCGCGCAGATCAACTGGGAACTCGGCATCGCGCAGTTGAGCAACGGCTACGACTCACCAATCATGCAGAAGTTTGTATCGCTGGCGCACAAAAATTTCGGCGACGCCACGTCAAAAACAAAGAAATCCAGCCACAGATTACACAGATAAAAATCCGATTTTTTATCCGCGTAATCCGTGTACTAATCGTTCAACGTCTTCGTCGTTGTTGAAGAAGTCGGTGGCCACGCGAAAGCCCTGCGGCTTTTCGGTGACTAAGATTTGTTGTGATGCGAGCTTCTTAACTACTTCAGCAGGATTCGCGGCGGCAACGAGGGTTTCTGCAGATCGATATCTCTCATCCTCCAGCGGCGATAAAACTTTCCAACCAATCTCGTTCAATCTGGTAGTCAGCCTGCGATTCAGATCGAGCGCGCGTGCTTCGATGTTTCCCATGCCGATCGATTGCATCAACTCGATCGACGCATCCAACGAAAAAATGCCTGCGAAATGAGGACAGCCAAGCTCCGCTCGCGCAGAGACGTCGTGACGCAGGTGCACTTCGTCGTTTCTGGTCGCATAAGGATCCTGAACACTAAGCCAACCGATTGTTCGCTGCCGCGCTCTGTCCTGAAGCTCCCTGCTTATATAAACGAATCCTGATCCATATCCCGAGAGCATCCACTTGTGACCAGTCGAACACAACGCATCGATCTTCATGCGCTTCACATCGATGTCGAACACGCCCGCCGCCTGGCTCGCGTTGACCACCAGCGCGTGCGCGCCTTTGATGCTTGCAAGCTCCTCCAGATCGGATCTGAAGCCATTCGAAAACTGCACGTAACTCAACGACAAAATACCGGTGCGCGTATTCATCGCCGCGCGCAAATCCTCAGGCCTCACGACACCATCTACCGACTTAACCAAATGTACCGGAATGCGCCTGTGCATCCACGGAATCGTCGTCACTGGAAACTCGAGGTCGCACGAGATCACCTCTCCATGTTTCTCAAGCGCATCGATGATCAGGTTCATGCCGCTCGACGTGTTAATTGTGAATCCGATCTCATCAGGCTCGGCGTTGATGAAAGCCGCAACACGAGCGCGCACCTCTTCACAACGCGCAAGCCAGTGGTCCCAGTGAATGTCGCCGTCGTCTCGCATCTGCTCGTAATAAGTCGAGCCTGCTTTTGCTGTTGACTCGGCGAGCGGCCCGGCCGCGGCCGTGTTGAGATAAACGCTCTTCGTCGTGACGGGAAACTTCGCGCGAACTTCAGCCCAGTTGATCATTAAATCGATTCCTTGTACGTCTCGAGGTTCTGCTGGATCTTTTGCAGTAGCTGCGACTTGAGTGTATTTGAGTTGAGTTTTTCAGGCGCCACTGGTTGCCACTTTCCGGGGATTAAGACCTGCGAATCGATGAACGCGTCGAGTGCTTCCTGTAAACCGTCGATTCGCATCTTGCCTTTCATCGCGATGACTTCTTCGATGATCCACGTGACCGCGTCGCCGGTGATGCGATGCCGGTGATTGATCACTGCCGAGCGTTCCTGAAGCGTCTTCAACACCAGGTCGAATGGACCACCAAGCGCAGCAACGAGGCGCAGGTAACATTCCTGAAAGCCTTTCACCTGTGCGGAGATAGCAGGCGTTGGCTTCAGATCGCTTTTGCCGGCGTACGATGCAGCCATGATACGGCAGAAAATGTCGTCTGGCATGTAACCACTCGTGTCGTCGAAGCGGCTGATTGTCTGGGCCACGTAGTAAGCGGGTAAGAGTCGCAGCAGGTTGCGGATCAGAAAGACCGGATTGTGAGTAAAGCCGTCAGGAAGTTTTTCGATGCCTTTGCTGACTTTGCGATCTTCGAAGTAACTCAACGACCGATCGAAGTCTCGAACCTCTTTGCGCGCGTTGGTCATCAAGTAGCCGATCTGTTCGGTCGTGAAACCCATTCTCCAGAGCATGCGCTGATCTCGTTCGTTTGCGAACGCTTCGTCAAAGACGCGCAGGCAGTCGGCGTTCTTGAAACTGTTCAGAGTCTGCTTCGTACCTGACTGGATGAAACTCATAACTTGAGCGAAGACCTGAACCAACGCTCTGGCCCAGCCGCGCTGTTCGGCCAGTGAAGCCGAATAACGATCGACATCTTTGAAGCGATACTTGTCGTGCTTGGCGGCAAACTGCCGGATCGAGCCGTAGTCGAGTACGGCGCCGCTGGCGAGCATGTTGTCGCCATCCCAGGAGAGCCAGTTGAAGATGTATTCCTCTTCGAGTAGCGCGGCGAGTTTGGCGTAAGAGCGTGCGAAGTAGTCGAGCGCTTTCGTATAGCGTTCGTTTCCGTCCGGCACTTCCCAAAAGCCATTTTCGACTTCGCGGTCGATGAAGTAATCGACTGAGGCTTTGAGTTCCTCGTGACGCCTTTGTTTGAGATAGCGAAAGATGTGCGCTGGTCTGATCAGGTTGGGTGCACTGCGTACGCCGATCGCGGTTGTATCCGGGAAACCGATCACGGCGAGGCAGCGTTCGGTTGGGATTCCCTGCCGGTAGAAGATCTCCGACATCACCGCGCTGCCGAGCATCTCGTCGAGATCCGCCAGGCCTGATGAATAGCCGTAACTGTTATCACCGGTTGCGACCAGGCCGTCGTTTGCATGCTGCGCGCCGGGACTCAGGATCGTGGCGCCGGTGCCGCGACTCGAAATATCAAACGTAAGCTTTTCAGTTTTGAGACAACCGTTCCAGATACTTCTGCCGTCACCTGACGTCTTGCCCTGCCGGCTGCGATGCTGGATTTGAAGATAACGCGTTGCCATGTACGGGTGCGGCTTGATCGTCTCAGGCGGAAATTTCTTGCCGCGCTCGATGTCGTATTCGTTGATGATCTGGAGTGAAAAAGTATCGAGGATTATCTGTTCGAGTTCTTTATTGATGCTCGATGGATGATCGGACGGGATGAGTCCCATCTCTTTCGCGAGCGGGAAGTTGAAAAAGAGGACACGACCATGCGGGCGATAACGCGCCTGATAGTCGACATAGCCATCAGGGCTCACGCTCCGCCAGGGATGCGTGCCATCTACTTCCTTAAACTTCTCATACATAGGCGACGGTATGAGAATGGCAACTGCACAGAGTTTGCCACAAAAAGGCACAGAAGGCACAAAAATAAATCTTTGACTGTTACGCTAGAACAAGTCAGGAAGAGGGGCTCGCCCCCGCTTTTCGAATTCAACAAGAGGCGGGGGCAAGCCCCTCTTCCTGACTTGTTCTAGCGCACCAACTAAATTATTTCGAGGTTCTAGTTCTGCTCTTCTTTCTGCCTTTTGTGCTTTTTTGTGGCGCGAACCAGAGGGTTGTTAGGGGTGGGAGATCGAGTTCGGAACCATTAATAGCAACCGCATCGGCGCCGCCGTACACTGATGCGTCGGTGTTGATGATGAGTTTGTAGTGGCCGTCACTCAATTGCGGAACGCGATAATTTTTTTTCGGCACGGCGGAGAAGTTGCAGACGCAGATGAGATCGCGGCCGGTTTGAGGTGAGCGGCGGGTGAAGGCGACGATATTCTCGAGAGCGTTGTCGACGTCGATCCATTCGAAGCCGGCGGGATCACTGTCGGCTTCCCAGAGCGCGTTCTCTGGTCCATAAACGCGATTGAGATCGCGAACCAGGCGTTGCACGCCACCATGAAGCGCCTCTTCGATCAAATGCCAATCCAGGCTCTCGGTCTCAGTCCACTCGCGCCACTGCCCAAACTCACCACCCATGAACAACAGTTTCTTCCCCGGATGCGCCCACATGTACGCATAGAGCGCGCGCAAGGTCGCAAACTTTTGATCCGTCGTTCCCGGCATCTTATTAAGTAGCGAGCCCTTCATGTGGACCACTTCATCGTGCGAGAACGGCAGGATGAAGTTTTCACTCCACGCGTAGACCAAACCAAACGTGAGCGCGCTGTGATTGCCGGCACGAAACAACGGATCGGTCTGGAAATACTTGAGCGTGTCGTGCATCCAACCCATGTTCCACTTGAAGTCGAAACCAAGCCCGCCGTCATAGATCGGGCGACTCACCATCGGCCACGCAGTCGATTCTTCGGCAACCATCATGATTCCCGGACACGCGCGATGAGTCGTTTCATTCAACTCCTTCAGAAACGCGATCGCCTCCAGATTCTCACGCCCGCCAAACTCATTCGCCACCCACTGTCCTTCCTTGCGGCTGTAGTCGAGATAAAGCATCGACGCCACTGCATCGACGCGCAGACCGTCGACATGAAACTCGCGAAACCAATAAAGTGCATTCGCAATCAGAAAGTTGCGCACTTCGTTACGGCCGTAGTTGAAGATGTACGTACCCCAGTCGGGATGCTCACCTTTGCGCGGATCGAGATGCTCGTACAGCGCGGAGCCGTCGAACCGGCCCAGCGCCCACGCATCTTTCGGAAAGTGGGCCGGCACCCAGTCCATGATGACGCCGATGCCACGCTGGTGCAGGTAGTCGATCAAGTAGCGAAGCTCGTCAGGTTCACCGTAACGGGCGGATGGCGCGTAGTAGTAAGTGACCTGATAGCCCCACGATGGACCATACGGATGTTCCTTGAGCGGCAGAAACTCCACGTGCGTGAAGCCCATCTCTGCAACGTAGTTGGCCAGCGGTTCGGCCATCTCACGATACGTGAAGGGACGATTCTCAACTTCCATCTTGCGCCGCCACGAACCGAAGTGAACTTCGTAGATCGAGAGTGGCTGGCGAAAGTGTTCCCGGCCGGCGCGGTTCCTGATCCACTTCGTATCGCGAAACTTGTACTTTGAAGCGTAGACAATCGAAGAAGTGTCCGGCGGAACTTCTGTGTACTGCGCGTAGGGATCTGCTTTGAAAGCAGAATGGCCACCCGGCGTGCGGATTTCAAATTTATACAGAGAGCCGGCTGTGAGCTTTGGGATAAAGAGTTCCCAGACGCCTGAGGTTCCGAGCATTTGCATCGGGTGCTGGCCCCCATCCCAGCCGTTGAAATCACCGACGACACTCACACCTGCAGCTTGCGGCGCCCACACCGCGAATGCGACGCCTTTCTTACGGCCCATCGTGGTGACGTGTGCACCGAGTTTTTTGTAGATCTCTTCGTGACGTCCTTCGCCAAAGAGATGCAGATCGATCTCGCCGAAAGCAGACATAGAAAACTATTGGGACAGTGAATAGAACAAGTCAGGAAGAGGGGCTTGCCCCCGCTCTGCGAATCCTCGATCAGCGGGGGCAAGCCCCTCTTCCTGACTTGTTCTACTCATTCTTGTTCTATTCACGATTGTTCTGTGCAATGTAAGGTATAAAGATCTCCGCGCCATTTCCTTTTTCAGGGCGGTTGCTATGCGCTTCTGACATCATTTCCAGGAATCTCTTGAGTGGTGGGTCGAGTCCCAATTCGTCCATGAGATCAATCACTCGGGCGGCGTAACGCATCACCTGGATCGTCTCGATCCCCGCCAGATCAGAAAAGAACCAGCCACAACTCGTGAACATCAGCAGCGCGCCTCGCTGCATCTCCATAAGCTTCAGCACGCGAGACTCGTCTGCTGTAGCGTGTCGAGTCAAGAACGACTCCCGCGCACGAGCGTCGAGAATCACCGAAATATAATCATTGCGTGCAGCCCACGGATCGCGCAACAACCCACCCGCCGCATCTTCAAACTTACTCGCCGCATCGTCGCGCAAAAACTCAAGCGCGGCGCGCAACGGTTGTCGCCACTTCTGATTCCAGTGCGGCTCACCGCCAGTGTGACAACCGCAGTCTCTCGCCCAACGCGCAACACCGTGCACACAACTCCACGAACTACCTTCACCTTCGGAGCCGTTATCAATCTCAACCGTCAACTCAGGCGGATGATGATCGAGGTACTGCGCATAGTTCGTGATCCAGAAACCCGCTGCCTTCGCTTCAATCCTTAACGCATGCGCCAAGCCGAGATCGCCAAACTTAAAGTGATGCCCGTAAGTCTCGCCGTCAGTGGCAACGTTTACCAGATCCCCCAACCTCGCCGCGCTCACAAATCTTTCCACCAAACCGTGGCTCGACGACAAAACACCCTCGAAAGCAATCGCGCGCGCGAGTGGTCCATTGTAAAAAAACACCGCCAGCGATCGACCTGATCCATCAACGTGCCGAAACAGGTAAGGTCGTGAAACATCAATCTGTTTTTTAGCCTGATTCGGAGCGAGGATGACGTAACGCATCCCCTGCTCGATTAACAACGAGAGCACCTCGTCGTTCGCGGCAGTTTCCGGCAACCAGAGCGCCTCCGCTTCACGACCAAAACGAAAACGAAAGTCAGCGAGACCCCAGACAACCTGCGTCAGTCGATCGCGCTCGTTACAGAGCGGCAGAATCGCGTGACCGTACGCCTGCGCGATCGCGTTGCCGTGACCACCACGCGCCGCGGCGCTCACTCTATCTGCCGCTAAGATCTTCTGGTAAGTGTCGCCGTGATGCTCGGCGAGCCACGACAGCAAAGTTGGACCAAAGTTAAAACTGATGAGCGGGTAGTTATCGACGTTGGGAGCGTAGCACTCGACGTGAATGCGCTCGTTCCAATCATGGAACGGCGCAGCGCCCGGCTCGGTTTCGACTTCCCCTGTCCATGGGTTCTCGCGCGGTGGTTGATAAAAGTGGCCGTGAATTACGAGAGCGGTCATGCCAAAGCAGTTTGCGCCAGCCGCGCCGCACCAAGCAACCCGGCATTATCGCCACATTCTGCGCGCGCAATCTTCACTTGCTGCGCAGTGGTGCGAAACGCGCGTTCTTCAACCTGCCGGTACATCTCAGTCGCAAACAAGTCCCAGCCATTCGCAGCGCCACCACTGATCACGATGATCTGCGGATCGATCAAGTTGATGATGTTTGCCAAACCGATGCCGAGATACATCCCGAAACGTTTGAATACAGCGAGCGCAAGTTCATCACCCTCTCGTCCCGCCTGGTAAACCTGCTCAGCCGTCAGCTCATCACTCGTCAATCTCGTGCCCGAAAAGAATGACAAATTCTCGCGCGTCATGCGCACAATCGCTGTCGCCGATGCAAACAACTCCAGGCATCCGGTATTGCCACACTTGCACTTCAACCCACTAAACGGATCGACAGTCGTGTGTCCAATCTCTCCCGCAGATCCATGCGAGCCCCGCCAAAGCTTGCCATCGAGAATCACACCACCACCGACGCCCGTTCCGAGGGTGACGCTCATCACGTCGCGACAACCACGCGCAGCGCCGAGCCACATCTCTCCGACCGCCGCGGCGTTCGCGTCGTTCTCGAGAAACACAGGCCAGCCGAGTCGCTGTTCCAATGCTGCTTTTAATCCGAAGTTGACTAAGGAAGGAAGGTTTGGCGCTTGCAGCACGACAGCCTTGTCGCTGTCTACAGCGCCCGGCACCATTATCGAAGTTGCAACTACGCGTTGCTTCTCATCGCTCCACTGCTCTGCGACATTAGCGAGTGCATTGATGATGCAGTCAGCGGAATCTCCTTTCGGAGTTTCCTGTTTCAACTGCTTGAGTATTGTTCCGTTGTCATCGACGAGAGCTACTCGTAGGTGCGTGCCTCCCAGATCTACGGCAAAGACCAAGCTGTCACTAGACTGATTCTTCGGCATGTTCAAGTGGGAGCGTCTCAGCGGCCATCTCTCCTCGCGTAAGATTCCTTGAGATAAGCACTCCTGCCACAATTGCTATACCCAAGTATAGCAACCCCGTGGCCCATTCCTTGAAGATCAGCTTACCGATACCAAACAACGATCCATAGATCAGCGCGCAGCCGAGTATCCAATTGAAAATTTGCAGCGAGAGGCGGCCCTGCGCGTGCGCTTCTGAAAGTTCTGCCTGTGCGGCAATGCCGTTCCAGCCTGGTCCTTCCGGCCTGACACGTCGATAGAAGGAGACGAGCTTGTCGATTGGCTCAGGTTGCGTGAACATCGTTACCGCAATCCAGACGACACTCGTTATTCCAACCGTTACGAGCATCAGGTAAGCGAACTGGCGAGGTTCATCGCTGTCCCACTTCAAAACGAGTTGCAGGAAAATCGAAACAACCGCGGCGCAGATCATCGCCGACACTTCAGACCACGCATTGATGCGCCACCAGAACCAACGTAACAAGAGCACTGTGCCTGTGCCTGCGCCGGTAACGAGCAAAAGTTTCCACGCGCCTCCGATCGATTCCATATAAAACGTTACGACGAGCGACGCGATCATCAGCAACACTGTGACCACTTGCGATGCGATGACGTAA
>Ga0307406_10001373_pt1 | contig 13560 bp, 11 predicted proteins | sample 322Cmetagenome_3_FD_203706 | JGI IMG/M metagenome (GOLD analysis project Ga0307406, IMG submission 203706) | Maize rhizosphere microbial communities from greenhouse at UC Davis, California, United States - 322HYB-C-2 | ecosystem: Host-associated > Plants > Roots > Rhizosphere > Soil | place... | reverse complement strand
TTGATTCGCCCCCTTTGACAAAGGGGGCGGCGCCCGGCGCAGCTCCGGGGTCGCTCGTGTCTACAGCGCGGGGGATTTGCCGTTGCCATTGCTGTTGCAACGGCAGCGACGCTGGCCTCAACACCTTCCGAACAAGCGCGTTGATTCGCCCCCTTTGACAAAGGGGGCGGCGCCCGGCGCAGCGCCGGGGTCGCTCGTGTCTACAGCGCGGGGGATTTGCTGTTGCTGTTGCTGTTGCCGTCGCCCCAGCGCCGCTACTTCGCCTGCGCATCCTCGATCGGGATCTGGTGCTCGCGCAGCCATTCGATCACCGCTTCGCGCTCGCGGCGGGTCTGGCCGTTGAGGACCTTCTCCGGGGTCATGAACATGAAACGCTGAAAACTCGCGCCCTGCACGTTGCGGGCGTTCGGGCTCGCGCCGGCCTGCAACAAGGTCAGGGCATGGCCGAATTCGTTGACCTTGGCGGCCTGGTGCAACGGGGTGTTGCCCATGCGGTCGGCCAGGTCGGGCTTGGCGCCGGCGGCCAGCAGGGCCTTGAAGTTGTCGGCGCGCTCGCCCATCAGCGCCGCCGCAAGCGGGGTGGCCTGGGTGACGGTGTTCGGGGTGTCCGGGTTAGCGCCGCGATCCAGCAGCACCCGCAGGTAACGCGGGTCGTTGGCCATCGCCGCCAGGTGCATCACGGTCATGCCGTCGTCGCTGCCGACCGCCGGGTCGGCGCCGACGCCCAGCAAGGCCTCCAGGCCGGCGCTGCTGTGGTGATACAGCGCCCACTGCAATGGGGTGGTGCCCTTGGCGCCGCGCGCGTTCGGGTTGGCGCCGGCGGCGGCGAGCTCGCGCACGCGCGCGGCATTACCGTCCGCCGCGGCCTCGGCCAGTTCGGCGCTGCGCACGTCGGGGAAGACTTCGCTGGCTTGCATCGATCGGTTTCCCGGGCCTGCACACGCCGTGCAGACCGACAGCATAAGCACGATGGCGGCGGCCATCACGCGCGAGGCCGCGCCACGCGGGTTCAGATGCGGAAAGTTCATGACGAGGCGCCTGCTCTGGAAGACGACCGTGGTCGGATGGCCGGATCGTAACGCAGCCGCGCCGGCGGATAAGAGAAGGCGGTGCCGTTCACGGGCAGACGCGACCACGCGGCCCGCCGCCGTGGCGCACCCAGGCCGTCACCACGCTCGCGTCCGCGCCTCAGTCGAAGGGATTGAGGAAGCTGCCGACGTCGTCGAGGACCTTGGCCGTGCCTTCGGCGACATCGCCGGCGAAGTCGAGGGTGGCCTCAGTCGCGGTGCCCAGGCCATCGAACACGATCTCGGTCAGCTCGCCGGCGCCTTCGGCGACATCGCCGAGGATCTGGCCGCCGTCCTCGACCCAGCCGCCGAGGGTGTCGCCGGCATCCTTGAGGCCGACGTATTCGCCGAGGTCGCGGATCAGGCCGCCGGCAAGTTCGCCGCTGCCTTCGGCGACGTCGCCGACCAGGTTGAAGCCGCCGCGGCCGACGTCGCCGGCCAGATTCAAGGTGCCCTCGGCGAGGTCGCCGGTGAGCTTGAAGGTGCCGTCGATGTAGCGGCCATCGGCGTATTCGTTGTTGATCACGCCGTCGAGGTCGCCGCCGAAATCGTAGCCGACGTTGAAGGCGTCGACGCCGAGGTCGATCAGCTCCTGGGCGCCGTCGCCGAGCAGATCGATCGCGGTTTCCGAAACGGTCTCGGCCGTGCGATCGAGGAGTCCGAGATCGTCGCCTTCGATGCTTTCGGTCGGGGTCGGGGTCTGGGTCTTCATCGCCTCGATCACGGTCGCGGCGCCGTGCGCGCTGAGCACGTTCGGCCAGCCTTCCGGATGCTTCAGGTTGAGCTCGTAACCGACCGCATCGGGCGTGCCGTTGAGCACCTCGACGCTCTGCTGCACGCCGGTCAGCGGGTCGCCGTCGACGTTGTAGCGGCGGATCTGGCCGTCCTCGGCTTGCGAGCGCGCGTCGTGCGGGCTGAAGCCCAGGTCGCGCAAGGTGTCGTTGCTGAGGCCGGCGGCGTTGAAGGTCACCGCGGTGTTGCCGGTGGCCAGCGCCGCGGTCGAGGCCAGGCCGCCGCCGAGCGAGTGGCCGGTGAACACGACGTTGTCGCCGAATGCGGCCTCGGCTTCCTTCGCCAGGGCGACCGCCTGCTTGTACTGGCTGGTCTCGAAGCCCAGGCCCTGGCCGACGTCGTTGGCGATGTCGCCGTCGCCGAACGGGCTGAAGCCGTTGGTGCCGGCGAAGGCGACCACGTACTGGCCGTTGTTGTTGGTGTAGACCGCGGCGCGGAAGCCGGTGCCCTCGGTCTCCAGCGACGCCGGGTCGATGCCGGCCGGCTTGCCGTCCGGGCCCTTGAGGTCGAGCAGTTGCTCGGGGGTGAGCCGGGTCCAGCCGGCGGTGCCGGCGCCGTCGGTCTTGTAGACGTCGCTCGACAGCTCGGCCAGCGAGGTGTCGATGGCCTTCTGCGGCTGCTGGCCGTAGAGCTGCTCGCTGAAGGGTTCCTGCGCGGCGGTTTCGACCGGCGCGTGCGGCGAATACGGCAGCTCGACCGGTGCGCTCGCCAGGGTCAGCGGCGGTGCGGTGTCCTGCGGCAGGGGTTGCGACGACGGCTGCGGGTGCAGCAGGTGATCGATCAGATTCGGCAACTGGGCGAAACGGAACGCACTGTCGAACTCTGGAAAGCTCATCGCGGCCACCCCCTGGGTACTTGAACGCAGCGTATGGACGCCGGTTGTGCAGAAACAGCTGGTACGTGCCCGAGCTAGGGTTGACCCTAGGGTTCGGGAATCGGGAATCGGAGAGCGAAGCAGGAACGGGCGCGGCAGGCAGATCAACCTTCGGCCCAGGCGCGCGGTCGCCGGGCTGCGTTATGGTCGGGGTTCACCTGGAGAGGCACCGCATGTCCCGACCGATCACCGCGCCCCGCCGCGGCCTGGCGCTGCTCGCCCTGGCCTGCGCGCTCGGCCTGCCGCTATCCGCCCCCGCCGCCGACCGCATCAGCGGCAAGGCCTTCGCCACCCGCAGCGAGGTCTACGCCCCGCACGCGATCGCCGCGACCTCGCACCCGCTGACCACCCAGATCGCGCTCGACGTGATGAAAGCCGGCGGCAGCGCGGTCGATGCCGCCATCGCCGCCAACGCCGCGCTCGGCCTGATGGAGCCGACCGGCAACGGCATCGGCGGCGATCTGTTCGCGATCGTGTGGGACCCGAAGACCCAAAAGCTCTACGGCTACAACGGCTCGGGCCGTTCGCCCAAGTCGCTGACCCTGGCCGAGTTCCAAAAGCGCGGGCTCAAGGACATTCCGCCGCACGGACCGCTGCCGGTCACCGTGCCCGGCACGGTCGACGGCTGGTTCGCCCTGCACGAACGCTTCGGCCGCAAGCCGATGGCCGAGAATCTGGCGCCGGCGATCCGCTATGCGCGCGACGGCCATCCGGTGCACGAGGTCATCGCTTATTACTGGAACGCCTCGGTGCCGCGTTTGTCGAAATGGCCAGGCTTCAAGGAGCAGTTCACCATCGACGGCCGCGCCCCGCGCACCGGCGAGATGTGGAAGAACCCGAACCTCGCCAACACCCTGGAGCAGATCGCGAAGGGCGGGCGCGATGCGTTCTACAAGGGCGAGATCGCCCGCACCATCGATGCCTACTTCAAGGCCAACGACGGTTTCCTGAGTTACGACGACCTCGCCGCCCATCGCGGCGAATGGGTGGAACCAGTCAGCACCAACTACCGCGGCTACGACGTCTGGGAACTGCCGCCGAACGGCCAGGGCATCGCCGCGCTGCAGATCCTCAACCTGCTCGAACCCTACGACCTGAAGTCCTACGGCTTCGGCAGCGTCGAGCACCTGCACCTGTTCACCGAGGCCAAGAAACTCGCCTTCGCCGACCGCGCGCGCTGGTACGCCGACCCTGCGTTCTCGAAATCGCCGGTCGCGAAATTGATTTCCAAGGACTACGCCGCGCAGCGGCGCAAGCTGATCTCGATGGACAAGGCCTTGCGCGAAGTGCAGCCGGCGACGCCGAAGGAGCTCGACGAAGGCGACACCATCTACATGACCGTCGCCGATGCCGACGGCATGATGGTCTCGCTGATCCAGTCCAACTACCGCGGCATGGGCAGCGGCATGGCGCCGCCGGGCCTGGGCTTCATCTTCCAGGACCGCGGCGAGCAGTTCGTGCTCAAGGAAGGCCACCCCAACTCGTTCGCGCCGGGCAAGCGCCCGTTCCACACCATCATTCCCGCGTTCGTGACCAAGGACGGCAAGCCCTGGTTGTCGTTCGGGGTGATGGGCGGGGCGATGCAGCCGCAGGGCCATGCCCAGATCGTCATCAACCTGATCGACTTCGGCATGAACCTGCAGGAAGCCGGCGACGCCCCGCGCCTGCAGCACGACGGCTCGACCGAACCGGCCGGCCAGACCACGGTCATGAGCGACGGCGGCGAACTCGACCTGGAGACCGGCTTCGCCTACGAAACCGTGCGCGAGCTGATGCGCCGCGGCCACAGCGTGCGCTTCGCCCACGGCCCCTACGGCGGCTACCAGGCGATCATGGTCAACCCCCACGGCGGCTACGTCGGCGCCAGCGAATCGCGCAAGGACGGCCAGGCCGCGGGCTACTGAGCGAACCGCGTCGGGCTCGGAATGTAGGAGCGACGTAAGTCGCGACATGCGCAGTCAAATGAAACCACGCAGTCGCGGCTCACGCCGCTCCTACAAAAGCCCTGCGGCTTCGGGATAGGAGCGACGCAAGCCGCGACCGCGTCGGCGCACGCGGCAGCGCAGGTCGCGGCTTGCGCCGCTCCTACCCGAAAAGCATCGCCACGCGATTGACAGCGCCGACTGTGCTATCGAACACTATTCGCGCGGCGTCGAACCGACGCCGCGCACCAGTTGCGGATCGCCTCAGGCCATCCGCAGTCCGGACCGAGGGGTGCTGCGACGGAACCGACGTGTTCCGCCACGCTCGATCCGCGATGCCGAGACAAGGGCGCCCTCCCGATCATGGAGGCGTCATGCCCGTTTCTCATACCGCGTCCGAGGACGCGAACATCCATCCCGGTGCCGCGATCGGCGCCGCCCACGCTGCCTCGCCGAACGGCTTTCAGCTCGCCGTGGTCACCTCGACCGTCTACGCCGAGTTCCATCCCGACGACGCCGGCCTCGTCGACGCCCTGCGCGGGCACGGCATCGAGCCGGTCGCCTGCGTCTGGAACGACCCGGCCGTGGACTGGACCCGCTTCGATGCCGTCCTGGTCCGCACCACCTGGGACTATTTCCGCCACTACGACGACTTCCTGGCCTGGTACGACCAGATCGAAACCCTCGGCCTGCCGATCGCCAACGAACTGCCCTTGCTGCGCTGGAACAGCAACAAGCGCTACCTGCTCGATCTCGCCGCCCGCGATGTCGCGATCATCCCGACCGTGTTGGCGCGCGGCGACGCCCTCGCCGATGCGGTGGCGGCGATGTCCGGACGCGAAGTGGTGATCAAACCGACCGTCAGCGGCGGCGCCTGGCATACCGTGCGCGGCCGGGTCGGCGAGGCCGCCTTCGCCGAAGCCTTGGCGGCCCTGCCGCCCGAACTCGAATATCTGGTGCAACCGTTCATGGCCGAGATCGTCGCCGAAGGCGAGTGGTCGCTGATGTTTTTCGACGGCCACTACAGCCACGCCGTGCTCAAGAAACCCAACAGCGGCGACTACCGCGTGCAAACCGATTTCGGCGGCAGCGCGAGCTTGACCGAGCCCGACCCGGCGATTCTCGCCGCGGCCCGGCGCGCGCTCGACGCCGTGGCCGCACTGGGCTATCGCGACCAAGCCTATGTGCGCGTGGACGGGGTGATGACCGCCGACGGCTTCCGCCTGATGGAACTGGAGTTCATCGAACCCTTCCTGCACTTCGCCGCGTATCCGCCGGCGGCGGAGTTGTTCGCCGCGCAACTGGCGCGACGCTGGCCGAGCGTCGGCGAATCGGCGACGCTCGCCGCCGGATAAGCTTCTGCACCGCGCCGCCGCGAGGCGGCGCAACGGAGTCCGCATGCCCCCCGCAACCACCGAGCCCCTGTTTTCCTACGGCACCCTGCAGCAGGCCGATGTACAGCAGGCCACCTTCGGCCGTCTGCTCGAAGGCCAGGCCGACGCCCTGGTCGGTTACCGCCGCACGATGGTGAAGATCGAAGACGCGCAGGTCGTCGCCACCAGCGGCGAGGCCTATCACCCGATCGTCGAAGCCAGCGGCGATCCGCACGACCGCGTCGAAGGCAGGGTGTTCGCGATCAGCGCCGAAGAGCTGGCCCACGCCGACGCCTACGAAGTCGACGAGTACCGGCGTGTGCTGGAGAGCCTGGCCTCGGGACGCAAGGCCTGGGTGTATGTGAAAGCCCGGGGCGCCTAGGACCGCCGCCTACGGTCGCCGGCCCTCAATCCGCCGCGACCGTGCGCCCGCGCGCCCACTCGCGCAGGGCGGTGACTTGTTCGCCCATCAGCACCGACAAGGGCCGGGTCTGCTTGAGCTCGGCGCGCAACTGGAAATCCGCCAGGGGCGTGTTCGCCGCATGCGCGGCGTACATCGCCGCGACGATGGCCTGCTCGATCTCGGCGCCGGAAAAGCCGTCGCTGGCCTGGGCGAGCGCGACCAGGTCGAAACCTTCCGGCTTCAGCGCGCGCTTGCGCAGATGGCTGGCGAACAGTTCCTCGCGCACCTCCGCGACCGGCAGGTCGACGAAGAAGATTTCGTCGAAGCGGCCCTTACGCAGCAGTTCCGGCGGCAAGGCCTCGATCTGGTTGGCGGTGGCGACCAGGAACAGCCGCGACTTGCGCTCGGCCATCCAGGTCAACAGATAACCGAGCACGCGCCGCGACACCCCGCCGTCGTTGTCGCCGCCGTCGCCGGCCAGGCCTTTCTCGATCTCGTCGATCCACAGCACCGCCGGCGACAACTGCTCGGCCGAACTCAAGGCCGCGCGCAGGTTCTTCTCGGTCTCGCCGTGGAACTTGTCGTACAGGGTGCCGAAGTCCAGGCGCACCAGCGGCACGCCGAAGCCGGCCGCGACCGCCTTGGCGATCATCGACTTGCCGCAGCCCTGCACGCCGAGCAGCAGGATGCCCTTGGGCGGGTCCAGCCCGGGCGGCGCATCGCCGCTGACGAACACGCCGCGGCGTTGTTCGATCCAGCGCTTGATCCGGCGCGCGCCGGCCACTTCGCTCATGCGCGCACTGTCGTATTCGTAATGCAGGTGGCCGGAACGGTTGAGCAACTCGAACTTGAGCTTGGCCAGTTCCGGCAGGTCGTCCGGGCCGATGGCGCCGTCGCGGAAGATCAGATGGCGCGCGATCCGGCGCGCATCGACCGGGTCCAGGCCCTGCAGATTGCGCACGATCTGCTTGACCGCGTCGGCGTCGCTCTCGACCCGACGCCCGCCGTGCTCGCGCATGTAGTTCTCGGCTTCCTCGCGCACCAGCTTGAGCAGGGCGTTGGCGTCCGGCAGGCTCGGCCGATGGCGCACCGCCAGCGACTCCAGGTCCGGCGGCAACTCGACCTTGTGCCCGATCAGCACCAGCACGTGCGGCTGGCAGCCGCGGCGCTGGACGATCTCGCGCAGCTGGCGCTGAGTGCTGGCGTAGCCCAGGTAGGGATGCGCATCGAACATCAGGTAGATACCGCGCTGGTCGGCGTCGCGGATCGACTGCAAAGTGTTGGAGATGTCGGGAGCGACCTCGGTCTCTTCGTCGTCGCGGTCGAAATCGACCCGGCGCAGGCCTTCGGTGATCGACCAGCGGTACAGCGCCCGCCACACGTTCATCAATACCTGGCGGAACAGCTCGATCACCCGCGACTCGTCGCGGGTCTCGATCACGATCAATGCGGTGTTGGCGCGGATCAGCGCCGTCAGGTCTTGCAGTTCGCTCATGGGGCCGTTCTTCCGTGGACGCGACATGATACGGCGCGCGGATGGGTCGGCCTCGGAAAACGCGGGCAACCGCAAATCCCCCACGCCCGCTGCGCGGCCGTTCGCCCCCTTTGTCAAAGGGGGCAACAGCCAGGGCCGCTGCAGCAAGGACGCATCGAACACAGGCCCTTTGCACTCCCACCCGAGGCACTTCCCCCCTTTGAAAAAGGGGGCCAGGGGGGATTTGCTCTTGCCTCCAACTCGTCCGCCCCGAAAACCGCTCACCGCCTCGGGCATAGCTAAGCCTAAAGCCGCCTTGAGGCCGCGCCGCGCAACCGCGACCATGCGCTACCACCTGACGTTCGCGATCCCCGTCCATGGCTTTCGACGCCTTCGCCCTGGTCCTGGCCATGCTGGGGCTGGGTTACCTGTTCCAGCGCTCGCGCGTGTTGCCCGACAACGCCGCGCAGACGCTGAACCTGGTCGTGCTCTATGTCTGCCTGCCGGCGGCGGTGTTGCGCTACGCGCCGCGCCTGCATCTGGAACCGGCCCTGCTCGGCATCGCCGCGGTGCCGTGGCTGCTGCTGGCCGCCACCGTACCCTGCGTCGGCGCGTTGTCGCGCTGGTTGAAGTTCCGTCGCGACGAACATGCGGTGCTGCTGCTCACCGTCGCCCTCGGCAACACCAGCTTTCTCGGCTATCCGCTGACCCGCGCCCTGATCGGCGAGCACGCCCTGCCGTACGCGGTGATCTACGACCAGTTCGGCGCCTTCCTGATGCTGTCCACCTTCGGCCTGTGGGTGCTGGCGCGGTACGGCGGCGACCAGCGGCCCGGCGCCGCCGACATGCTGCGCAGGATCGTGCGCTTCCCGCCGCTGTGGGCCTTGTCGATCGGCTTCACGGTGATGCCGGCCGAACCGCCGAGCTGGATCGCCGGCGGCCTGCAACGCCTGTCCGACGCCCTGCTGCCGCTGGCGATGCTGACCATCGGCCTGTCGGTGAAGCTGACCCTGCCGCGCGACGAACTCAAGCCGCTGCTGTCGGGACTGGCGCTGAAATTGGCGCTGATGCCGGCCCTGGCCTGGGCGCTGGTGCCGCTGCTCGGCCTGCACGGCGAGATGGCCCGCACCACCGTGCTCGAATCGGCGATGCCGCCGATGGTCACCGCCGGCGCCCTGGCCATCGCCCACCAACTCGCCCCGCGCCTGGCCGCGGCGATGGTCGGCTACGGCCTGCTGCTGTCGCTGCTGACCTTGCCGCTGTGGGCACGGGTCGCCCTGAGCTAATCGGAAGCAGGGTTGATCACACGGCGGTCGTGACCGCCTGCCGCGAGCCGACACCCGGCCGCGGATCGAGCCACCCCGTGATGGCCCCCGCCACACCCCCGGTGTACGCTGCGGTTTCCATCCGGAGGGAGCTCGCATGAAGACCGTGCTGGTGGCCAGTTCGAAGGGCGGCGTCGGCAAGACCACGATCGCCACCCACCTTGCCGCCCAGGCGGCTCTCGATGGCCTGCGTACGGCCTTGATCGATGCCGACCCCCAAGGGTCCTCGACCCGCTGGGCGCAGCGCCGCTCGGTCCTGGAAAGCGCGGTCCTGCCGCTCGACGGCACCCGCCGCAAGGCCTGGCGCAAGAGCCTGCCCGACGACACCCAGCGCACCGTGATCGACGCCCCGGCCGGCGCGATGGCCGACGATCTGGAAAGTTTCCTGGAGATCGCCGACGCAGTGCTGGTGCCGATCCAGCCCTCGACCCTCGACATCGAAGCGACCGTGCCCTTCCTCGACACCCTGGCCCAGCACCCGCGGGTGCGCCGCGGCCAGCTCCGGGTCGGCCTGGTCGGCAACAAGCTCAAGCCCTGGACCAACGCCTCGCAACAGGCCATCGAGCTGCTGCGCGAATGGCCCTACCCGGTGATCGGGCAGATCCGCGACAGCCAGGCCTATGTGGTCATGACCGCGCTCGGCAAGAGCCTGTTCGACTACCACTCCGCACAGATCCGCGAACACCAGGCCGATTGGCAGCCGCTGCTGAAGTGGATCCGCAAGTAAGGCACGCCGCCTCGGCCGCGGTCAGCGCCGACGCTACCCTTATTCCGATCCGACAGGCATCCTCCTACCGTCGCTCTTCGCACGTCGCAACGATTCGTCCAGCCTTCGCGCGCCTGTCGTTTCCGACCCCGCTTTCACCTCCGCCGCCAGAACTGCCCACTCCATGCGCGAATTGATCCTGCTCCGCCACGCCCACGCCGAGCCGGCCGCCCAAGGCCAGGCCGACCTCGACCGCCCCCTGTCCGCCGAAGGCCTGGCCGAAGCCGAGGCCGCCGGTCGCTGGCTCGCCGAGAACAAGCTGGTCCCGGACTGCGTGCTGTGCTCGCCCTCGCGACGAACGCGCGAGACCCTGGAAGCCGTGCTCGGCGCGATCGGCTATGTCGAACAGCGCATCGAGCCGTCGGTCTACGACGCGACGCCCGGTACGCTGATCGGCCTGGCCGACACCCATATCGAAGCCGAGCGGCTGATGCTGGTCGGCCACAACCCGGGCCTGGAACGCCTGGCTGCGCTGTTGCACAGCGGCCAGTCGGGCGATTACCGCGGCATGCCGCCGGGCGGCATCGCGGTACTGAGCGTGCCGGTCGGCACCGGACTGGAACCGGGCGTGGCCCAGCTCAGCGCTTTTTGGTGGCCGTGAGCCAGGCGCGGCCAGCGCCGTCGCGCTGGCGGCACCTGCGCAGCCGAGTCGTCGCCGGCGCCGCCCTGGCGGCGGCGTTCGCCTGCCCGGCCTGGGCGCAGTCGACGTTCCAGGTGTTCGACCCCGACCACACCCGTTTCAGCTTCGAGCTGCGCACGCGCTGGGGCCAGAAGGTCGCCGGCGTGTTTCCGCGTTACGACGGCGAGGTCAGCACCCTCGCCGACGGCCGCCATCAGGTGCGGATCCGCCTGGCGACCGCCGCGGTGCAGCTCGGCGACTCCGAGCGCTACACCCGCCTCGCCCGCGGCGAACGCTTTTTCAACGCCCCGCTGTATCCCTACATCGAGTTCCTGTCCGAACCGCATGCGCCCGACCTGGTGCGCACCGGCGGCTCCCTGCGCGGCAAGCTGACCCTGCACGGGGTCAGCCGCATGGAGACCTTCGTGCTCGGCGCGCCGGCCTGCGCCCGTCCCGGCGAGGACTGCGACGCCATCGCCCAGGGCAGCGTCAGCCGCTACGACTACCGCCTCGACGGTTGGCAGTTCGCGCTCGGCGACCGGGTTCGTTTCACCATGCAGGTCCGGCTCAAGCCGGGCGTGTTCAAACATCCCGAATCCAAGCCCGCCGACGCGCGCTCCGGCGAAAGCCATCCGGGCGACCCCGGCCGGGTTCCGGAACGAAAGGAGTCTTTCCGTTGAATGCGGTACCGCGCGGCCTGACGGCCCTGCTCGTCCTGACCTTGTCGGCCTGCGCCACGCTGAGCCCGGCGCAGCGCGACCGCGCCAGCCAGATCGCCGCGCAGGCGCGCTCCAACCAGATCGACTGCGACGCCGCCGACGCCTGCGCGCGGCCCTCGCCGCTGCGCGAGCTCGGCCGCAAAGCCCTGGCCGCATCGACCCCGGAGCAGCCGCGCCATTACGCGGTGATCCTCGACCGCGGCCCCGATGCCCTGCTCGCACGCATCGACCTGATCCGCAGCACCACCCGCACCCTCGACCTGCAGACCTACATCTACGACGAGGACGACGCCGGCAAGCTGGTGCTCGACGAACTGCTCGCCGCCGCCCGCCGCGGCGTGCGCGTGCGCCTGCTGATGGACCAGCTCGCGGCGCTGCGCCACATCGACACCCTGGCCGCGCTGTCCGGCGCCCACGTCAATCTGGAAGTGCGGCTGTACAACCCGGTGCTGCACCGCGCCCGCATCACCTACCCGCAGTACGTGCTGGCCGCGGCCTGCTGCTGGCGCCGGCTCAACCAGCGCATGCACACCAAGCTGCTGCTCGCCGACGGCCGGGTCGGCATCGCCGGCGGCCGCAACTACCAGGACGACTATTACGACTGGGATGACGAGTACAACTTCCGCGACCGCGACATACTCGTCGCCGGCCCGGTCGCCGACGCGATGGGCACCGACTTCGAGCTGTTCTGGAACGACCGCCGCAGCGTTCCGGTCGAACGCCTCAGCGACGTCGGCCGGCGCCTGATCTCCGACGGCGTGCCGGCCCTGCCGAAGACCGAGTTCGAGCGCCCCAAGCGCGCCCAGGCCATGCTCGACGATGCCGCCAATGCCGAGACCGTGCGCGAGCGCGTCGCCGCCCATGCCATCGAAGTCGGGCAGGTGCGCTACATCTCCGATACGCCCGACAAGCATCGCGAGAACAGCGACGCCAGCGCCCTGGCCTCCGACTCGCTGCGCAACCTGATCGCCAATTCGCGCAAGGAAGTGATGCTGCAGACGCCGTACCTGGTGCTGTCGAAGGCCGCGCAGAAGTTGTTCAGCGACCTGCACGAACGCCCCGACGCGCCGCGCGTGATCGTTTCCACCAACAGCCTCGCCGCGACCGACGCCTTCATCGCCTACGCCCTGTCGTACAAGTACAAGCGCCGCTACCTGCGCGAGTTCGGCTTCAACATCTACGAATACAAACCGTTCCCGGCCGATGCGCCGATCGACATCGCCGCGACCGGCGCGACCCTGCCTGCACTCGGCCTGCCGGGCCTGTCCGAACCGGCGCCGCCGCCGGCGCGCTGGCGCCGCCAGGACCGCAGCAGCGTCGCCTATCCCTACCAGTACCGGCGGCCGCTGTCGCGCGAGTACGTCGCCACGCGTTATGCGCGCCGCCGCAGCAACGAACCGGTGCCGCTCAAGCGCGCCGGCGTGCGCATCGGCATGCACGCCAAGTCGATGGTCATCGACGACCGCATCAGCGTGATCGGCACCCACAACTTCGACCCGCGCGGCGACCACTACAACACCGAGAGCGCGGTGGTGATCGAGGACGAAGCCTTCGCCCGCGCACTCGGCGACAGCATCCGCCGCGACATCGCCCCGGCCAACTCCTGGGTGATCGCGCGCCGCGACAAACCGCCGGTGTTCTCGGGGCTGGAGTATTCGATCGCGAAGATTTCCGAACACCTGCCGTTGTTCGACCTGTGGCCGGTGCGTTACGCGACCAGCTACGAATTCGTGCCCGGCCCGAACTGCCCGAGCCCGCTGTACCGCACCGACCCGGGCTTCCGTGCCTGCTACAAACCGGTCGGCGATTTCCCCGAGGTCAACCTCGGCGTGAAAAGCCTCACTACGCGCATGTTCACTGCGTTCGGCGCGGGGCTGGCTCCAATTCTTTAGGCTGCGGCCGGAACCGGCAAAGTTCGCGGATTCGGCAAGGTATCCACAAGAAGCGCGGTCTTCCGGGTGTGCGCACGCTCAAGAAGTCACTACGGCGGCAGCCCTTCGAGAAAAACCGGGTCGAGAAAAACCGGGTCAGAGCACCTTTCCATCCAGCCTCTGTCGGAAGCCACTCTGACCCGGTTCGCATCTGGGGGAACTGGAAGTCGCCGAACGCGGCCGGCTTGGGCTGCGGCGGTTTCGGCCGTGCGGCCGCCGAAACGAAATAGCTCACGACCCAGATCGCGAGTTGGATCCAGATGTTCATAAATTTCCAAAATTGAGCATAAAACAC
>Ga0307406_10001372_pt1 | contig 13560 bp, 14 predicted proteins | sample 322Cmetagenome_3_FD_203706 | JGI IMG/M metagenome (GOLD analysis project Ga0307406, IMG submission 203706) | Maize rhizosphere microbial communities from greenhouse at UC Davis, California, United States - 322HYB-C-2 | ecosystem: Host-associated > Plants > Roots > Rhizosphere > Soil | place... | reverse complement strand
TGGATGAGCTCTCCGAATGCCTGACGCTCGTGCAGACGGGGAAGAGCCGGCGCATTCCGATCATCCTGGTCGGCCGCGCGTATTGGCAGGGGCTGCTCGACTGGCTGTCGGACACGGTCGCCGCCGAGGGCATGATCGGCGAGCACGACATCGACCTGATGCGCGTGATCGACGATCCGGACGCGGTCGTCGAGGCGATCTTCAGTTTCTACGAGAACCGCGGCTTCCAGCCGTCGCGCGACGAGCGCGAGAAGCTGCTGAACCTGTGAGCCGGAAGGGTCGCCCCCGCAGCGCGCGCGGCACTTGGCATCCGCCGGAAGCGTGTCAGCCCGGAGGGAAATCCGATGCGGGCGAGCCTTACACGTGAATGCGTCGCCGGACGACACGACGATGCGCATCCGTCCGTCGTTCGCCGTCTGCGCGTTTGCTAGAATGGGTGCGTTTGCCGCGTTCGCACTGATTGCCCGACCGCCGATCCTTTGCAGAAGCTTCCAGCGCCATGGCCGCACGTCGAATCCTTCTGATGCTGCTTCTCACCATGGCGTCCGGCCTGTGCGCGGCACAGGCACCGGCAAGGACGGAGCCGCTGCCGCAGCCCCCGCCGCCGCCGCCCGAGTTCATGGGCGATCCCGATCTCGAGCCGCAGGTGACGATCATTCGTCGCGACGAGCAGGTGGTCGAGGAGGTGCGCATCAAGGGCGAGCTTCGCTACGTGCGCGTGACGCCCCGGCACGGCCGGCCGTACTACCTGGTTCCCGACGCCAACGGCGCCACGTTCATCCGGCGCGACAGCCTCGATTCGTCGCTGAAGGTGCCGATGTGGGTGCTGTTCTCGTGGTAGCGCCGCTAGCAGCCTGCTAGCCTTCTTCCCCCGAACCCGAAGCGCTGCGCCACGCGACAGCCGCGGGGTTGCGAACGTCTGGCAGCCTGCTAATGTCCGTCTACACCGCCGTCAGCGCCGACGAACTGGATGCGTGGCTCGCCCGCTACGCGTTCGGCGCGCTCGTCGAGCTGACGCCAATCGCGGCCGGCATCGAGAACACGAACTACTTCGTGACCACCGAGCGCGGCCGCTTCGTGCTGACGCTGTACGAGCGGCTTCCGGCGAACGAGCTGCCGTTCTATCTGAACCTGATGGCGCACCTCGCGCGCGCGGGCGTCGAAGTTCCGGCGCCGGCGCCCGATCGCACCGGCGCGCTGTTCTCGCATCTGAACGGGCGGCCCGCAAGCCTCGTCACCCGCATGGATGGCGCGCCTGTCGAGCGGCCGACGAGCGAGCATTGCCGTGCGGTCGGCGACGCGCTCGCCCGGCTGCATCTTGCATCGCAAAGCTATCGCGCGCGGCTTACCAACCGGCGCGGCCCCGCCTGGTGGCGGCAGGCTGCGCGTGCGGTGCGCCCGTTCATCACGCCGGCGCAAAACGAGCTTCTGATGAACGAAGTCCGGTTCCAGACCGGTTTCGGCAAGGGCAAGCTGCCGAAGGGCGCGATCCACGGCGATCTCTTCTGCGACAACGTGCTGTTTGCCGGAACGCGCGTCGCAGGCATCATCGACTTCGGCTTTGCCGCCACGGACTACTTCGCGTACGACCTGGCGATCGCGGTGAACGACTGGTGCATCGTCGCGCATTCCGACGGGCTGCTCGACGACGCGCGCATGCTCGCGATGGTTCGCGCCTATCACGCGCGGCGGCCTCTGACCGGCGACGAGCGCGCGCAATGGACGGCGCTGTTGCGGGCGGCCGCGCTCCGCTTCTGGCTGTCGCGCCTGTACGACCTGCATCTGCCGCGGCCGGGCGAGCTCACGCACGCGCACGACCCGCTGCCGTTCGAGCGCATTCTGCGCGCGCGCGCGGGCGTGCCGGCGCACCCGCTCGAGCTCTGAAGCGGCTGCACGCGATGGCGGACGACATTGCATTCACGCGCCACGAGGGCCGCCGCGGCGTGCTTTGGCTCGTGGAGAGCTATCGGATGTTCAGCAAGCATCGGCTGCCGTGGATCGTCATGCTGTTCGGCTACTACGCGCTGCTGCTCGTGGTCGATCTCGTCCCGCTGATCGGCGTGTTCGTCGCGCCGATGATCAAGCCGGTGCTCGCGGTCGGCTTCCTCGCCGCGGCGTGGACGCAGGAGCGCGGCGGCAAGCCCGATCTGCGGCTGCTGCTGCGCGGATTCGGCTCCAATCTCGCCGCCCTGTTGCCGCTCGGCATCGTGTTCGTCGCCGGCATCTCGCTCGCACTCGCCGCGACGGCGCTCGTCGACGGCGGGCAGCTGCTCGACATGCTCTACGGCACCGCGCCCGCCGGCGAGGCCGACCCGACCGGCGCGGCACGGCAGGTGCAGCAGACGCTCGGTTCGACGCGTGTCCAGCTCGCGCTTCTGTTCGGCGCGCTTTGCGCGCTGCCGACGATCCTGGCGCTGTGGTGGGCGCCCGCGCTCGTCGTGTTCCAGGATGCTCGCATGCTGACGGCGCTTCGTACGAGCCTGCGCGCGGCGCTCGCGAACTGGCGCGCCGCGCTGCGCTACGCGCTCAGCGTGTTCATGCTGGGCGCGATCGTGCCGATGATGCTGATGACCGCGCTCGCCTACGTCATCCCGCCGCCGCTCAACGCGACGGTGGCGGCGCTGGTCGTGCTGCCGTATCTGGCGTTCTTCGTCGCGACGCTGCACATCTCCGACTACGTGAGCTACCGCGACGTGTTCCACACGGGCGAGACGCTCGCGCCGATCGGCGGCGCTCGATAAACGGGGTCAGCGACGCATTTCCCCAGGCACGGGTTTGTGGCGCGCCGCAATGGCGCCGGGAAATGCGTCTCCGACCCCCATTATCGGCTCACGCGGCCTCGAGCCGCGCATAGTCGAGCGCCAGCCACTTGACGCCCGAGTCGCGGAAGTTGACCTGCACGCGCGCGTCGCTGCCGCGGCCTTCGGCGCCGATGATGATGCCGACGCCAAACTTGGCGTGTCGCACGCTCTGGCCGATGCGCCACGCGGGCGCGGCCGGCGTGGGGCGCGGCCCGCCACTCGCCACGGCGGGCGACGGCTGCGTCCATGCGCCCGTGCCCCATTCGGAGCGATCGACGTCGAACGCGCGCTGTCGCCTCGCAGACAGCCACTGCACGAGTTCGCGCGGAATCTCGTCGACAAAACGCGACGCGACGCCATAGCGCACCTGGCCGTGCAGCATGCGGCTTTGCGCGAGCGTCAGGTAGAGCCGCCGCCGTGCGCGCGTGACCGCGACGTACATGAGCCGCCGCTCCTCCTCGAGCGATTCGGCCTCGTTGAAGCTGTTCTCGTGCGGGAACAGGCCTTCCTCGAGCCCGGTGATGAACACCGTGTGGAACTCGAGTCCCTTGGCCGCGTGGATCGTCATCAGCTGCAGCGCCGGACGTCCTTCCGCGGCCTGCGTGTCGCCGGCTTCGAGCGCCGCATGCGCGAGAAACGCCGTCAACGGATCGGTAGCGCCGTCCTCGGCCGTCTGATCCCTGTCGTCCGACCCCTGATCCCTGACGGGTGCATCGACGGCGAGATCCGCTTCGCGCACGAAGCTTTGCGCCGCGTTGACGAGCTCCTCGAGATTTTCGACCCGCTCAGCGCCGTCTTTTTCCTGCCGGTAGTGCGCGAGCAGTCCGGACGTCTCTATCACGTGCGCGACGGCCTCCGGCAGCGGGAGCGACCGCGTTGCCTCCCGCGCGGCCTCGATCAGCCGCACGAACGCCGCGAGTGACGTCCCCGACCTGCCCCTGACGTTACCCGCGCACGCCGCCTGCCACAGCGGGATCCCCTGCGCCTGCGCCGCATCCTGCAACTGCTCGAGCGTGCGCGCGCCGATCCCGCGCGGCGGAAAGTTGACGACGCGCAGGAAGGCGCCGTCGTCGCCGGGCTCGTTCACGAGCCGCAGATACGCGAGCGCGTGCTTGATCTCCGCGCGCTCGAAAAAACGCATGCCGCCGTACACGCGGTACGGCAGCGCGGCGTTGAACAGCGCGTGCTCGAGCACGCGCGATTGCGCATTGCTCCGGTACAGCAGTGCCACCTGGTCGAGCGCGAGCCCCTCGGCCGCGAGCCCGCGGACGACGTCGATGATGAACGCCGCCTCGTCGCGGTCGCTCGGCGCGGCGAACGCACGCACCGACTCGCCGTGGCCCTCGCTCGTCCACAGGTTCTTGCCGAGGCGCGCGGCGTTGTGCTTGATGAGCGCGTTCGCGGCATCGAGGATGTGGCCATGCGAGCGATAGTTCTGCTCGAGCTTGATCAGCTGCACCGGCGCGTCGGGGCGCGCGAAATCGCGCTCGAAGTGCCGCATGTTGGCGATGTTGGCGCCTCGAAACGCGTAGATCGACTGGTCGTCGTCACCGACGGCGAAGACCGCGGTGGCAGGCCCGGTGAGCGTGCGCAGCCAGCGGTATTGCAGCGTGTTCGTGTCCTGGAACTCGTCGACGAGCAGGTGCGAGAACCGGCGCCGATAATGCTCGCGGATCGCGTCGTGCGTCGTCAGAAGCTCGTAGCTTCGCAGCAGCAGCTCGGCGAAGTCGACGACGCCCTCGCGCCGGCACATCGCGTCGTAGAGCGCGTAGTGCTCCACCTGCCGGCGCGCCACGTCGTCCCCCGCCTCGACGGCATTCGGCCGCCGTCCCTCCTCCTTCGCATCGGCGATGAACCATTGCAGCTCGCGCGGCGGATAACGCTCGTCGTCGATGCCGTGCGCGCGGTACATCCGCTTGATCAGCGCGAGCTGGTCCTGCGTGTCGAGGATCTGGAAGAGCTGCGGCAACCCGGCGTCGCGGTAATGCACGCGCAGCATCCGGTTGCACAGGCCGTGGAACGTGCCGATCCACATGCCGCGGAGGTTGACAGGCGTCAGCGCCGCAAGACGCGTCAGCATCTCCTTCGCGGCCTTGTTGGTGAACGTGACGGCCAGGATCGAGTGCGGGATCGCCTGGCCGGTGGCGATCAGCCATGCGATGCGCGTGGTCAGCACGCGCGTCTTGCCGCTGCCCGCGCCGGCGAGAATCAGGGCGGACGCGTGCGGCAGCGTAACCGCGGCAAGCTGCTCGGGATTGAGATTGGAAAGCAGGGTCAAGGAATTTGCCGCACGAACGGCCGGGCCGCCCCGAGCCGTTCGTGGTGACTGTCCGGACCGAAGCATCGCGGGAGGCACGAAGTGCCGACCGGAACCTTGGCCCGTTTGCGAATTATAATCGGCGCCGCCCATGCCTCGCGACCCGCAATCGAGCCGCACCCCCGACGCGACGCCCTCGGCGAATTCGGCGACGATGCGCGCGTTCGTGCACTGGATCCGCGCCGCGGCGCCGTACGTCCACGCGTTTCGCGGCCACACGTTCGTCATCGCGTTCGGCGGCGAAGTCGTCGCCGACGAATCGTTCCTCGGTGTCGTGCACGACTTGAACCTGCTGCACAGCCTCGGCATCAAGCTCGTCGTCGCGCACGGCTGCCGGCCGCAGGTCGAGGCGATCCTGACGGCGCAGGACATCCCGAGCCGCTACGCGAACGGAATCCGCATCACCGACAACGACGCGATGGACTGCGTGCTGGAAGCGGCCGGGCAGGTGCGCGCACGCATCGAAGCGCTGTTGTCGCTCGGCCTCGCCAACTCGCCGATGGCGGGCGCGCGCAACCGCGTGTCGAGCGGCAACTACCTGACCGCCAAGCCGATGGGCATCGTCGACGGCGTCGACATGCAGCTCACCGGCGAGGTCCGTCGCATCGACACCGAGGCGATCCAGCAGCGACTCGACGACGGGGACATCGTGCTGATCTCCCCGACCGGCTACTCGCCCACCGGCGAGATCTTCAACCTGACGGTCGAAGAGGTCGCGACGCAGTGCGCGGTGCGGATGGACGCGACGAAGCTGATCTTCCTCACCGACTCGGACGGCGTCCGCAATGCGCGCCGTCAGCTTCTGTCCGACCTGTCGACGAGCGACGCGGAGAAGCTGCTCGAGCGGCCCGAAAAGCTCGCCCCCGACATCCGCATCTACCTGCCGGCGGCGATCCGCGCGTGCAACAACGGCGTCAAGCGCGCGCACCTGATCAGCCGCCATCACGACGGCTCGCTGCTGCTCGAGCTGTTCACGCGCGACGGCGTCGGCACGATGGTCGCCGGCACGGCGCTCGCGCATCTGCGCAGCGCGACGATCGACGACGTCGGCGGCATCCTGTCGATCATCGAGCCGCTGGAGGAGCAGGGCGTGCTGGTGCGCCGCTCGCGCGAGCGGCTCGAGAGCGAGATCGAGCGCTTCGTTGTCGCCGAGTACGACAACCACATCATCGGGTGCGCTGCGCTCTATGCCTTTCCCGCCGAGCGCGTCGGCGAGCTCGCGGCGCTCGCGGTCCACCCCGACTTCCGCCGCGAGGGCTACGGCGAGGCGCTGATGAACGAGATCGAGCAGCGCGCGCGCAAGCTGCGCCTCGCGCAATTGTTCGTGCTGACGACGAAGACGGCGCACTGGTTCCTCGAGCGCGGCTTCCGTACGGCGGCGATCGCCGACCTGCCGCAGCAGAAGCAGTCGCTCTACAATTACCAGCGCAAATCGCTCGTTTACGTCAAGAATCTGTAGCGGGCGGCGGTTGCCGCCTTCGCGAAAGGAATCGAACCATGGCCAGGATGGTCAACTGCGTGAAGCTCGGCCGCGAGGCCGAGGGCCTCGATTTTCCGCCCTATCCGGGCGAGCTCGGCAAGCGGATCTACGAGAGCGTGTCCAAGGAAGCGTGGGCGCAGTGGCTCAAGCACCAGACGATGCTCGTCAACGAGAACCGGCTGTCGCTCGCCGACCCGCGTGCGCGCAAATGGCTCGCCGAGCAGATGGAGAAGCACTTCTTCGGGGCCGGCGCCGAGATGCCGGCCGGCTACGTGCCCCCGCAGTGATGGACGAGGCTGCCGGCACCGTTTCGCCAGGCGGCGTGGCGGCGCTGCCGATTTCGCGCTACCCGGTCCCCGCGCTCGCCGAGCTTCCCGACGACATTCGCGCGCGGATACTCGAAGTGCAGGAGAAGGCGGGATTCGTCCCGAACGTGTTCGCGACGCTCGCGCACCGCCCCGACGAATTCCGCGCGTTCTTCGCGTATCACGACGCGCTGATGCTGAAGGATGGCGGCCTCACGAAGGCCGAGCGCGAAATGATCGTCGTCGCAACGTCGGGTGCGAACGATTGCCTCTACTGCATCGTTGCCCACGGCGCGTTGCTTCGCATCTACGGCAAGCATCCGCTCGTCGCCGACCAGGTGGCCGTCAACTATCGCAAGGCCGACATCACGCCGCGGCAGCGCGCCATGCTCGCGTTCGCGATGAAGGTCGCCGTCGACAGCGCTGCGATCGACGACGCCGACTTTGCGGCGCTGCGCGAGCACGGGTTCGGCGACGAGGACATCTGGGACATCGGCGCGATCGCGGCGTTCTTCGCGCTGTCGAACCGCATGGCCAACATGATCGGCATGCGCCCGAACGACGAGTTCTACCTGCTGGGTCGCATCCCGCGCAAGTGACGCGCGAGCGTCAGAGCTCGTGCACGACCTGTCCGGCGAGCAGCGTGTAGCGCACGCGACCCGCCAGCTCGATCCCGAGAAACGGCGTGTTCTTGCCCTGGCTGCGCAGCGTGTCGCGGCGCACGACCCACGGCTCCGACGGATGGAAGATGGCGAGATCGGCCGCGCTGCCGCTGCGCAGCGTCGCCGGCGCGACGCCGAGGATCTGCGCGGGCCGCGTGGCAATCGCCGCGATCGCGCGCGACAGCGGCGCCTTGTCCTCGGCCGCCCATTTGAGCATCAGCGGCAGCAGCAGCTCGAGACCCGTTGCGCCGGGCTCGGCCTCGCCGAACGGCACCTGCTTGTCGTCGTCGTCGACCGGCGCGTGATCGGAGCACGCGGCGTCGATCGTGCCGTCCGCCAGGCCCGCGCGAAGCGCCGCGCGGTCGCGCGTGCCGCGCAGCGGCGGCATCAGGTTCGCGAGCGGATCGAACCAGCCGATGTCGACGTCGCACAGGTGCAGGTGATGCACGTCGACGTCGCAGGTCACCGGCAGGCCCTCGGCCTTGGCGGCGCGCACCATCTCCACGCCGCTGGCCGACGAGATGCGGCAAAGGTGCACGCCGACACCCGTCTCGCGCACCAGCGCGAAGATCGTGGCGAGCGCGATCGTTTCCGCCGACACCGGAATCCCGGGCAACCCGAGCCGCGTCGCGACTTCGCCATCGTGCGCGACGCCGCCTCGCGCGAGGTGCGAATCCTGCGGCCGCAGCCAGACACGGTGCCGGAACGTGCCCGCGTACTGCAGCGCACGGAACAGCATCTGCGTGTCGGGCAGCGGCACGTCGGCGTGCGAGAACGCGACGCATCCGGCCTCGGCGAGCTCGCTCATCTCCGTGAGCGTGTGGCCGGCGAGCCCCAGCGACAGCGCGCCGATCGGATAGACGTGTGCCTGGTTGAGGACGCGCGCGCGGTGCTTCAGCATCTGCACGAGGCCGGGCTCGTCGAGCGGCGGATCGGTATCCGGCGGGCAGGCCAGCCCGGTCACGCCGCCGGCCGCCGCGGCGGCGAGCTCGGAGGCGAGCGTCGCCTTGTGCTCGAAGCCGGGCTCGCGCAGGCGCGCCGCGAGATCGACGAAGCCGTGCGCGACGACGAGGCCGTGCGCATCGATGACGCGCTCGGCGCGCCAGCGCGGCGGCGCTTCGTGCAGCGCGGCGATCGTGCCGTCGGCAACGTAGACGCTCGTGACGCGGTCGAGATCCTGCGCCGGATCCACGACGCGACCGCCTGTGATCTCGACGTTCACTGGACGACCCTCCGCGCTGTCGCGCTTCGGTGCGATTCGCCCGTGGGGCGGCCCGTCGGACTCATGCGCGGCTCACGGTGATGCGATCATCGAGAGCACCGCCATCCGCACGGCGATGCCGAACGTCACCTGCGGCAGGATCACCGAGCGCGCTCCATCGGCTACCGCGGAGTCGATCTCGACGCCCCGGTTCATCGGCCCCGGATGCATGACGATCGCGTCCGGCTTCGCGAGCGCGAGCTTGTCCTGCGTGAGCCCATATTGCTTGAAGTATTCGCCCGCGGACGGCAGCAGCGCGCCCTTCATCCGCTCGCTTTGCAGCCGCAGCATGACGACGACATCGCAGTCGCGCAGGCCCTCGCGCATGTCGGACGCGACGCGCACGCCGAGCGCCTCGACCCGCGTGGGCAGCAGCGTTCGCGGGGCGATGACGCGGACCTCGGCGGCGCGCATCGTCGTCAGCCCGTGGATCAGCGAGCGCGCGACGCGCGAGTGCAGGATGTCGCCCACGACGGCGACGACGAGGCCGCCGAAATCCCGCTTGTAATGGCGGATCGTGTACAGGTCGAGCAGGCCCTGCGTCGGATGCGAGTGGCGTCCGTCGCCGGCGTTGACGACGTGCACGTGCGAGCGACCCGTGGCGTCGAGATGCGACGCGATCAGGTGCGGCGCGCCCGACTGCGAATGCCGGACGACGAAGATGTCGGCGTTCATCGCGCACAGGTTGTCGATCGTGTCGAGCAGCGTTTCGCCTTTCGCCGTCGACGACGCGCCGATGTTCAGGTTGATGACGTCCGCGGAGAGCCGCTTCGCGGCGATCTCGAACGTCGTGCGCGTGCGCGTCGAGTTCTCGAAGAACAGGTTGAACACCGCCTTGCCTCGCAGGAGCGGCACTTTCTTCACCTCGCGCTCGGCCACCGACACGAACGGCTCGGCGGTGTCGAGCACGCGCGTGATGACCTCGGCGGGCAGCCCCTCCAGCGTGATCAAATGCCGCAGGCCGCCGTCGCGGTCGAGCTGCGGGTTGCGCGGCATGGGAGCGCTCAGGCGACGCCGGTGAGCGGCTCGACGTGAAGCGACAGCGTGCCGCCGGGATCGCGCGACAGCACCACCGTGTTGTCGCGCGTGACGGTGACCCGCGCACCCGCGTACGTCGCCTCGATCGGCAGCTCGCGGCCGCCCCTGTCGACGAGTACCGCGAGCTCGACGCGCTCGGGCCGGCCGAAGTCGAACAGCTCGTTGACCGCCGCGCGCACGCTGCGCCCGGTGTAGAGAACGTCATCGACGAGGACGATGGTTGCGCCGTCCACCTCGAACGGCAGCGATGTGCGCCGCGTGTTCGGCTTCAGGCCCGAGCGCGCGTAGTCGTCGCGGTAATACGAGACGTCGATGAAGCCGAGCGGGCGCGCGCCCAGCCGCTCGACCAGGCGCTCGGCAACCCACGCGCCGCCAGAATAGATGCCGACGAACGCCGCCTCGGGCTCGATCTTCCCCTGCATCCGCGCGACCAGGGCGGCGAGCGCGGCCTCGGCATCGGGCAAGGGATCAGCGCTCATGCGGGTCGTCGAGCCACTGTTGCAGGATGATCTGCGCGGCCGCCGCGTCGCGCGCTGCACGCTCCGCGCGTGCGCCTCGCCCGGCGGCCGCGAGCGCACCCACCGCCGCCTGCGTCGTGAAACGCTCGTCGACCAGCGCGACCGGCAGCGCGAAGCGCGTCTCCAGCGCGCGCGCGAACGTCTTCGCGCGCGCCGTCGTCGCATGCGGCGTGCCGTCCGCATGCACCGGCAGGCCGACGACGAGCTGCGCCGGCTGCCATTCGTCGATCAGTGCGGCGATCGCGGTGAAGCGCGCGGCCGTCGGCGGCGCGTCGATCGTCGTCAGCGGATGCGCGACCCGCGTGAGCGTGTTGCCCATGGCGACGCCGATGCGACGGGTTCCGAAATCGAACGCGAGCACCGTCGCGTCCGGCTTCTTCGGCACGCGCGATCACCCGTGTCCGGCCATGTCGGAAAGCCGCGACATGTCGATGCCGAGCAGGCGCGCGGCCGCGGACAGCCGGCGCTCCGCCGGCAGGTCGAACAGAACGTCGGGGTCGGCCTCGACGGTGAGCCATGCGTTCTGCGCGAGCTCCATTTCGAGCTGTCCCGCCGACCAGCCGGCGTAGCCGAGCGAGACGAACATGTCCTTCGGGCCTTCGCCGCGGCCGGCCGCCTCGAGCACGTCCTTCGACGTCGTGAGCCCGACGGCATCGTTGACGGCGAGCGTCGATTGCCAGTTGCCGATGGGCCGATGCAGCACGAAGCCGCGGTCGATCTGCACCGGGCCGCCGAAGTGAACCGGCGCGTCGACGAGCAGGTGGTCCCCGAGCGGAATGTCGATCTGCTCGAACAGCGTCGACAGCGTCATGTCGATCGGCTTGTTGACGACGATGCCGAGCGCGCCTTCGGGATTGTGCTCGCAGACATACGTGAGCGAGTTGGCGAAATGGGGATCCATCATCGCCGGCATGGCGATCAGGAAGTGGTGCGTGAGATTGACGGAATCGCCCACGCCCGCAATTGTAATCTGCGGGGGTTGCCTGCACAATCGAGCGCCGTTTTGCTCGAACTTCATCGTGAAAGCACGCGTCGCGCTTTTCCTGCTTGCGCTGTGCGCGACTTGCGCGCATGCGCGGCTCGTCGTCATGCACGGCTACGCCGACTATACGAGCGCGCTCGTATGGGTACAGGCGGATGCGCCGGGGCCGCTCCGCTTTCGCTGGCTCACCGAGCACGACGGCGTCGAGCACGAAACGATCATCGACGCGCGCGCGGCGGACGACGACGTCGTGCTCGCCCGGCTCACGGGCCTCGCACCCGGTGCGCGCGCCGCGTACACGATCGAGGGCGACGGCGACGTGAAGAGCGGCGCCGTGCGCGCGCAACCTTACTGGACGGCGCAGGGCGAGCCGCGCGACATCACGATCGCGATCGGCTCGTGCTTCTTTCTCGCGGCCGCCGAGGCGCCGTGGAACGCGAGCACGTATGGCGGCGGCTACGAGATCTTCGATGCGATCGCCGACAAGGCGCCGGACGTCATGCTGTGGCTCGGCGACAACCTGTACTTCCAGGCGCAAGACGAGCTCGATCCGGCCGCGATGGGCGCGCGCTACCGCAGACAGCGTGCGCACCCCGCGCTCGCGCGGCTGCTGGTCGCCACGCCGCAGCTCGCGATCTGGGACGATCACGACTACGGGCCGAACGACGCCGACATGTCGTACGGGCTGAAGGGCGAGTCGCTCGCGCTCTTCCGCCGCTACTGGGCGAATCCGAGCTACGGCCTGCCCGACGCACAGGGCATCTTCGGACGCGCGCGCATCGGCGACGTGGACCTGTTTCTGCTCGACGATCGCTGGTATCGCAGCGCCAACAGGCTGCTCGACGAGCCCGGCAAGACGATGTTCGGACCGCAGCAGCTCGCGTGGCTGCGCAACGCGCTCGTCCATTCGCGCGCGACGCTGAAGCTCGTCGCCAGCGGCTCGCAGCTATGGAACCGCGCGAACCGCTTCGAGGGGCTCAACCATTACGCGCACGAGCAGAAGGCGCTTGCCGAATGGCTGCTCGCGCAGCGCGTCGAAGGCCTGATGTTCGCGACGGGCGACCGCCATTTCACCGAGCTGCTGCGTATCGAGCGTCCCGGCGCGTATCCGCTGTACGAGTTCACGTCGAGCCCGCTCACGTCGCGGCCGTGGGCGAATCCGGACGCCGCCGAGCGCGACAATCCCGACCTCGTGCCCGGCACGCTCGTCGGCAAGCGCCAGTTCGGACTGATCCGCGTCACCGGCCCGGCAAAGGCGCGGCGCATCGCGCTCGAAAGCTACGACCAGAACGGCGAGCTCCTGTGGCGGCACGAGCTCGGCGCGCAGGACCTGCAGTTCCCGCGTCGCTGACTGCGCTATTTCGTGGCCGTGCACCCGCCGACGCGCCGTCCGGCGTACGTCTGCGTCATCTCCATCGGCTGGCCGCCCTGGCTCATCGTCATCCGCATGCGGCCGTCGTAGCGATCGGCGGCGAACGTGGTCTCGCCGGTTGCGTTCATCGCCTGCTCACCGGTGCACGCGATCGCGTAGGTCATCCGATTGCCGGCGCGCTTGCTGTCGAGCACGCGGCAATTGCCCTGCACGGGTATCAGGTCCTCGTCCCTGTGGTTCTGCGCGACGCAGACGCGGCGAACCTGCGGCGCCATCGCCATCGGCATGCCGGGCATTTCCATCTGCACGGTGACTTCCCACAACTGGTCGGCGCCTTGCGCGACACAGGGTGCGGAAACCGCGAGCAGCGCCGCCGCTGCGCTTGCGAGCGCGGCGCGGTGAAAACGGGTTGCGACGAACATAATCGACCTCCCAATCAATCTGCGCCTGACGTTCATCCCTGCCGTCCGCTATTCCTCTTCGTGGCGGCGGTGCTTCGCGTACTCGGTCGCGAGCTGGCTTTGCAGGTTCGGCGGCGCCTGCTCGTAATGCGAAAGCGACATCGTCCAGGCGCCGTGGCCGCCCGTCATCGACTTGAGCCGCGCGGCGTAGCCGTCGAGTTCGGACAGCGGCGCAAGCCCGTTCACCGCCAGCATGCCCGCCTGCATCGTCTGCGTGCCGGTCACCTGGCCGCGCCGCGACGAAAGGTCGCCGGTGACGTCGCCCATCGTGTCGGCCGGGCAATTGATCTCGACGCCGACGATCGGCTCGAGCACGATCGCCTTCGCCTTGCCGATCGCGTCGAGAAACGCCTTGCGGCCCGC
>Ga0307406_10001370_pt1 | contig 13573 bp, 8 predicted proteins | sample 322Cmetagenome_3_FD_203706 | JGI IMG/M metagenome (GOLD analysis project Ga0307406, IMG submission 203706) | Maize rhizosphere microbial communities from greenhouse at UC Davis, California, United States - 322HYB-C-2 | ecosystem: Host-associated > Plants > Roots > Rhizosphere > Soil | place... | reverse complement strand
CGCTTGTCCGGGTAACTCAGAATGATTCGTTTGGCCATGAAACAGGGAGAAAGTTGTGGCTATTTTCGCCAATTCCGCGACGCGGCGACTCCGGATCGCCTGAAAACGTTGCCCTCCCAAGGGCTTCGGGCGCAGAATTCGTAGCAAATTGTGAGATTCGTATGCGCACCGATACGCGGCGCGCTCACCCATCCAGACATGAAAAAGCTCCGAATCACTGTCCGCCAGCGCCCGCATCTTCTCGCCACGTTGGCTGCCCTTGCGGTGATCACTGGCGGCACGACGGCGGCGTGGGCGCAGAACTACCCCGTCACGCCGCAGCAGCGCGCCACCGCCCAGCAAACCGCCCAGAACGGCGTTCCGCTGAGCGAACTGGCGCCCAACGCGCCCGACGAATACACGGTCAAGCCCGGCGACACGCTGTGGGCCATCTCGCGCCTCTACCTGCTGCGCCCCTGGCGCTGGCCGGAACTGTGGGGCATGAACATCAGCGAAATCGCGAATCCGCACCGCATCTACCCCGGCCAGGTTCTCTACCTGGACAAGACCGGCGGCCGCGCACGCCTGACCATGCGCCGCGGCGCGGGCGGCAGCGCCGATGGCGGCACCATCAAGCTGTCGCCGCGCACGCGCTTCGACTCGCTGGCCGGCATGGCCTTGCCCACGCTCAATCCGAGCGTCATCGAGCCCTTCCTGAGCGAACCGATCGTGGTGGATGCCGACACGCTGCAGGCCGCGCCGCGCATCGTCGCGGGCAACGACAGCCGCGTCCTGCTGTCGCGCGGCGATCGTGCCTATGCGCGCGGCAATGCCGAGACGCCGCTGCTCGAAACGCCCGGCCCGCTGAAGAATTTCCGCGTGTTCCGCAGCGCCACGCCGCTGAAGGACCCGGGAACCGGCGAAATCCTCGGCTACGAGGCGCAGTACCTGGGCAAGGCGCAGCTGCAGCGCGGCGAATCGACCACGGTCGAGACCACCAACGACAAGGACGTCATCACCGTGGTGCCGGCCAGCATCGACATCATCGCGGCGCGCGAGGAAATCCGCGCCGGCGACCGCCTGCTGCCCGAACCGCCGCGCCAGCTGCTGAGCTACGTGCCGCGCGCCCCCACCACGCAGGTCGAGGGCCGCATCGTCTCGGTCTATGGCAACGCGGTGCAGTTCGCGGCCCAGAACCAGGTGGTGGCCATCAACAAGGGCACCCGCGACGGCATCGACAGCGGCCACGTGCTGGCCATCCTGAAGAACGGCGAAACCATTCTCGACCGTACCGGCGCGCGCAAGGAAACCATCAAGCTCCCGAACGAACGCATCGGCCTGCTGATGGTGTTCCGGCCCTTCGAAAAGGTTTCGTACGCCCTGGTGCTCGAGATCACCGACACTCCGAAGGCGGGCGACTTCCTCGTCAATCCCTGACGCTTTTCCGTTTTTTTTACCCGCTTTCTTTTTCCGCTTTCATTTGGACCGAGCAGAACTCGCAGGCTGGCTGCGGCTTTCACTGACGCCGGGCATCGGCGATGGTGCCGCGCGCCGGCTGCTGGCGGCCTTCGGGCTGCCCGAGAAGGTCTTTGCGCAGACGGGCGAGGCGCTGCGCCAGGTGGTGACGGCGGCGCAGGCCGATGCCCTGCACCAGCCGCCCCCGGGCCTGCAGGCCCAGCTCGACCAGACTTGGCAATGGCTGCAGCCCGGCCACGATGACGGCGCCGCGCGCCGCCTGGTCACGCTGGGCGATGCCGCCTATCCCGCCTCGCTGCTCGAGATGGCCGACCCGCCGCTGATGCTCTACGTGCTCGGCGCCGCGGACTTCGACCTGACCCAGCTCGGCCACAGCATTGCAGTGGTCGGCAGCCGCAACCCCACGCCGCAGGGCGCCGCCAATGCCCGCGCCTTTGCGCGCGCGCTCGGCGAAGCAGGCCTGCCGGTGGTGTCGGGCCTCGCGCTCGGCGTCGATGGCGCCGCGCACCAGGGCGCACTCGATGCGGCCGGCGACATGCCGCGGCTCGCCACGGTGGCGGTGGTGGGCACCGGCCTGGACCGCGTCTATCCCGCGCGGCACCGCGACCTGGCGCACCGCATCACGCTGCAGGGGCTGATCGTGAGCGAGCTGCCGCTCGGCACGCCGCCGCTCACGCAGAACTTCCCCAAGCGCAACCGCCTCATCGCCGGCCTGGCGCGCGGCACACTGGTGGTCGAGGCCGCGCTCGCGTCGGGCTCGCTGATCACCGCGCGGCTCACCTCGGAGCAGGGCAAGGAAGTGTTCGCCATTCCGGGCTCGATCCATTCGCCGCAATCGCGCGGCTGCCATGCGCTGATCCGGCAGGGCGCGAAGCTGGTCGAATCGGTCAACGACATCCTCGAGGAACTGCCGTTGCTGCAGGCGGGCAGCGCGGCGCCGGCGGCCGCGAACGGCGATGCCGGCGCCATGCCCGCCGCGCGCGAGGAGCCCTTGCTGGACGCGCTCGGCTTCGATCCGGTGAGCCTGGACGCGCTGAGCGCGCGCACCGGCTGGAGCGCCGCCGCGCTGCAGGCCAGGCTGCTCGAACTCGAGCTCGACGGCCACGTTGCGCGGCTGCCCGGCGGCCTGTTCCAGAGAACGGCAGCAGCGTAGCCCGCGGGCTTGTTGCACGAAGCCTGGGGGCGAGCCACGTTTCCTCGGCTATATTGGGCCCATGTTCGAAGTGCTCGTGTTTGTCTACGAAAACTATTGGCGCGGCGATGCCTGCCCCGAACCCGAACAACTGGGCCGCAAGCTCAGCGCCCACGGCTTCGAGGCAGAGGAAATCCGCGATGCGCTGCACTGGCTCGACGGCCTGAGCCTTGCCACGCAGGGCATGCAGTTCGAACGAAGTCCCGGCGACGACGCCGTGGCCACGGTCACGCTGCGCGGCGCGCCCGAGGCAGCCCTGCCCCAGTCGGACAGCGCCATGCGGGTCTATTCGCAGGCCGAGCAGGAGCACCTGGGCGCCGACTGCCTGGGCTTCATCCGCTTTCTCGAGTCGTCGAACGTGCTGTCCTGCGGCCTGCGCGAGATCGTCATCGAGCGCGCCATGGCGGCGCCGGGCGATCCGGTCGCGCTCGACGAGCTCAAGATCATCGTGCTGATGGTGCACTGGAGCACCGGCATCGAGCCCGATGCGCTGGTGCTCGACGAACTCTGCGAAAGCCGCGAGGGGCGTACAGCGCACTAGCAGGCTCTCCCCCAGGCTTCGCGCACTTCGTGTCGCTTCTCCCTCCCCCTCGCCGGGGGCAACACCTGAGGCCCGGCGAAGCCGGTTCCTCGGTGTTCCGCGAACAGACAAGAACAGCCAAGGCGGCTGACTAATTCAAGAGCCGTTCGGGATTCGCGTCGAGCTTGGCCAGCGCCTCGCGCGTGGCGCGCACCGTGAGCGTTTCCTCTTCGGCCGGCACCAGCAGGCCGGCCTGCAGGTAGTTGGCCAGCCGGCCGACCTGGATCAGGAAGCTGCGGCCGTCGGCCGAGGCGAACAGGTGCAGCTGCTTGCGGTCGCTGCGCCAGACGAACTGCACCTGGCTCACGCGGTCGTTGTGGTCGAGCATGAACCAGTTGCCCACCTCCAGTTCGTGGGCCCACGCCAGCATGTCTTCGGCCGGAACGCCGCCCACGGTGTCGGCCACGACCTCGATCGAGGCCGCATCCACGCCCAGCAGCAGTTCGATGCTGTTCGCATCGAGCGGCAGGCTGGAGGCGCCGCCGTCGTCGCTGACGAAATCTTCCAGGTGCGCGAGTCGTTCGGCCATGGCCTCGATCTTGGCCGCGGGAATCGCTTCGGTCTTCGACAGGAAGGCGTCGGACAAGGTGGCGCCGATGGCCTTGATGTGGGCTTCCTGCGGCTCGTCGATGATGCCCAGCAGGTTCATGCCCAGGCGCAGGCGCTGCAGCAGCTGCGGCAGGTCCTGGATCACGCGTGCGCGGTCGGCGCGGTTGGGCTTGGCGCTTGCCGCCCACACCAGCTCGGAGGCCACGCGCTTGAGCATCACCGTCTGCTCGCCCTGGGCGCCGTAGCGCAGCGCGGCAATCGCCAGCACCTCGGCCCAGACCTTGAAGAGGAACTCGCGGATCTCCTCGCGCACCGGCATGTCGTTGAGCATCTTGCGCAGTTCGATGGTGTACTGGATCGCCATCGTTTCCTTCTGCTCGACCTGCTGCGCCACGCTCATGACGCGCTGGGTGGCGTCGCTTTGCGTGAGATAGCGGTTCAGGAAGGCGACGAACTCGTCGAACACCAGCTTGAAGACGCGCTGGCCGGTTTCGGGATACTGCTCGATCACCTGCACCACGCGCCGGATCTCGCCCTCGAGCGCACTGCCCGAGATGGCCGCGGCATCGAAGCCCATCACGCAGGAACCCATGCGGTCGATCAGCATGCGCGCCGGGTGCTGCAGCGTGCCGAAGAACTCGGGCTCTGCAATGGCCACGCGCAGCACCGGCATCTGCAGGCGGGCAAACCACACGCGCGCCGAGAAAGGAATGCGCTCCTCGGCGAGGATGGCCTGGAACATGAGCGCCACGATCTCGACAGTGGCCTTGTCGGCGGTGGTGGGCGCCCTTTTCTTGAGCTCGGTGCTGCGCCGCCGAAGGTCGACCGCGGTCTGCTGGATGAGGGTGGCCTGCTCCTCGGAGCCCGGCACCGAGCCCTGCATGTACTGCGAGGCAGCCGCCCGGTAGGCGGCCTCGGCCTCGGCGATCGCGCCGACAAAGGTCCTGGAGACGGCGCGGGCGCCCTCCGCGCTGGCCGTGCCGGCCCCCGCGGCGGCCGCATGGCCGTCCATTCCCGTGGTCGTCATCGAAGGCGAGGGCGAAGCCGACGGCTCCGCGCCGATGCGGGCGGCGACGAAGCGCTTGAGGCTCAGGAGCGCCGTCTGCGCGCGCTGGCGGGCCACCATCAATGGCGAGCCGCCCGTGGTGAAGGCCGGCGCGGAGGGCGCAAAAGCCCCTGCCTGCGGGGAGGAAGCGTCGGCGCTGCCCGGCCGCTGCACGCCACCCGCGGCCTGCACCGCGCCGCCGGCATGGGGCGACGCCGGCAAGGTCGCCGGCCCGGTGGCACCGCCGCCGCTGCTGCTGCCGGTGCGGCGGACAAAGCTCTTGAGATCGATTTCGGGCATCACGCCCTGGGACACCAGGAAAGCGTTGGCGTCCTCGTAGGCCTTGACGACCACGCCGACGAGCTGCTGCCGCACGGTGTCCTGCACGCGGGCCCACAGCGTGCGGCTCAGGCCGGCCGCCAGCCACTGGTCCACCAGCAGCCTGGCCAGGGTTTCGGGCCTGAGCACGTCGTGGGCGTCGAGTTCTGCGGTGCCTTCCAGGAACTGGATGCGCAGCCGCAGGTCGCTGAGTTCGAAGCTGGCCTTGTCGTGGATCAGCTGCGCGAGGCGCGACGACAGGATGCTGCTTTCCATCGCATCGTCGTCGATGAGTTCAAGCCGCAGCTTCGCGCCGGACGACGACGCGGCCGGCGCCGCCCCCGGGCTGCCGACCGACCTGCGCCAGCCCGCCTGCGCGAGCGACACCCATTGCGAAGCCTGGCCCTGGAACGCCACGAAGTCGTCGCGGCTCTCCTGCATGGCGCGCGCGCTGCCGATTTCCGAGGCCTGCTGCGTCAGACGGTCCCGTATCGCCTGCGCCAGCGGGACGATGACGCCTTCGGTGGCGCGAACGAAACGCTCGCGTGTCTCGCGTGCGAGCTGCAGGGAGGAAGCGGACCGCGCGGTGCTCATTGAAGGATCGGGAAGGCCAATGGGACTCTATTTTTCGGCGAAAGCCGAGAGCTTGCATCGGCAAGCGCCACCGCACAAGTGTGCATCACCTGCGGCATGGCGGCGAGCTTGCGCGGCGCGTCCCGTTGATCTGGCGCAATCAGACCACGGCGCCGGCGTTCGGATCGTCTTCGGAGCCGCCGTCGCGCTTGGTCGGGCCGCCCTTGATCAGGTCTTCGCGCTTGATGCCCAGCCACATCGCGATGGCGGCCGCCACGAAGCAGGACGAGTAGATGCCGAACAGGATGCCGATGGTCAGCGCCAGCGCAAAGTAGTGCAGCGTCGGACCGCCGAAGAAGAACATCGAGAGCACCACCAGCTGGGTCGAACCGTGCGTGATGATGGTGCGGCTGATGGTCGAGGTGATCGCGTTGTCGATGATCTCGACCGTGCTCATCTTGCGGTAGCGCCGGAAGTTCTCGCGCACCCGATCGAAGATCACGACCGATTCGTTGACCGAATAGCCCAGCACCGCCAGCACCGCCGCCAGCACCGCGAGCGAAAACTCCCACTGGAAGAAGGCGAAGAAGCCCAGGATGATGACCACGTCGTGCAGGTTGGCCAGCACGGTGGCCACGGCGAACTTCCATTCGAAGCGGATCGCCAGGTAGATCATGATGCCCACCACCACCATGCCGAGCGCCTTGAGCCCGTTGGTGGTGAGCTCCTCGCCCACCTGCGGGCCGACCACCTCGATGCCGCGCTGCGTGGCCGAGGGATCGACCGACTTGAGCGCCTGCATCACCTGCGCGCTCTGCTGGTCGGAGTTCATGCCCTTTTGCGCCGGCAGGCGGATCTGCACGTCGCGCGAGGTGCCGTAGCTCTGCACCTGGACTTCAGGATAGCCGAGCTTGCTGACGGCCTCTCGCACCTTGCCGATGTCGGCCGACTGCTGGTAGGCCACCTCCATCACGGTGCCGCCCGTGAACTCCACCGACAGGTGCAGCCCGCGGTGCAGCAGGAAGAACACCGCCAGCGCGAAGGTGACGAAGGAGATGATGTTCAGCACCAGCGCGTGGCGCATGAACGGGATGGTCTTGTGGATGCGGAAGAATTCCATGGCGCTTGTCCTTGACCTTTACTTGCCTTCAGCCACGGCGGTGCCGTCGGTCTTGGGGCGCCAGACCGTGCCGATCGACACCGTCTTGAGCTTCTTCTTCTGGCCGTACCAGAAGTTCACGAGGCCGCGCGAGAAGAACACGGCGGAGAACATCGAAGTGACGATGCCGATGCAGTGCACCACCGCGAAGCCGCGCACCGGGCCCGAGCCGAAGGCCAAGAGCGCGATGCCCGCGATCAGCGTGGTCACGTTGGAGTCGAGGATCGTGCCCCAGGCGCGGTCGTAGCCGGCGTGGATGGCCGCCTGCGGGGAGGCGCCGTTGCGCAGTTCCTCGCGCACGCGCTCGTTGATCAGCACGTTGGAGTCGATGGCCACGCCGATGGCCAGCGCCATGGCCGCGATGCCGGGCAGCGTGAGCGTGGCCTGCAGCATCGAGAGAATGGCCACCAGCAGCATCAGGTTGACGGCCAGCGCGATCGAGGAGAACAGGCCGAACAGCGCGTAGTAGGCGCACATGAACACCATGATGGCCAGGAAGCCATACATCACGCTCTTGAAGCCCTTCTCGATGTTGTCGGCGCCCAAGGTCGGGCCGATGGTGCGTTCCTGGATGATTTCCATCGGCGCAGCCAGCGAGCCGGCGCGCAGCAGCAGCGCGAGATCGGCGGCTTCGGTCACCGTCATCGAGCCGGAAATCTGGAAGCGGTTGCCGAGCTCGCCGTTGATCGACGGGGCCGTGAGCACTTCGCCCTTGCCCTTCTCGAAGATCAGCATGGCCATGCGCTTCTTGTAGTTCTCGCGGCTCACGTCACGCATGATCCGGCCGCCCTTGGCGTCCATGGTCAGGTCGACCTTGGGCTGGTTGCTCTGCTGGTCGAAGCCGGGCTGCGCGTCGGTGAGGTTCTCGCCGGTGACCAGCACCTGCTTCTTCACGATCACCGGGCGGCCGTTGCGCTCGAGGAATTTCTCGGAGCCGAAGGGCACCGGCCCGCCGCTCAGCTCGGCCGCACGGCCTTCGGCGCTTTCGTCGACCAGACGCATCTCGAGCGTGGCGGTGCGCCCCAGGATGTCCTTGGCCTTGGCCGTGTCCTGCACGCCGGGCAGCTGCACCACGATGCGGTCCAGGCCCTGCTGCTGGATCACCGGCTCGGCCACGCCGAGTTCGTTGATCCGGTTGTGCAGCGTGGTGATGTTCTGCTTGAGCGCCGCGTCCTGGAGCCGGCGCGCGGCTTCGGGCTTGATGGTGGCCACCAGGCGCCAGTTGCTGCCGTCCTGGCTGTCGGTGGTGGCGAGGTCCTGGAACTGGTCCTGGATCAGCCGCTTGGCCGCTTCCAGCGCGGCCGCGTCGCGGAACGAAACCTCGATGGCCTGGCCGTTGCGGTTCACCGAGGTGCCGCGGATGCCCTTGTCGCGGAAGGTGGTGCGCAGGTCGCTCGCGAAGGATTCGGCCTTCTTGTCGATGGCGCCCTTCATGTCGACCTGCAGCAGGAAGTCGACGCCGCCGCGCAGGTCCAGGCCCAGGTACATCGGGAACGCATGCAGCGCCGTGAGCCAGGCCGGCGAACGCGAGACCAGGTTCAGCGCCACCACGTAGGGCGGATCGGCCGGATCGGGCACCAGCGCGCGCTGCAGGGTGTCGCGCGCCTTGAGCTGCTCGTCGGGCGTGGCGAAGCGCGCGCGCAGCGAGCCGCCTTCGAGCGTGAGCAGGTCGGGCGCGAGCCCGGCTGCCTTGAGCGCCTCCTCGACCCGGCTCTGGGTGGCCGCGTCGACCTTGACGGTGGACTTGGCCGCGGACACCTGCACGGCAGGCGCCTCGCCGAAGAAATTCGGCAGGGAATAGATCAACCCCACAAGCAGCACGATCACGATGATCGCGTACTTCCAGACCGGATAACGGTTCATGAGAAAGCGCTTTTTCAGAAACAGAACACTGGCGTGACTTGAGGCCATGCGCCGCGAAGCGCAAGGCCGGGCCGCGCGTTGATTGCCTGGCTTACTGCTTGACGGCGCCCTTGGGCAGGACCTGGACCACCGCGCTGCGCTGGATCTTGATCTCCACGCCATTGGCGATTTCGAGGCCGAGGTACTGGTCGCCGAGCGAGGTGATCTTGCCGAGCACGCCGCCGGCGGTTGCGACTTCATCGCCCTTGGCCAGCGCCTCGATCATGGCGCGCGCTTCCTTCTGGCGCTTCATTTGCGGACGGATCATCACGAAATACAGCACCACGAACATCAGCACCAGGGGCAGCATGCTGCCCAGCGAGGACAGCATGTCGCCACCGCCGGAAGCTGCGGGTGCGGTTTGGGCGAAAGCAGAGGAAATGAACAAGAGAGTCTCCAGCAGAGAGAAGAGAGGAATGTCAGAAGCGCGGATCGGGCCCGCGGTTCCGCGGCCCCGTGGAAAAGGCCGCGAGTCAGAGCTTGAGGCGGCGTGGGCCGCGCGCAGCAGCGGGCATTGTATTCGTGGCAATGCCCCGCTCCGCGCGCTTATCCGGCGCGCGGGGCAGGGCTTTCCTTGGGCTTCGGCTGCGCGTCTCTTGCTAGCTTTTCAGGAGCAATGGTGCGGAGTGGCCGGCGGTGCCGGGCCGGCTCCGGAAAAGTCACGCGGCGGCGCGCTGCGTCTGCTGCGGGTTGCGCCACTTGGCGAGCAGCTCGCTCCAGCGGGTGCGGGCAGCAGCGAGATTGCGCTCCTTCACATGGCCGTAGCCGCGGATCTGCTCGGGCAGGCTCGCGATCTCCAGCGCCAGCGCATGGTTCTCGGCGCGAAGGCCAGCAATCACTTCCTCGATGCTCGCGCGGTACTCGCCGATGAGCGCGCGCTCGGTCCTGCGCTCTTCGGTGCGCCCGAAGATGTCCAGCGCCGTGCCGCGCAGGCCCTTGAGCCGGGCCAGCAGCCTGAAGCCGGCGAGCATCCAGGGGCCGAATTTCTGCTTCTGCAGCTGGCCCTTGGCGTTCTTCTTGGCGATGATGGGCGGCGCCAGGTGGTAGTTGAGCTTGAAATCCTTGCCCATCTCACCTTCGAACATGCCCTCGACCCGGGCGAGGAAGCTGCGGTCGGCGTGCAGCCGCGCCACCTCGTACTCGTCCTTGTAGGCCATGAGCTTGAACAGGTAGCGCGCCACCGTCTCGGCCAACGCGCTCTTGCCAAGCGCCGATTCGGCCTGCCGGACCTTGTCCACGAACTGCCGGTATTCCTCGGCATAGGCCGCGTTCTGGTAGCCCGTGAGGAATTCGACCCGGCGCGCCACCAGGCTTTCGACGGTCTCGCGCTTCTTGAACTCGATCACCTGGCCCGGGCGCAGGCGCTTTTGCAGCTCGTCCGGATGGACGGCCGCCTGGCGGCCCCATGCGAAGGCGGTCTTGTTGTTCTCGACCGCCACCGCGTTGAGCTCGATGGCGCGCAGCAGCGATTCGAGCGCCAGCGGGATCCAGCCCTTTTGCCAGGCAAAGCCCAGCAGCATGGGGTTGGCATAGAGGCTGTCGCCCATCAGCGTGGTGGCCGCGGCATCGGCGTCGAAGGTGCCGAGCGCATCGGCGCCCACCGCGCGCGCGATCTGGCTGGCGCAGTCGTCCTGCGGGTTCACCCAGTTGGCATTGCGCACGAAGGCCGCCGTGGGCGTGCTGTGCGTGTTGAGCGCCACGTGCGTGCGCCCTTCGCGCATGCGCGCCAGGGTTTCGGCGTTGACGGCCACCAGCGGATCGGCCGCCAGAATCAGGTCGGCCGCGGCGGTGCCCACGCGCGTGGTGCGGATCGCGTCCTGCGATTCGCCGATCAGCGCATGGCTCCAGGTGGCGCCGCCCTTTTGCGCGAGGCCGGCCGCGTCCTGCGTGACGATGCCCTTGCCCTCGATGTGCGCCGCCATGCCCAGCAGCTGGCCGATGGTGATGACGCCCGTGCCGCCGACGCCGGCCACCACGATGCCCCACACCTGGTCCTGCGCCAGCACCGGCACGGCCGGCTCGGGCAGCGGGCCCAGCGCGAGCGGCGAATCGGCCTTGTCCCGGGCCTTCTTCCTGAGCTGCCCGCCCTCGACCGTGACGAAGCTCGGGCAGAAGCCCTTCAGGCAGCTCATGTCCTTGTTGCAGCTGCTCTGGTTGATGGTGCGCTTGCGGCCGAATTCGGTTTCCAGCGGCTCGACCGACAGGCAGTTGCTCTGCACGCTGCAGTCGCCGCAGCCCTCGCAGACCAGCTCGTTGATGACCACGCGCTTGGCCGGATCGACGGCCGTGCCCCGCTTGCGGCGGCGGCGCTTCTCGGTGGCGCAGGTCTGGTCGTAGATGATGGCCGTGGTGCCGGCGATCTCGCGGAACTCGCGCTGGATCTCGTCGAGCAGGTCGCGGTGCTTGACCGCCACATGGTCGCCCGGGATGTTCACGCCCTCGTACTTCTCGGGCTCGTCGGTCACGATGACGACCTGCTTGGCGCCCTCGGCATGCAGGCTCTCGGCGATCTGCAGCACCGAGTGGCCCTCGGGCCGCTCGCCGACCTGCTGGCCGCCGGTCATGGCCACCGCGTCGTTGTAGAGGATCTTGTAGGTGATGTTCACGCCCGCGGCAATGCTCTGGCGGATCGCGAGCAGGCCGCTGTGGAAATACGTGCCGTCGCCCAGGTTCGCGAAGATGTGCTGGTCGGTGGTGAAGGGCTGCTGTCCGACCCACGGCACGCCCTCGCCGCCCATCTGCGTGAAGCCGATGGTGGAGCGGTCCATCCAGGTGGCCATGAAGTGGCAGCCGATGCCGCCCATCGCGCGCGAGCCCTCGGGCACCACGGTGCTGGTGTTGTGCGGGCAACCCGAGCAGAACCAGGGCTGGCGGTCCGCGCCCTGCACGCCGCCCACCTTGAGCACTTCCATCGAGCGCTCCTTGGCTTCGAGGATGGCCATCTGGGCGTCGATGCGCGCGCGCATGTCGGCCCCGGCCTGCTCCAGGATGCCGAGCTTGTGCAGGCGCTGCGCGATCGCCTTGGCGATCAGCGCCGGGTTCAGGTCGGCGTTGGCGCGCAGCAGCGTGTTGGCCGTGGGATTGGGCATGGCCCATTCGCCGCCCGAGAAATCGCCGTCGAGCTCGTTGAACTTGCCGAGCACGGTGGGGCGCACGTCGGCGCGCCAGTTGTAGAGCTCTTCCTTCAGCTGGTATTCGATGACCTGGCGCTTTTCTTCGACCACCAGGATCTCCTGCAGGCCGGTGGCGAAGTCGCGCGTGAGCTGCGCCTCCAGCGGCCACACCACGCCCACCTTGTGCAGCCGGATGCCCAGCTGGCGGCAGGTGGCGTCGTCCAGGCCCAGGTCGATCAGGGCCTGGCGGGTGTCGTTGTAGGCCTTGCCGCTGGCCATGATGCCGAAGCGGTCGTTCGGGCCCTCGATCACGTTGTGGTTCAGCCGGTTGGCGCGGATGTAGGCGAGCGCGGCATACCACTTGTAGTGCATGAGGCGCGCTTCCTGCTCGAGCGCGTGGTCGGGCCAGCGGATGTGCAGGCCGCCGGGCGGCATCTGGAAATCAGTGGGAATGACGATCTCGACGCGGTCCGGGTCGATCATGGCGGTGGCGCTCGACTCCACGATTTCCTGGATCGTCTTCATGCCCGACCAGATGCCCGAGAAGCGGCTCATCGCGAAGGCGTGGATGCCCAGGTCCAGGATTTCCTGCACGTTGGCCGGAAAGAACACGGGCGTGCCGCAGGCCTTGAAGATGTGGTCGCTCTGGTGCGCGGCCGTGCTGCTCTTGGAGATGTGGTCGTCGCCCGCCACCGCGATCACGCCGCCCCACTCGGTGGTGCCCGCCATGTTGGCGTGCTTGAAGACGTCGGAGCAGCGGTCCACGCCCGGGCCCTTGCCATACCAGATGCCGAAGACGCCGTCGAACCTGTTGGTGCCCGCGGGCGAGAAGCCCAGCTGCTGGGTGCCCCAGAGCGCCGTGGCGGCGAGCTCTTCATTCACGCCGGGCTGGAAGACGATGTTCTGTTCCTTCAGGAACTTGCTGGCCTTCCACAGCGCCTGGTCGTAGCCGCCGAGCGGGGAGCCGCGGTAGCCGCTGATGAAGCCCGCGGTGTTCTTGCCGGCCTGCTTGTCGCGCAGGCGCTGCAGCATCGGCAGCTTGACCAGCGCCTGCACCCCGCTCATGAAGGCCCGTCCGTAGTCGAGGCTGTATTTGTCGTCGAGCGTGACCGTTTCGAGTGCCTTGCGAATGTGCTCGGGCAGCGGTGCGTTCATTGTTGTCTGTCTCCGTGTGGCAGGGCCTCGTAGGCCTGGCTGATGGGGTGTGGGTCTGTGCCCGGGTCGGGCGCGAGCCCATGATCACGCAAAGTGTATGCCGGGGTGCGCGACAGGTGTTTGCGTTCTGTGCCCCAAAAAAGCGGCTTCCAGGAAGAATCTTGCTTAATATCGCCATCCATGGAAAGCATTGACAAGTTCGACCTCTCAATCCTGCAAGAACTGCAGGCCGACGGCCGCCTCACCAACGCCGAGCTTGCGCAGCGCGTGGGGCTCTCGGCCGCGCCCTGCTGGCGCCGCGTGCGCGCGCTGGAAGAAGCCGGCTTCATCAAGGGTTACCACGCCGAGATCGACCGCCACAAGATCGGGCTGGGCGTGCTCGCTTTCGTGCGCGTGGACACCGAGCGCGTCACCAACGATGCAACGCTGAAACTGGAGGACGCGATCCGCAAGCTGCCCGAGGTGGTGGCCTGCCACTACATCAGCGGCACCGGCACCTTCGAGCTGCAGGTGGTGGCGCAGGACCTGGACG
>Ga0307406_10001369_pt1 | contig 13578 bp, 9 predicted proteins | sample 322Cmetagenome_3_FD_203706 | JGI IMG/M metagenome (GOLD analysis project Ga0307406, IMG submission 203706) | Maize rhizosphere microbial communities from greenhouse at UC Davis, California, United States - 322HYB-C-2 | ecosystem: Host-associated > Plants > Roots > Rhizosphere > Soil | place... | reverse complement strand
AAGAGGAAGCCCCCCAAGGCAATCGCCGCCGCCGTGGCAAGCAGGGCCGGCCAATGTTGCGCCTTCTTTTTGCGGACGGGAAACTCGACGACGTTGACCCGGCCGGCGCGCCGGACCGCCTCGCGCTGATCCGGCCGCAAGGCAGGGGCAGCAAAGGTGTCCCCAAGGAAGTTCGATACTCCGCGCAGCTCGTCGGCAGCCGCTTGCAATGCCGGATCAGCGGCGACGGCGGCGGCGACGTCTGCTGCTTCGTCGGCTGGAAGTTCGCCGAGCACCCAAGCGCTCAGGCGCGGATCGTCGGAATGGAGATTCATGATTCGAGGAATTCAGAGGGAAGAAGCTCGCGCAGCCGCTTGAGGCCCGCATGGATGAGAAAGCCAACATTGCCGCTACTGAGGCCGGTCGCTTGGCAGATCTCCTGATAGCTGAGCCCATCGCGGAACTTCATCAGAATGACGGTGCGCTGGTTTTCGGAAAGGCGGTCGAGGTAGCGCATCACGGCAGCGATCCGCTCGCTCTGGTCGAGCGATTCATCCGGTAAGAGCTCTTCCGCGGCACGCCGCTTGAGCAGGTCATCGTCTAACGAAGTGGCGCGGGATTCCTTTCGCAGAACATCAAGCGCGCGGTTGCGGCAGACCGTGAAAAGCCATGTTTTGAGGCCATCCTTCACCTTGGCCACGTCTTGCTGGCACAGGCGGATGAAGGTGTCCTGAACGATGTCGCGCGCGCGCTCGAGGTCGTGGACGAATCCGTAAGCATAGCCGACCAGCGGTGACTCGTATTCAGCCAACGCGCGTTCGACGAATTCTTCCCGGGTTTCCACCATGCCCTCTGCGGCATCGCGCGGCGGCGTGCCACGGGTAGGAACGGGCTGCTCCGGGTTTTCTTGGGGAAAAGTCGGCTTCATCCCTCGGCCGAAGGTTAGCGCCGTTCAGCGCACGAAGAAGCTGAGATGCTCCAGCTCCAGCGCGAGGTCCACATTGTTGACCACGACTTCCTCCGGCACTTCGAGTACCACCGGGGAGAAATTCAGAATCCCTTGGATGCCGGCCGCGACGAGGCGATTGGCGACCGCTTGAGCGAAACCCGCAGGGACGCAGAGAATGGCGAGTTTCACGTTCTCCGAGTGGACGAAGCTCTCGATCTCCTGATCCGACTTCACCGGGATGGCGACGCCGCGCCGCACGGCACCTTCCGGGTCGGCATCGAAGGCACACACGACCTCGAAACCTTCTTTCTGGAAGCCTTGGTAGTGCAAAAGCGCGGAGCCGAGATTACCAGCGCCGACCAGCACCACCGGCTGAAGCCGCTCACGGCCAAGCAGGTCGCGGATCATCGAGGCCAGCGTGTCGACCGGGTAACCAAGTCCGCGGGTACCAAATTGGCCGAAGTAAGCGAGGTCCTTGCGGAGCTGGGCGGGCTTGACGCCAGCGGCCTTGGCAAGCGCGGTGGAACTCACCGTTTCCTGACCGTTGTCATGCAGACGCTGGAGGCACCGGTGATAGATCGAAAGGCGGTAGATGGCCTTTTTGGGAATATCGATCTTTTCCACGCGCGGCGGAGGAAACGCGGGGAAAGTCCTCGGGTCAAGCCCGGGCGCTCGGACGGAAGGTCCCGCAGAACCACAACATCGTCAGCGCCAGCAGGATCGCCGAGAGGCCCAAGTGAGCAACCTGGATGGCCGGGTGGATCTCGACCCTTGCCATGATCAGCCCGAGCACCATCTGCCCGAGCACTGCGGCCAACACCCCGGTGGCCGCCCGCCCCGGTCGGCCAACCTGCCGCGAGCGCCACCAGGCGAACGCCGCGGTGGCAAGGATCAGCCAAGAAAAGCTGCGATGGATCAAATAGTCCCAAGAATGCTCCAGAACTGCGATCCACTCCGCCCGCCCGAGGCCCACGTGGGTCTTCGCCAAGTGGGTGTTCATTTCCCGGATACGGGTACCCAGCACCCCTTCAACGAAAATCAGCACCAGCAGCACGCCGACGATCCAACGCATCCGGCTCCGGAACGCATCGTCTCCGGCAATGATCCACGGCCGTTCACTGCCCCGCCACGCCGAGAAGGTCATCGGGATGACAACCAGCATCGCCAGCGCCATGTGTACGGTCAGCACACCCGGCTTGAGGTCGCTGGAGACCACTTGGGCTCCCATCCAGGCATTCACGCCGACGAGAATGACGGAGGCAAATGCCGCCACTGGCACCAGGGGACGCCGTCGTTCGCGGAGCATGGCCAGTACCAACGTAGTCATGGAAAAGAACCCAACCGGCAGCGAAGTCAGCCGGTTGAGAAACTCGGTCCAGGTGTGGACCACATTGAAGTTCTCCAAGATGTGCTCCGGCGTGACGGTGGACGGGTCGCGACCGTAGCGGGCGGCGGCTTTCTGGAACTTCTTGAAGTCCAGCTTCGACAGATCCACCTGCTCCACCTTGGTTGGAGGAACCAGCCTACCCCAGCAACGCGGCCAATCGGGACAGCCCATGCCGGCCCCGCTGACCCGTACGATCGCGCCCACGCAGATCAGCACGATCACGGCGACCAGCGCGGCGGTGGCGGACTTCTGAAAGAGCGACATGATCAATTCCCGCCCGTCGCCTTCGCGGCTTCGCTCGCCGCAGCCACGCTGTCATTCACCTTCTCTGGCGGAGGTTCCTCTTCCTTGCGCGGTTCCTGGCCGATCGCCACGGCGACCCAGCGGAACTCATCGCTGTTATCCAGGATCACCTTCAAGATCATCGTCAGTGGCACCGCCAGCACGATGCCGATCAGGCCCCACAGCCAGCCCCAGAACAGCACGCACAGCACGACCACCAGGATCGACAGGCCGAAGCGTTTCCCGAGCAGCGTCGGCTGCACGAAGTTGTCGAGGAACATGTTGATCAGGCCGTAACCGCCCGCGACCACGATCGCGTTGGTAGTACCACCATCCTTGGCAATCAAGGCCAGCAGGATCGGCGGAACCGAGGCGATCAATGAACCGACCGCCGGGATGAAATTCATCACGAAGGCGAGGATCCCCCAGAGGAGGAAGAAATCGATGCCCGCCACCCAGCACAGGACTCCGGCCAGCACGCCGGTCGCCAGACTGATGATCGTCTTGATGCCGAGGTAGCGCTGGGTGTCCTGCATGGCTCCGGCCAATCGCTCGAAATTTGGCCCACGAGCGGCGCGGATCGCACCGAAGCGCCTGCTGAAGCCCTGCGCCTCGGACAGCATGAAAATGGTCAGGACGATCACCACGCCTGCAGTCGCAAAGAACGTCAGCACACGGCCGACCACGCCTGTTCCGAGTGACCAGATCTGACCGAACTTGATGTTTCGCAGCTCGGCGAGGTTCTCGTTGGTGAAGGCATTCAGTTTCTCCACCGCGTCCTCCACGCCCCACTCGTCGAGTTTGCCGGCGATCGCGCCGTTGGCCTCGAGGATCTTCGCGCGGGCGAGATCGTAGTATTCGGCGTCCCACTTTTCCTGCAGGTCTCCGACGATCGTCACGCCAAGCACCACCACTGCGGCAAGGAAGGCGAAATCGACCAGCACCGTGAATAACACCGCCACTGCCGGAGGCACCTTGTGGCGCTGGAGCCACCCGGTGATCGGATAGCTGACCGTGGCGATGAAGAACGCCAGGAAGACGGGAACGAAGAACGACTGGGCAGCCTTCAGGCCGGCCACGCCAATCACCAGCGCAGCAAATAGCAGCACCATCTGCGAGGCTCGCGGTTTTCTGGGGGTGCTTCCGTTCTCCGACATCCGGCTGGACTTCAGGCTACAAGACAACTTGTGGATTCACAAAGCATTCCTCTGTGAAAAATCAGGGAGTCCATGGGATTTTTCCCCATGCTACCGACTTCCAGCGGCCGCCTTCTTCCCGGGTGCCCACACCCGCACCCCGACCGAGCGGCGGTCCGGCTGATAGAAGAAGCCATCCAAACCATACCTGCCTTCGAGGTCGGCGAGAGCGGTCTCCAGCTTGGGCCATCGCCACCGGAAGCCTTCCTCGCGCAAACGCCGGGGGTCTGCCCAGCGGCTCTTCAGAACCAGCTCGGTCTCGGTTTTCATCACCTGCGCGCCGATCTCCAGCATCCACCGGGTGGCCGGGAGGCCGAAGGGCGCACCCTGTTGCTCACGAAAGGCCTTCATCAATTCGCGGTTGGTAGGATGCTCAGGCGCCGTGAGGTTGTAGACGCCATCTCGCCATGGCTCTGCAGCGATGAATTCGATCGCAGCGATGAAGTCCTCCATATGAATCCAGCTCACTCGCTGGCGACCATGCCCCATGCGTCCACCCAGCCCGCGCCGGGTCAAATGCCGCAGCACTTCGAAAACCGTGCCGTCTTCATATGCCAGCACCATGCCGGTGCGTAGCGCCACCTTACGCGTCGCTCCCGGAACCTGAGCCGCGAAAAACGCTTCTTCCCACGCGCGGGCAACATTGACCGAAAAGCCCTCACCCGGCTCACCTTCCCACTCGTCCTGCGGCCGATCCTCGGCGTGGCGATACAAGGTCGCCGTGCTCGAGTTCATCCACAGTTTCGGCGGCACCTTGCACGCGGCAATCGCCTCGCCGATCACGCGAGTCGAATCGACACGCGATTCCATGATCTCCCGTTGGTTCCGCGCATCGTAGCGGCAGTTCACGCTGCGTCCTGCAAGATTGATCACCCGCTCCGCGCCTTCCAGCGCGAGTGCCCAAGGACCGATCGTGCGGCCGTCCCATTCGAGGAACATCCCGTCTCCACTCCACCCATCGCGGCACCGCGCCACGCACACGACTTCACGGCCAAGTCGCTGATAGTATCGGGCCAAGTAGCGACCCAAAAACCCGTTCGCGCCGAATATCACAATCTGAGGATTCATCCCAACCTCGCTTTCCTTTTCGAACTCTCTAAATTCCTTTTGTTTCGGAAACTTCTGAAAAACCATTCCAACAGATTTCCACCTCAGCCTAGCAGCTTGGCGGCGAGTTGTATCGCGAAGCCATGCTTCATCCCACCCACCTTGTCCGCTACCTTTGAGGCAAAGCCCACGAATTCTTCCAACTGCCGGATCTGGGCATGGAATGCCTTTCCTTCGGCTGAGGACAGCGCGCGGGTGGCCTCGGAGCATTGATTGAGCATGCTCAGTGCGGGCTCGATTTCGCGCTTCTTCCGCTCGCGGGTGACGATGGTGAAAATCTGCCACACGTCTTTCTCCGCCTCGAAAAACTCACGTCTTTCACCCTTCTTCACGATGATCCGGACCAAGCCCCAAGTGACCAATTCCTTGAGGTTGGTGTGGGCGTTGCCGCGGCTGATCTGGAGTTCAGTCATCACCTCGTCGGTACCCACCGGTTCTGGTGCCGTCATGAGTAGTGCGTGAATCTGAGCCATCGTCCGGTTGATCCCCCACTGCGATCCCATCGCCCCCCACTGGGCGACGAATTCGTCCCGCGCCTGCTTCAAGATCGCCGCGTCCTTGCTCATGTTGTTTTCACTATTTCCTGAAACTTCAAACTTTCAAGGGAAATCGCGCCGCTACAGCCAGCCCCTCGAAGCAGTGACGGTTTGGCCACACTCAAACTGCTGAATCGCAGAAAACGGCACCTATTCTGCTTTTCCGGAGTCCCCTCCCGGCTCGAGCCGTCGCTACCCCTACCCCATGAAATTCATGAACCGGACCAGTCCCCTGATGCCTCATTTCTTACGCCGGAGTCGCCTTCTTACCTTGGCCTCGTTTCACGCCGTCCTGCTAGCCACCTCCTCCGCCGACACGGTCGCCTACTGGAATTTCAACACGCTCGCCATCAATCCGGCAGGCGCTCCTGGCACCGGTACGGTTCCATCGACGATCGCGGCGAGCAGTGGAGCAGGAAGCGTCGTCCTCACCCCTTGGCTCGGCACTGTGGACGATTTTGGTGGCAGCACCATCAATGCTCAAAACGGCGACACCTCCGGTCCGTCGCTCAGCTTGGTTGCCGGTGGTTCGGCTGCACCCTTCCCGGGCAACAACAGCTTCATCAACGTCACCTTCAGCATGACGGGTAAAGAAAACCCGATCATCACCTACGCGACTCAGCGCCCCGCTTCCGGTTTCACGACCGGGGAATGGTCCTACAGCACCGATGGCACAAACTTTACGGCAGTGCCCTCCGGCACCGTTACGGTCCCAACCGCTTTTGCGCTGCAGACGATCGATCTGAGCGGGGTAGACGCCTTGGATGGAGCCGCCAGCGTTACTCTTCGCTACACGGTTTCGGGAGCGACCGGCAGCTCGGGCAACAACCGCATCGATAACCTCCTTATTTCCGCCGCGGCCGTCGGCGGCGATACCACCCCACCGGTTATCAGCAGCCAGGTACCCGCTGATGACGCCACCGACGTCTCCCTCGACTCCATTGCAAACGGAATCACGATGATCTTCAGCGAAGACATCGTGCTCAACAGCGGACTGATCCAGTTGATGAATGGAAGCACCGTGGTGCAGAGCTTCGATGTGACCAACTTCGATGACGTGGATCTGAACGGGGCGACTCTCAAGCTGAAGGTCTCCGTACCTCTCAACTACTCCACGTCCTACTGGGTAAAGATTCCCGCGACCGCCATCTCCGACCTGGCACCCGTGCCGAACGCATTCCCCGGCATCAGCGCGGACACCGGATGGAATTTCACGACTGCCGCCGCACCTACCGCTCCGAGCGTGGTCATCAACAAGTACGCGAACGGCACTCCTGACACGGTTGAACTGCTCGTGATCGGAAATGAAACGCCGGGCAGCACCGTGAACCTTCAGGGCATGATCCTGAAGGATTTCTCCGGGAACACGGTTGGCGATGTGGACAACGGCGGCCGTTACACCTTTTCGAGCGATGCGGCATGGGCGGCGGTCCCGGCCGGCACCTTGATCGTGCTTACTCAGGACAACGCCACCACCGACACGGACGACGACGATTTTGTCATGAAGGTGGGACTCGCGGATACCACCTACTTCACCGCAGCGGGATCCTTCAATATCTCGGGCATGGACATGGTCATGATCAAGGCCGCTGGCAGCGCCACTGCTGGAACCACCGGCGGGATTCACACCCTCGGTGGCGGGCCCGCCGGTCCGCAGTATACCAACTTCACCGGTGCCAAACTCAAGGCTGCCACGGGTGGATCGGGTGTGATCGCTGACAACGGGACATCTGCGCTCGCGGACTTCATGTCGGGCACGGGAGCCACCGGCAGCGTGGCGCTGACCGAAGCGAGCTTCGGAACGGCGAACAACGGCACCAATGCCGCCTACATTGCCGCTCTCCGTGGGGTCAACCCGGCGAACGGCGACGGTCTCGCAGTGGTTACCAACGCAACCGCCGGTCCGCTCCTCGGAGCGCCAATCTTCGCTCGCGGCCAGACTGGCCAGTCTCTGAACGTGACGCTCACTGCGGAAGTTCCGTCGGTCACCCTTTCCAGCGCTACGATCGTCGTTCCCACTGCACTTGGAACTCCCGCTTCAGTTTCCCTTTCGGGAACCGGTGCCGCAGGAGCCACCTCTTCGATCGACTCCGGAACCAATACCGTGACGATCTCGAATGCGGCGATCACCACGAGCAATTCGCTGGTCGTTACCATCAACGGCCTTTCAACGCCCAGCCCCTCGGCTCTAACCGACACCGGCGCGTATGCCTTCAGCATTTCGACCACCGGTGGCGGCGGAACGCTCGCGCCGATCGGACTGCAGCCCAGCGCCAATGTCCTGATTCCGATCGAACTGCTGCGTGACGTCGATGCCAACGGTGTGGCGCTTGATGCCGGTGCCGTGGTAGCCGTGGAAGGTGTCAGCTCAATGGGCAACTTCAGCGCGACCAACACCCAAGCGTACATTCAGGACGCGACGGCAGGGATTAACGTCTTCAAGTCGACTCCGCTCAATACGCCACTCGTCCGCGGCCACCGCTACGCCGTGCTCGGAACCATCCAGCAGTTCAACGGCCTCACCGAAATAGTCCCGTCGTCTGAAGGCGCCATCCTCGACCTCGGCGCAGCGACCGAACCAGCCTCCCAGACGTTTACCACGGTCGCGGGTCTCGCTGCCGTTGCAGAAGCGAAGGAAGGGAGCGTCGTGACCCTCCAGAACCTCTATAAGGTTTCCGGGACTTGGCCGTCGGATACTCCGACCGGAAACAACATCGTGATGAGGGATGCCGCGAACAATCAGATCACCGTCCGTCTCAACGCGGTGCTCCCGTTCATTCCGGAACCGGGCTACCCGGTGACGATCACCGGTGTATTGACCCAGTTTGACACCAGCAATCCATTCACCGCCGATTACCAACTCTTCCCGCGGGACGCCGCGGATTTCACGGCGGGCACAGCCTCGGACTACGACACTTGGGCTAGCGGCCCGACTGGTGCCGCCGGCGGCTCGACCGCAGACCCGGATGGCGATGGCAAGGACAACGCGTTCGAATACGCCTTCGGCCTGAACGCGAGCTCGGGGAGTTCGGTGAATCCCTTCACCGCCCCGCTGAACAACGCCACGGCCAAGTTCCGCTACACCCGCCGCATCCAATCCTCGACCAGCCTCACTTACAAGGTCTTCACCTCCACCACGCTGGAAGCGGGGAGCTGGGTTCAAGACACGACCGCCACCCAATCGGTAGTTGGAACGAGTGGCGAGGTTGAGACCGTGGAAGTCACCTTGAGCGCCCCGGCACCGCTGACCGCACCGAAGCTCTTCCTCCGCGTCGTGGCGGAGTAAGCTTCCCGGTTTCATTCCCAAGGGCGGCCCCGCAACGGCCGCCCTTTTTTCGTCTTCCGACACTGCCACATATGCAGCCTTGTCAAGGGGAGTCCTTAACTGTTAGCCTTCCGCGACATTACGGAAACCCGTGGCTCCCCTTCCCAGTTGAGCTCCCATCACTCGTCGGGCGGCGCCCTCCACGCCTTGGCTTTGTCCCAAGATCCATCGCGTCATGACCCTGTACCGAATCGTCGCCCTCTTCGGCGCCTGCGTTCTCGTAAATTCCGCTCAAGCCGCGCTCCTCGCCGGCTGGGAAACCACAGGCCAAACCAATTGGGGTAACCAACCGTTGGAAGCCACCGACAGCCATCCCAATGTAACCGTTGGCGATCTCGCCCGCGGCAGCGGGGTCCAAACCGGTGCGGGCTCCGTCGCCGATGGCTGGGGCGGCAAAGGCTGGAACGCAGCGAGCTACGACGCTGGCATTGCCGGAAACCGCTTCATTACCTTCACGATCACTCCGGCCACGGGCTCTGCGGTCTCGATTGATACCTTCACCCTTCACTACCGGCGCTCTGGAGACGGGCCGCAATGGGCAGCCCTTCAATTCCGAATCAACGAAGGGCCCTACATTGATGTCGAGGAACTGTCGCTCGACGCCGCGGCCGACATCCCTGCCATCGCCAACGACATCGACCTCTCATCGATCCCGGAACTTAGGAATCGCAGTGGCAGCACCATCACCTTTCGCCTGATTCCCTATGCCGCCACCAGCAGTTCGGGAAACTTTTACGTGTGGGGTGAGACTTCGGGCTTGGACCTCACCGTACGAGGCACCGTGTCCGCCTCAGGTGGCGGCGATACCACCCCACCGACGCTTTCGGGCCTCACGCCAAACGATAACGCCACCAACGTTCCGGCACCATCCACACTCACGGCCGTATTCAACGAGAGCATCGCCCGCGGCACCGGCACCATTCTCGTGAAGGAAACGGCCACAGGCACGCCCGTGAACGCGCTCGATGTCACCAATCCGGCCGAAGTCGAATTGACGGTCAACCAGATCAATCTGGTCATGGCCAATCCGCTGACACCCGGCGTCGATTACCACGTCGAGATCCCGTCAGGAGCCATCAAGGATCTGGCTGGAAATTCCTTCGCGGGCTTCACCGACAGTGAAACGTGGAACTTCACGACCCTCGAAGTCGTCGATCCGCCGGAGGTGGTCGTGAACAAGTATTTCAATGGCTCTCCCGACCGCATCGAACTGCTCGTCACTGGCGACGGCACACCCGGTTCCACCGTCGACATGCGCGGCATGATCCTGAAGGACTTCAGCGGGAACATTGATACCGATAACGGCGGCAAGCTGATCCTCACCTCTTCCTCGCTTTGGTCGGCGGTACCGGTCGGCACCTTGATCACGCTTACCAATTGGGCCAACAGCCCTGACATCACAGCCGTAGACTTCACCCTGTCCGTGGGCCTAACAGACCCCACTTACTTCACGCCAGTCGTCGATTCACCGGAATTCGAACTCGGCCCCACCGACATGGTGATGATCAAGGAGAATGGCAGCGACCCTGCGGGCACGGCCGGAGGCATTCATGCCTTGGCAGCAGGCAATCCACCGGCCCAATCTTTCTTCGCCACCTACACCGGTGCCAAGGTGATCGCCGAGGCCACGACTGGGACCAATCTCGGCGCGAAGGCCGGCAACAACACCGCGACACTTGCCGACTACATGTCCGGCACGAATGCGAGCGGCGGATTGCTTTTGAGCCTGGCTGACTTCGGGGCGCCGAACAATGAAACCAACGCGGTCTTCATCGCCGTGCTTCGCGGACGGACCGCCGGTCAAGGAGATGGCGTGGCGACGGTCACCAATGGCACGCTGAGCAGCCCACTGCTCGGCCAGCCGGTGTTCGACGCCGGGCAAACCGCAAATGTAGTGAAAGTCGGCCTGCTCGCCCAAGCCGGCACCACCCCGCTCTCGCAGCTTAGAATCGCAATTCCGCAAGTCCTAGGAACGCCATCGGGAGCCTTTCTTTCCGGCCCGGCTTCCGCGGGTGCCAGCGTTTCCGTCAACGGCCAAACAATCCAAGTGACGTCTGCAGCTGTCACGGCCGTCAATGGTCTGGAAGTGACCATCAGCGGCATCTCCACCCCGGCGGCATCGCAAGTTTCCAACAATGGAATTTACCCGCTCACGATTTCCACGACCGGTGTCGGCGGAACATTGACGCCGATCTCGGCCCAAGCGGCAGTGAGAGTGACTACCCCGATCGGAACGCTGCGCGACATTGATCCCAATGGACTCGCTCTCGACTCGGGATTAGTGGTCGCGGTTTCCGGAACGGCAACCGAAACGGATTTCGGAGGCGGCGCGGCGAACTTCACCGGCTTCGTTCAAGATACCAGTGGGGGAATCGCCATCTTCTCTCCTACGTTGAACCTGGGCCTGATTCGCGGCTACCGGTTCACGGTTCTGGGCAACGTCATCCAGACCAACGGACAGACCTCGATCCTTCCCATCTCCGGGGCCCACATCGTGAATCGCGGACCGGTCGCTGAGATCAATGGAACCCGGGTGAATTTTTCCGCGCTATTGGCCAATCCTGAACTCCGGGAGGGCTCGCTGATCACCATCCCTAACCTCGTTCTCGATTCGGGAACCTGGGGACCTGGAGCTACCGTTGTCCTTCGCGACTCGGCGGGAAACACCATCGACATCCGAGTCCTGCCCGGTTCGACGGCGACTTCAGTTCCACCCTACCCCATCTCCATCACCGGTATCCTCGGACAGTCGGACGCCACGGCGCCGTTCACGGGCAACTACTATCTCATGCCCCGCGATACCGGCGATGCGATGCAGTTCACCGACCTCGATGCGTGGATGATCGCCCACGACGTTTTCAGCAGCGGCTTCGCCGACGATGATGGCGACGGTCGCAACAATTCCTTCGAGTATGCCTTCGGTCTCGATCCTCACTCCGCTACCTCTTCGAACCCCATCGTCGCCACGCTGAACCCTGCGACGGGTAAGCTCAGCTTCACCCGTCGGGCTCCCCTCTTGTCCGGGCTCAGCTATCGCGTCTTCAGTTCGACCAACTTGCGCAATTGGACACAGGACACCGCCGCCACCATGAACGTGACGAGCACGATCGGCGACGTGGAAACCGTGGAAGTTACCCTCAGCGGTCCCGCTCCCCTGACGTCATCCGCACGATTTGTCCGGGTGGAAAGCCCGTAGGCTGAAGCCGCGGTCAACCTAACGCCCGCCGTTCCTCTGAGCGGCCGTTCGCATCTGCGGCCGTTCGCATCTGCGGACGGCCGCTTCTTGGATGCAGGCGAATGAAAAACTTCGCTGGCACGATGATGAGAGTAGGTCGAAGTTAAAATGTTTCGCCTTCCCGAAGGCTAATGAAATTCGACTACCGCCGATGGACCTGACGTTTTTGCGCTCTGCCGTTCTCCTCCTCGGGATGGCGTTCACACTGGAGGCGGCACCCTTGAGGATTCTCGCGATCGGCGACAGCATGACGGAAGAGTATGCCTTCGAGCTGACCTTTTCCGCGCCCGATTCAAACGAAACCAACGCCAATGTCCGGAATTGGCCGGAACTCTTGCGACTCTTCCGGCCGACCGAAGCCAGCTTGGGCCCCTACGAACCGACCGGCGGTGCCTATGTGGACCTGCGCAACGCCGGTCATGAATGGAACTTCGGCATCCCCGGTACGAACACTCGGAACTGGGTGAACCTGCTCAGCGGGAATCCCGGCAGCGATCCTCTCGGGCCATTCTACTCGATTACCCAAGATGAGCTGCAGGACCAGATTTGGCTCGCCCAAGTGGTAGTGATCCTCGTCGGTTCCAACGACCTCAAGCAGGACTACAACGACCTCTTCAACAACACCGAGCCAGCGAACTACTTCACCAATCTGCTCGATCGCCTGAACTTCATCTACGCTTGGGTAAACAATAGCCGCGGTCCAAATGCCCGCCCGCCGATCGTGGTCTGCACCCTGCCGGATGTAGGAGCTACACCTCAGATTTCCGGCATTTACAATATCCCCGCCAAGCAAGCCTCGACCCGCGCCAAGATCGCGGCCTTCAATCAATCGATCCTCACATGGGCGGCCGGAAAAACCATCAATCCTCCGGTTATTGCGCGCATCGACAGTTTGACCGACCGGCTCTTCGACGAGCAGCCTTTCCAGCTCAACGGCACGGTTTTCACCCTCCCCGGCCATCCGGAAAACCCGCCGACGAGAGTCTTTTGCAAGGACGGCTTCCACATCGCGACCATGGCCCAGGCCTTGGTCGCCAACGAACTCATGGCGGCCATCAACACCCGGCTCGGCACCAACCTGACGCCCTTCTCGAACCGCGAGATCCTCCAGAATTTGCTCGGGCTCAATCCCGATCAGCCCTACCTGACATGGGTTTCGGCAGCCGGACTGCCAGGCTCCCCAATGGACGCCGATCCGGATTTCGACGGCTTGCCTAATGTGGCGGAATACGCCTTGGGCACCCCGCCCGGATCATTCAGCCGGCCCTTCATTGGCAGCTTCGCGCCGGGGCACTCTTTCTCGTGGCATCCCGATCCCATCGGACTGCGCTTCGCTTCCTTGGTGCCGGAAGAGTCCACCAACCTAACAACATGGACCCCGGTACCACCGGCAAGAACAAGCACGGCGGGCGACGGAACGGTGTCCGTCACGCCCGCCGCGGGGTCGAGAGGTTTTGTTAGAGTACAGGCGAATGCGAGGCCGTAGAAGAAACCTCGTCACCTGGGGAGCGAAGATTACTTGTCCACCTTCACCTTGAAGTCGCCGATCGCCCACTGGATGCCAGCGAGGTAGTGGCGAAGG
>Ga0307406_10001368_pt1 | contig 13620 bp, 12 predicted proteins | sample 322Cmetagenome_3_FD_203706 | JGI IMG/M metagenome (GOLD analysis project Ga0307406, IMG submission 203706) | Maize rhizosphere microbial communities from greenhouse at UC Davis, California, United States - 322HYB-C-2 | ecosystem: Host-associated > Plants > Roots > Rhizosphere > Soil | place... | reverse complement strand
ACCGACCAACGACTGATCGTGGCGGGAATTGGCGGCATGATCTGGATGAGCATCGGGGCCTTCATCATGGCCAAGATGATCAACTTCGAGATCTAAGGGGGAATGTAAGATCATGGCTGCTGCTCCTGGCCCTACCCTCCTTGGCTTCGACGTCATCTGGATTGCGACCTCGCTCAGCGCGGTCGCTACCTTCGCCGTGCTCGTCGCCATCTACTCGGCCGCGACCGTGAAGGATCCGATGGCGCGCCGCGTGAAAGCGCTCAACGAACGTCGTGAGCAGCTCAAGGCGGGCATCGTCGCGTCGACCAATCGCCGCAAGAAGCTGACCAACAAAAGCGAAGCGGCCGACAAGGTTCGCTCCTTCCTCAGCAGCTTCAAGATGCTGCAGGACGATCAGCTGAAGAAGACGCAGGACCGCTTGATGCAGGCGGGTATCCGGACCAAGGATCTTGCCTTCTTCATCATCGCCGCGCGTTTCGTGATGCCGGTCGTCCTCGGCCTGACGGCTGTCGTGCTGATCTACGGTGTCGACTACTGGCCGGACTGGTCGTGGATCCGCAAGTACGGAACCGTCGCGGGCACGCTTGTCGGAGCCTACAAGGCGCCGGACGTGTGGCTGAAGAATAAGGTCACCAAGCGCAGCAAGGCGATCCAGAAGGGTCTTCCGGACGCGCTCGACCTTCTCGTGATCTGCGCCGAAGCCGGCCTTACCGTCGACGCAGCCTTCGGTCGCGTCGCCAAGGAATTAGGCAAGGCCTATCCGGAGCTCGGCGACGAGTTCGGCCTCACCGCGATCGAGCTTGGCTTCCTCAACGAACGCCGCATGGCCTTCGAGAATCTGGCGACGCGCGTGGACCTGGAGGCTGTCCGCGGCGTGGTCACAACCATGATCCAGACCGAGAAGTACGGCACGCCGCTCGCTTCGGCACTGCGCGTCCTGTCGGCCGAATTCCGCAACGAGCGCATGATGCGCGCCGAAGAAAAGGCCGCGCGCCTTCCGGCAATCATGACCGTTCCGTTGATCCTGTTCATCCTGCCGGTCCTGTTCGTCGTGATCCTTGGCCCGGCGGCCTGTTCGATCAGCGACGGCTTCATCAACAAATAATTCCCGATCGGGAAAGTGGAGGGGTGCCGCCCGTGTCCGAAAGGGCGCGGGCGGTTTCTCGTTGATGGAACCCGAACGGCCGTTGCGGCGCTTGTGACCCGAAACGATTCAAAGGGGCACGCGTATGGCGACCTTCACTCAAGACCAGTGGCTAATCGTCGCTCTGGTTTTCGTTCTCGGAATTCTCGTCGGAGCCTTCATGACGGCCGGCGGCCGCAAGAAGTGGAAGACCCGCTACTACGATGAGCAGAAGCGCTCAAAGGAACGCGAGCTCGAATATAATGAGCGCGAGAAGCACTGGGCCGGGCAGGAAAAGGAATGGCGCGAGCGCGATAGCCTGCGCGCCGCCGCGACCAGGGATCGCGACCGGGATGGCATTCGCGACGATCGCGACCCGATCGACGACCGCCGACCTTAGCCCTCGATCCTCGAGAAATCGGCGACCAGGTTCACTGCGTCGCGGAAGCGCAGCAGCATGTTCAATCGCCGCTCGCGCTTCGCGGCGTCAGGATCGTTGACCGTGACCTTGTCGAAAAAGGTGTCGATCGGTCCGCGAAGTTGGGCAAGCGCGTGCATGGCGCCAGTGAAATCTTCCGCGTTCACTGCCGCGGTTGCCTGTGGTTCGACAGTATCGAGCGCCGCGATAAGAGCTTTCTCTTCCGGGAGATCGACGCCCGCGTGACCTGACGCCATCTCGGCAATCGCCTTCGCAAGACCGGGCTCCTCTACCAGCACGAGCGGGTCTTCTTCACCCGTCTGCGGGATGCCTTGCTCCTCGACGGAGCTCATTACCTGCGGCCCCACCCACTTCTCCTTCTTCAGGATGTTGGCGGCGCGCTTGTAGGCCGTCAGCAGGTCGGTCCCCTCCCCGCCCTCGACGAAGGCCTGCAGCGCCTTCACCCGAGCGAGCAAACGAACGAGATCGTCCTCGCCGCCCAATGCGAACACGGCATCGATAAGGTCGTGCCGGACGCCCGCCTCGCGCTGCTGGACCTTCAGGCGATCGGCGAAAAAGTCGAGCACCTCCGGCGCGGTGCGATCGAGCCGATGCGCGTCCGCTGCCTCACCCGATTGTCCTGCGCGATTAGCGAGGGCACCGCGAATGACTTGCACGAGGTTGAGGCGCAACGAATTACGGACGATCAGTTCGATTGATGAGATCGCGGCACGGCGAAGCGCAAACGGATCTTTCGAGCCTGTGGGTTTCTGATCGATTCCGAAGAAGGCGCAAATCGTGTCGAGCTTGTCGGCGAGCGCCACCGCCACGGTAACTGGATCGCTCGGCACATCGTCGCCCTGCCCGACCGGCCGGTAATGATCGCGAAGCGCCGCCGCCACGGTCTTCGGTTCGCCCTGCCGCTCTGCGATGTAGCCGCCGATGATGCCCTGAAGTTCGGGGAACTCGCCGACCATTCCGGTCACGAGATCCGCCTTCGAAAGCCGGGCTGCTCGTTCGGCTTCGCTGGGGTCGGCGCCTTGGACGATGCCCTCTTCCGCGAGCCAACGCGCGAGCTTTGCAATGCGCTCGACCCTATGCGCAACCGTTCCGAGTTTCTCGTGGAAGACGATGCCGCCAAGTCTCTTTGCCTGCTCCTCAAGCGGGATCTTCAGGTCCTGCTCCCAGAAGAAACGCGCATCGGACAGGCGCGCGGCGAGGACTCGGCGATTGCCTTCGACGATCCCTTCGCCGCCGTCATTGGCGTCAATGTTGGAGACGCAGACGAACGCAGGCGCGAGCGCTTCGCTGTCGTCGGCGCAGGCGAAATACTTCTGGTTGGTGCGCATGGTGAGCACGATCACTTCGCGCGGCACATCGAGGAAATCCGCATCGAAGCGGCCCAGCAACGGCACTGGCCACTCGGTCAGGCCCGCGTTCTCGACGACGAGCCCTTCGTCTGGAATGAGCTTCAGGCCGGCGCTCGCGGCCGCTTGCCCTGCCCCGTCTCGGACGATCCGCTCGCGCTCCTCGTGATCGACGATTACGTGGCAGGCGCGAAGCTTCTCCCCATAGTCGCTCGCGCCGCCAATCGTGATCGCACCCGGATGGTGAAAGCGATGACCGAACGTGGTCGCGCCCGACGTGACGCCGTCGACGTCTACGGAAACGATGTCCTCGCCGAGGATTGCGACGATGCCGTGCAGCGGCCGGACCCACCGCAGCGAGGAAGAACTCGCCGAAGCATCGCTCCAGCGCATCGACTTGGGCCATGGAAAATTGCGGATGATGCGCTCGACCATCGGCCCAAGCAGGTCGCGCGTTGCCTGGCCTGGCCTTTCGACCAGTGCGAACCACACGCCAGCCCGGTCCTCCAGCTGCTCGTGCGGCAGACCGGTCTTGCGGAGGAAGCCTTCCAGCGCTTGTGGCGGCGCGTTGGTGCGCGGCCCCTTCAGCTCCTCGCGGCTCGCCTCAGTGGCTTCCGGCAGATCGCGAGCGATCAGCGCCAGCCGCCGCGGCGTCGACCAGACGTCGATCGCCTCTGCAGCAACACCTGCCGCATTCAGTTCCTGGGAGAACAGGCGCGCAAGATCGTTCCGTGCTCCAGCCTGCATTCGCGCCGGGATTTCCTCGCACAGCAGCTCAAGAAGGAAGTCGCTCACGCCGACCACCCGTTGCAATCCATCCACGTGGCGCAGGCGGCCTTGGCCAGATCTCGCACACGGCCAATATAGGCCTGTCGCTCCGCGACTGAGATTACGCCGCGCGCTTGCAGCGTATTGAAGATGTGGCTCGCCTTAATCGCCTGCTCGTACGCCGGGATCGGTAGCCTGGCCGAGTTACAACTCTCGCTCTCTGCCGCCGCCTTGCGGAATGCTTCGAAGAGAGCGTCGGTATTTGCGACCTCGAAATTGTAGGTCGACAGCTGCTTTTCATTTTCGAGAAACACGTCCCCGTAAGTGACGCCGGCGTCGTTGAACCTGAGATCGAACACATTGTCGACACCCTGGATGTACATCGCCAGGCGCTCGAGGCCGTAGGTCAGCTCACCTGAGACTGGCTTGCAGTCGAAGCCGCCAACTTGCTGAAAATAAGTGAATTGAGTCACTTCCATGCCGTCGCACCAGACTTCCCAGCCAAGCCCCCACGCGCCGAGCGTCGGGCTCTCCCAGTCGTCCTCCACGAAGCGGATATCATGCTTCAGCGGATCGATGCCGATCTCGACCAGGCTGCCGAGGTAAAGCTGCTGCAGGTCTGCCGGACTCGGCTTCAGGACGACCTGATACTGGTAATAATGGCCGAGCCGGTTCGGGTTTTCGCCGTAACGGCCGTCGGTCGGACGGCGGCAAGGCTGAACGTAAGCTGCTTTCCACGGATTTGGCCCTAACGCGCGCAGGACCGTCGCGGGATGGAACGTCCCGGCGCCCATTTCCATGTCGTACGGCTGCAGGATCAGGCAGCCCTGCGCGCTCCAGTAGCGGTGCAGGGTGAGGATCAGGTCCTGAAAGCTGAGGGCCAAGGTGCGTCCGTTGTCAGTTCTGAAGATGAACGCGGGCTTTGGCGCATGCGCTTTGACCCCGCAAGTGGACGCAACGCGTTCGACTTCATACATCCAGCGTCAATTCAACTGTGGGCAGACACGTCGGCATGATCAAAAGCCTGTTCAAACGCGCACTTACAGCGGTCGGCATCCTTGCCGTCGCAGTATCGCCGACGTCCGCCGCCAACGCGCGCTCTCGGCAAGCTGGCCCCGCTTTGTGGCAAGTCACCGACAAGGACACGACCGTCTACCTCTTCGGGACGATCCATCTGCTGCCCAAGAACTCGTCGTGGCGGACGCCTAAGTTCGAACAGGCCGTGCAGAAATCGCAGGGCCTCGTGCTCGAAACGCTCATCGACACCGCCAATCCCGCGCAGCTCGCCGGCCTGATGGCGCAGATGGGCTTCGCGAGCGGCCTGCCGCCGATCTCTTCGCGCGTTTCACCGGACAAGGTGCCCCTCCTTGAAGCAGCCATCGCCAAGACCAAGCTTCCCCGGCCCGTGTTCGACCGAATGGAGACCTGGGCCGCCGCCTTCACCTTGCTTGGCGTCCAATTCCAAACCCTCGGTGTCGAAGGTGAGCAAGGAGTGGAGAACGTCCTGCGCCAGCAGTTCACGGTGCAGGGCAAGCAGGTCGGTGAACTTGAAAGCAACCGCCAGCAGCTGAGCTTCTTCGACACTCTTCCGGAAAAGGCGCAGCGCGACCTGCTGGAAGGGTCGATCGAAAACCCAACGCAAATGCGCGCCAAGTTCAACGGCATGCTGGGCGCGTGGCTTGCCGGCGATGTGGACGCCATCGGCCGCACCTTCAACGAGGATCTCCAGGGGTCGCCGGAGCTACGCAACGCGCTCCTCACCCGGCGCAATTACAATTGGAGCCAGTGGATCGAGCGCCGCATGGTGCAGCCGGGCACGGTGATGGTTGCGGTAGGCGCCGGTCACCTTGCCGGGAACGAGTCCGTGCAGCGCTACCTTCAGAGCCGCGGGTACAAAGTGAAGCGGCTGCAATAGCCACCGACCCACTCGGCTCGCCGTGAAATTTTCTCAATTCTCACAATTCGCTAGACATTTGTTAACGCGACGGTGACCATCCTCATCACGGGTATCGGGCTGGGGGGCGCGACACCGGGTGCGTGAGGCTGGCCGCGGCGGTGAGTATCGCCGGGTAAATCGGACCTGACCCCACCAACCGAATGATCGCACATCCCCGCCGAGCCTTACTTTGGGTGGGGATGGCCCATGATTGCAGCACTGATAGCCGCCGCTTCCACCGCGATGTGGACGCCGTCGATGATGCCGCAACGCACGATGCCGGACGCCCGGCCCGCGCTCTGGGTCGTGAACGACGAGGACACGATCATCTATCTGTTCGGCACGTTCCATGCGCTCGACGGCCGCAGCAACTGGTTCAACGACGAGGTGATGACGGCGTTCAGCGCCTCGGATGAACTGGTCCTCGAAACCATCATCCCCGAACCCGGAATGCAGGCAAGCAGCGCCCCGCCTCTGACAGGACCCCGCATGGGGCCCGTCGCGCCGTTCGCCGGGTCAGCGTCGTTCCTTGCGACCAGCAAGGCCGTGATGTCGGCCGGCCGATCGCAGGGCATGTCGACAGCTGACGGAGCCGACACCGTGCTGCGTAACGCGGCAGAGGAAAGCGGCAAGCCGGTCGCCGGGCTTGAGAGCTTCGACTATCAACTCGACATGTTTGCGAAGCTTCCGGGCGCCTCTGCCTCCAAAGCTCCGGCGCCATCTGCCGCAGTCCAGACCAAAGCCGTCGCGGCGTCCCTCCTCATCCGCCTGCAAACGGCGTGGAACCAGGGCGACACCAGCAGCTTCTCCTCGATGCTGGAGCAGATGCGCTCGAAGTCGCCCGAAACCTACAGGCTGCTCTTTCTCGACCGCAACGCGCGCTGGGCGGGCTGGATCGCCAATCGGCTGCAGCAACCCGGCACGGTCTTCGTCGCTGTTGGTGCAGGTCATCTGGCCGGCCGAGACAGCGTCCAGATGCGGCTTGCCGACCGCAGGATACGGTCTCAGCGGATCAACTGACGCCGCTTTGACTTGAGCGCGCCCTTATCCTATAGGCGCGCCCTCCCCAGCCATGGTCATCCCTGGAGGTGTGGCGGGGCGTAACTCTATCAAGGAATTTGCGAAATGAGCGAACAGCTGACGCTGCCCGCCGAAACGCGCGACCGGGCTGGCAAGGGAGCCTCCCGTGCACTGCGTCGTGATGGACGGGTCCCGGCCGTGATTTACGGCCAGAAGACGGATGCACTCTCGATCCACGTCGAAGAGAAGCTCCTGTCCAAGATGCTTTCGAGCGGCCACTTCATGAACTCCGTCGTCATGATCGATGTCGGTGGCAAGGCGACCCGAACGCTGCCGAAGGCCGTGGATTTCCACCCGGTCTCCAGCCGTCCGACCCACGTCGATTTCCTGCGCATCAGCGAGCACACCAAGGTGAGCGTGAACGTGCCGGTGCGCTTCGATAATGAAGATGCTTCGCCGGGCCTGAAGCGCGGTGGTGTCCTCAACGTCGTCCAGCACGAAATCGAGCTGACCTGCGACGCGGCGCATATCCCCGAAGAAATTCACATCCCGCTCGACGGGCTGGAGATCGGCGATTCGATCCACATCAGCCAGGTGAAGCTGCCGCAGGGCGCCGAGCCGGCCATCACGGACCGCGACTTCACCGTCGCCACCGTCGTCGCTCCGTCGGCGATGAAGTCCGAGGAAGAAGAAACCGCGGCTGCCGATGCTGTCCCAACCGTTGACGGTGAGGAAGGCGAAGCTGCCGAGGGTGAAGGCGAAGGCGCGGCCGAAACCGGCAACGAAGCCTGAACTCAAAGGTAATGCAAAAAGAGCCGCTCACCCCACGGGTGGGCGGTTTCTTTTTGTCTAATGCTCACGCTAGGTGGATGCGATGCAGATCTGGGCGGGCCTCGGAAATCCCGGCGACAGCTACAAGCTGCACCGCCACAACGTCGGCTTCATGGCCGTGGACCTCATCGCCGAGGCGCACAATTTCAGTCCGTGGCAGAAGAAATTCCGCAGCCTGATCGCGGACGGCCGCATCGGCCGTCACAAGATACTGCTGCTAAAGCCCCAGACCTTCATGAACGACAGCGGCGACGCAGTTCAGCAGGCGCTGCACTTCTACAAGCTCGACGAGGAAGCCCTGACGGTGTTCCACGACGAGCTCGACCTCGCGCCGTTCAAAGTGAAGGTGCGCGTCGGCGGCGGGTTGGCCGGTCACAACGGCCTGCGCTCAATCAATGCGAGCCTCGGCCCCGACTTCCGCCGCGTCCGGATCGGCATAGGCCACCCCGGCCCTGGCCAGAAAGAAAAGGTCACGCCGCACGTCCTCGGCAATTACCACAAGGTCGAGATGGAAGATCTGTCCGACATGCTCGCCGCAATTGCGTCAGAGGCTCAGTGGCTCGCCGACGGCGACGACGCCCGCTTCATGAGCGAAGTCGCGCTCAGGATGCAGCGGCATTAGGTACACCCAACGGTCGGCGCGCGGCTTCGGGCACCATGTCCTCAGTGAGCCCGGTACGCTTCATGGCTTCGGCGACCATCTTCTGAAACCGCGGATGGCCACGCAGCGGATCCATGTCGGGGTCAGCGAGCATGGTGATCATCAAGCTGCGGCTTTGTCGCGACATCATCGGCTCGAGCATGTTCAGGGCGCCGTCGATATCGCCGACCCAATTGGCCAGCATGCAGGCGAAATTGTACGGCATGTTGATGTTGTCGGGATCGACCACCATCGCACGCTGAATTCGCTCCTTCGCCCGACCTAATTCTCCGAGGATGGTGAGCGCGGCGGCACTGACGCCGAGCGCGGATGCGTTCAGACCGTCCTGGGCAAGCACGCGTTCGCTTCGTTCGAGCATGCGACTGGCAATCGCAGGCTGCTTGTCTTTCCGGCCCTCCGCCTTGGCGCAGGTGAGAAGCATCATGCAGGAATGGAAGTCGTTCTCGTCCAGCGACGCTGCGAGTTCGTAGTGGCGCTTTGCTTCATCGACACGGCGAAGCTGCATCAAGAGCCGCGCCGCCTCGCGGTTGACCTCCCAGCTGTTCGGATCGATCTCCAGACCACGCCGTATCTCCGCTTCGGCCCGCTTAAAGTCTCCACGTTCGGCCACGTGCCGAGCACGCACGCTGTAAGCCGCGGCAAGGGTCGGATCGATCTCCAGTGCTCTCTCTGCCGCAGCAAGCCCGTCATCGACGTCGCGGCCGTGGTGATAACGCAGACTTGCCTGAGCGATCGCCAGCAGCGCCCACGCCTGAGCGTATTTCGGGTCAAGTCCTAGCGCGCGCTCGGCCGTTCGAATGATGATCTCGTCCCGGCGCACGTCTCCATAATTTCCCGAAACCCAGAGTTGCCGCGCCATCAGGTAGAGGTTGTAGGCTTCGACGTTCGTCGTTCCGCGCTGCTCGATCGCCTTCTTTTCGGAAGGTAGAAGCTTGATCTTCAGCGCCTCGACAATCGCCTTCGAAATCTCGTCCTGGATCGCGAAAATGTCCGTCAGCTCGCGGTCGTAGCGCTCGGCCCAGACGTGACTGCCGGTCTTGCCGTCGATGAGCTGGGCGGAAATCCGGACGCGGGTATCGGCTTTCCGGACGCTCCCTTCTAGAACGTGACTGACGCCAAGGGTCCGCGCGACCTCGCAGACATCGAGGGACTGCCCTTTGAACGTGAAGGCCGTGTTGCGGGCGATCACGTCCAGAGCAGAGACCTTCGACAAATCGGTCGTGATGTCCTCGCTGATACCGTCGCTGAAATATTCCTGCTCAGCATCGCCGCTCATGTTCGCGAAGGGCAGGATGCAGATGCCATGCTTGCGCACATCGGCCGTCGGCTCGCTATGAGCGGCAGGCTGCGTCCCGGTGAGCTCCGCGACGCTCTCCAGCAACTTGCGCCAGCCGGCCGCGACATCGTCTCCGTGCCATCCGGAGAGGCTGGCACATTGGATCTGGTTGAAAGGAAGCGGCGGGATCGTGTCGTCGAGAGAAGCCTGCACCAGGGTGCGTGCTTGGCGCCCAACGTCCGCTTCGGCCCGGACCCACTGCGAATTTGCCGCGTCCGCCGACCACAGGACAATCACCGCCTTCGAGCTCGTCAGACGTTCCTGAATGACGTCGGCATAGGCGCGATGGGCGGGAAGCTGGTCGTCACGCCAGACGCTGAAGCCGGCGTCGCGAAGAGCTTCGGCAACGCGCTTCGCTTGCGGCTCATCCGGCCGCGCGTAGGAGACGAAAATGTCCGCCATGCCGAGCCCCTTAGGCTTCAGATATCAGGACTCTAGGTCTGAGTCATGGGGCGCTGGCTGCGGCTCAGAAGTCGACGGTCAACGTACCGACCGCAAGGCGTGACCCGCCTGGGCTGTAAATCCCCGGCCCTTGCGTGAACGGGTCGTTATTATCGAGCAGGTTCTGCACCTGAACACGAAGCGTCGCCGAGTGGCGCGCGACAGTTGTCCGATAGCGCGCACCCGCGTTCACGTTCCACTTGGGATCAAGAAAGACCGCGTTGTCGACCGTCGCCGGCTGCCGTCCGCGATGAGAAAGGCCCATGTCGAGCTGCAGCCCGGTCACGAACGGCGTTTCCCAATTGGCGTTGAAGTTGATGATGTGCGTCGGAAGCCCGAACGGGCGCTTTCCAATTTCACCCTGGACGTCCGTGCTGCGCGTAACCCGCGGCTTCAGCAGCACGCCGCCCAGCAGGATGTTGAGTCGCGGCGTCAGCTTGCCCGACACGGAGAATTCCGCGCCACGGCTGCGGATCGACCCCACCTGCCGGAACATGTTCGCGCTGTCGAAACCGAACGCGGGCCGTTCCAGATCGAACACGCCAACGATCGCTTTCAGCGTCGAGGTCAGGTCGACCTTGATGCCAGCGTCTTTCTGCTTGGTGATGATCGTCTCCAGCGGCTCATTGCGGTTGGCGGCGCTCGCCGGAGCAGTGCCGCTTTCCTCCAGCCCACGGGACACGCCTGCATAGACGCTGACGCGCTTGGACAGGATGGCCGCCGCAGTCGCATTGTAGAGCCAGGGCCGATCCTTCGCTTCGACCTGCCCGACGTCCGGAATGCGCGTGGTCTTGCGATAGTCGGCGCGGGCGATGCCAAAGCTTATCTCGCCGACATCCTTCCAGCGGCCATCGTAAGCGACGCCGTAGGTCAGCTGCTTGACACGCTGGCGAGTCAGCTCGCCGAACTCAAATTCCGGCTCGGGGTCTCTGAGCTTGTCGCCGACTTGCCCGAGGCCGAAGCTGACGCTGTCCGAACCGCCGAACTCGCGGCGTGCATCGCGCCTTCTCGCGCTCACGTGGAAAACGTGAAGTCGCGGGCCCTCGGCCAGGCTATGGGTCAGGCGAAGCTCGCCGCTCAGCGAGCGGTTTTCGGTCGGAGGGTCGGCAATCGTGATGCGCTCGCCCGTTCCATCCGGCTGTATGTCGACCATCAACTGATTGAAGTTCGTGGCGAAGCGAAGGCTCGACTGGAACGCGCCTAGACGAACGATCGTGTTCTTGCCGAGGCTTGCGCTGCCGAGAACACCCATGTTCTTGCCGATGATGCGGATGTCGGCCCATTCCGGCCCGTCGTAATGCCGAGGCCGGTCGATCGGCGGCAGGTAGCTCCCCGCCGCCACGTAAAACGTTCCGATCTCATCGTCATAATCGTCGAAGCGCGACCAGAACGGCATGATCTCGATGCCTGGCGCAGGGCGCCAGCGCAGGATCAGGCTCTCAGTATGATTGTTGTTGTCGGTCCCGTTGGGAAATTCCGTACCGCCGGCGGATAAGCCGATCCGGGCGCCTAGCGTGCTGCTGAGCGGGATCGACCCGTCGACCTCCACCAGTCCCCCGCCCCAGGTATCGAGGGTGCCGATGACCGAGCCGCCCGCTTTGGCTGCCGGTCGCCGAAGAGCATTGTCGACAATCCCACTTGGAGCCACAAATGGGTAGCCTTGAGCGGACAAACCGACCTTTACGCTGGTTGAATCGACCAGGATGTTCTGAAGGCCGAACGCGGGGTCGAAATAGAGACCGTCGATACGGACGTTACCGGCGGCCGTCGGCGAGAAGCCGCGCGCTTGCCCTGGTCCGTAAATGCCGATCGCCTCGCGTCCGACGCTGAAGCCGAAGGCGTCCTCGGCCTGGGTGACGGCATTGTCGTCGGCGCGATCCTGCGCAAGAGCGCAATCGGCTCCGCCACCGAGCGCCGCCGCGACGACCAATTGCCGAAACCAAGCCGATCCGGCCATCGCTCCTACCCCTTTTGCCCTCTGTCGGATGAGCCTGAAAACTGCCGGGCTGTCGACCATGCGTTCGGCGAACCGCTTGCACGCTTCGATGATCGCTTGCCGGCTTGCCGTGCACCCTCCATCACTGCATTGACCGGCAATGAGCGTGCGCAGCCTGTTCGTGACCAAGCTTTACGAAGCGAATCTCGAAAGCAGCGAGTTGTTGGAGGATCTGGCGCATTCGATCCGGTCGCTCGCCACCGACGATGCGGCGGGCACGCGATGGTCGGATGAGCACCGCTACCCGGGCTATACGAGCTACGCATCGCTCAACGACCTCCCCCGGCGGGACCCCGCATTCGCCGATCTGGCCAAGATACTCACTCGCCATGCGAACAGCTTCGCAAAGGACTGTGGCTTTGACCTGGGACGAAAGCCGCGGCTCGACAGCCTGTGGGTCAATCTGTTGCGCGGTGCGGGCCACCACAGCGCGCACATCCATCCGCACAGCATCCTGTCAGGAACGCTTTACGTTGAAGTGCCTCAGGGATCCGGAGCAATCCGCTTCGAAGACCCGCGTCTGCCAATGATGATGGCGGCGCCGAAGCGGGACTCGGATGCGCCTGACGAGCTCCAAACCTTTGCGACCGTCGAACCTCGCGCCGGCATGCTCCTGCTGTGGGAGAGTTGGCTTCGACATGAAGTGCTCCCGGGCCGCGGACACGGCGAACGGCTCAGCATCAGCTTCAACTTCGCCTGATCGTCAGGCAGCCTGCGCCAGTTGGTCGCGTCCGCTCTGCTTGGCGCGATAAAGCGCTTCATCTGCAGTTTTCAGAGCGCCATCGAGACCCGCCTTGCTCAGTTGGGACAGGCCGCCACTGACTGTCACCCACACGGGTGAGGATGGCGATGGAGATCGCGGCGCCTTCTCGCCCGACGCGAAAGGTAGCGAGAATGATCGCCAGGATTGGCAGGAACAACAATGGAAGCTGCGCCTGCATGAAGACGCCGAGCGACACGATCAGTACCAGCTGCAGCACGAGCAGGACGTCTCGCCAGCGGCCTTTGAGCGACCGCACCGTCTTTCGCTGTGCGCTTCGCCCGGTAACGAGCAATGCAAGCGGGGTGAAGGTCACGTTGCCAAGCGCATGCCCAGTGAAGACATGCGCCATGACCGGATACGAGCAGTGTCGCTGCTGCGCCCGCCGAGAAGGCGGCGATCAGGGGCGCGACGAGCCCGATGGCAATGACGAAGCGGAAGAACCAGGCCAGCGATTGCATCGGCTCTTTCGAGTCCGCCAGACGTCGGAAAAGACGTGCCGCTATGACAGCCTCGCCCATGTTCAGCAGCACGAACGGACCCGCTGCCGCCCATCCCAAGCCCAGAAAACCGGTCACCAGGAAGCTGGCGAGCGAACACATCGTGAGAGGTTCAATCCACTGACGCGTCGGCGTGCGGAGCAAGGCGGCGATCAGGATCGCGGTCGATCCCCACAGAAAAGGCCACGCCGCCATCAAACCGCGTCAATTGCACCGCCGCTGCTGCCGACAGCGCATAGATTGCTCCAAGGAGCCACTGGCGCCGAATAGTCCGTTTCCACCGCATTGGCGCTCTATGCGCGGCACCGGTTTCGCTCGGCTTGCCGTTCGGTCCGGAATGGTTGTTTCTCTTGCGGGGTGGCGCGGAGGTGCATGGCGGGATAGAGGGCGCGAACCTTCCTAAATTCATGGATGTTTCATGGGCTTCCGCTGCGGCATCGTCGGCCTGCCGAACGTCGGCAAA
>Ga0307406_10001366_pt1 | contig 13650 bp, 11 predicted proteins | sample 322Cmetagenome_3_FD_203706 | JGI IMG/M metagenome (GOLD analysis project Ga0307406, IMG submission 203706) | Maize rhizosphere microbial communities from greenhouse at UC Davis, California, United States - 322HYB-C-2 | ecosystem: Host-associated > Plants > Roots > Rhizosphere > Soil | place... | reverse complement strand
ATTAAGTATGTTATCTGTAAACTTTATAGCATCTACCTCAAATTGTTTTACAGAACCATCTTCCAATTCTACAATACCCCAAACTCCACTAAAAGTCTCATCTTTATAGTGTTCCCAACAATGAAATAATCCATTTGCATATTTGGCTTCTACTCTTGTAGTTTTATTATCCATGATATAATTGCTTGCCTTTTCCAATCTAACTTTTACTGGTCTTAAATCCATAATCTTAAATTTAATTTGTTGTAAATCAAAAGTAATAAACTTTATATGCAAAAAGAATTTTTATCAATCTTGTTTTTCTAAATTATTCTTTTTATATTCCTTGAAAATCAATAAAATATGAAAAGATATATAGAATTTGACAGAGAAAAAATATTAGATTATTACAGAGAAACTTTACCTGATTATAAGGTTAATATAATTACAACTAGTAATATTAATAGTCCTTCAGAATATCATGTTGAAATTACCTTTGAAAAAGATGGTGTTAGAAAAGACTTAGAATATATTGTCACAGTACATGGACTACTTACGCCTAATGAAATTTTGAGCCAAGTGTAAACTTGTATATACTTACCTTATTTTTTAACTTTGAAAGAAATTCCATCAAAGCATGATACCGAAAGACATAAAAATACTGCATATCGATAGCAATAATCCATTGCTCATGAACCAGCTTCAAGAAGCCGGTTTCGCCAACCATGAAGATTTCAAATCCTCAAAAGAAGAAATCGAAGCCAAGATTCAAGACTACCACGGCATCGTAATTCGAAGCCGGTTTAAGATCGACAAGAACTTTCTAGACAAAGCGCTCAACCTGCAATTTATTGCCAGAGTCGGTGCCGGACTCGAAAGCATCGACTGCGATTATGCCGCAACAAAAAATATAAATCTTATCGCTGCTCCCGAAGGAAACCGCAATGCCGTAGCAGAACATTCTTTAGGAATGCTATTGTCGCTTTTTAACAAGCTGAACCAAGCCGACCAAGAAATTCGTTCTGGACATTGGAACCGTGAGAAAAATCGCGGACATGAGCTAGACGGAAAAACCGTAGGAATCATCGGTTACGGAAATATGGGCAAATCCTTCGCCAAAAAGCTACGTGGCTTTGATGTGGAAGTATTGTGTTATGATATCTTGGAAAATGTAGGCGATGCCAATGCAAGGCAAGTTTCGTTGCAAGAACTCCAAGAAAAAGCAGATGTCTTGAGCCTACACATTCCATGGACTCCAGAAACGGACAAGTTGGTCAATACAGCCTTTATCAATGCTTTTGCAAAACCATTTTGGCTGATTAATACTTCAAGAGGGAAAAATGTTGTCACAGCCGATTTGGTAGAAGCGTTGAAGTCAGGAAAAATATTAGGTGCAGGACTCGATGTATTGGAATATGAAAAGCTGTCTTTTGAGACGCTGTTTGAAGAAGACAAAGTTCCAGATGCGTTCCAGTATCTTTTGGAATCGGATAAAGTTATCTTGTCGCCTCACATCGCCGGATGGACTTTTGAAAGCCATGAAAAGCTGGCGCAGACTATCGTAGACAAAATCAAGCAGCTGTATTTTGGCGAAACTCCAGAAGTAAAAGAGCAGAAGCGCGTTACGGGAATTGGAGGTTTTTTCTTTAAATCAGAAGACCCGAAAGCACTAAGAGATTGGTATAGAAAACACTTGGGATTAGACACGAACGATTATGGCTGTACCTTCCGATGGAAAGACGAGAAAGGAGAAGATTGTTCGACCCAATGGTCGCCGTTTAAAAGCGATACCAACTATTTTAGCCCTTCTGAAAAGCAGTTTATGCAGAATTTCAGGGTAGAGAAGCTAGAAGAATTATTGGCAAAATTAAAAGAAGAAGGCGTTCAAGTCATTGGCGAGATGGAAAGCTATGATTACGGAAATTTTGGCTGGATTTTGGATCTAGAAGGAAACAAGATTGAGTTGTGGGAGCCTATGGACGAGACGGTTTTGTAAATTTTAAAAATTTGTACTTCTATTTCAATTATTTTGTTAATTTTACTACATAAACCAACAAATACCAAAAAAACATGTCAGAAATTGAAAATGAATTTAAAGAAACTGCTAGAGAATTTTCTCAAGGAGCTCAAGACGCTTTAGGACAAGATAATAAAAAAATCGTTGCGGGCATTTTGGCTTTGCTTATAGGCTCTTTAGGAATCCATAAATTTATCTTAGGATACACCAAAGAGGGAATCATCCAAATCGTAATCTCAATCGTAACTTGTGGTATTGCAGGTATTATTCCTTTTATCGAAGGAATCATCTACTTGACAAAATCAGATGCTGATTTTTACAATACATACCAAGTAGGAAGAAGACCTTGGTTTTAAGATAATTCCAGTTTTTACAAGATAAAAAAACCAAGACATTGTCTTGGTTTTTTGTTTTTATATGTTTTCTCCTTTTTCAGCGAGTTTCCTTTCGAGCTCTGCCTGGAATTCTTCCATAACAGGCTTCATGGTGCTTTCCGGTATGTCGGCAATTCGGATGTACATTAATCCGTCGACAGCATTATTAAACAGCGGATCGACATTAAAAGCGACCACTCGCGCATTCTGCTTGATGTATTTTTTGATCAATACTGGCAAGCGAAGGCTGCCTGGTTCTAATTCGTCAATTATCTTATCGAATTTGATTAGGTCGGCTTCGGCTTCGTCGAAGATAAAATCTTTGTCGGCATCTTTCAGCTTTACCTTGAATTCTTTTTTAGGATGTACGTATTGCGCAATATACGGATCGTAATAATGCGACTTCATGAACTCGATCATCAGCGATTTTGAGAAATCAGAAAATTGGTTGCTGATGCTCACGCCTCCAATCAAGAATTTATGTTCCGGATAACGCAATGTCGTATGAACAATCCCTTTCCACAATAAGAACAAAGGCATTGGTTTTTGCTGGTATTCTTTGGTGATGAAAGCACGGCCCATTTCAATGGACTTACTCATCATGTCGTACAATTCTGGTTCAAATCGGAAAAGCTCCTGAAGGTAGAAACCGTCAATGCCGTACTTCGGAAAGATTTCAGCTCCCAGTCCCATTCGGTAGGCACCGGCAATCTGCTTGGTCTCATCATCCCACAGAAACATGTGGTGGTAGTATTTGTCGAATTGGTCTAAGTCTAAGGACTGATTGGTTCCTTCGCCCACTTCCCTAAAGGTAATTTCTCTCAAACGTCCTAACTCATGCAGAATATTTGGGATGTTATTGGCTTCGGTAAAAAACACTTCATAGTTTTTGCTTTGCAGCAATCGGCAGTCAGTCTTTCTTAAAGCATTTACTTCATTGACAATCTGCTCGTGGTTGGCAGGCATCGCAATCTGTTTCGGGCTTCTCGGAATCTTTAAGTTTGACGTATCCAGCAACTTAGTTTCCTTTTCAAAAGGATTGGCCAGCATATAGGTCTTTTTTCTCAAGAACTCTGAGTATTCTTCTATCTTTTCGTATTCATTCTGCTCGGTAACCGAAATTGGCTTTCCAATTCTAACCTTAATTACGCGGTCTTTCTGCGTAAGCAATTCGGACGGAAGCTTTGCCGTTCGCAACGTATCATCAAGCTTGGACAGGAAGTAAAAAAGCTTGCTGTTTTTGGCATGAAAATAAATCGGGATTACCGGAACTTTCGCTTTTTTGATCAGCTTGATAGCGCCTTCTTCCCAAGGCTTGTCTACGACTAATTTTCCGTCTTTATAAGTAGAAACTTCTCCGGCAGGAAACATTCCCAACGGTTTTCCGTCGCTTAAATGGCGCAAGGTCTCTTTGATTCCGATTACGCTCGATTTGGCATCCTTATGCGTTTCAAAAGGATTTACGGGCATGATATACGGTTTCATCGGATCGATCCTGTGCAAAAGGAAATTGGCAATAATCTTGAAGTTCGGTTCTCTTTCAAGCATCAGTTTTAAAAGCAGGATGCCGTCAATGCCGCCAAGCGGATGGTTTGAAATCGTAATGTAGGCACCCTCTTTCGGAAGGCGTTTCAAATCTTCTTCAGGAATCTCAAACTTAATCTGAAACTCGTCCAATATAGCATTCAGGAACTCTACATCTCTTAAATGCTTGTTCCTGTCGTAAATTTTATTTAAAGTGGAAATCTTGAGTATTTTCATTAGCAGCCAGCCTGAAAAAGTTCCCAAAACCCCATATTTATCAGTGTTTATTGCTTTTGCAACTTCTTTAGCGGTAACTAAACCCATTTATTGTTTGTTTTTGTGCGTAAAAAAACAAAGATAGCAAAATTGCTTTAACACGTTCATTTTTTTCGCCATACTATCGCAGAGATTTTGCCCGCGGATATAATCTTTTTTTACTTACTTTTGAAAAAGTCAAAACACAAAGCAACCATGAGAATTATCTCCTACAATGTCAATGGAATAAGGGCAGCCATTGCAAAAGGCTTCCTCGAATGGCTGGAACATGCGAGTCCGGACATTATTTGTCTTCAAGAAATTAAAGCAACGCCAGACCAGATTCCGTTAGACGAATTTGAAAAAGCAGGCTATCCTTATAATTATTGGTTTCCGGCACAAAAGAAAGGCTATAGCGGCGTGGCCGTTTTATGCAAGACAAAGCCGAACAATGTAGTCTTTGGCACAGGAATCGAGCACATGGATTTTGAAGGCAGGAATCTTCGTGTTGACTACGATGATTTTTCAGTGATGAGCCTGTATCTTCCTTCGGGCACGAATATTTTGAGGCTCGATCATAAATTTATGTATATGGATGATTTCCAGAATTATATCAACGAGCTCAAAAAAGAAGTTCCCAATCTTTTGATCTGCGGCGATTATAATATCTGCCATGAACCCATTGATATCCATGATCCGATTCGAAATGCAAAAGTGTCAGGATTTCTTCCAGAAGAGCGTTCTTGGTTGGATCTTTTTATGAAAAACGGATTCATCGATTCGTTCCGCCACTTCAATAAAGATCCGCATCATTACACGTGGTGGAGCTACAGGGCCAATGCCAGAAACAATAATAAAGGTTGGAGAATCGATTATATTCTTGCCAGCCGTCCTATAGAAAACAGGCTAAAGCGATCTGTAATCTTGCCCGATGCCAAACATTCGGACCACTGTCCTGTTTTAGTAGAAATAGAGTAGATTCCCTAAAAACTATAAAATAAATAAAAACCAATTCAAAATCATGATTAAAAAAGTAACGTTAGGAGTATTAGCCCTGGCATTAACCACTTCGTGTGTTTCGTCGAAAGTTTACAAAGAACTGGAAGACAAATACGCCAACCTGAAAAAAGAAAACCGAAATCTTTCTGACGAGAACCAAGATCTTACGAAAGCGAAAAACCAGCTAGACATCGAAAGCAAAGACTTGAAGTCGCAATTAGAAAAGCTGAAAGCAGAAAGAGACAAACTAGCAGCAGATTATGCGGCCGCCAGCGCAAACTTGAATACGTTGAAATCATCGTATGCGGCTCTTGAAAAAAACAGCGGTGATGCCTTAGATACCAACATGAAGAAAAATCGTGAGCTATTGGCGCAGTTGGAAGCTAAAGAAAAAGCATTGGCAGCCGAGCAAGAAAGATTAAACAAATTGCAAGCCGAATTGCAGGAACGTTCTTCTAGAGTTGATGAATTAGAAGGAATGATTGCTGCCAAAGAAGAAAGCATGAAAAAGCTAAAAGAAACACTTTCGAAAGCTTTGAACAGCTTTGAAGGAAAAGGCTTGACAGTGGAACAAAAAAACGGAAAAGTATATGTTTCTATGGAAAACAAACTCCTTTTTGGTTCAGGAAGTTGGTCTGTTGGAACTGAAGGTAGAAGAGCTGTTGTAGAAGTAGGTAAAGTGTTGGGCGTAAATCCAGACATTTCTGTCTTGATTGAAGGTCATACGGATAACGTTCCTTATGGCGGAACCGGACAAATTACAGACAACTGGGACTTGTCTACAAAACGTGCTACGGCTATCGTAAACATCTTGGCCGAAAATAAAGCGATCGACAAAAAGAACCTTACAGCTGCAGGACGTGGTGAATATGCTCCGTTAGCTTCAAATGAAACAGCAGAAGGAAAAGCGAAGAACAGAAGAATCGAGATTATCTTGACTCCAAAATTGGACGAGATTTCTAAGATGTTGAATGAATTGTAGAAATTAGGCGCTAAGTTGCTAAAGCCTTAGATATTTAAGTGATAAAGCTTTTTGTTTATAATATAAAGACTCAGGACATTTGTTTTGGGTCTTTTTTAATTTAACGGATAGCCCAAACCTTAGTACCTCAGAACTTAGTGCCTCAATCTCTTAATCCCTCAAAACTTTGTACCTTAGCGCCTCAAAAACGTAGCAACTTAGTACCTTAAATGAACTATAATACTCTTCCCAATACCGACCTAAAAGTCAGCGAAATCTGCCTCGGAACCATGACTTTCGGGCAACAAAATACAGAAGCACAGGGACATTCTCAATTGGATTTTGCGCTTGACAAAGGCATTAATTTTATTGATACAGCCGAAATGTATCCTGTTCCTGCACGCGAAAAAACGACAGGCAAGACAGAACGAATTATCGGGAGCTGGCTGCAGAAATCAGGAAGAAGAAACGATATAATTCTGGCTACAAAAATTGCAGGCCCGAATAGAGGAATGCCTTATGTGCGAGAAGACATGGCCTATACGCCTGAAACCTTAAAGCTCTCTGTTGAAAAAAGCCTAAAACGACTCCATACGGATTATATCGATTTGTACCAATTGCATTGGCCGGAGCGCAAATCAAATATGTTCGGACAGCGCGGATTCAAGATTCAAGAAGATGCCTGGGAAGATAACATACAGTCTGTTTTAGAAACGTTACAAGAATTAATTCAAGATGGAAAAATTCGAGCGATTGGTGTTTCCAACGAAACGCCTTGGGGCGTAATGCGTTTTTTGGAAGAAAGCAAAAAGCATAATCTGCCGAGAATTTCTACCATCCAAAATCCGTATTCTTTGCTCAACCGTACTTTTGAAGTTGGGCTTTCGGAAACGGCCTATCGTGAAAATGTCGGTCTTTTGGCCTATTCGCCATTGGCTTTTGGTACCCTGTCTGGAAAATTCCTTACGGGAGAAGAACATCCGCAAGCCCGATTGAATTTGTTTCCGAATTTTACGCGATACAATTCACAACAGACAAAAGAAGCTACAAAACTCTATCAAGAAACCGCTACACGATTCGGACTGACCTTGACGGAAATGTCTTTGGCCTTTATCCGTCAGCAGCAGTTTGTGACCGCTACAATTATCGGAGCGACTAATTTAAAACAGCTGGAAGAAAATATTAATTCTGCAGCTACCGTACTTTCTGAAGAAGTGCTAAAAGCTATTGATGAAATCCAAGCGATTCGGCCAAATCCGGCACCTTAGGCAAAAATAAAATCGTGGCTTCTTCTTAAAAACAAGAAGCCACGATTTTGCTAATATAGGTTAAGTCACAGATTATTTTTTTCCCAATTTTGAAGTGAATCGGTTTCCAGAAACATCTTCTATAGTAACAACATAAATACCTGTTTTTAGCGAAGCTATATTGATCGTATTGATAGGCGTGTTTTCTAATTTCTGTTCCAACAAAAGCTTTCCTGATAAATCGATAATAGAGATTTTCTGAAGGATGTTTTCGTTAGCACTAGACAAGAAAAGCTCTGAATCTGCAGGATTTGGATACATAGAGAATCCATGTTGTGCGAAATCATCGTTGCTCAATGCCGTATCTATAACTCTATACACAATGTCTTGAGACGTTCCGGTCACGAACAATTCGCCACTTGAATTTTCTCCAAAAGAAGTAAAAGAGTTCGATCCAGAAAAATTGGCAGAATAGGTTATTGTTCCTGTGGTACTCACCATTCCAATTCTATTTACACAGTAATCAGCAAAGAAATATTTGTTCTGCATGGCAGGATAGGTACTTCCCGTATATACATAACCACCAGTAATCGAACAGCCTCCTGTGGATGCATGCGTATATTGAGCTACAGGAAAAGTCATCGTTGACATGGCAGCACAGCCAGCTGTATTGTACGGACTGTTGCCTTCATAGCATCTCCAGCCGTAGTTTAGTCCAGCAGCTGTAGGGCTTACTTTGTTTATTTCCTCAACTTGATCTTGTCCTACATCGGCAATCCATAAATCGCCGTTAAGTCTGTTGAACGAAAATTTCCAAGGATTACGAAGTCCGATGGCCCAGATTTCATCTGCTCCAGCTGTCGCTCCGGCATAAGGATTTGTAGGAGGGATTCCGTAAGGGGAACCAGAATTCACGTCTATTCTCAACATTTTCCCTAAAAGTTCGTTGATGTTTTGTGCTCTGTTTCCAGGATCGCCACCGCTTCCGCCATCACCCATACCGATATACAAATAGCCATCAGGACCAAATTTTATGGTACCTCCGTTATGATTGGAAAAAGGCTGAGCAATTGTCATCAAGATAGTGCCTGTCGTATTCGCGACATCAGGATTAGCACTTACAGAATATCTGGCGATTACGGTACTTCCGCCAGTATTAGTATAATTGACATAAAAAAAGCCGTTTGTAGCATAATTTGGGTGGAAGGCCAAGCCTAAAAGGCCTCTTTCTCCACAACAGCTCACTAGGCTCGAAATATTAAGAAAAGGAGTAGCATTTATGGTTCCGCTCGAACTGACGATTTTGATAATTCCGGCCTGTTCTACCACAAACAATCTGGAATCGCCAGCATGGGCAATTTCAATAGGATTCGTGAATCCCGTTGCAAAAGGAACTATTCCTATAGTCTGCGAAAATGCTAGGCTTGAGAATAGTAATACTAATGATTGTAAAGTTGTTTTCATTTCTATAGCAATTAGGTTAGGAAGTAAATTTATAAAATAATTTTTGAAAATACTCATAATGAAATGTTTACATTTTTGAATTATAAGTATTTTTTTAATAAAAAAGCCTCATTATTGTAATGAGGCTTCCTTTTTTAAAGATTATCGATGATTTTATTTTTAGGGTATTTGACGGTATAGCTGATCCGTATTTTCTTGGTTTCATTTGGTTTCAGATTCAGATCCCAAGTAAGAATTCCGGTTTCGGCATTGACTCTTGCGTTGTCGCTCTGCTTTAATTCGATTTCGATTTCCTTGTCGGTGCTTAACGGATATTGATCCTTGAGCATCAATTGCACAGCTTCTTTTTTGTTGTTTCTTACGGTCGTTTCAAACGTAAAGGTCTGTACTTTATTGGAAGACAGAAATTTTGTTCCCGATTTGTCTACTACCTTTTCACGTTTGATAGAAATCTTCTTGTCTCTTCCCATGCTCAAGTTCAAGGTATCTGAAGTTTGGTTCGGATCTACGAAAGTTTTTCCGACATACATTCCTTCAAAAATAATATTGGCTTCACCTTTCAGCAGATTGTATTTTGAATAGTCGCTGATTTCTGCCAGCAAGAAAGCTTCTTTGTCCACTGTCGGAGCCGCATAATATTTATACGTCGCTGGTAATTTTATTTCTTTTAAAGCGACGCTGTGTTTTTTGCCGTTGGATAAGATATCGTACGGAATGTCAATATCAAACGAAATATTCAATTGGTTTTCTGAAATGGTCGTAAAGTTTGAAATTGATGCTTTAGCTAATGCTTTATCTTTTCGGGTATTAATAGCTTGTACGACTACTTCCTGCAATTCATTGTTTCTTGCATCATCTTTTTGTTTGTATTCTTCTTGATATCCATATCTCAAGAACCAGGCTTGTAATAACGGAGCTTGATTGTTTTGATTCGGAACTCCCGATGACAAAGTCAGTTTTACATTTTTCCAATCGATTCCTGTATTTTGTACGACTTGTGCTTTGTACATCATCTCAATCGGCGATGCAACGCTGTTGGCTCTCAGGTCATAAAAAGGAGACCAAGTCGCGCTGTTGGTCAGATACGAAATTTCTAAAGGTACATTCCCTGCGACTTCGTTCATCACCTGCAAGACTAATTTTCCAGAGGATATTTTTTCTTCATTTTTGTTGTTGATTTCCAGTTTGTCATTCAATTTCTGGAGTGTTTCGTTAAGTTTCTGTTCTTTTTCTGACAAGAGATTGATGCTGTTGCTCAGTTCTGTTCTTTTTGCTTTGTAGTAGTCTACCATTTTCATCAATTCCGTTACATTTAGTCCAGAATTTTGCCCGGAAACCTGCTGGTTTTTGTCCAATAGGTCGATGGTTTTTCCTTCGGAGACTTTAGCATTAACAATTTTCACAATTTCTTTTTTAACGATAAGGATGCTGTCTTTTACTTTTTTTACCGAAGGAGAATTGGTGTCGATTTCATATTCAGAGATATAATTGTCTGTGAATTGAACAGACAGCACCGTTAATGTAGGCGACGTTCCAATCTGGATTGAATTTTCATTGACCCAGTTGGCCACGTTTTTCACCACGATTTCATGAGTTCCAGCCGGAAGGTTTACGCTGGCCGTTTGGGAGATTTCTGCCGCATTGAAGTAAACCGTCACCGCTTTTACTTTTGCTGTCGTGAACACAGGCTTTTGGGCGTATAATGATGCTTGGAACATCAATAACAAAATGAGAAACTTTTTCATAATAAAAATTTAAAGATTAGTCTTTTCTTTATAAGAGAGTGAAAAGAAGCAAAAGGTTGGGACGAAAGAAAAATAAATAAGCCTCAAAGAGAAAGTCTATGAGGCTTACTGGGATTAAAGCTTATTTTTCAGATGTATAGCCTTTTATTTTTGCAAAATCTAAAATCGATGAAGCAATAGCATTTCCTAAATCATCTTGTTTTTTGCCTTTTTTATTTTCGGTATCGATATAGTCTTGGCGTTGTTTTGCCAACTGTGCCATTTCTTTCTGTATCGTTTCTCTTTCTTTGGTTTTTTGATCTACGATGGATTTTAGTTCTGCTGCCGATTTGTTCTGCAATTCTTTCGGAAGCTCCTCTTTTTTGATTTTCTGTAAGGCTGTTTTGTCTTCTTTCACACGATCGACCAAATCCCAAGATTCGTTTTTATAAACGGCTTTCGATTTGCTGACAGCGCGTTCTGCATAGTTAGAAGAAGAAACTGATTCCGCATTTTTGTCTTGCATCGCTTGCATTTCTTTTTTCTCATAGCCTTGTTTTCCGTAGCCGACATATGTCGAATTCAAGCGCTCGTTACATTTGTAGATTCTGTCGTCATAAGGAGTTACGATATAGCGTACTTTCTCGTCAGAATCAATATTGAAGTATTTTCCTTGTCCTCGCTCGGCTCCATCTTTCCACATGGTGTTGATGCCTTCCATCGATCCGCCGCAGAAAATCGTATTGACATAAATGTCATTCTTCAAAGCATCGCTAATGGCTTCCTTATAGCTAATATCGCCTTGATTGAAAGATTCGTTTCCGGCAATATATAGCAGTTTCATATTGACTTTTCCTTTTCCCCATTCCAGTTGTTTGGTAGCATCTTGAATTACGGCACCGCAATATTCAGAACCTCCGTTAGTTCGCAATGAAAATAATTTTTCCGAGATAAGGTCTAAATCGGTAGAAAGCGGTGTTACTTGGCGGATATAATTGGCAGACGAAGGCAATCCGTCGTTTCCGTATTCATAAAGCGCTATTTCTATTTTTGGATTTTTCCCTTCATATTTCAGCGTTGTCAAGGTATTGACGATATTCCAAAGCCTTGATTTTGCTTGGTCAATCAAACCGTCCATGCTGTTGGAAGTGTCTAGCAGCAAAGCCACTTGGATTTTTGTATTGCCGTCGTCTTCTGGAGCGACCATAGCCAATTCAGGTCCAGGTTCAGGTCCGATTTCTGGGTCTTGCTCTTTCGGATTTTTTTTAAAGAAATCACAGCTTCCAAAACAAAATGTTGAAGCCAAAAGGAGCGATGCAAATAGGATTTTCGTTTTCATAATTTGTTATTTTTTAGATTATTGTAAGTTTTTGATATCGTTTTCAATAGTAAGAATCATCAGGCAGGCTGCCGTGCAGAATACAGGACTTGTGATGCAGTGATGTCCGTTCCAGCTTCCGTCGTTGTTTTGGATGCTGATGATTCTGCCGCTCACGTCGTCATACCATTTTTTCCATTCGTCGTCTTGATTGACAATCATGGATTCTCCGGTCTGAAGGAAGCTCAAGAATTCTTCGCCTCCGTTATTTCCGAAACCACTTATGACATTTTTGTCCATTGCTTTTACTTTTGCGGATTTATAGACTTTATCAGCTACGTCATATACTTCAGCTTGTTCTTCAGAAACGCCTGCTTTTTTGAGATTTTCTTTATTCAATACAGCATTACGGTCTAGTTTTCCTTCGCTTTTGGCTTTATTGATAATGGCTTTGGCTTCTTGTGATTCTTTGGCACTACCACGTACAGAACTGCTCACGGCATATAACATGACTCCAGCTCCGTCTTCCGTTTTTACGCTTTCGCTTTCTGTATTGTAATTACTTTTTTGGTATTCGCGGGATTTTTTCAGCTTTTCAGAATCGACTTTTACATCTTTATTTTTTGCTGCATTTTCAAGGCTCGAACTGGCAAAAGAAGATTGCAATACGCCAGCCCAACCGGCCCCTTTTACTTTTCCGTTCTCGTCATACGATTTCTCGATTTTGTTGACGCAGATTTGGATGGCCTCTTTTACCTGGGTTTTTAAAGTTTTCTCTTTTAATAAAGGATACACCTGATTCAGAAATTGAAGCGTCAGGACAGCATCAATGTTTTCTCCTAACTTGCTTTGTATTTGGGTACCGCGGACTTCGGTTATAAAATTGGGATTGTTTTTTGTCTTTTCGATTTCTGAAAGAAGATAATTTAGGCTTTTTCTTAAGGTCTCGCTGTATTTGCCTGATTCTAGGTTATAGCCGCAACGATATAGTGCCATGGCTGTCATAGCGGTAGTTGCCGGGTCTGAGCTCACAGCATGAGGATCCATTACATTTTGTCTTGCATGCGAACCCGCGCCCCAGCCGCCGTCTTTATTTTGGGCTTTGATGAGCCACAGTTCGCCTTGTACAATCTTGTCGTCGATTTTTGCATCTCGTTTTACTTTTGCATATCCGTCTGACGGCTGTTCGCCCATAACGGTCATAAAGACACACGGTTTTTCTTCCTCTTCTTTTCCTTCTGGAAGCGAAGCCAGTTTTTTTGTTTCAGGAGTTTTATCGTTCTCTACTATAGAACGGTTATTTATAATTCCCACAGAGATATAACATCCTGCGAGAAAGACTGCAACGGAAATAATTCTTGTTTTCATAATAAAGGTTTTTATTGATTTGTAGGGTAAAATTATCTCGTACGACAATTCAGTTTTTCCACAAATGGTGAAACGGGCTTTTCAATTGGTGAAAGGAATAGGATAAGAGGTTAGAATTATTTTACTTTACATTGCAGAAAATATGTAATGATGAAAATAAGAGAAGCCTTATTCTTTTTGGTCTTACTGTTCGGTATCCAAACCGTTACGGCACAGGATACTATTAAAAAGAAAGGCAAGGTGGACAAGAAGATGTATGATGTCAATCAGGCGGCTGCCGAAGTGAAAAAATCATTGTCAGAAGATGAAAACGACTTGCAGACTGCCCAAAAATATGGAGCGTTAGCCAAACAACTTTCGGCAAAAGGCGAGTATGCAAAGGCTGAAGAATATCTGAAAAAAGCCCGCGATATTTATGCT
>Ga0307406_10001365_pt1 | contig 13654 bp, 15 predicted proteins | sample 322Cmetagenome_3_FD_203706 | JGI IMG/M metagenome (GOLD analysis project Ga0307406, IMG submission 203706) | Maize rhizosphere microbial communities from greenhouse at UC Davis, California, United States - 322HYB-C-2 | ecosystem: Host-associated > Plants > Roots > Rhizosphere > Soil | place... | reverse complement strand
GCCAGCATGCGGCGCGCAACCCGCTCGCGGTGTTCCGCCAGACGCTCACGCTCGACGAGGTGATGGCCTCGCCGCTGGTGTTCGATCCGCTCACGCGCTTCCAGTGCTGCCCGCCCACCTGCGGTGCGGCCGCGGCCATCGTCTGCTCGGCCGAGTTCGCAGAGAAGCACGGCCTCGACATGCGCGTGGTGATCGCCGCGCAGGCCATGACCACCGACACGCCCTCCACCTTCGAGAGCAAGGACATGCGCAAGCTGGTGGGCTACGACATGACCGCCGCCGCCGCCCGGCAGGTGTACGAGGATGCCGGCATCGGCCCCGAGGAGCTCGACGTGGTGGAGCTGCACGACTGCTTCACCGCCAACGAGCTCATCACCTACGAGGCGCTGGGCCTCACGCCCGAGGGCACGGCCGAGCGCTTCATCGTCGAGGGCGACAACACCTACGGCGGGCGCGTGGTGACCAATCCTTCGGGCGGCCTGCTGTCCAAGGGCCATCCGCTCGGCGCCACCGGCCTTGCGCAATGCGCGGAGCTCGTGTGGCAATTGCGCGGCCGGGCCGAGCAGCGCCAGGTCGAAGGCGCGCGCCTCGCGCTGCAGCACAACCTGGGGCTGGGCGGCGCCTGTGTCGTCACGCTGTACCAGGCCGTTTGACATGCTGGCCCCCACGCTTGTCGCTTCGCGTATTGCGCTGCCCCCCAAGGGGGCTCCAGCCGCCTTGGGGCGGCCCGGCGGTGGCTGGACATGATCGACCGCCGCCACATCGGCCACCAGCTCCCGCCCTTCCAGGTGGAGGTGGAGAAAGGCCGCCTGCGCTTCTTCGCCAAGGCCACCGGCCAGACCGATCCGGTCTACACCGACGAGGCCGCCGCGCGCGACGCGGGCCATCCGGGCCTGCCGGTGCCGCCCACCTTTCTCTTCTGCCTGGAGATGGAGGCGCCCAACCCGGCGGCCATCCGCGAGCTGCTGGGCATGGACTACCGCAGCCTGCTGCACGGCGAGCAGGGCTTCAGCTACCACGCGATGGCCCATGCGGGCGACACGCTCACGTTCCGCCAGCGCATCGAGGACATCTACGACAAGAAGAACGGCGCGCTCGAGTTCGTCGTGCGCAAAACCCATGTGCACAACCAGCGCGACGAACTCGTGGCCGAACTGCGCTGCGTGACCGTGGTGCGGAACCAATGAACCACCGGAGCCCGACGATGGCCACCGCCCAACTCCCCGACTGGAACGCACTGCAGCCCGGCGACGCGCTGCCTCCGCTCGAATTGCCGCCGATCCGCCGGCTCGACCTGGCGCTGTACTGCGGCGCCTCGGGCGACCACAACCCGATCCACGTCGACGTCGACTTCGCCAGATCCGCCGGCATGCCCGACGTGTTCGCACACGGCATGCTGTCGGCGGCCTGGCTCGCGCGGCTGCTGACGAATTGGGTGCCGCAGTCGGCGATCCGTTCGCTCGACCTGCGCTTTGCCGCCATCACGCAGGTGGGCGAACGCATCCGCTGCACCGGCACGGTGGCCGAGAAGTTCGAGCACCAGGGCCGGCGCAGCGTGCGGCTGAAGCTCGCCACGGCCAACCACGAAGGCGCCGCCAGGCTGAGCGCCGAGGCACTGGTCGCCTGGCCCTGACACATCCCAGAGGAGACAGCATATGAACAGCAGCACCAACAGAAAACTCGAAGGCAAGGTCGCCATCGTCTCCGGCTCCGGCCGCGGCATCGGGCGCGAGATCGCGCTCAAGCTCGCGGGCGATGGCGCGCGCGTGGTCATCAATGACCTCGACGCCGAGCCGGCCGCGCAGACCGTCAATGACATCGTGGCCGCGGGCGGCAGCGCCATCGCCTGCGCCGGCAGCGTGACGGACGCCGGCTTTGCCGACCGCTTCGTGCGCACCGCGGTCGACAGCTACGGCGGCCTGGACATCGTGGTCAACAACGCCGGCTACACCTGGGACAACGTGGTGCAGAAGATGAGCGACGAGCAGTGGGAAGCGATGCTGGCCGTGCACCTCACGGCGCCATTCCGTATCCTGCGCGCGGCCTCCAATTTCATCCGCGACGCGGCCAAGCGCGAGGCCGACGAAGGCCGCGAAGTGTTCCGCAAGGTGGTCAATATCTCGTCCACCTCGGGCGTCTACGGCAACGCGGGCCAGGCCAACTACGCGGCCGCCAAGGCCGGCATCAACGGCCTGACCAAAGCCATGGCCAAGGAATGGGGCCGCTACAAGGTCACGGTCAACAGCGTGGCCTTCGGCCTGATCAAGACCCGGCTGACCGAGGCCGATGCCAGCGCGGGCGCGAGCATCGACATCGAGGGCCGGCAGATCAAGGTGGGCGTCAACCCGCAGATCCTGAAGAACGCCGAGGCGCTGATCCCGCTCGGCCGCGGCGGCACGCCGCAGGAGGCGGCCGGTGCGGTCTACCTGTTCTGCATTCCGGAATCGAACTACGTGAGCGGCCAGGTGCTGGTCTGCGGGGGCGGGCGGCCATGACCGCCGGGGCCGTTGCCACGCGGCCGTGGATGAACGACGAGCTCGGGATGCTGCGTGACAGCGCGCGCCGCTTCTTCGAGCGCGAGTGCGTTCCCAACGAGCCGCGCTGGCGCGCGCAGCACCACGCCGACCGCGACATATGGACGAAGGCCGGCCAGGCCGGCCTGCTGTGCGCCAGCATCCCGGAGGAATATGGCGGCGGCGGAGGCAGCTTCCTGCACGAGGCCGTGATCTGCGAGGAGCAGATGCGCGCGATGGCGCAGGGCTTCAGCAACAACGTGCACAGCGGCATCGTCGCCCACTACCTGCTGGCCTACGGCACCGAGGCGCAGAAGCGGCGCTGGCTGCCGCGCATGGCCAGCGGCGAGCTGGTGGCGGCCATCGCGATGACCGAGCCCGGCGCCGGCACCGACCTGCAGCGCATCAAGACGCAGGCACGGCGCGACGGCGGCCACTGGCGCATCAGCGGCAGCAAGACCTTCATCACCAACGGCATGCATGCGGGCCTGGTCTGCGTCGCGGCCAGGACCGATGCGGCGGCCGGCGGCAAGGGCATCTCGCTGCTGATGGTCGAGACCGAAGGCACGCCGGGCTTCCGGCGCGGACCGCTGCTCGACAAGATGGGCCAGAAGACGCTGGACACCACCGAGCTGTTCTTCGACGACGTGCGCGTGCCGGCCGACCACCTGCTGGGCGGCGAAGAGGGCCGCGGCTTCGCGCAGCTCATGCAGCAGCTGCCGCGCGAGCGGCTGCTGATCGCGGTCGGCGCGGTGGCGACCATGCAGCGCGCGATCGGCGACACGCTCGACTACGTGCGCGACCGCCAGGTGTTCGGCGCGCCGCTCCTGAAGATGCAGAACACCCGCTTCAAGCTCGCCGAATGCGAGACGCAGGCGCAGGTGGCGCGCGCCTTCGTCGACGACTGCATCGCGCGCCTGATGCGCGGCGAGCTCGACGTGCCGACGGCCGCCATGGCCAAGTGGTGGACCACCGACGCCTGCTGCCGCATCGTCGACGAATGCCTGCAGCTGCACGGCGGCTACGGCTTCATGAACGAATACCCGATCGCGCGGCTCTATGCCGACGTGCGCGTGGGCCGCATCTACGGCGGCGCCAACGAGGTGATGAAGGAAATCATCGCCCGGGCGCTGGAGCAGCAATGAACGCCAGGCCGCCGCACCTGCGCTTCTGGCCCAAGGGCGTGGCGCGCGAGCTGCGCGTGCCGCGCGCCACGCTGCTGGATTACCTGGAGACCGCCGCGCGCCGCTATCCCGACAAGCCGGCCATCGTCTACTGCGGTGCGGCCATGTCCTACGCGCAGCTGCACCAGCGCGTCGATGCGCTGGCCGGCTACCTGCAGCAGCGCCTGGGCGTCGCACCCGGCGACCGCGTGCTGCTCGCGAGCCAGAACTGCCCGCAGTTCGTGACGGCCTTCCATGCCGTGCTGCGCGCCGGCGCCGTGGTGGTGCCGGTGAACCCGATGAGCAAGGCCGCGGAGGTTCGGCACTGCGCGGCAGACAGCGGTGCGCGCATCGCCTTCGTCGCGCAGGAGCTGCTGCCCGCGCTGGCGTTCGGCGAGGGCGAAGGCGAGCTGCGCGCCGCGCTCGTCCATGCCTATGCCGATGCGATCGATGCGACCGCAAGCGGCGACGCGCTGCCCGACTGGGTCAGGGCGCCACGCGCGCCGCTTGCCGACGCACGCCTGCACGGCTTCGAGCAGGCAATCGCACTCGGCCTCGCGCCCACGGCATTGCCCCTGTCGCCCGACGACCTCGCCGTGCTGCCCTACACCTCGGGCACCACCGGGCGTCCCAAGGGCTGCATGCACACCCACGCGACGCTGCTGGCCTCGCTCGCTTCCTCGGCAGTGTGGAAGCAGCTGCACGTGGAGACGGTCACGCTGGCCGTCGCGCCGCTCTTCCACATGCTGGGCCTGCAGAACGGCATGAACCTGCCGATGTTCCTGGGCGCCACCGCGGTGATGATGCCGCGCTGGGACCCGGCGCTGGCCGCGCGCCTGATCGAGCGCCATGCGGTCACGGCCTGGTCGGCGCCGCCGGCCATGGTGATCGACCTGTTCTCCCACCCCGAAGCCGAGCGGCGCGACCTCTCGAGCCTGGCGCTGCTGTCGGGCGGCGGTGCCGCGATGCCCGAGGCGGTGGCCGCAATGCTCCTGCAGCGCCACGGCCTCTCGTACAACGAAGGCTACGGCCTGACCGAGACCGCGTCCTTCCTGCACGCCAATCCGCCGGCGCGCGGCAAGCGCCAGTGCCTGGGCATGCCGACGCAGGGCGTGGATTCGCGCATCGTCGACCCGGTCACGTTCGAGGAGCTGCCGCCTGGCGAGGTGGGCGAACTGGTGACGCGCGGCGCGCAGCTCATGAAGGGCTACTGGCGCAATCCGGAGGCCGACCGCGAGGCCTTCATCGAGATCGGCGGCCAGCGCTTCTTCCGCACCGGCGACCTGGCCTCGATGGACGAAGACGGCTACTTCTTCCTGCGCGACCGGCTCAAGCGGATGATCAATGCCTCGGGCTACAAGGTCTGGCCGACCGAGGTCGAGAACGCGATGTACGAGCATCCGGCCATCCACGAGGCCTGCGTGATCGCGGTGCCCGACGGCAGGCGCGGCGAATCGGTCAAGGCGCTGGTGGTGCTCAAGCCCGCGCAGCGCGGCCGCGTCGCCGAAGAGGAGATCGTCGCCTGGTGCCGCGAGCGCATGGCCGTCTACAAGGCGCCGCGCGTGGTCGAGTTTCTCGACAGCCTGCCGAAGTCCGGCACCGGAAAGATCCTCTGGCGCGAACTGCAGGAAGCGCACCGCGCCGCCGCCCAGGAGCAAGCACATCCATGAACGATTTCTCCGCACTGCGCTGCGAGCGCCACGGCGGCACCATGCTGCTGACGCTGGACACGCCTGCCAACCGCAACGCGCTCGCCCCCGCCATGCGCGACGAGCTCGCCGGGGCCATCGCGCAGGTGCGCGGCGACCCCGGGGTGCGCGCGCTGGTGCTCGCCGGCGCCGGCGGCCAGTTCTGCTCGGGCGGCGACCTGCGCGGCATTGCCGACGCGAAGCTGGACCACGCCGGCTGGCGCGAGCGCATGCAGGCCACGCAGCGCTGGTTCAGCGAACTGGTCCTGCTCGACAAGCCCGTGATCGCGGCGGTCGATGGCGCGGCCTACGGCGCGGGCTTCAGCCTCGCGCTCGCGGCCGACTTCGTGCTTGCAAGCCCGCGTGCGCGCTTCTGCATGTCGTTTCTCAAGCTGGGCCTGGTGCCGGACTGCGGCGCCTTCTACACACTGCCGCGCGTGGTGGGCCCCCAGCGCGCCCGCGAACTGATGCTGTCGGCGCGAGAGGTCGGCGCGGCCGAGGCGCTCGAGCTCGGCATTGCGATGGAACTGCACGAGCCCGCGCAGCTGCTGCCGCGCGCGCTGGCGCTGGCCGAGAGCTTCGCCGGCGCCTCGCCGCTGGCCGTGAGCCTGGTGAAGCGCGCCACCGGCGATGCGGGCGCGCTGGCCGCGCTGCTCGACACCGAGGCCAACGTGCAGGCGCTGGCCTTCGGCAGTGCCGGGCACCGCGAGGCGGTGAACCGATTCCTGGACAAGAAGCCGCTGCACTTCCAGTGGCCAGCGAACAAGGAGCAAGCCCGATGAACGACCACAGCATCGGCGTGCAGGCCTTCCACCAGCGCGAGCTGGACGCCGGCCGCTTCCTGCTGCAGCGCTGCGGCGGCTGCGGCCGCCACGTCTACTATCCGCGCGAAAGCTGTCCGCATTGCGGCGGCGCGGCGCTCGAATGGAAGGCCCCGGGCGGCCTGGGCACCGTGCATGCCGTAACCACGGTGCGGCGCAAGCCGGCCGATGGCGGCGATCTCAACCTGAGCCTGGTCGAACTCGACGAGGGCGTACGGCTCATGAGCCGCATCGAGAACCTCCCGCCCGAAGCGGTGCGCATCGGCCAGCGCGTCCGCGCGCGGGTGCAGGTGAAGGACGGCCGCGGCCTGGTGCTGTTCGATGCCGTCGAAGGAGCCGCACGATGAACGCCGATCTGAAAGCCTTGCGCGGCAGCACGGCCATTGCCGGCGCCGCCACCTTCGGCTGCGGCGAGGCGCCGGGCTTCACCGACATGGAGCTGCTGGCGCGCGCCGCGCGGGCGGCCGTGGCGGATGCGGGCCTCGATATGCGCGACATCGACGGCCTCTGCACCGCCAGCGCCTCGGCCGCGATGTGGTCCCTGCCGGTGGTCGAATACCTGGGCCTCAATCCGCGCTACATCGACGGCACCATGCTGGGCGGCAGCAGCTTCATCGCGCACCTGCTGCCCGCGATGCAGGCCATCGGTTCAGGCCAGTGCAGCGCGGTTCTCATCTGCTACGGCAGCGCGCAGCGCAGCGCCGCCTTCGGCCGGCGCGAGATCGTGGCGGCGCGCCGCTTTCTCGACCCGCAGCCCTACGAGCATCCCTACGAGCCGATGCTGCCGGTGTCGGCCTACGCGCTGGCGGCGTCGCGCCACATGCACGAATTCGGCACCACGCGCGAGCAGCTCGCCGACGTGGCGGTGGCGGCGCGCGCCTGGGCGGGGCTCAACCCGGAGGCCTTCATGCGCGAGCCGCTCACGCGCGAGGAGGTGCTGGGCGCCCGCATGGTGTCGGATCCGCTGGGCGTGCGCGACTGCTGCCTGGTCACCGACGGCGCCGGCGCCTGCGTGCTGGTGAGCGCCGAGCGCGCGAGGGACCTGCCGAAGAAGCCGGTCTACGTGCTGGGCAACGCCACGGCGGTGTGGAACCGGCAGATCTCGTCGATGGCGGATCTCACCGTCACGGCGGCGAGCCAGTCGGGCCGCGAGGCCTTCGCGATGGCCGGGCTCGCCCCCAGCAACATGGACGTGGTGCAGCTGTACGACGCCTTCACGATCAACACGCTGCTGTTCCTCGAAGACCTGGGCTTCTGCCCCAAGGGCGAAGGCGGCCGCTTCGTCGCCGACGGTGCCATCGCCCCAGGCGGGCGGCTGCCCGTGAACACCAACGGCGGCGGTCTGTCATGCGTGCATCCCGGCATGTACGGCATCTTCGCGCTCATCGAGGCCGTGCGGCAACTGCGCGGCGAATGCGGCGAGCGGCAGTTGAAGGGCGCGCAGACTGCGCTCGCGCATGGCAACGGCGGCATGCTGTCGAGCCAGGCCACCGCGATCCTGGGCACGGCCGAAGCGCTGCGTTGAGCCGATTCGAGTTATTCCACCCCCGAAGAGGAGACAAGCCCATGAAGACGACATCGATGCTGGCAAGAAGGCTCTGCGCGGCCGCAGGCTTCGCGCTTCTGCTCGCCGCGCCGGCGGCCGCACAGCCCGCGTATCCAAGCCAGCCACTCAAGCTGATCGTGCCCTACCCCGCGGGCGGCGCCACCGACACGCTGGCGCGCACCATCGGCCAGAAGCTGCAGGAGGCCTGGGGCCAGGCCGCGATGGTGGAGAACCGCCCCGGCGCCGGCGGCACCATCGGCAACGGTTTCGTCGCCAAGGCACCGGCCGACGGCCACACCGTGCTGATCGCCATCACCGCACTGATCCAGCAGCCCCCGCTCATGGACAAGCTCGCCTACGATCCGCTGAAGGACTTCGCGCCCGTCACGATGATCGCGCGCAGCCCCAGCATGCTGGCCGTGCCGCTCGATTCGCCCGCGAAGAACCTCAAGGACTTCATCGCCATGGTGAAGCAGAGCCCCGGCAAGTACAACTTCGGCAGCTACGGCGCCGGCACCTCGTCACACATCCAGGGCGCGCTGCTGAACATGCAGGCCGGCATCGACCTGGTGCACGTGCCGTTCCAGGGCGCGGCGCCGCTGGTCACCAACCTGGTGGGCGGCCAGCTCGCCTCGGCCTTCATCGACAGCGCCACCGCGCGGCCGCATCTCAAGTCGATGCGCCCATTGGCCGTGACCGGCACGCAGCGCATGCCCGGCCTGCCCGAGGTGCCCACCTTCGCCGAACTGGGCTTTCACTCCTTCGACCCCTACGGCTGGTTCGGCGTGTTCCTGCCCGCCGCCACGCCCGCGCCGGTGGTGCAGAAGCTCTCCGACGAGATCGACCGCATCGTGCACCTGCCCGATGTGAGCGCCAAGATCGAGGCGCTGGGCCTGCAGGTGGCCGGCGGCAAGCCCGATGCGTTCCAGAAGGTGGTGCGCGCCGATGCCGCCATCTACGCGAAGATCATCAAGGATGCGAACATCCGCCTCGCGCAGTGAGCGCGTATGCGGCTACGCCGGCGCCGTGCCCTTGACCGCCCACGCGAGCGCGGCATAGGAACGCGCGCCATCGGCTTCGCCGTCGAGGTAGGCCGCCTCGACCGCCTCGCGCAGCCGTGCGCGCGCGGCCGCATCGAGCGTGGCGACGTATTCCGCGCCGGGCCCGTCCTTGCCCTCGAAGGGCGCCCAGTAGTCGGCGAACGAGGCGAATTCCATCCGGATGGCGAGCGTCGTTTCTTCCACGCGCTGGAATCCCGCGTCGCGCCACGCCCGGACCAGTTCACCGGGCCGCGTGAGCGGCCGCGTGTAGTTGCGGGCGCGGCGCGCGCCGGCCTCGGGGTCGAGCACAGCGGCGGTGTCGAAGAACATGCGGTTGGAGACCCAGCCGCCGCGCGCGTCCCACACCGCCGCGCCGACCACCGCGCCGGGCCTGGCGACGCGGCGCATCTCGGCAATGGCCTTGCCCGGTTCCGGAACGAAGTGCAGCACCAGCAAAGAGAGCACGCGGTCGAAGCTTTGCGCCGGGTACGGCAGCGAACACGCATCGGCCACCTCGAAGACGATGCGTGCATCCTCGTTGTGGCGCCTGGCATGTTCGATGTAGGGCAACGCGATGTCCACGCCCCGCATTTCTCCGGCACCGGTACGGCGGGCCACGGCGAAGGTGAGATGGCCGGTGCCGCAGCCGACGTCGAGGATGCGGTCGCCGTCCGCGGTGCCGACAAAGTCGAGGAAAGGCAGCGCGAGGAGGCGGCTCCAGCGGCCCATCAGCCGTTCATAGCCGTCGCCGTCGGCGGCGACGAAGGTCGAGGACGTGGTGCTCATGGCAATCCCTCCGCACGGCCGGGCGCATGGAAGATTGCCGTGCAGGCCGATGCTATGCCTCGGCCGATGGCTGCGTCAACGCGGGCGGGCCTGCCGGTTTGCTACAGCCCTTGCCTTGGCGCTTTTTGCAGCAGTTCCGCAAGCTGCGCCTTCCACCACGTTGCCTGGCCTGTGGTTCCGTGCCCGGTGGTGCGGTCGCTGGCCGGAATCAGGTAGTAGCGGCCATTCTTCACACGCTTCATTTCACGTTCCATGATGCCGGTCTCGGGCGGGTTGCGCTCGTCGTCAGCCGCGTTGATGGCGAGCACGGCCGCCTGGATGCGCTCCAGCCCGGGGGATGGGTTGTAGTCGGCGGACGCCTCCCATTGGTAGAGGATGTCGTTTGCATCCGCAGCGAAGGGCGCACCCAGGCGCGTCTCCAGCAGCTTGTCGGCCTGGGCACGCGTCGGCGCGGCCTTGTACATCGCCAGGTTGCCGCCGTTGGTGGCGGTGGCGAAGAACACGGAGGCAAACTGGGCGCTGCGAGGCTGGGTGGTGTAGTTGCCGTTGTTCCACTCCGGATCCCTGCGGATGGACTCGGTCAGCAGCCGGCGCATCATCCAGTTGCGGCTGGACATCTCGGTGGGCTGGCACGCCATCGGCACCAGCGCGTCCATGGCGCCAGGGTGCTTCACGCCCCACATCCAGGCATGCATGCCTCCCATGGAATTGCCGATGATCGCCCGCAGGTGCTTGACGCCCAGGTGCTCGGTGACGAGCCGGTACTGCGCGTCCACCATGTCGTCGTAGTTGTAGCGGGGAAAGCTGGCGCGCAGGCCATCCGACGGCCGGGCCGACTTGCCGGTTCCCAGACCGTCGGGAATGATGATGTAGTAGCGGGTGGCATCGAGCGGCTGGCCCACGCCGAACAGCTCGCCGGCAAATGCGGGCGTGAGCATGCTTGCTGCCGACCCGGCGGTTCCATGCAGGATCAGCACCGGCTCGCCACTGGGCGCGCCAATGGTCACGTAGTTCAGGCGCAGCTCCGGCATGACCTGGCCGGTGTGAAAGCGAAAGTCCTTGGCGATCCAGCTGCCCTCCTTCGGCGCCGGGTAGTCGGCGGCCCGGCTCGTCAAGGCGAGCATCGCGAGGCAGGAGTACAAAGCGGCTCGCAAGGCGAACCGGTTGAAGTGCGGGATAGCGGGCATGCCAGTCTCCTGTGGTTTGCGCACAATTTACCGCGAAAGCCGCATTTGCCACGCCATGAACTCTCTTCTGGACACTCACCATGACCATCACCATCACCGCCTTTGAACGGTCGCCCGACGGCGGCAAGGGCCTGGCACGCGACACGCGCGTGCGCTGGGCACTGGAGGAAGCCGGCCTGCCCTACGAGGTGCGCCTGGTGTCCTTCCGCGCGATGAAGGAGGCCGCGCATCTGGCGCTGAATCCCTTCGGCCAGATCCCCACCTACGAGGAGGGCGACCTCGCGCTGTTCGAGACCGGCGCCATCGTGCTGCACATCGCCGAGCGCCACGCGGGCCTGTTCCCCGCCGATGCCAACGCCAGGGCGCGCGCCATCACGTGGATGTTCGCGGCGCTCAATACGGTCGAGCCGCCCATCCTCGAGCTCGTGACGGTCAAGCTGGTAGAAGGCGACAGGCCCTGGAAGGCCCAGCGCCTGCCCCTCGTCGAGGAACGGGTGCGCGCCCGGCTGAACCAGTTGGCCGCCCGCCTCGGCGAGGCCGACTGGCTGGACGGCGGCTTCAGCGCGGGCGACCTGCTGATGGTGTCGGTGCTGCTGCGGCTTCGGCCCTCCGGCCTGCTGGACGAGTTTCCCAGCCTGGCCGCCTACGTCGCGCGCGGCGAAGCGCGGCCAGCCTACCAGCGGGCGTTCGCCGCGCAGCTGGCGATCAACGCCGCTCCCGCTCCATAGCAAACATTCCCGGAGACCGCGTGGATGAGCACTTCACATGGGGACAGCAGTTTTCGCCCCGCGGTCCACGCCACCGAACGTCTGTGTCTGTATTCGCCGCTGCACTACCCATGACAAAGCGCCTAGGCAGAAATGGGACAAAGCGCCCATGCGCGGTTCAGAACCGATCGCTACCGTGGTGCCATGTCTACTCCGACATGAACGCCAAGCCCGGGAACCAGCCAATGAAGAATCGCATGAGCTCACATGCCGCTCTGACGGCTCACCTGCTTCGCCGCGTCGCGCGCACCAGCGTCGTGTTGACCGTCCTCCTGTCCTCCGCCTTGGCAGGGGCGCAAACAGGCAGCAGCCAGAAGGCGAACAAGGACGAGATTCAGCGCGGCCGCTACCTGGTGATGATCGCGGGCTGCAATGATTGCCACACGCCCGGCTACGCCGCGAAGAACGGTGAGGTCGATGAGAAGCTGTGGTTGACTGGCGACGCCCTGGGCTGGTCCGGCCCGTGGGGCACTACGTATGCGGTCAATCTGCGCTTGCTCATGGCTGACATGAGCAAGCAGCAGTGGGTGAAGCATGCTCGCACCATGACACCCCGCCCACCCATGCCATGGTTCAACGTGCGCCCGATGACCGACGCGGACTTGAAGGCCATCTACGCCTACACCCGCTCGCTGGGTCGCGGCGGTGACCCGGCGCCCGCTTTTGTACCGCCGGGTACCAAGCCTGGCGGCCCGGTGGTGCAGTTCCCCGGCTGATCATCATGCAACGCGGTTCGCAGCGGCGGGCGAAGGATCCCCTCAGGTCTTCTCGAAAGCGGACCTGAAGACCTTGGCCGCGAAATCCTCGAGCGTCGTCGGAGTGATCTCGGTCGGGCCTTTGTCGTACTCGCCATCGAGGCGGCCCGTGGAGAAGGCCTTGCTCATCTCCACGAGCTGCGCGGCGGCGTTCGCGGAGAAGCCCTGCTGCATCAGCGCTGCCCTGCCCTCTTCCGGGTCGGATTGGACATACGCGAGATCCGGCTTGCCAATGGCCGCGCCGAGCAGCGCCGTGGCTTCTTTCATCGTGTAAAGGCTTGGGGCGCGCAGATGGAGCACGCGCTTGCCCTTGCCTGAAGGCGTACGCAGCTCGCGCGCAACGACCTGTGCGATGTCGCCGGTTGCCACCATCGGCAGCGGTGCATCGGGCGCAGTCATGTCCGCATACACGCCGATGGTCCGGATCATCTCTATCGCGATCAGGTGGTTCTCGAAGAAGTAGCCCGGCCGCAGGTGCAGCACGTCCACGCCGGCGAGTTCGTCCAGGCGCCGCTCCTGCCGATGCAGGCCCGCGATCGGGCCGTTCCCCGAGCCCAGGTGCGCGCCGACGCTGCTCAGATTCACGACGCGTTTCAGGCCAGCCTCAGCGATGGCGCGCGCGATTGCATGGCCCAGCCGATCCTGCTCGGCCGCCATGTCGTGCGCTGCGTAGTCGGTCGGGATCATCGTGTAGGCAGCCGTGGCGCCGGCGAATGCGTGGGCCAGGAAGCCGGCATCGCCGATGTCGCCAGCCGCGATATCCGCACCCGCAGCCTTGACGGAGGCGAGCGATCCCGCATTGCGACCGACAACGCGTACCGGTGTCCCTTGTCCAAGCAGCAGTGCCGCGACTTTGGACGTGATGTTGCCGTTGGAGCCGAGGAGCACGTACATGGCAGTTCCCTTCATGGGTGATGTTGCGATGGGTGCCATGGTGCGCGTCGCGGTTGTTTTCAGAAAGCGCCTGCGGGAGAATTCATTGTCCAGTTCCTGAGAACAATCGCATGAAGGCTCCTGCCATCTCCTTTGCCCGCCTGGCGGCCTTCGTTGCAGTTGCCGAGGCAGGAAGCTTCACTGCGGCCGCCGAACGTCTGAACACCACCAAGTCCGCAGTCAGCCAGGCGGTGGCGGTGCTCGAGCGGGAGTTGGGCACGCAGCTGCTGCAGCGATCCACGCGCAAGCTCGCGATCACCGAAGCTGGCGAGTCATTTCTCTCCGACTGCCGCCAGCTGCTGGCCGGTGCCGAGGCCGCGATGGAGCGAGCACGCACCGGGCACGCGCAGCCTTCGGGGACATTGCGGCTCACCAGCCCCCAGGGGTCGGCCGGCATGGTGGTCAGCTGGATCGCGACCTACAGCAAACGCTATCCCGCAATGCGCGTGGACTAT
>Ga0307406_10001363_pt1 | contig 13664 bp, 7 predicted proteins | sample 322Cmetagenome_3_FD_203706 | JGI IMG/M metagenome (GOLD analysis project Ga0307406, IMG submission 203706) | Maize rhizosphere microbial communities from greenhouse at UC Davis, California, United States - 322HYB-C-2 | ecosystem: Host-associated > Plants > Roots > Rhizosphere > Soil | place... | reverse complement strand
TGATGCCGGCGGGCAGTGGAGTCTTGTCGGGGGGCGTCCGGAAAATCCCGCGCCAGAGCTTGTCGCCCGTATCGGTGACCAAGAGCCGGCCGATGCAGCCGCCCATGCTGTGGCCGATGACGATCATCTTCTTGCGCAGCGGGTAACGGCGTTCGATTGCATCCAGCTCGCGCCGCAGGATCGCAGCGGAGTGCGGATAGGGGTAGCCACTCGGGTAGCCGAAAAGCCAGACCTGATAGTTGCGCCGGAGCTCCTCGTCCGCCTGCAGGCGATTGAGCATCGGCACCCAGGTAGCCGGACTATCTTTCAGTCCGTGGATGATGAGGACGACCGTCTTTTCCGGATCGTAAGGCCGGGTGCGCGTGAGCCGGGCGGTGCGGGCCTTGTCATCGGGGCGCAGCAGGCCTGAGACCTCCAGCCGCCGGGGATTCTCCCGGGCGAGCGTCACGGCGAGTGGCGCGGTGAAATCCGCAGCCAACGGAAAGCCTCGCCCCGCGAACGTCACTCGCCCGGTATCGAGCGGATCTTCGAACGCGATCGCGGCACGACGCCCCTCGAATCGAATCAACGCGGTGACACCGTAACAAAGCCCGGGCATGCGAAAGTCCTCGCGCTCGTGTTCCCGCGTGCCGCGCTCGACCGCGACGACCGGCGCGCCGATGCCCTCCTTCCGCTGGCGTTCTCGGACATAGTCGCCCTTGATCTCGAGCTGATCCGCCGGCATGAGATCGAATCGCGCCGGGTCGCGCAGCGGTTCCGGGACCTGCTGGTGGACCAGAAGGAAGTCGCCGCCCGCCGCCGGCACGCGCAAGGGCCGCGACCACGGGTCGAGCGACGCCCGCTGGATCTCGCCGATGACTCGCGCCACCACGAAGTTGTAGGTATCGCGCGCTGCGCGGTCCCCCGGGTCGCGAGCCAGTTGTTGCTGCGCGATTCGCGCCCACTCGAGGTAACCACCGAGCGCCGCGAGCGGGTCGCGTTTCTCCGCAAGCGCTGCCTGGATGCCATGTCCTGCCTGCGCGATCGCCGCGGACGGCGCACTGGCCAATTTCAAGCCCGGTTGCACAGGCGACACGGTCGCGTAGGGCGCGCAGCCAGCGAAGCCCAGAGCAGCCGTGAGAACGAGAACGGCGGGGAAACGGCGGGGATTCATGGGCATGATCAGGTCGGAACAAAGGCGGCCTACCTAGTGTGATGTCAGGTGCGATCGCTCCAGCTTGCCATTCCGTGGATGAACGCCTGCTTTGCAGTGCTTCGCCACGCGAATCGCTTCGAGTTCGATTCGGCACGCCTCGCCCAGCGCTTCGAGTGGATCGCCGTCGTGCGACAACACGATGGCGCGGAAATCTTCGAGCGATAAGTTGGGCGAGAAGTACTGCTCGGCGATGCGTTTCAGAACCGTTTCCGCCTCCGCGAGCACTGCCGCAGACGCCGAAAGCCGGATGCGGTTGAGTAAGGCATAAGCCGACCACATTTTCTCCGGCATCTCGATGTCATGGGCCAACGAATCGATCGCGAGTTTCGAGCACTCGCTGATGAATTCGCCGTAAAGCGTCTCGCGTTTGCGCAACTCCTCGGTAATCTCTTCCCGCTTCGTCGCTATCCTTTGGGCGAGCCACGTCGTCGCGACCGTCGCCGCCCCGCCGCCGCGCGCCCCCACGACCGCTGCCATTGCGCCCATCAACGCGCTATCCATTTGCGTTGTGGGTGGTGGTGGTTTGATGACATCCGGAAACCCGCGATCTGGTCGTGCACCAGCACGACGATCCGCCGGTCGTCTTCTTCATCGCAATCCCAGCCATACGGCGGAGTGTACGAGACGTCGAAATGGCGGAGCGCACAGGAGGGCGAACACAGCAGGATCGCTCCTTCAGGAGCGTGAAGACGGCAGAACCAATGGCCACCCACCATGGGAGCACCACAGTGCGCGCAAGGTGGAAGCGCTTCGCCTGTGGCTGGATCGTAGGATTGAGGTGACGGTTTCATGCGGATCGTTCCATGCAGGGGTTGCTTGCCGCGAGCGCCGGTTGGTTCGAATGAAATCCTCAAGGGTGCTCGGCAATTTGCAGCGACGCCCCCTCCCCCGCTGGCCCGGCTTTGCCGCGTCTTGCGCGGAGGATGGTGCCCAGCTTCTCCATACGCTCGACATCCTGAAGCGTCACGAGTTGCTCGATCTCCCTCGGGAAGAGCAGTTCCGACGACCACTTGATCGCGACGCGGAGCTTCTTCGAGAAGCCCGGCAGCTTGGCGAGATAGATGGTCCGCCACAGCCACCAGGCGGCGAAGCCCGAGAAGCGCAGGCCGAAGATCTGAGCGACTCCGGTCCGGCGGCCGATCGATGCCAACTGCCCGATCATCGTGAACCTGAACGGCGCTTGGGCCTTGCCCGCGATCGCGGCCTCGATGTTCTTCGCCGCCACGACCGCTTCGCGCATGCAATGCTGCGCCGTTGGTGGATGGAATCCGGTGCTGTGCGGCACCGCGGCGCAATCGCCCACGGCCCACACCACACCCTCATGTCCGGACACTTCGAGTCGTTCGCTGACCCTGACGCGTCCCTTGAACTTTTCGACCGTGAGCGGCGCGAGCACGGCGGCTGGGGCGGCGCCGGCGGTCCAGATCAGCGACGAGGCGGCGATGGGCCGGCCCGCCGAGACGCTCACCGCGTCGCCGTCATAACCGGTGACCCTCGTCTCAAGCCACAGCTCGACCCCGGCACGCTCCAACCTTGCTTCGGTGTAGCGCCCCAGCGACTCGGGCAGCTCCGGCAGCAGGACCGTGCCGGGATGAACCAGCACCACCCGCAACATCGACTCGTCGAGTTCCGGGTAGTAGCGCAGCGCGTGTCGCAAGGCGCCATTGAGGGCACCCGCCGTTTCGACGCCGGCAAAACCACCGCCCGCCACGACGAAGGTCATCAGCCGTCGGCGGCGCGACTCGTCGGTTTCCTGGGCCGCCTCCTCAAGTGCGGCGATGATGCGATTGTGGAGCAGGGCGGCATCCGCCAGCGACTTCATGGTCGTGGCCGCGGCCTCGACGTCGTTCATTCCGAAGAAGTGCGTCTCCGTCCCGAGGGCCAGCAGGAGATAATCGTAGGTGATCTCGCGCGGCTGCCGCAGTGCGCCCATGTCGTACCGCACCGCTCGCGCGTCCAGGTCGATCGCGGTCACCTGGCCCTGAACCAGCCGCACATGCCGCACCATCTTGCGCAGCGAATTGACGATGTCCCCGGGCTCGAGATCGCCCGCGGCCACCTCGTGGAGCATCGGGGTGAAGAGCAGGTAGTTCTCGCGGCTGATCAGCACGACTTCGATGTCCTGCCGCTTGCCCAAGGTCCTCCCCAGCCGCCGCGCGGCGTAGATGCCGCCGAAGCCGCCGCCCAGGATCAGCACGCGTTTGCGCGGTGTCGCGGGTTGGGAAGAGCCGTTGTTTTTCTCAAGGTTGTCTTTCATATGCCATCTCGCATGAATGTTCACTCTCATCTCCACGGTCGGCCGTGGACTCATGCCGGGTGGGCGATCGCCTCGGGCGTCGCGGTGGATTCGACCGGTGAATCGTCATCGGCAGGTTCCTGCTCCCATTTCACCAGCTTCAGGTCTTCCACGAAGATCACGTAGAGCACCGGCACGAGAACCAGCGTGACGACGGTGGCGACGAGCATGCCGACGATCTGCACGTAGCACATGGGCTCCCATAGCGGGCCGCCCGACATCGCCAGCGGGATCAAGCCGCCGACGCAGGCAAGCACGGTCACAAGCACCGGGCGAAGTCGGGCGAGGCCGGCATCGACCACGGCTTGCCGGAGCGGTTCACCCTCTAGGCGCATTTCCTCGATGAAGTCGAAGAGCACGATGACGTGGGAAATGATGAGCCCCGCAAGCGACGCCACACCGAGGAAGGCCATGAAGCCGAAAGTCGAGCGGAAGATCAGCAGGCCGATGAGCCCGCCGACGATCCCGAACGGAACCGCAGCGTAAACCAGCAGGGGCTGTGTCACCGAATTGAACTGGATGACGAGCGCCAGATAGATCGCGATGAACGAGACGACGAGGGCGAGGCTCAACGACTTGAATCCCTTGTCCTGTTCGAACTTCTCGCCGCCGAACTCCCAGCGGTAGCCGGGTGGGAACGCGATGGCATTGGCCGCCGCCGTCTTGTCGGGCGAGGTGGAAGGCAGCAAGCCTTGGAGTTGCCCGACGATTTCGCTCGGCATCACGCCGGCAGCGGCATCGCAGCGCACGGTGATGCACCGGTCGTGGCCGCGGCGACGGATCTTGGGCGTCACCAGCTGCGGCTCGAAGCTCGCGAGCTGTTGCAAGGGCATGCGCACGCCGGTCTTCGTGTTCACCGTGGTGAGGCTGAACAAGTCATCCAGCCGGTTGCGTTCCGAGGGCCGGAGCCGGAGCGCGATGTCGATCAGCTTGTCGCGCTCGCGGAGCTGTCCCACCGTGTAGCCGGAAAGACCAGCATTGACGGCAGTCGCGACGTCCTGATGCGTCAGGCCGCTCATGGCGGTCCGATCCGAGTCAATCTTCAGCGCCATCTGGAAGACCGGATCGCCCCAGTCGTCGTGGATGTCGATGGTGCCGGGGATCGCCCGCAGGCGATTCTTCACCTCCCCGGCCAGCTCGCGGAGCTTCTCCACCTCCGGGCCATAAAGGCGGATTTGCACCGGCACGCCGATCGGTGGCCCCGTTTCGAGTTCCTGGCACCGCACGCGGGCCTTCGCGATCCGGAGCGGAAGCTGTTCTTTCAAACGGGCGACCACGGCCGCGGTTTCTTTTGCGGAAGTGGTATGGACCAGGATCTGGGCGTAGTTGTCGGCGCGCTGCTCGGGCTCGATCGAGAGCCAGAACCGGGGACCGCCGGCACCGACGAAGGTCGTGAAGCTGCGGACATGGGTGCCTTCGAGAGCGTCGATCTGGCGGATCGCATCGAGCGTCACGTCGCGGGTTTCGCGGATCGGCGAGCCTTCGGGCAGGTCGAGGTTCACCACGAAGACATCGTGCAGGTCTTTCGGAAAGAAGGAGGTCTTGATCGACCGCGTCATGAAAATGCCTCCAGCCAACAGCGCCAGGGAGATCGCGGTGGTCTTGTAGCGATGGGTGATGCACCACTCGACGAAGGTCTTGTACAGGTGAGGGAAGCCGCGGGCCGGCTGGCCGTGGGACCCTTCGAAACCCTTCTGTCCCTTGAGCATGTGGAAACCCAGCAACGGCGCGAAAGTCCATGCGACGAACATGGCGGCCACGAGCGAGAACGAGACCACGATCGGGAGCGAGTAAATGAAGTCGCCGGTCTTGCCCTTGACCAGAAGCAGCGGCAGGAACGCCACGATATTGGTGAAGCTCGCGTAGAAGACCGCGCGGGCCAAGCGCTTCGGGCCGAGCCAGGCGGCAGTGAGCCGGGACTGGCCGTTGGCCATTTCGCGATTGATCGCATCCGCCGCCACCACGGGGGCATCCACCAGCAGGCCGAGGGCGACAATGAGGGCCGCGATCGAGACTTGCTGGAGGTCGATGCCGACAAGCTGCGACATGCCCAGCGTCATCGCCACCGTGATCGGAATGCAGATGGCGACCAGCAGCGCGCTCCGCCATTCCATGAAGAGCATTGAGACGATGACCACGATCAGCACGGCCTCGATCAGGCACTTGTTGAACGACTTGATCTTGTGGTGCACCTCCTCCGGCTCGTTGCTCGTGCGCTCGATGCGCAGGTCCGGCGGGAGACGGAGCTTGAGGTCCTCAAGCGCGCCTGAAATGTCGCGTTCGTAGTTGGCGATGTGCGTGCCCTTGACCTGGCGGACGGAAATCGTGATGGCGCGCCCGGTCTGCAGTTTGGTGTCCACTGGCGCGGCGGAGTCGTGGTCGGCGTCGGCGTGCGGGTCAGGCACCTTGCCGTCGGGCGTGACCTTGACCGTGCGGTAGTTCAGCACCTCCGGATCCACGTAGCCGCGCGTGACCTCGACCAAGTCGCGGAGATAGAGCGGGAAGCCTTCCTTCGAGACCGCCATGACCGTGTCGCCGGTCTCCTCGGCGGTGGAGTACTCGCCGGTGGGGCGGACGACCACGCGTTGATCCGGCAGTTCCACGGTTCCGCCCGGGATGTTGATGTTCCGCTCGCGGACGCGCTCCACGATCGTGTGTGGCGCGATACCGAACTGGTTGAGCCGCTGGCCGGAGTAGGAAAGCCACACCCGCTCGTCCTGCGCGCCTACCAGGTCGACCTGCGCCACGAAAGACGACTGCTTCACGCGGTCGCGGATCTGGTCGGCGAAGTCGCGCAACTCCCGATAGGAGTACTTATCCGGCGCGCTCGTGCGGAGTTCTTTCTCAAGTGTCGCCAGATCGCGGATCCAGAACGGTCGCCAGATATCAGGCTGATATTGATCGGGGCCGCCCATTTCGCGTTCCCAGAGGGCGGTCGTTTCCCGCACGTCGGCCTCGGTTTTCCCGACGGAGAGGGCGATGTCCAACACGCCCGCGCTGGGAGCTTCGACGATGTCAGCCTCCGCGGCGACCCCTGCCTCCGTTAGACGCTGGGCCAAAGTGCGGCCCAGCCGGAGCACGTGCGAACGCGCCACGGTGCTCGGATACATCAGCACCCCGGCCATGCGTTCCGACCCTGCGGGCGCGGGTTTGCCAGAGCGGTGCGACTCGACCACCTCCCGGATGTTCTTGGCACGCACGCCGATTTCGAGGTCGCTGACAGGCGGCGAACTGACCGTGAGCATCACGGCCACGGAATCGCCGAAGTCCTTGTTCAGGGTCGATTGCGTGGGGACCCCTGCGGCCTGAGGCAGATCCTTGATCTCCGCGAGCTTGCCGCGGATGTCCTGCCAGACGAGCTCGGCGTTTCGCTCCGTCTCGAAGAGTTCGACATAGACGATCGAGATCCCCGGGCGGCTGATGGATTTGACGGTCTCGACCGCCGGATTCTCGGAGACCTTGCGTTCGATCTTGCGGGTGACTTCCTGCTCGACCCGCTCCGCTTCCGCACCGGGGTACGGCGTGGCGATGACGCCGGTCACCACCGGGATGATCGGATCCTGCCGCTGCGGCATGGCGGTGTAGGCGTAGATTCCCCAGGCGATGCAGGAGATCATCGCCGTCCAAGCGATAGGTCGCTTGGTTACGAAGAATTTTTGAATGTTCATTTCGCGTCGGGGAGGGTTGCGGCCGGGTCGGTGCTTTCGGGCAAGACAAGGGCGAGGGCTCCGTCGGTCATGCGCTCGCTGGTCGAAACGGCGATCCTCGCGCCGGGGCGCACGTCGCTTTCCGGGAGGATCTCGACTTGGTTGTTGAACACGCCACCCAGCGTGACGCGTCGTGTCTTGACCACGTCGCGGTCGTTTTCGGAAACGACCTCATACACCGTGAACTCGCGATCGGAGCCGCCCTGGTGAACGGCTGTCATGGGCAGGAGCATGGCCTCGCGGTCGAGGTTGGCGCCGACAAGCACCGACACGATCATGCCCGGCCGTAGCAAGCGCTGCCCGGACTCGAACTCCGGATTGGCCAGCGTGAGCTGGGTCAGGAAGGTGCGCGTGGTCGGGTCCGCTTCGGGCGCGATCTTGGTGACCTTGGCCTTGAGAACCCGGCCATCGAAAGCGTCCGCCGTGATCAATAGCTCCTGCCCCAGGAAGATGCGGTCGGCCGGCGTGCCGCCGTTCGCGGGCAGCCCGATCATCGTGTCGGGGACGCCGAAGTTCACGTAAACCGTGGAGAAATCGATCAGGCGGAACGCGACCTCGTGAGCAGCCTTGCGCTCGCCGCGCTCGATGTTCTTTTCGGCGACCGTCGCGCGGTCGAAGGGGACGATGAGTTGCCGGTTCTCGTAGTCGTCCACCGATTGGTCGAACTGCACGTAGGTGTCGGACAAGGCATGCTCGGCCGCCTCCAACTCCCCCGCTGCCGCGACGCGCCGGGACTCGGCCTCGTCGCGCGCCACTTTCGAAACCGACCCCGCCGAGCTCTCGTAGCGCTGGAGGTTGCGGGTGGCGATGCCGAGCGTTTCCTTCGCCGTGGCGACGCGTGCTTCGAGTTGGGCGACCTTTGCCGCCGCCGCCATCTTGGCGCGATGCAGATCGCCGTCCTCCAACTCGGCGATGACTGTCTCCTTGGCCAGCGTGTCCCCGACTTGCACGTCCCGCCCGAGACCAGGCAGGCGATGAAGGCTGCGCACCGTGCCGGAAAGCTTGAACGCCAGCGAGGTGCTCTGCAACGGCTCGACCGATCCGCTGTAGCGTCTCGAGAGGGTGATCTTCTCAGGCGCGAGCGCCTTGACCATCACCGCCACGGGTGCGGTTTCGCTGCTTTTCCGGTCGCACGCCGTGAGCGTTGCGACAATTACGCCGACGGTTGGAACCATCAGTCGCAGCCGCGAGATGCGAGCCGCGATGGTCATTCCGCCCCTTCCATCGCGGCCATTGACCGCTTCTTCGTTTACGATTGTCTTCATTATGGGATCTCCTTGGAGTTCATCGAAACTGCGGCCGTTGCCGGCGCTGCCGCGGATGGCTCAGCGACCTCCCAGCCACCTCCGAGCGCCTTGTAGAGGCGGACCACATCGACGGTGAGCGTGACTTGGCCCTGGGCCAGCAGCATCTCCGCTCGGCTGGCCTGGCGATGCGCATCGAGCACCGTCAACTGATCGAGCAAGCCGTTGCGGTAGTCGCCTTGGGCGATGGTCAGTGCCTCACGGGCGCTAGCGGCAACGCGCTCGAGATCGGCGAGGCGGACGCGCCCACGATCCACGGCGACCAGCGCGCTCTCGACCTCGCGGAACGCCGCGAGGACGGTCTCTTCGTACGAGGCCTTCGCCGCAACGACCTCCGCCTCCGACATCTTGATCGTCGCACGGCGTCTGCCCGCATCGAAGAGCGTCCAATTGACCGATGGTCCTGCCAGATAGGTGGTGCTCGATTCGCCGGACGAGTTCCCGTTGAAAAGATCGCCGGTCTCGCGGCTGGACAGCCCGCCTGACGTCCCGAGCCTCACCTTCGGGAACAACTCCGCCGTCGCCACGCCCACTTGGGCGGTCGCGCTGGCGATCTGCCGCTCCGCCGCCTGGACGTCCGGCCGACGGCGCAGAATATCGGACGGCACCGAGATCCGCTGGGGCACGGCGGGAATGGGGACGGTGGCAGCCAGCTCCCCGTCGAGAGCCGTCGGCTCCAGCGACATGAGCGTTGAAAGCACGTGCACATACGCGCGGATGGCCTGCTGGATGGAGGGAATCTCTGCGGCGGTGGCCTCAACCTCGGTTCTGGCCCGCACGACTTCCAGCTTCGATGCCAGCCCCTTCGCGTTTCGATCCTCCGTCACCTCGTGCGTCTCGACTTGGTCGGCGAGAGTGGCGCGAGCGACGGCGAGCTCCCGCTGCGCGCCACGGAGTTCCAAGTAGGCGCGCGCCGTCTCGGCCGCGACCATGAGCACCACTCCCCGCCGCCGCGCTTCCGCCCCCTGCTCCTCGGCCACCGCCGATTCGACGAGCCGCCGCGTGCCACCGAAAATATCCACGGTCCACTCGGCATCGAAGCCGACTTGGAAGAGGTTTCCCTCAAGATCCCCGCTCGGCAGTCCGGTGGCCGCCTCGCTCGCGCGGGAGCGGAGGGCCGAGGCACCCACGCCAATTTGCGGATAGAGGAGCGAACGGGCGATCTCCCGCGCTGAGCGGGCCTGCCGCACCTTTGCCTCGGCCACCTCCAGGTTGTTGTTCGCGGCGACCGCCCGGCCGACCAGAGAGACAAGCTCGGGATCGTTAAAGTGGTGCCACCAAGCCGCCTCGCCATTGCTCGTGGCGTACGGCGTCGTAGCGGCAGCGCCGTGGAGTTCTCCATAGGCCGCCGGCATGTCCGGCGTCGGCGGCGTGTAGTTCGGTCCAACCATGCAGCTGGCCAGCGGCAGGCACGCCGCGGCAAGCGTGAGCGAGCGGACGCGCCGCCCGGATGGGGACCATGTCGGGCTCGGATAAATGCGAGTCATGGGAGAATCTTACGACGTAAATATACGTCGTTAACCAAAAATCTTTACCTTGTATCTTTACGGATCGGGCTGACCTTGGCAAAAGGGCGGTGGCCTGAGCCACTGAACCCATCCGACAAGCCGAACCGAACGCCTCATTATGAAAGAGCCTCAAGACCTCACGCAGAACCCGAAGCGAAAGCCGAAGACGGGACCCGGCCGTCCCGCGGCGGGCGAATCGCTCACCCCGCAAGAGGTGGCCGACGCAGCCCTGCGGCTCATTCTCGCCGAGGGCGAAGCGGCACTCACCATGCGCCGCTTGGGGGAAGTGCTGGGCGTAAAGGCGATGGCCCTCTACAACCACTTCCCTAACAAGGAAGCGATCTTGGATGCCGTGACGAGCCTCGCGATGAGCCACCTTCCCTCGCCGCCTGCGAAGGGAGCTTGGAAGAGCCGGCTCAAAGCGATCTGCCGCGGTTTCCGCACCTTCGCCCAAGAACAGCCGAATCTCTTTCGCGTCGCCATGAGTCGGCCGACGCCCCCCACAAGCTCGTTGCCGCAGATTGAATCAGCCCTTTCGGCGTTGGCCGATGCAGGGCTCGCTCCCGTGGCGCAGGCCGCTGCCTATCAGACACTCCGGCTCTACGTGCGAGCCTATTGCCTGTGGGAGATCGAAGAGCTGCGCCCGACGCAAGGCCGGGACCTGGCCGAACTCGCGGGAGCCACCAGACCCTATCCGCGAACGACCGCGGTTCTGGAGCAACTCTTCGCGCCAGACGCCGACCGTCAGTTCGAAGCGGGACTCGACCTGATCCTCCGCGGCCTGCAGACAAGCAAGTAGCCGCGATGAAGGAGCGAGAGCCTTGCTCGTGTCGATCCCAGGCCCACACGAGGTCCAGGGTGCCCGATGACGCGGTTCCCGCCGGATCCCCGTCGAACCCGCTCGCTGTCATGCGATCGAACACGCTGAAAATCGAATGGCAGAGCGGGCGGGGCTCACGATCGTCCATGGATGTGCTCGAACCTTGGTCCCTGAACAACGCGTGGGAGGAATCGCGCCTCTGCATCGCAGGGAAGTTTACCGGCTGCCGCGAGGCCGAGGAAAAACTGCGCTTGCAGGCCAGCCTGTTAGACAAGTCGCAGGACGCCATTCTCGTGCTCGATCCGGCCCATCGCGTACTTTACTGGAATCAAAGCGCGGAACGCTTCTATGGATGGACGGCGGAGGAGGCTTCACAACGGTTGATAGAGGATTTGATCCATTGCGACGACTCCGATTTTCTTGTCGCCGCAGGAAAGACCCTGACGCAGGGCGCATGGCTCGGAGAGCTGGAGCAGGTGACCCGCACTGGCAAGACCTTGGTCGTGGAAGGACGATGGACCTTGATGCGGGACGGCCGGGGAAATGCTAAATCCATTCTGGTCGTCAACACCGATATCACCGCGCGCAAGAAACTGGAACGACAGGTCCTGCGGGCGCAGCGGATGGAAAGCATCGGCACCTTGGCGGGAGGCATCGCTCACGACCTCAACAATCTGCTCACGCCGATCATGATGTCGGTCGAGTTGCTCAAAATCCATGACGTCGAACGGCAGTTCGAAGAGATGCTCGACCTTATCGGATCAAGCGCGCGCCGTGGTGCGGATCTGGTCGGCCAGGTGCTGTCCTTTGCGCGCGGAGCTGAGGGGAGACGCATCGAGGTCCACCTCGCCGACTTGATCCAGGAGGTTGCGAAATTCGCGACGGATACCTTTCCCAGAAGTCTCCGGATCGAAACGGATCTCGCTCCAGACCTGTGGCCCCTGAGGGCAGAGCCGACGCTGTTGCACCAGGTAATCCTCAACCTTTGCGTGAACGCCCGCGACGCGATGCTCGAAGGCGGACGACTCAGGATCAGCGCCGCGAACGTTCTCGTCGACGAGCTGTTCGCGGCGATGAACCACGCAGCCAGTGTCGGCCCCCACGTATGCCTCAGGGTGGAAGACGACGGCATCGGCATGCCCAACGACATGATCGACAAGATCTTCGAGCCTTTCTTTACCACGAAAGAGACCGGTCAGGGCACCGGCTTGGGCCTCGCAACGGCACTCGGCATCGTCAAGAGCCATCACGGATTCATACGCGTCGAGAGCGAGCCGGCTTCGGGATCAAGGTTCAGCGTCTATCTGCCGGCAACAGATGAGATCTCCCGAGATCCCGTAGCACCGCAGGAGCCGGAACTTCCCAAAGGGCATGGGGAAACCATTCTCGTGGTCGATGACGAGGCCCCAGTACGCCAGATCACCATGCGCACACTGGAATCGTTCGGCTACACCGTGCTGACCGCATCTGACGGAGCTGAAGCACTCTCGCTGTACGCGGCTCGCCCTGCCGGGATTGATGTCGTTATCACTGACATGAGCATGCCTTTCATGGACGGTCCCACCTTGATCCAGGTCCTGCGAAGGTTGACCCCGGAGATCCCCGTCATCGGGGTCAGCGGCGTTGCAAGCAACGAGAGGGTGATCCGGACCATGCAAGCGGGAACAGATCGCTTTCTCCGCAAGCCCTACACCTCGGGGACGTTGTTGAGGACGCTCCGGGAAGTCCTGCAAGACAAGAAGGTGTGAAGCGACCTCCGGTTAGGAGCCGGTGATCACTTCGGAATCTCGTTAAGCGTATACCATGCCTCGGGATGCCAAAGCTTGGTACCGGATCTCGAGCTCACGCCTTTGGCTTCGAGGTGATGGACGTGTCCTTGAACAAGCCCGTCGATTTTGAGCCTCACCTTCTTGCCATCGGCTGAAACCACAGCGTCGGTGATCTTCGGCGTGGCTTGGTCCACTTCGGGGGAGCCATATTCGGCGCGATAAATGTAGGTCCACGCTTTCATCGCGTAGGACTCCGGCTTGCCGGCGCTTTCGGGATCGACGGGCTCGGTGAAGGTGACTTCGAAGCCATCCTTCAGCGCGGAGATGCCATGCATCTCAAAGGGCGTCTTGCCGGTCCAGCGGACGCGCTCGAAGCTGAATGGCTTGCTGCCGCCCGATGCCCAGCCGCGGTTGGTGCCGCCGACGAAGACAGTGCCATCGTCGGCCTGGCGCAGCGGGACGATGCCAGCTTCGAAGCCATTGAGGAAATGGAACACGGCCCCCTGATAGATCCCGTTGACCTTTTCCAGGCAGACGCGCTGGACCTCGCTCTTGGTCTGCTCGCCGACGTAGATCTGATGATTCCACGGGCCGAATTTTCCGCCGGTGGTGTCGGCGGCGATGCCGGTGGGCGAATGACCGACCTTGGCATGCGGGAAGACAACGGCCGGCGGGATGAACTCCTTGATCCGCTTGCGCTCGGTCTCGATGCGCGAGCCGTCCTTGGGATCCGCGGGGCGTTTGCCCATGTCCGGCGCGAGGTGATAGAACTTGTTGCCATCGGGGTTCCCTTGGAACGAGCCGGGCTTGAGCCATTTGAGCGACGACGAGCCGTTCCAGACTCCCTGGTTGTCGGTGTAAAAGCAGTCGCCGTCTGCATTGAAGCCGATGCCTCCGGGCGAGCGGATGCCCGAGCAGGTCGGAATCATCTTTCCTTCTGGTGTGACGCGGACACACCAGCCCCGCCACGGGACATCGGCGGAGAAGGAGCCGGTGAGACAGAGCACCACCCAGATGTTGCCTTCCTTGTCGGCTTCGGAGCCGAAGGCATACTCGTGGTAGTCG
>Ga0307406_10001359_pt1 | contig 13685 bp, 12 predicted proteins | sample 322Cmetagenome_3_FD_203706 | JGI IMG/M metagenome (GOLD analysis project Ga0307406, IMG submission 203706) | Maize rhizosphere microbial communities from greenhouse at UC Davis, California, United States - 322HYB-C-2 | ecosystem: Host-associated > Plants > Roots > Rhizosphere > Soil | place... | reverse complement strand
AAGCAATTATTAACTAAATTATTAAATTATGAAAATTCAATCAAATTTTTTATGCGCCTTAACACTATTTCTAACGGCTTCATTCGGAATGCTACACGCTCAAAACGACAATGTTACAACTGAGTTCTGTGTAAAAGGAGGTTTCAACATGTCTAATTTCTTATCAGACGATGATGAAGCAACTGACGAAAATATCTTATATGGTTTTAATGCCGGTGTTTATGCCACATTGCCAATCTCAAATTTTGTTGCAATTCAGCCAGAGGTTTTGTTTACTACAAGAGGTTCAGAATTAGAATATGACACCGATCTTGGTAGTGGAAACACAAAATTCAAATTAAACTATATAGAAGTTCCTTTATTGGTAAGAGTAAATATCACTAAAAACTTTAACCTTCAGGCTGGTGGATACGCATCTTATCTTGTAAGTTCTAAAGTTACTGGAGACGGAGCCATTGATTTTGAGGAAGAAATTGATACTGACGACTTAAACAAATTTGATGCAGGTATTGTAGCAGGTGTTGGAGTTGACTTTAGCCCAATAAGCATTGGTGTTCGTTACAACTATGGTTTAACAACTATTGGTAAAGAAAGAACTATTGCAGGAGAAACTTACAGATTTCCAGACGCAAAAAACAGTAATTTGAGTGTATACTTATCATACAAATTAAATTAAAAACAAATTAATTATTAACCATAAATAATAAAGACCATGTCAAATTTATTATATACAATCGCAGTAATACTGGTTATTCTTTGGGCCCTTGGGTTCTTCGTTTATAGCCTTGGAAGTGTTATCCACATATTACTGGTAATTGCCATTATCGCAATTCTGTTCAGACTTATTAAAGGTCGAGAAGTTTAAAAAGCAAAAAATTAATTATAAAAATTCATTAATCCATTAAATCAAAAATTATGAAAGCAAGTAGCACATTATTAGGAATTCTAGGAGCCGCAGCAGCGGGAGCATTTTTAGGAGTATTGTTTGCACCGGACAAAGGTTCAAACACAAGAAAAAAAATCTCAGATAAATCAAAAGGTTACGGAGATAACCTAAAAAGTAAAGTAGATGGTATCATCAGTACAATTACTTCAAACGGTAAAGATATCATCGAAGAAGGTAAAGCAAAATTTAACGCTGCAAAAGAAGACTTCAATTCTGAAGCAAAAACTGTAAAAACTAACTATTAATAAGTGAAATTTTTAAACCATAAATACCTTTATCATGGAAACAAATGCAACAACAAATGAAAACCTTAATCTTTATGAAAAAGCCGAAAACTATACAAAAACGAGTTTAGAATTAATTAAACTTAAAACTGTTTCAGCTGCTGCTGACGCCTTGTCAACAGTAACATCTAGAATTGCGGTCGGAGCTGTTGTTGCATTTTTCACCTTGTTTCTTAATATTGGGCTGAGTTTATGGATAGGAAAAGAACTTGGAGAGTATTATTACGGTTTTTTTATAATGGCTTTATTCTATTTGATAGTAGCTATTGTAATGCACAAAACACAGCATAAATTAATCAAAACTCCTATTGGGAATATGATTGTTTCCAGTATTTTAAAAGAAACTAAAAAAGAAAATTAAACCCTGATTTAAAAATTATAAACGAAGACTGGTTATGGAAACTATTTATAATATTGAAACTTTAAATCAGAGGATTCAGCTACTGGAAAAGCAACAGGATGAAGAATGGTGTGCAATAAAAGATGAAATCGACGATATAAAAGAGAACCTGAAACCTCTAAATCTTATTCGCAACACGATTGAAGAAATCAATGAAACTGTTGGCTTTAAGGGCAATATAGCACAATCTGCCATAAGTATAGGAATTGGCTATCTCGCTAAAAGATTTGTAATAGGAAAAACCGATTCTGCAATGAAAAACATTTTCGGAACATTATTACAACTGGTAGTAACAAAATTAGTTTCCAAAAGAGACGATTCTTCAGAGGATGATGAAGAGGAAGAATCTAAACAATATGAACCATCAAGAGAGTAATTGTTTAACTACAAATAAATTTATTATGGAAAAGTTTAGCGAAATAGTATTAAAAAATGGTGTTCACATTTACTCCAATCTATATAAATATTTTGAATTTACAAGAGTATTTCTCGGTATCTAGCTCGTTTATACGTTCTGCTATAACAATTAAATAACGGTTAAGCAGCTAATACTTCACTATATAAATTCTAATTTTTATAATTAGAGCCTTATAAGGAAAAAGCAAAGTAAACAATGGGTTTACTTTGCTTTTTTGTTTTTTGTAAAGGTGCAAAGATGCAGAGTTGCAAAGGCTCAAAGGAACATAGATTTAAAACCAAAAAAGCCGAACAATGTTCGGCTTTACTATTTTACATCAGAAAAGAAACCTCTGAACCTTTGTAACTATGTCCCTTTGAACCTAAGAAGTTTACGTTAGTAAACTTCCGAAGCTTCTTTTAATTTTTCCATATTGTTTACCAATTGTAACTCGGCAACAATTTTCTGGATATCACCATTCATGATGTTTCCTAGATCGTAAAGTGTCAAACCAACTCTGTGATCCGTTACACGACCCTGAGCGTAGTTGTACGTACGAATCTTAGCAGAACGGTCACCAGAACTAACTTGAGAAGTACGTTTTGTTGCATCTTCAGCTTCTTTTTTGGCCAACTCCATTTCGTACAAACGAGAACGTAAAACCGTTAACGCCTTATCCTTATTTTTATGCTGTGATTTCTGATCCTGACATTGCGCCACCAATCCTGTCGGAATGTGCGTTAAACGTACTGCAGATTTCGTTGTATTTACCGATTGTCCTCCAGGTCCTGATGAACAGAAGAAATCTACACGAACATCATTCATATCAATTTGTACATCAAACTCTTCTGCTTCTGGTAAAACCATTACAGTAGCTGCCGATGTATGCACACGACCCTGCGTTTCTGTCTGCGGAACACGCTGTACACGGTGAACTCCTGCTTCAAACTTCAAAGTTCCGTATACATCTTCTCCCGAAACCTCAAAAATAACCTCTTTGAAACCTCCCGAAGTTCCTTCGTTCATATCTACAACAGAAGTTCTCCAACCCATGCTTTCGCAATATTTGGTATACATTCTGAATAAATCTCCTGCAAAAATACTCGCTTCGTCCCCACCCGTTCCGGCGCGAATCTCCACCATTACATTTTTAGCATCTTCCGGATCTTTAGGAATCAACATAAATTTGATTTCCTCCTCCAGTTGAGGCAAGCGTTCTTTTGCTTCATCGAGCTGCATTTTGGCCATTTCTACCATATCTGCATCGCTTCCGTCCGCAATGATTTCGTTTGCTTCGTCAATATTTGCTAAAACAAGAATGTATTCTTCTCTCTTTTCAACCAAAGCTTTGATGCTTTTATATTCCTGGTTGAGCTGCACATAACGTTTTTGATCAGCAATAACATCCGGCTGAATAATCAAATCCGAAATCTCATCAAAACGCTGCTTTACATATTGAAGTCTATCTAACATTTTCTAATTCCTTTTATTGGAGTGCAAATTTACGAAATTTTTGTTGAAAATTCTAGTATTGCGGTTTTGAGTTTTTTGAACTTGTTTTTGTGAGAATTTTTGATGTTTATTTTTTGTAAATCAGGTATTTCTACGCAGTGCTATATTTAAATTTAAACACGATGTTTGTTGAACATTCTCTACGGATTTCAATAAAACTTTTAATTTCAAAGAAGTTAGTTTTGAAAACAATTAAACCTATTATAACATGAAATTCAATAAATTATTAATCAGGGTTTTATTCATTTCAATCATATCAATAAGCTATGCTCAAGACAAACCAAATTCTATAACTAGGCAATTTATTGATAACGCTGAAATAACTCAGATCAACAAGGACTGGAATGTGAAAGCAGAATTTAAATCAGGGCTTAACGAAGTTGTTTCTTTTTTTCCAGTTGAAGCAATTGATTTGAAGTCAAACACCAAAATAAAATCATTACAAATGGATATGGCCTTAGCTAATAATTATTTTAAATCTTCATGGATTGATTTAAATGAGGTTGATGAATTTATATTATTTATTGAAACATATGTTATTCCAAATCTTAAAGAAAAGACTGAAAGAAAGCAATCTGTAACTTATATTTTTAATTCCAGAGAAATTACATTTAGCTTTTATATTGAGAAAAGTTCAAGAAGAATATCTATTTATTTGAAGGATAATGGCAATACAGATAATGAACATTATTTCTGGACAGAATCACAAGTCAGTAAGATTCCTGATTTACTTACAATGTTGAAAGAAATTAAATAAAATATTAATATTTTTTACATATTAACAAGTCTCTAGGGATATTCTTTAGACATTCCTATTTCCAATCCATGTCTGTAAAAGACACAATTTATTAAACAAAAAATATTTTAGAATCAGATGCAAAAATGCGGTAATCCAAATAATCTATAAAAACTTATGAGAATAGAGGAAATTGGTGTTTTAATAAAATTACTAAGGCCAAAATATTATAATAGGATTACTAAAATCCTAGTAGTCGGTGGATTAGCATTATTATCTAAACCTATTTGGATAGATTTACTCAATTTAGCCTTAGGAGAATTCAAATTATCTGTAATTGGTGAATTTGATTGGTTATTAGGACTAATTATAATTGTTCTTGCGCTTTTATATAATTCATATCATCGTTATTTAGATTTAAAGCATGAAGCAAAGAACGAACCTGCCTTTAATAAGGTTGTACACAAAAAATTTACGGAATTTGGCAAATTAGCACAGGAAATTTTCCCTTTACTAAAGGATAATCAATACATATTTAAAAATACAGCCCCAAATTCGGGTAGTTGTATTGCAGAAGCATTAAGAACAGATTTTACATTATGGGAAAAATTAAAGAAAGAGGCTATTCTTCCTAACAATGAATCCATTAAAAAACTATTAGAAGTAAATAAATCTCTGATTCCTTACAAATATGAAACAGTATTTAATAAAATGTTACTTCATTTAGATGCTTTTAATGAGCATGTAATAAATCCAAATTTTGATTATTCACAACATCAGTTCCCAATCGCATTTGCTGATATCATTTTTAAAGAAAGTTTTGAAAATACTTTAATTGATAAAAAATTAATTGAAATGCGAAAATGGTTAACAAAAAAGCTAATACCTCCTTTGATCAGAGACTGGTTTATATTTGGGTCTGCTGTTTTTATATCTGGCAGAGCAAATGATATTGACATTGCAATCATCTCAAATGAAAATACTACACATGCTATTAATTATATAAATCAATTAAAGTTTGATTTTAAAATCAAATTTAAAAAAGATTTACACGTCACTTTATTCGAAGAAGTTAATCGAAATGATTATCAAATCTTCTCAAATAAAAATCCTTTTCAATTAAAATAAGTAAAAATGGGAAAAAATTTACATTATTCAATAAGACCCTTTATTGAAAAAGCTCTAAATAGTCATTTTGCTGTAGAGAGAATTGAAGAAATTCTTTTGGATGATTTTTATGCATATAGAGTTTTTAGAAGAAGAGGAATGTCAAATGTTATAGTAGTTCTAAGTGATGATTATTATTTTAGTTCAGCATCCATCCATAACAAAGATAATGTTTTAAAAGATGGAGGCTTTATTTTAATCGCAAGACCTGAAGCAAATGGGAATGAAGAAAGTGAGCCACAAGAAAAATTAGGAATTGGTAAAATCGGTAAACTTTTGGGAGCTTTAAACCATGAAGAGTTCTGGAACTATGAACCTCCTACGCTGGCGTGAGCTTCCAGATAGTAAACACAGGCGATGTCGACAAAAAAAGGAATACCTTGCGGCATGAGCGGGACGCTCGCGCTAGCATAAGGATATTTATTATACACAAGTTCCACATAAAACATTATCAATGGCAGCAAAACATTTTTTTGATGAGCAGTTAGAGCAATCGCTTGTTAAGTCAACTATCGTTTCAAAATATTTTGATGTTTGGTCAAAAGTAATTATCCAAACACAGAAAAACTTTCCGAAATATTCTCAAAAAGTTGCATATATAGATTTATTCGCCGGACCTGGTAGATATAAAGATGGTACTACTTCTACACCAGTAAAAATCTTGACAACCGCAATTAATGACCCTGACTTAAAAGATAGACTGGTTTGCATTTTTAATGATAAGGATGGTTTAAATAGCAAAGAACTTGAAAAGGCTATCGCAGATATTCCGTATATAAACACAATGAAATTTGCCCCTGACGTTTGGAATCAAGAAGTAGGAGATCAAATCGTCAAAAAATTTGAGACGATAAGTTTAATACCAACTTTATTCTTTGTGGATCCTTGGGGATATAAAGGGCTTTCGTTAAGATTAGTAAACTCAGTTGTAAAAGATTGGGGCTGCGATGCAATTTTTTTTTTCAATTACAATCGTATTAATATGGGACTAAACAATTCTAACGTAGAAGAACATATGAATGCTCTTTTTGGAGAAGAACGTTGTAATAAATTACGAGAAAAATTAAACGGAAAGAAACCTAAAATTCGAGAGTTATTAATTATTGAAGAACTTTGTTTAGCGCTCAAAGACTACGGTTCTGCATACGTTCTACCCTTTAGATTTAAAAATAGCAAAGGAGAAAAAACAAGTCATCATTTAATATTTGTAAGTAAAAACTTCAAAGGATATGAATTGATGAAGGATATAATGGCAAAAGAAAGCACTAATCATAATCAGGGTGTACCATCTTTTGCTTATGATCCTGCAGATAAACTCCCAGAGCAGACTTTGTTATTTAAATTATCTCGACCTTTGGACGACTTAAAGGAGCAATTAGTGAAAGAATTTGCCGGTCAAAAAATAACAATGCATCGTATTTATGAGAAACATAATGTTGATACACCATATATCAAAAAAAATTACAAAAGTGTTTTAATGGAGCTATATGATAAAAAGGAAATTGAAGCAATTTCAAAAACTGGAAAACCACCAAAACCAAATAGTTTTGGAGATGAAATTATTGTTACATTTAAAAAATAACTATGGCACAGTCAAGTATAGAATGGACAGAAATGACATGGAATCCAACTACAGGATGCTCAAAAATTTCCGCAGGATGTAAATTTTGTTATGCAGAAATAATGTCTAAACGCTTACAAGCAATGGGAGTTGAAAAATACAAAGATAACTTTGAAGTTAGGACTCATGATGAAGCACTCAAAATTCCGTATACTTGGAAGAGTTCAAAAGTTGTTTTTGTTAATTCAATGAGTGATTTATTTCATGAAGAAATACCGCTTGAATTCATCCAAAAAGTTTTCAAAGTTATGAATGAAAATCCCAAACATATTTTCCAAGTTTTAACAAAAAGAGCTGATCGCCTTTTGGAATTAAATGAAGATTTAAAATGGACACATAATATTTGGATGGGAGTCTCTGTAGAAAACAAGAAATTTAAAAAACGCATCGATTGTTTAAGAAAAACTAATGCAAGAGTTAAATTTCTGTCATTAGAACCACTTATAAGTCCACTTGGGCAATTAAGTTTAGACTCGATTGATTGGGTAATAGTTGGAGGAGAAAGTGGTCATAAACCTAGACCAATGGATCCTGAATGGGTATTAGATATTCAAGAACAATGTTCACAAAATCAAGTCGCTTTCTTTTTCAAACAATGGGGAGGGAAAAACAAAAAAGCAAACGGTAGAATTTTGAATGGCCGAACATATGATGAAATGCCAGAAATTGATTTACAACTTAGTGTATAACCGTCAGTAGCTCCCCCCACTCTCCGAAGTGTTCTTATAACCGCAATCGCTCAACAAAATCTCCCAACTTCATACCCACTCCAACAAACATCAATAAAAAGAAAAAAATTATTGTATTTTCGGCTCAAAAAGAAAACCCAAAATAAATATAACCAATAAAAAATCCATGCAAAAATTAAAAATTTTTACCCTAATTCTTTTAACCATTCCCTTCTTTTGCTTTAGTCAAAACACAAAAGCTATAAAACAAGAAATAGCTAATTTGTTTGCCAAAGCCGATAAAAAAAATCTTCAAAATGTTTTACCATTTGAAATTAATGAAAAAACAGGTTTATTTGATGCCGGCACAAAAAAAACAATACTAAAGCCAACTAAAAAATTCTTCATATCATCATTGTTCAATCCTATTATGAAGGGCTCGTATAAAGGGTATGATTTTGAGATAACTCAAAATTTTAAAATAACAGTGATAAAACCAGAAGAGCCAAATATGGAATTAGCACCTCAAATTAAAGAATACAGAGGACCGTCTAATGGCGGGCCGGCTATCATTTATGACAATGATTTTAAAGGCTTTGCGGTTGACGAAAACGGAAGTTTATTAAAATATTCTTATATGTATGTTCCCGGAAATGGTGTTCCTGCAGTATCTCCATTTAAATATAAAGGCAAATATTATGGCGTAGCTATAAAAAAGACCGAAAATAATACCCTGAAATACGGCATTATTGATACAGAAGGAAATATTATGCCACATTTCGATTTTATTTATGATCTAATTTACAATAACAGCATGGCAAGCACAGAAGATGATGTTTGGTTTGCTATAAATGCAAATACAAATGGTTCCTGTGATAAACTACTGGAGCAGAGTTACTATGTAAATATGGACGGTGAAGAAAAGATTAAAGGCGAATTGGCTGATTATCCGGGTATAGGAGATCATTTTGGTTTAGATGCAAATACGTCTCCATGCATTACATTCAGCGGTGTATTTGATGTAAAAAACATAAAATGGATCATTAAGCCTCAAAGGAAAATAAAAATAAGATGGCTTGATTATACATCAAAAGAAGTACTGGATAGTTATGATAGTAAAGACAGGGATAAGGCAAAAATTTATGTTCGTGTATTAGATGGAGATTCCATTTATTATATGGATCTGAATTTAAAGAATAAGTATTTTCCAACTATAAATAAATAATATTCTGCTGTGTAAAATGTTCATTCTTAAATGCCGACTTCGCACACGCTCGCTCTGGCAAATAGAAGAATAAGAAATTTAGTGGTCCAGTAAGAAAACATAAAAGTCCCGTAGGGACAATATGTTTATAGAAATACAGAATCGTCTAACACAAAACCCCATCGGGATGACATTTAAAAACTGTAATAAATAGCGCTTCTCTGAAGCTTTTTATGGCGCATAATTAATTGCTATAAACATCATCGCTTCGCTGAAGCTTTTTCAATGCAGAATCTGTGTAAAATGTTCATTTTAAATGCCGGCTTCGCACACGCTCGCTCTGGCAAATGGAACAATACGAAATTTAGTGGTCAGTAAGAAAAGAAAAAGTCCCCGTAGGGACAATATATTTAGAAATACAGGATCGTCTAACACAAAAAACCCATCGGGGTGACATTTAAAATCTATAATAAATAGCGCTTCGCTGAAGCTTTTTATGGCGCATAATTAATTGCTGTAAACATCATCGCTTCGCTGAAGCTTTTTCAATGCAGAATCTGTGTAAAATGTTCATTTTAAATGCGGATTTCGCACATGCTCGCTCTGGCCAATGGAAGAATAAGAAATTTAGTGGTTAGTAAGAAAACATAAAAGTCCCGTAGGGACAATATGTTTATAGAAATACAGAATCGTCTAACACAAAAACCCCATCGGGGTAACATTTAAAATCTATAATAAATAGCGCTTGCGCCTGTTTGCTCCACTCTCACCGCACAGTTTGTCATCCCGAGGAACGAGGGAACACACAAGAAACTCGACATAGATTGGCACGCACGGTTTTTTATCTTAAAAAAACTTAGTGTTATTGAATTACTTTGCGGAGCAACGTTGCGGAGTTTCTTGTGTGGTCCCTCGTTCCTCGGGATGACAAGCGTTGTGGAATTACTTTGCGGAGTTACTTTGTCGAGCTACTTGTGTGGTCCCTCGTTCCTCGGGATGACAAGCGTTGTGCATTAATTCAGCAGATTAGCATCTGAGAGGTGCGCATATTTTCCCGTGATGGTTTTTTCTTTGTCTAATACAAAAATAGTGGGTGTTCCTATTACGCCGTATTTTTTAAAATATTCTCCTTCAAAACCTTTTAAATCGCAGAGCTTTTCTGTCCACGGCAGGGCATCCATGGTGAGTTTGGAGATACGCTCGTCTGTGTCTGAGGTGATGGAAATTATCTGTATGCCTTTTTGGGTCAGTTCACTGTAATTTTTTTTGATCCATTGTATTTCTTCGTCGCAGTGTCCGCAGCCGCTTTCATAGAATAAGATAATGTATTGCGAAGCCGAAAGAGTACTGAGTTTGTTTCCGTTTGGTAAAGTAATTTCTGGTGCTTTGTTGCCCGGTACAGCCGCAAAACCCGTTATTACCTGCGCCAAAGTTCCTGTTGGGTTTGGCAGGGTGCCGCTTTGGTAAATGGCAAAGGCAATCTGCATTTTAGACTTTTCCCAGCCGTTTTGCTCGCAAATTTCCATTAGGTTGTTGCCCAGACCGTTGAGCACTTCTTCTGAATATTGTTTTTTAAGCAGTGTAATGGCATCGTTTACAAAAGCAGTTTCGTTTTTTACCACATCGCGGTACATTGCAGTCCAGGACTGTAGGGTGTAGAACCATAACGGCGAATGGTACAAATCTGCATTAATGTATTTGGCGGCTTCCTGTTTTAAGGCTTCGATTTCGGCCGGCTGTTTTTGCCCATAACCGGCAAGCTCATTGGCAAACTGGCTCAGCTGCAAAAAAGTGGCGGCATACAGGGGCGAGTTTTTTATCACGCTCTGCTGTTGTCTGTCTGCTGTTTCTGTTTTGGCAAGCTCTGCTTTGGCCTGCGCATAAAAAGCGTCGCCGTTTTTGTACACCGTCAGTAAACCCTGTAACAGCCCAAGCCTGGTTTTTGTTTTGCTCTGCTCTTTGTACTGCTTTACCAGAAAACTGTTTTCGGGCGAACCGTTAAAAACAATATTATCCAGATTAGGCGTTTCTGATGCGGAGCTTACGGTAAAGTTTTCTTTATTTACGATCATATCAAGCCCGCCTCCATTTTTGGTAAAACGAAAGCTGCTCATACCTATATAACTTTTTTGTGAAGCAGGAAGCAATAAGGCGGTTTTGCCAGATTGATCGAGTCTGCCCCGCTGAATGGTATCTGTTTTTGTGCCTTTATTGAGCATCCATACAAATTCTTCGCCTGCAAACTTAGGCAGGGAAACCGTAATGGTTTGTGCCGACAGGTTTAGTGCCATCAATAAAACAGCAGTAAACAAAAGAATTTTTCTCATGATTGTATTATTTTCAAATTAATAAATTTTAATAAAAACAAATACCTGTTCTCCATCAGCCGAAAGGCATAACAAAGAACAGGGCATTTGTTTTTAAATACAGGTTTATTTCTTTAAGCTTTAAAACCCGTACTTTTTTTTGTTCCCGGCGGCCAACCCAATGACCGCCGGGATAGTTGGAACTGCGTTATTTTTTCGTTTTTACACTATAAAATAATAGTTCATTATGCAGCTAAACATAGCTCAGACAATAGTTACATTCTCTTAACGCAGCGTGTATAACTATTGGCTTCAGAAATATTTTTATTGTAACCCTGGCGAGTTCCATTATAAAATTGTGTTATGTAGGCGCCTGAACGATCAACCTCTGTACTGGTCCAATAAGATGTAGAATATTGTGTCGTATAAGTAGCACCTAAAGGATCTGAATTATTGCCTGTACCCCATTCTGCAGCGGTACCCGGTTTAGAGCTTCCGCCTGTACCAGGCAATGCCTGATAAAGTTTCTGTAACTCCATGTGGTTAGGTACATACCAGCCTGCAGTAGCATCACCATCGGCACCTGCACCCGTTCTACAGGCATCCATAGCTTCCTTCCAGTTCGTTCTTCTTTTAGTGTTGCCTGTACTATAAAACGCATCACGCTTATAAAAACACAGGTCAACTCCTGTCGGGATAAAGTAATCAGTTAAATAAGGATACTTAGTACCATTAGTGTTCCATGCGCCCGTCATACTGTTAACCATAAAAATACCAGTGTTTTGTTGAGCAGTAGCCCATGTTGTAGCATTTAGTACAGCAGTCTTCGCCCAGTCGCCAGCAGTATTTGCCGGACCTGGAGAATTTGTTGTAGCCGCAGCAGTATAATTATAGGCACCACCCTGAACAATAAATCCATCACAGCAAACAAAATCCTGAATTTTTACCACTTTGCTGATGCTTCCTTTCGAACCATCGAGAAAATCAACATAGGCCGTAATGGTAATCACCTGCCCGTTTGTTGCAGTCGCCCTATTACTATCCTGCACCATTGCCTTAATAGCATCAAGGTTTGCCAAAAAAGTGGTTGTAAACGTAGTGTTGTTGGTTTCTGATACAGCGGTATTGCTGTAAAATTTGGTCACATCTGCCACCCAGGTAACTTTAGAAATCGTTTTGCCTGTTGCAGTCACAATATAGGCCTGGTTGCCTTGTGGCAGAGGGCTGGCTGATTCGGTACGAATATCCTGAATTCCATTATTGTTAACATTAAATGTTTCCTTGGTATCAAAACAAACCTTACCGCTCATACTCAAAACTGCAGTGGTTGTATAATCTGCAGGATTAATAATGGTTGTAACTGTAAAGGCCGGCGAAGTGCCTTTTGCATTTGCATCACAGCCGTTTGTTACCACACAATAGAAATTGTCAGTACCTGTTGCTGTAGGTGTATAAATGTAGGTGGGAGAATTAGTTCCTACCGCAGTACCACTTGGAGACGTTCCTTTGTACCATTGGTACGTAGGTGTATTGATGCTTGTGGCACTTACTTCCAGCGAAACCCCGGTGCCTACAACACCACTTGGAAAAGCGGTGGCACTTTTTGCCGTAACTACTGGTGTAGGACATGCATTGTTTACTGTAATTGGCAAAGTCAGTTCTGCTGATGTACCGCAGGCGTTAGTTGCTGTTACTTTTAGATTAGTGATTGCACCTGCTGTTCCTGTTGCCGGGAACTTCACTAAAACACTAGCACCTGTACCTGTAACTGTTGCATTGCCATCATTACTCCATGAATACGTAATGCCGTCAAGATTATACTTAGTATCTACTTCATAAGCTTTTTGCTCGCCAAAGTTAACTGGGGTTGGTGCTGATTTCCAAGTAAGCACAGGAATATCAGATGGGTTAGGGGCCATTGTTTTGCTTGCCATAGGGCTCACACACCCGCTTGCGTTGGTGACCGTTGCAGAATAAGTGGCTCCTGTGTTGGTCACGTTAATAGTTTGTGTAGTTTCAGCTAATTTAGTACTTCCTTGATACCAGGTATAGGTATAGGTTCCTGCTACTGCAGGTACCACGCTTAAAGTTGAACCTCCTGCACAAATTACCCCGCTTCCGCTAATGGTTGGCGCATCGGGGGCTTTTCCTCCTGAAATTGGTTTTTCGGTAGTGCTGGCCTCTGCCGGACAAGCTACACCGCTGTTGTCTGTAGCTACCATACGCAATAAAATGGAGGTTTGGTCTGCCGGAATAGTGTAAGGGCTTGTGATTGCCACATCGCCATTGTACCAGGTATAGGTTACCCCTGCCTGTTTGTTGTTGACCTCTAAAGTTAAACTTCCGCCCTGACAAAATGTGGTTACCGCATTAATAGCCGTACCGTTTACCAGTACATCTGAAGGATTAATTACAATAGGCGTGCCTGAACCTGCCTCATAGGC
>Ga0307406_10001357_pt1 | contig 13706 bp, 9 predicted proteins | sample 322Cmetagenome_3_FD_203706 | JGI IMG/M metagenome (GOLD analysis project Ga0307406, IMG submission 203706) | Maize rhizosphere microbial communities from greenhouse at UC Davis, California, United States - 322HYB-C-2 | ecosystem: Host-associated > Plants > Roots > Rhizosphere > Soil | place... | reverse complement strand
GAGTTGCGCGCGGACATCGATCACTTCCATCTGCCGCCACGAAACGCCGAGAACCGCGAGAGCTGGGGAGAATGGCACTACTTCAACGTGCTGTCGGCTGACAGAAAGCGATGGGGATTTCTCTCCTTCATCGTGGGTGGAGCAGTACCGGATGGGCGGTGGGGCGGCCAGGTACTCCTGACGCTCCACGCCGAAGGAAAGCCGGCGCGCCGGTTCTCCGCCGTGTTTCCTAACGACTCCGTATCGTTCTCGACGTGGAACGCCGATCTGCGCATCGGTAGCGGGCGCGTGTCCGTGGACAGTGCCGGCAGGTACGTCGTGCACGCGCGTGCACGTGGGGAACGTGGTGAGGGCGAGGCCGTCGTGGACCTCGTCGTGACGCCCGCCTCGGGTGCGTATTTCCCCGGAGCGTCTCTCGGCGGCGAGGGGTTCGTCTCCGGATACGTGGTTCCCGGCCTGCGCGCGTCGGCGACCGGCACGATTTGCGTTGGCGGTACTTGCGAGCGGTTCGAGGGCGGACAGGCCTACCACGATCACAACTGGGGCGTGTGGCGTGGCGTCACCTGGGAGTGGGGTGCCGCGCGTGCGGGCTCCTACACCTTCCTGTATGGTCGCGTGCAGGCGCCGGACAGTGTGAGCAGCGAGACACCGCTGTTCGTCTACCTGGTGGACTCGTTAGGGTTTCGCGCGCTGTTCCGTCCGCGGCGGATCGACTACACCGACGGCCGTACGATTCGTGTCGGTGGCCGGGACGTGCGGGTGCCGTCGCGGGCGGTGTTCGCCGACGCGCGCGGGGAAGACACACTCCGCGTCGAGCTGACGATCGAGGATGCCGCGGGCACGGACACCCGCGAGCCGAATGCGGAGCGGGGCGAGACGCTGGCCGGTCGCGCGCTCGCGCTGCCCTACTTCATTCAAATGAAGGGGACGGCTCGAATCTCAGGACGAATTGGTGGTGCACCGCTCGAAGGGCAGGGGAGCGGGTTCTTCGAGACGTATCGTTAGGCCGGCGACTGGCGACTGGCGACGGAATACCCTCGGGATGCTTATCTCACGGCGAGATGCATCCCGAAGGTTTACGCTGTCGCCAGTCGCCAGTCGCCAGTCTACGCCCGTCTGTCCGTCGGATCGGGCCCCGGCTTCGACGCCGGGTTTCCGTCGATCCGGTCCTTCACGTTGTCCACGGCATCGACGACCTTGTTCGCGCCGCGGCGGGCTGCGTCGCCAACGCGACTGGTCGTGTCCGCCGGGTCATCGGTACCGCGCACCTTGTCGGCCGCGCGCTCGGCGAAGTTGCGGCCGCCCGCGCGTGCGTCGGTCGGGTCCAGACCCGGCTTCGACGCCGGATTCCCATCGATGCGATCCTTGATGTTGTCGACGCCCGCTTCGAGCCCGGTTGCGACACGGTCGGCGGCATGCGCCGAACGATCGCCGATGTTGTCGAGCCGCTCGCTGGTGCGCACTGCGCTGTCGACGGCGCCGGCTGACGTCGCGGCGAGTGTCGATGTGCCGCGCGCGTATCCTTCGCGCGCGTAGTCACGCACGGACGCCCAGTCACCGTGTCGCGCGCCGATCTCGTCCGACCAGCCTCGACGAAGATCGCGTTCGACCATGTCGAAGTCGCTGCCGCGATAGTCCGGATTCCTGCTTGCGAGATGTCCGAGCTGATACGCCGGTCGTACGTCGTCGAACGACCGCGAGCCGGTACGACCGCGCTCGTAGTGCGTGCGATAGTAGCGGTCGTCCACGTCACCGTAGTCCTTTGCCGCTTCGGCGATGGAGCGTCCGGCCCACCAGCCGCCGACCACGCCCGCAAGCCCTCCGATCAGCGTTCCAACCGGCCCACCAATCGAGCCAATTGCCGCGCCGGCAAGTCCGCCCGAGATTCCGCCCGCGGCTTCGCCGACGTAGTCCGCGGTGGTCGCGTCGTCGCGCACCGGCTTCGCCGTGACGTCGCGATCGTCATGCGTCGGCTCGCGTGGGACGTCGTTCCCCATGATCGTGGGATCCTCGCCTGCGTTCCTGCGATCCATCTCATCCATGATGCGCCTCCAGCATTCGTGGTCGGTTGGGTCAGCCACGCTGCAAAGCAAGATCGGGACCGACCTCAACTTGACATCGCCGATTCACGGCATCGATTGTGTCGCGATGAGCAACGACCTCGGCGACGTTCGCATCGGCACGCAGGGATGGAACTACGATGCGTGGGTGGGACCGTTCTATCCGCCGGAGACGCGGCCGGCCGATTTCCTCACCGTGTATGCGCGCGCGTTCACGACGGTCGAGGTGGACTCCACGTTCTACGCGATCCCGGCCGCGAAGACCGTCCGCGGATGGGCCGATCGGACCCCGCCGGATTTCTCCTTCGCGCTCAAGCTGCCGCAGGAGATCACGCACGAAAATCGGCTGCGTGACTCGGCGGACCTCGCGGCATTGTTCTTCGATCGCGCGCGTGAGCTCGGTCCGAAGCTCGGGCCCGTTCTGATGCAGCTCGGACCGGACTTCGCCCCATCCGAGCTGCCCGCCCTCGCGAACTTTCTTCCGCTCATCCCGCGCGACGTGCGCGTTGCCGTGGAGTTCCGGCAGCGCGGGTGGATTCACGACGGGATCATCGCGCTGCTCGCCGAGCATAACGTCGGCGTCGCGCTGGTGGACGCGCGGTGGATTCCGCGCAAGGTGATGATGGCGCTCGCCGATCGGCCGACGTCGGACTTCGCTTACATTCGATGGATGGGACCGAACCGCGATCTCGTCGACTACTCGCGCATCCAGGTCGATCGATCGCGCGAGCTCGAGTCCTGGGCGGCGGTCATTGCCGCCCTCGGGAGACGTGTGAAGACAGTGTACGGGTACGTCAACAACCACTTCGCCGGTCACAGCCCCGCCTCGGCGCGAGATCTTCAGCGACTGCTTCGCCAGCGTCCGGTGGAACCGGATGCGCTCGGCGAGCAGATGTCGCTGTTCTAGCGTTAGGCGCCGCATGAGTCGTCGTGCGCTTGCCTTCGTCATCTTCGCGATCGTCGTCGCGGCGGGATGCGTACGCCTTGGCTTCTGGCAGCTGCGTCGACTGGCTGACCGGCGAGCGGCGAACGCGAAGCTCGCGGACCGCCTCTCCATGCCGGCAGCGCCGGCGCTCGAGGCCATGCGCGATACGGCGACGGCGGATTACCGCCGGGCCACGGCGGCCGGGACCTTCGATTGGGACAACGAGCTTGCCCTCGCGTCGCGAACGCGCGAAGGGTCGCCCGGGGCGAACATCCTCACGCCGCTTCGCACGTTGGGCACCGACACCGCGGTGCTCATCAATCGCGGTTGGGTCTACGCCGCGGATGCCATGAGCGTGGACTTCGCTCGCTGGCGGGAATCGAACGGCGCCGCGGTCACGGGGTATCTGCTGGAGATTCCCCGCGGTGGGCGCGGAACCGTCTCGGCGACGAGCAGTCCGCGAGTGCTTCGGCGTCTCGAGTACGACTCGGTGGCGAAACGGCTGCCGTATCCGATCGCACCATACCTCCTCGTGGCAACCGAGAATCGATCGCCCGGGTCGCCGCCCCCGTCGCGTGACTCGACTCCAGCGCGGCTGCCTCCGCCGCTCCTCGACGAAGGACCGCATCTGGGGTACGCGATTCAGTGGTTCGCGTTCGCCGTCATCGGGCTCGTGGGTGCGGCCGTGGTCGTGCGCGCCGACCGGCGTGGCAGTCATCGTGCAACGCAAACGGAGCCAGGGAGGATCACCCCGTCCAGAACGCGACATGGCTGACACCTCACACATTGCCACGGAGAAGGAAGCGCGCGACGTCGCTGAATCCGCGCGAGAGACCGAGTGGGAGCACCCGAGCTTTGCTCGCGAGCTTTTTCTCGGCCGGTTCCGCCTCGACCTCATCCATCCGCACCCCGTCGTTGACGATCCTGCCGAGGCTGCGCGGGCGAAGCCGTTCTTCGATCGACTGCGCGGCTTTCTCGAGCGGTTCCCTTCGGAGGAAGTTGATCGGACCGGCGAGATCCCGGAGGTCTACGTCCAGGAGCTTCGCGACATGGGCGCGTTCGGGATCAAGATCCCCAAGGAGTACGGCGGGCTCGGGCTCTCGCAGCTGTCGTACGTGCGGGCGATGGAGATGGTCACGTCAAAGGACGGATCCCTCGTTGCATTACTGTCCGCGAGCCAGTCCATCGGCGTGCCCCAGCCGCTCAAGCTGTTCGGCACCGAAGAGCAGAAGCGAAAGTATTTTCCGCGGCTGGCGAAAGGTGCGATCTCCGCCTTCGCGCTGACCGAGGTCGACGCGGGGTCGGACCCGGCGAACATGAACACCGCCGCGACGCCCAGCGAGGATGGGAAGTATTTCACCCTCAATGGGCAGAAGCTGTGGTGCACGAACGGCACGCGCGCCGACCTCTACGTCGTCATGGCGCGCACGCCGGACGTCGTCGACGCGAAGGGCAAAACGCGCAAGCAGATCACGGCGTTCATCGTCGAGGCGTCATTCCCGGGCGTCGAGATCGTGCACCGCTGCCGGTTCATGGGGCTCAAGGCGATCGAGAACGGCGTCATCCGGTTCAACAACGTCCGGGTGCCCCGCGAGAACATCCTCTGGGGCGAGGGGAAGGGACTCAAGCTGGCGCTCGTGACGCTCAACACCGGTCGCCTAACGATTCCTGCCGGGTGCGCCGGCGTCGGCAAGGCGCTGCTCCGCGTCGTGCGCGACTGGGCCAATGAGCGGGTGCAGTGGGGCCAGCCGATCGGCAAGCACGAGGCGATTGCGCAGAAGATCGCGCGCATGGCGGCGAACACGTTCGCGATGGAAGCGGTGGCGGAGCTCTCGACCGCGCTCTACGAGCGGGGCGGCTACGACATCAGACTGGAAGCGGCGATCGCAAAGCTGTACAACACCGAGGCCGGGTGGCGCATCGTGGACGACACGGTGCAGATCCGCGGCGGTCGTGGCTACGAGACCGCGCAATCGCTCGAGGCGCGCGGGGAGAAGCCGATCCCCGTCGAGCGGGCGATGCGCGATTTCCGCATCAACCTGATCTTCGAGGGCTCCTCGGAGATCATGCGCCTGTTCATCGCGCGTGAGGCGGTGGACTACCACTTCAAGCTGGCTTTCCCGATCGTCGCGCCAGAGTCGTCGATGCAGCAGCGGCTCGCCGCGCTGTCCAGGTCCGCGCCGTTCTACGCGACGTGGTATCCAGCGCGCTGGCTGGCACGCGTGCGCCCGCGTCCGTACACGGAATTCGGCAAACTGGCCACACACCTGCGATTCGCGAATCGCGCGACGAACAAGCTCGGGCGCGCGATCTTCCACGCCATGGTGCGATTCGGTCCGAAGCTCGAGCGTCGTCAGATGGTGCTGTTTCGCGCCGTGGACATTGGCGCGGAGCTCTATGCGATGGCCGCCGCGTGCTCGCGTGCGCAGATGCTGGCCAAACAGGGTCGCGTAGAGGCGGTCGTGCTCGCCGATGCGTTCTGCATCGAGGCGCGCCAGCGCATCCGCGCGCACTTCCGCGCGCTCTTTGGGCCGTCCGATCCGGCGCTATACAAGGTGGCGATGCAGGTCCTGCGCGGGGAACACAGCTGGCTCGAGCAGGGAATCGTTGGCCTGACACCGGCGGATCCAAGCGAGGCCGAAACGGTCGAGATGGAAACGGCGCGCGTTCCCGGACCGGAGCCGGCTAGTGTCTGACGACTGGTTATCGGTTATTGGTTGCGGATCCGTGCGTCCACCACCTGCAGTAACCAATTACGGGTAACCCGTCCAGTGTCGCCGCCGGCCATTCAGCGGAGCCCTAGTAGGTGGATCGCGATGTTGAAGTAGATGATGATCCCCGCCACGTCCACGAGCGACGCGACGAACGGCGATGACGCAATCGCGGGGTCGAAACCCAATCGGGTGAAGAGCAGGGGCAACATCGCGCCCACGATCGTGCCCGTGATCACGACGCACAGAAGGGTCAACGCGACGACCCACGCCACATCCATCCCGTTCCCCCACATGAGCGCTCGGCCAAATCCAATCGCTCCGAGGAACGCTCCCAGCACGAGCCCCTGACCGAGCTCGCGAAGGAACACGCGCAGGGCGTCCCGCCTCTCCACATCGCCGACGGCGAGCGCGCGCGTGATCAGCGTGGCGGACTGTGATCCGGAGTTGCCGCCCGAGCTGATGATGAGTGGGATGAAGAATGTCAGCGCGATGGCGCTGGCGAGCGTCGCCTCGTAGTGCCGCAGCGCCGTCCCGGTGAACATCTCTTCGATGAACAGCAGGATGAGCCACCCGCCGCGCTTGCGAGCAATTGACCAGAATCCCGCCTGGAAGTACGGCTCCTCGAGCGGCTGGACCGCACCGAATTTCTGAACGTCCTCGGTCTGTTCCTCGACGATTGCATCGATGACGTCGTCGACCGTCACCACGCCGAGCACACGCCCAGCGTCATCGACCACCGGCACCGCCACGAGGTCGTACTCCGACGTCATCCGCGCGACTTCCGCGCGGTCCGCGGTCGCGCGCACGCTCACGACCTCTTCCCACGCGATATCCGCGATGCGCCCTCCTTCAGGAGCAGCGAGCAGCTCGCGCAGCGACATGACCCCGCGCAGCGCACCCTGCGCGTCGGTCACGTACAGCGAGTGCATCGCCTCTCGCCGCCCGGCGCGGGCGATCCGTCGCACGTTCGCGAGCGCTTCGTCCACCGTCATCGTCTCCGGAAGCTGCACGAACTCCGTGGTCATGAGACCACCAGCCGAATCCGGGGCGTACGTGAGCAGCGCTTCCGTCTCGCGCCGTGCTTCCGCCGGAATTTCGGCGAGAATCTCCTTCGAGCGCTCTTCCTCGAGCTCCTCGAGGACGTCGACGCGGTCGTCCGGGGTCATCTCGGAGACGAGCCTCGCCGCTTGCGCCGCGGGCATCTCCTCGAGCAGCTCGGCGCGCAGCTCCTCGTCGAGATACTCGAGCACGTCCGCCGCACGATCCGCCGGCAGCACGCGCAGGAGGAGCTTCACCTGATCGATCGGGAGCGACTCGGCGACATCGGCGAGGTCCGCCGCGTGCATCTCCTCGGTCTCGGCGGCGACATCCGATGGCGACTCCTCCAGTAACGCCAGAATGTCGGGCGCGATCAACGCCGCGATCGGGCGTTCTTCCTTTCGCTGGGATGGCGTCATCGGAGTGCGGTGAAGGGCATGCCGAGGCGGGGCGTCAAGTTAAGAACGTCCCCCAGCGTCGAACAAGCCAATCATGGTCGTATCACGTCACGGGTCGGTCAGCGGAAGCCGACGTTCGATTCTCACCGAGGTCACCTCGCAGCCAGCTAGCGCGATTGCCTCGCTGAGCGCATCGGACGTCGTGGACGCATCGTGCTCCACTACCGCTCGCCCCATGTCGACCTCGGCCGACAGAACCCCGGGTACGCCAGCGAGCGCGGTGAATACCGCGCGCTTCGCGTGAACCGCGACCATGCCCGAGATCGTGAGGATCGACACCACGGCGCGTAACGTACAGCGCGGTCGTTGCATCGGGTGATGTGATTGGCGCCGGTTGACGCGCACCTTCGGTCCCACGACCTTCCGACGTTCGCTACGTCACGCCGTTTCACTGCAGACCGTCGCCTTCGAGCCGCACGTCATCGTGAACGTTTCTTTTCTCGGACTCGGCGCCATCGGTGCGCCGATGGCCCGTCACCTTGCCAAGCCGCCATTTTCGCTGAGCGTCTGGAATCGGACGAAGGCGCGAGCCGACGCCTTCGCGACAGACACCGGCGCTCGTGTGGCGGGTTCTCCCGCGGACGCCGCGCGCGGCGCGAATGTCATCATCACGTGCCTTCCAACGTCGCGCGAGGTGGAAGCGCTGCTCGACCGCCCGGATGGCGTGCTCGCGGGCCTGGCGGCGCAGTCGCTGTTCATCGACTGCACCTCCGGGGACCCGGCCACCTCGCGGCGAATCGCGTCGCGGCTGGCCGAGCGTGGGACGGCGTTCATGGACGCGCCCGTGAGCGGCGGGGTGTCGGGCGCGCAGCAGGGTGCGCTCACCGTCATGTGCGGCGCGGACGAGGCGACGTTCGAGCGTGCGCGGCCCGTGATCGAGGCGTTCGGCAAGAAGATCGTGCGCTGCGGACCGGTCGGCGCGGGTGATGCCGTGAAGGCGGTGAATCAAGCGCTGCTCGGTATTCACATCTGGGCGCTGAGCGAAGGGCTCGTCGCGTTGTCGAAGGCTGGGATATCGCCGCGGCTGGCGCTGGACGTGATCAACGCATCGAGCGGGCGGTCGAACGTCTCGCAAAACCTGTTTACGGAGCGCGTGATCACGCGCGCATTCCCGCGGACGTTCAAGCTCGCGCTCATGGAAAAGGACGTGACGATCGCCGCCGAGTTCGCACGCGAGAATCGCGTACCCTCGCCACTGACGCAGAGCGCGGCGGACCTGCTGCGCGTCGCCCGGCATGCGTTAGGCGAGGAGGCCGACCACGTCGAGACCGTGAAGCTGCTCGAGCAATGGGCGGGGTGCGAGGTGCAGGGATGACGACGAACGTCAGGCGTGACTTCCCGGCGCTCGAGCGCGAGCATCTAGGCCTCCCGGTCGCATACTTCGACGGCCCGGGCGGTACCCAGGTCCCGCGTCAGGTCGTCGAGGCGATGAACGAGTACCTGTTCCACCATAACGCGAACACGCACTGGAACTACCCAACGAGCGCCGAGACCGATGCGGCGTTGGACGCGGCACGCGTCGCCCTCGCCGACTTCGTGAACGGCGATGCGAACGAACTCGCGTTCGGCCTGAACATGACGACACTGACCTTCCACCTGGCGCGCGGGCTGTCGGCCCGGTGGGCGAAGGGTGACGAGGTGGTCGTGACCGAGCTCGATCATCACGGCAATGTCGCGCCCTGGACGCGTCTCGCCGCCGAGCGCGGCATCGTCATCAAGACCGTGCGAATGGACCCGGTGGCGGGCGTCCTCGATTGGGCGGACCTGGAGCAGGCGATCACGCCGCGCACGAAACTCCTCGCCATCGGTGCCGCGTCCAACGCGCTCGGGACGGTGACCGACGTGGCTGCCGCGGCGCAGCTCGCGCACGCGAAGGGCGCGCTCGTGTTCGTCGACGCTGTCCACTACGCGCCCCACGTCCTCGTGGACGTCAAGGCGTTAGGCTGCGACTTTCTCGCTTGCTCCGCCTACAAGTTCTATGGTCCGCACGTCGGCGTCCTGTGGGGCAGGCGAGATTTGATTGCATCCGTCGACATTCCGAAGCTCATTCCCGCCCCGGAAGCTCCCCCGGAACGGCTCGAGACGGGTACGCAGAATCACGAGGGGATCATCGGCGCCGCCGCCGCGGTGGACTATCTGGCGAGCCTCGGCGACGGTGCCAGCCGACGCGACCGCCTCATCTCGGCGTACGCGACGCTGCACGAGCAGGGCTCGGAGCTTCTCGCTCGGATGTGGAATGGTCTCTCGGCGATCCCGGGCGTGCGCATGTACGGACGCCCGCCCGGTCACGCGCGAACGCCAACGGTTTCGTTCACGCTGGACGGCGTCGTGTCTGACGACGTGGCGCGTGCGCTTGCGAAGCGAGGGGTGTTCGTTTCGAACGGCGACTTCTACGCGACCACGGTCATCGAGCGGCTGGGGCACGCGGCGGACGGCGTGGTCCGTGCAGGGTGCGCGTGCTACACCACGGCCGACGAAGTGGATCGCCTGATCGCGGGCGTTGCGGACCTGACGCGCGACTGAGCGAAACCGTATCCAGCTGCGTAACCTCTTGCAGTGCGGTACGACCGGCGCTCCTGCCGGCGCCCGCGGACACTCCTCGCACCATTGATTGATGCTCCCCTTTGCATTCGCTGCGATCGCGATGCTGGCCGCCCCGGTCCTACCGGCGGCGTCAGCGCACCTCGGCTCGGCGCCGGCGGGCGCCCCAATGGCGGTGCTGGATTCGCTTCGAGGCCAGGTCGTGGATTCGACGGGTGGGCCGATCCGAGGGGTTCAGGTGACGCTCGTCGAACTGGCACGCCGCGCAACAACCGACGAGCGCGGCGCGTTCGCCTTCGGTGACGTGCCGGCAGGGCGGTACACGCTCGTCGCCCGGCGCCTCGGGTACGCGGCGGTATCGGACACCGTTCGAGTAGGCCGCGCTCAAGTCGTGGTCCAGGACCAGTTCGGCGTGCGCCCGCAGGTGGTCCTTCGATTGACCCGGCTGGCGACGGACATCGAGCCGGTCGTGGTGACGGCGACGCGCGACGCAACGGATGTCGACCGATCGCCGTTCCCGGTGGCCCAGCTCTCGGGCGACCGGCTGCAGCGGGAGCAGAGCTTCTCGCTGTCGGGAGCGACCGACGGGCTGGCGGGGGTGCACAACCTAACGACTGGGCAGCAGATCGGGAAACCGGTGATTCGCGGGCTCGCGGGGGCCCGCGTCCTCGTGCTCGACGATGGGCATCGCCTCGAGGACTATTCGTGGAGCGACGAAGACGGGCCCTCGATCGACGCGCGCCTCGCGCAGCGGGTCGAGGTGATTCGCGGTCCCGCGAGCGTTTTGTACGGATCCGATGCGATTGGCGGCGTCGTCAACGCCGTCCCGGCAGCGCTGCCTGACGCGAGCGGCGGCAACTTCGTGCGGTCGACGGCCGAGCTGACGGGTGCGACGAACAATCGCGAGGGCGGCCTGCTGCTCGGCGCCGAAGGTGCGCACTCGCGCATCGGGTGGCGCGCGACCGCCATCGCGCGCTTTGCCGAGGACATGGAGACACCTGACGGGAAACTGGAGAACACGAAATACTCGGCGGTGACCGGCGAGGCCGCGGCGGCGTTCCACTCGTCTCGCGGGACATCGACGCTGCGGTATGCCCGCTATGGCTGCGAGTGTCACCTGCTCGAAGCGAATGAGCCGGCCAAGCCCGAGGGCGAGGGCGAGGAGGAAGGGCCGGAGCGGAAAGCGTCGGACGACCGCGTGCAGTACACCGGGAACTACATCGTCGGCAGCTTCCGGCTCGAGCCGAAGCTGCAGTGGCAGCGTCACAGCCTGGCCGAGATGTCCGACGAGCTGGGCCCCGGAGGCGAGCCGACCGGCGTCGAGTCCGAGGTGTTCAACCTGCTGCTCAACACCACGACCGCCGACCTCCTTCTGCATCACGGGGAGGGCGGCAAGGTGCACGGCACGTTAGGCATCTCGGGCGAGTACCAGACGAGCGATTCCCGGGGCATCATCCCGCTCGTGCCCGACGCACGTCTTACGGCGGGCGGGCTGTTCGGATTCGAGCAGGTCGACCTCGGGAAGGTGAGCCTCACGGCGGCCGCGCGTGGCGACGCGAACTCCCTGCACGCCGACGCGAACGCGGATCTCGGTCTCGCGGATCAGTCGCGGAGCACGAGCGCCTTTTCGGGCGACCTGGGTGTCATCGTCCGTCCCATCAGCGACGTGGCGCTGACCGCGAACGTCGGCCGAGCGTGGCGCTCACCGACGCTGTTCGAGCTGTTCGCCAACGGACCGCGGCTTGGCGAAGCCCGTTACGAGATCGGCGACGCGACGCTCGACCCGGAAAAGAGTCTGAACGTCGACGGTAGCATTCGCTGGGCGAATCAACGCGTGCGCGCGGAGATCGCGGGATTCCACAACCGGATCGATGACTTCATCTACATCGCACCGACGGGCGAACAGCAGGGGAACCTGCAGGTCTACCGCTACGAGCACGCGCTCGCGACGCTGTACGGTGGCGAAGTCTCGGCGGATGTGGACCCGGTCAGCATGCTGACGCTCCGGGGGCGCTACGACCTGGTGCGCGGCACGAACGAGGACATCGACGAACCACTTCCCCTCATGCCGCCGCCGCGAACGACGCTCGAGGCGGAGGTCCACGGGGTCGCGCTGGGCTGGGCGGACCACGCGCACGCTGGCCTGGATGTGGAGATCAACTCCAAGCAGACACACCTTGGCCAATTCGACACGCCGACGGACGGCTACACGCTCCTGGGGCTGGACGCCGGCATCGCCCGCCGGCTCGGCTCGCGTCCGATCCGGTTCGACATACGCGTACGGAACCTCACCGATAAGGCGTACAAATCATTCCTCAGTCGCTACAAGAGCTTCGCTCTCGACCCGGGGAGGAACGTACTACTCAGATTGTCGATGGATTTTTGAGTGCAGCCAGCAGCTAGAAAGTCTTTGCGCGCGGCTCGAGCTTCTTTTCGAGTGCGCCGAGATATGGCTCGTAGACAGAGCCAGGGTGCCACCATACCCACCCGTTGTATCCCGCGTCGTATATGCCGCGCATCTGCTCCTTCACATGCGACGCGTCGTACTTCGGCTGGCCGAGGGAAAAGGCCTGGATCCACGGGCGCACGCGCTCACCCGTCAGGCCGAGCTTCGCGTCGCGCGCGCGCGCGCGGTTGATCGCCGTGAATTGTACCTTGTACGGCTCTGCGTTAGGCCGTGGGAGGTTGAACGCGCCGTGCGGGTAGTGCGAGGGGTAGGTCATCGGCAGCACCACGTCCACCGCCGGCGACACCTTCTCCCACTCCTGGCCGATCTCCAGGGCGCCACCCACCGTCGTCACGAGGCCGAAGATGTCCGCGGTGGTGCGAGCGCCGAGCTTGTCGAGGCGGCCATTCGCCGTCCGGAGAAACTGCGCCAGCACGTCCGGCTTCGACCGGCCTTTCTGGTTCGGGAACACCTGCGGAGGAAGGCTCTTGTACGGCTCGGGGAAGCGGATGTAGTCGAACTGCACTTCGCCGAACCCCAGCTTGACCGCTACCTCGGCGACGCGGATGTCGTACTCCCAGATCTCCTCGTCGTACGGGTTCACCCACGTTAGGCCCTGCTTGTCGCGCCACGGCGTCCCATCGGGCTTGCGGATGACGTGATCCGGGTTGGCACGCGCCGCCACCGAGTCCTTGAACGCCACGATCCGTGCGATGGCGAGAATGTCGTGCGCCTTCAGCGTATCGAGCAGCTGTTTCACGTTGGGGATCACGCCCGCCTTGCCGGCGTTCTTCTGCAGCATGGGGTCCTGCGACGGGATGTTGAGCCCGAATTCGTCCTTGACGTCGATGACGAGCGCGTTGACCTCGGTCGAATCCGCGATCGCGATCAACTTGTGCATCCGCTTCGCACTCTGCGCCGCGAACCGGTTGACGTACAACCCCCGCACGATGGGAAGGTCCGCGGCCGATGCCGGCCGCACGGCGGGCGTAGACGCCTGGCCGCTCGCGCTCGGGCGGCCCGAGTCGCCGCTCAGTGCACCCGCGGCCGTCGCGGTATCGAGGCGCTGCGCGCCGGTCGGCTTCGTGTCGGACTGACTCGTGGCGGCGGAGCGGTCAGCCGCCCCCGCGGAACATGCGAGCAGCGCAGCGGCAGCGAACAGCAGATATCGGCGCATCGAGAATCGTTTTTGGAGAGGCTGAGGCCCGAATAGTACACCGCCGAGCCGATCGCGAGCCTCCGGAGACGCGTTCGGCCTGGCTATATTCGGACGACGATGCTCCCTCTCACGTCTCCGCGCGTCGCAACCCTACTGGCTGGCGTCCTGCTTCTCGGCGTCGGGTGCAGGAACCAACCGCGTGCGACCAGCAATGCGCCGGCCACCGACTTCCTGGTCACGGCAGGGGATTCGGCCTTCTGGGTCAGCACGGTGGATGGGCGCCTTCGAATGCGGCGCGCGGCGCTCACGCTCGCGTACGTGGACGGCCGATTCTACGAGCTCTACGTTGCGGACGACGATCGGTC
>Ga0307406_10001356_pt1 | contig 13712 bp, 8 predicted proteins | sample 322Cmetagenome_3_FD_203706 | JGI IMG/M metagenome (GOLD analysis project Ga0307406, IMG submission 203706) | Maize rhizosphere microbial communities from greenhouse at UC Davis, California, United States - 322HYB-C-2 | ecosystem: Host-associated > Plants > Roots > Rhizosphere > Soil | place... | reverse complement strand
CCCATGCGCGTCGCGTACTCGCTGATGAACAACCGGCTCGCGGCGCACCTCGAGCGCGGCGGCGGCCTCGTCGTGCCCGCCGGCTCGGTGGGCTTCGCCAAGTACCTCCGCTTCGGCAACCAGCTCGCCGGCGAGCGCCCGCCGTGGCGCCTGCGCCAGCGCGAGGGCGCGACCTACGTCGCTCGCATGGTCGACGCGAAGGCCGCGGTGCACGTGCCGCTGACGGCCGCCCAGGCCGCCCGCGGGACGGTCCGCGTCCGCGCGTACGGCGCCGGGACGCTGTGGCTGGGCGCGAACGGCCAGCTGCCCGTGGAGGGCGCGCTGGCGGGCGGCTGGTCCACCGTCGACTTCGCGATCCCCGCCGGCCAGCTCGCCGAGGGCGAGAACCAGCTCGAGCTGGTGGCCAGCTCGCCCGGCGTGGGCGTCGCGTGGATCCAGATCGGCGCGGCCGAGCCGCTCGACGGCGCGGCCGACCTCGCGCTGCGCGATCCGACGCACCTGTCGCTCTCGATCCCGCGCGGCGGCCGCATGAGCTGGTACGTCCTCGTGCCGGAGCGCGCCCGGTTGACCGCGCGCGTCGGCGCCGGCTGCACCGTCCGCGCCCGCGCCGCCGGCGCGGCGGGCACGGTCGTCGAGGGCGTGCTCGCCGGCGACGCCGCGCTCGAGCTCGGCCCGCTCGCCGGCCAGGCCGCGCGCCTCGAGCTCGAGGCCGCCGGCTGCAAGGCGCCGGCGGCGCCGGCGCTCGTCACCAACGCCGCGCTCGTCGTGCCCGGCGAGCCGCCCCGCATCGAGCGCGTCCCGGCGCCGACCAACGTCATCTTCCTCGTGCTCGACTCGCTCCGCTTCGATCGCGTCCACGCGTTCAACCCGGACGCGCCCGTCGAGACCCCGACGCTCGACAAGCTCGCCGAGAGCTCGACCCTGTTCCTGAACCACTACGTCCAGGGCAACGAGTCGCAGGTCTCGCACGCCTCGATGTGGACCGCGATGTACCTGGCCAAGCACCGGGCCGCGCGCTGGGAGGACTCGATCCCGTCGCGCTTCTTCACGCTCGACGAGCTGGCCCGGCGCGCCGGCAAGTACACGGTGGCCGCCACCGGCAACGGCTACATCCGCAAGTCGCGCGGCTACGGCGCGGCGTGGAACCACTTCGAGAACCACATCGAGGACGAGCTCGGCCTCCGCGGCGACGCGATCCTCGATCGCGGCCTCTCGTCCGTCGCGTCGCACCAGGCGGAGCCCTGGTTCCTCTACCTGGGCCTCATCGACACCCACGTCCCCTGGCGGGCGAAGCCGCCCTGGATCGAGCGCTACAGCCCCGGCTACCGCGGCCGCTACGCCAAGGCGTTCTTCGGCGACGAGGAGCCCGGCGGCGTCCCGCTCGATCTCTCGGCGCGCGAGAAGCAGCACATCCGCGCGATCTACGACTCCAACGTCTCGTACCAGGACGAGCTGCTCGGCAAGCTGATCGCGCGGCTCGAGGCGTGGGGCGTGTGGGATCAGACGATGCTGGTCCTCACCGCCGATCACGGCGACGAGCTCTGGGAGTCCGGGCGGGTCGGCCACGAGCAGGGCCAGGACGAGACGCTGCTCCACGTGCCGCTCCTCATCCACTACCCGCCGCTGTTCCCGGCCGCGCGCATCGCGCACGCGTCCGAGGGCATCGATATCGCGCCGACGATCGCGGACGCGCTCGGCATCCCGCCCAGCGACGAGTGGCAAGGCGCCTCGCTCGTGCCGGCGGCTCACGGCGGCGCGCCGTACATCGGCCTGGCCTCCTCGTCGGGCTACGAGAAGGAGCACGGCGCGCGGATCGGCCCGTGGAAGCTCCGCCTCGCGGGCACGGCCGCGCCGTCGCTCTACCTCCTCACCGCGGATCCAGACGAGCAGCGCAACCTGTTCGGCACGCGGGACGGCGCGATCGGCGGCCGCCTCGTGCTCGACGCGATGTCGATCCTCCGCGCCCAGCACGCCGCCTGGAAGAAGGCGCGCTGGGGCAACCCGGCGAACGTGACCGCCCGCTTCGCGGCCGACCTCGGTGAGTGACGCCCCGGCCCCCCTGCAGCCGACGAGCGGCGCGCGCTTCCTCCTCGAGCGCACCGCCGACTCCGGCGCGCGCGCGACCTACCGCGCGGCGATCTACACGCCCGACGCGGTCTACGCCTCCACCGCGATCCTCTCCGACGACGGCGGCGTCGAGCTCGTACCGACCGGCGCGCCGGCCGCGCTCGACGCAGCGCTCTCGATGTTCGCCCGGCTGACCGCGCGCGGCGCCGCCCGGCGGCGCGAGGACGGCTTCCCCGCCTGGCCCGCGCGCGTACTGCGCTGGCGCCCGGACTGATCTCGCCGGGGCTTTTAGTCTTCGTCCTCGTAGTACTCGACCGGCTCGTAGCGGAGCTCGCGGCTCGCGGGGCACAGCTCGCGGTAGCTGCAGCGATCGCACCAGGTGCCGGGGTTCGGCCGCGGCCCGTCGCTCACGGCGAGCGCGCCGGCCTCGATGTTATCGAGCAGATCCGGCACCAGCCGATCGATCACGGCCTCCGGCGGCACCGGCGCGCCCCACTCGACGGCGCGCTCGGCGATCCAGTGGACGCCGGTCCAGAACGTGCGCACGTGGCGGAACGCGGCCGCCGCGAGCACGACGTAGCCCTCGAGCTGCTCGACGATCGAGCTGCCCGGGATGCGCTGCCCGGTCTTATGATCGACGAGCGCGAGCGAGTCATCCTCGAACAGGAAGCCGAGATCGAGCACGCCGCGGTAGTACGCATCGCCGCTGTAGAACTGCGTGACCGAGAGATCCTCGCGGATCGCGAGCGAGTACTCCACGAGCTGGCGCGCGACGCGGCGGCGCTTCCGGAACTGCGCGATCCGCTCGGTGAACGCCGGGATGCCCGGCGTCAGCGTGTCGAACCGCGCCTGCTCGGTCTCCGCCGGGAGCGCATCGCGCGACGCGGTGATCGCCTCCTGCACCGGCGTGCCCATCAGCACGAGCTCGAGCGTCTTGTGGATCGCCTTGCCGATCCGCGCCTCGGGCATCACCTCCGGCTCCGGGAGCTTGTCCACGTACTTGAAGTGGAACAGCCGCGGGCAGCGCAGCGCCGTGGCGACCTTGGAGGCCGACCACGGGGCGTGGATGAGCGCGCGCGTCGACGGCACAGGTCGGCAGAGGGTAGCCGAAATCCCGCCGAAAACTTGCTGGCCGACGCCCCCTGCCAGACAACCGAGGCGTGCACACGTGCGAAGTCTGTAGCGTGAAGGTGGCCGAGCTCCGGCGCGGCAGGTGCTGGGGCTGTTACGCGCGCTGGGTCGACGCGCGCCCCGTGGGCGCCGGCGCGCGCTGCGTCACCTGCGGCGAGCAGCGCCGCCGCGTCATGAAGCTGGTGGAGCTATTCGGCGGCTGGTCCCCGATGTGCTTCAACTGCGCCGGCCAGATCGGCAAGCTCGACCCGATGCCAAAGGCCCTGCCCGAGCTGCGCGACGCCCTCTCACGCGAGCGGCGCCGCGTCGACCGTCGCATCGGCCGGCCCGACACCCGCGTCTTCCCGCGCGAGCGCCGCGTCGGCGAGCGCCGTGGCACGGCCGAGGCCTACCCCCGCATCGCCGACGACGCGATCCTCGAGATCGTCATCGACGTCGACCCCGACCCCAACCCCGACGAAATCACGCGCATCCGCGCGTTCGCCGAGTAACGCGGCCCCTCACGGGGGGGAGAACGCGGACACGGCGGCGCTTGGGCTCGCCACCCCCTGGTCGTGCTCGAACATGTGCTCGCGCTGCGAGAACACGCGCGCCGTGCACGGTGGAGGGCGAGCCAGTACGTGCTTGAAAGAGGGCGCTGCGCAACTGCGCGCGACCAGGGGGTGGTCTCGCCTGGCGCGCTCGCCTTTGAAGTTCGCGCGTCGATGAATGGCGTCATCCGCCTGGGCGGTCGAGTCGAGGCTTCGCGTGCCGTCATGTAGGCTCACCAGGTGGGGCGGACGGTCCGCATCTTTCACATCTCGGATCTGCACGGCCGCGGCGAGGATGGCCCTCAGGGGGCGCGTGTGCGGCGCGAGGATCCGCTGCGCTGGCGGGTCATCGGCGACGAATGGGACAAGAACCTCGAGGTGCTTCGCGAGGCGGGGCCGATCGATCTCGTGGTCTTCACCGGAGACTTGGGCGACTGGGGGCACGAGACCGATTACGAGATGGGGCTCGAGCTGCTCCGGAGGACGTGCAGGGCTCTTGAGGTGCCGCTGGAGCGGCTGTTCGTCGTACCGGGGAATCACGACATCGATCGGAAGACGGAAGAAGCGGCGTGGAGATCGATGCGCGATCGGTTCGCTCGCGCCGGTCTTGATGCGTCGAGTTGGATGGCAGGGGGGAGGTCGCCGGCAGGGTTCGAGGATGGGTGGCGCGATGCGGTGCTGCAGCGACAGGCGAGCTTCTGGAAGGCGATGATCGAGCTGGGGCGCCTCGACCTGGCGCCGTGGTGGCATCCGCACAAGCGACTCGGCTACCGGATCGAGCTCAAGCTCGATCGGCTCGACGCGCCGCTCTGGATCATCGGGCTCGATACCGCCTGGCTCGCCGGTGACGACGCGGATGCCGGGGCACTCCTGCTGACCGAGCACCAGGTCGCGCTCCTCGCCAACCAAGGGCGCCAGAAGCTGCCGGGCTTCCGGCTGGCGCTCATGCACCACGGGTTCGCCGATCTCGGGGACGGCAAGCGAGCGCGCCGCCTGCTCGCGGATCGCGTCGATCTGGTGCTGCACGGTCACCAGCACGAGGCTGCGGTCGAGCCGTGGGCGAGCCCCGATCACGATCTTCTGGTGCTTGCTGCGGGCTGCCTTTATGAGGGAGACGCGGGCCATCGCTATCCGAACGCGTGCCAGGTGATCGCCCTGGAGCTGAACGATGAGGGGCGGCCGGAGCGCGCCGTCGTCCGGTTTCGCGGCTGGGCCGAACGCAACGGGCTGTTCTGGGGTGATGACGGGCTCCTGTACAGGAGCGCGCGGAACGGTCGGCTGGCGCTGCGGCGAGAGCCGAACGGGTGGCGCGTCGACAATGGAGGGCCGCAGGCCGCGCTATGGATGCCTGCTTCGAGCACGGCTTTCGTGGGACGCCACAACGAGCTGGCGGCGATCGAACGCGCGCTCGCCACGCCCGGGGCGCGCGTGGCGGTGGTGGCGGTGCAGGGCATGGCGGGGGTCGGCAAGAGCTTCCTGGTGGAGGAGTTCTGCGCGCAACACGCGGCGCAATTCGGTCCGATGTGTCGCTGGGTGCTCGACCCGGCGAAGCCGGCGAGCGCCGACGCCGGGCTCCTCGAGATCGCCGCGCAGGCCGGCATCGATCGAGACCGCACCCCGCCGAGTGAAATCCCCGCTCTCCTGGCGAGGCAACGCGCGTTGGTCCACGTGGACAACGTCGACGGTGCCGAGGCGGCAGCAGTGGTGGTGGAACTGCTCGATCGGCTCCCGGTACTGCCCGCGATCGTGACCGGGCGCTACACGACGCTCGGGACCACGCCGGGCGCTGGCTGGACCCGCGTGGAGGTCGAGTGCCTCGACGCCGATGCCTCGGTCGCAATGCTGCGCGCCGAGCTGGGCGCCGGATCACCGGACGAGATCGAACTACGCGAGCTGGCAACGACTGTCGGTGGCTTGCCGCTCGCGCTCCACCTCGCTGCGGGCTACCTGCGCAATGGCTTCACCGTGGCCGGGTTCCTGGAACAGCTCCACACTTCCAACCTCGGGCTTGCCCCTGTTGACCGAGCAGATCCGGTGTGGCGAAGCCGGAGCCGCGGGATCGTTTCCGTCTCGGTCCAGATCTCCAAGGCGCTGTTCCTGGTCGAGGCCACAAGGCGCGGCGAGCGATGGGCGCCAGCGCTGGCGGCCCTCGGTTGGGCGCCGCTGAGCGGCTTCGGCCGCGATCTTGGCGCGGCGATGGCCGGGCTCTCTCTCGGCTCGTTCGAGACGTTCATCCATGCAGCCGCGAGCCTGTCGCTGGTGCGCCGAGTGCCGGCCTCTGCGCGCCCCGATGGTGCGTGGTCGGTACATCCGCTGGTCGCCGAGCTCGTGCGTGCGGAGGCAGACCGCGCCGACCTCGATGAACGTGTGGCGGCGTGGGTGAGCGCGAAAGCAGATGATGGCGTTGATGGGCGCGCCGCGCGCTGGGAGGCGCTCTCGCGTGAGGGGGCGGCGATTCATCTATGGCTGGCCTCCGTCGATGACTCAACGCTGGTTCGGGTCGTCCCCGGATGCTGGCGCTACGCGACGAGCCATGGCCCCGTCAGGCCATGGCTCGATGCTGCTCGCCGCGCCTGTCGAAGCTCGCACGTGGTGCGAACGTCCGGTGCGTGCGCCTGGGCCTGGGCACAACTGGCGGCGCAGGTAGGTGCGCACGAGGAGGTCCAGCAGGCCGCAGACCTCCTTCAGCGAGAAGGCGACGGCGAGCGTCACGTCGCGCTAGCAGCGGGCCTTCGGGCCGACATCCTCCAGGCACGCGGCGAGTTCGACGAAGCTCTACGGATCCACCGCGACGACGAGTTGCCGGTCTACGAGCGCCTCGGCGACGTCCAGTCGAAGGCGGCTACGCTGGGGCAGATCGCCGACATCCTGCACGCTCGCGGCGAGCTCGACGAAGCCTTGCGGATCCGCCGCGACGACGAGTTGCCGGTTTACGAGCGCCTCGGCGACGTCCGGTCGAAGGCGATAGTGCAGGGGAAGATCGCCGACATCCTCATGGTGCGCGGCGAACTCGACGAAGCTTTACGGATCCACCGCGACGACGTGTTATCGATCTTCGAGCGTGTCGGCGACGTCCGGGCGAAGGCGCTGACGCAAGAGAAGATCGCCGATATCTTCGTGGCGCGCGGCGAACTCGATGAAGCTTTGCGGATCCGCCGCGACGACGTATTGCCGGTCTTGGAGCGCGTCGGCGATGTTCGTGAGAAGGCGGTGGCGCAGGGGAAGATCGCCGACATTCTCCAGATCCGCGGCGAGCTCGACGAAGCCTTGCAGATCCGCCGCAACGACGAGTTGCCGGTCTACGAGCGCTTCGGCGATGTTCGAGAGAAGGCAGTGGCGCAGGGAAAGATCGCCGACATTCTCCAGATCCGCGGCGAGTTCGACGAAGCCTTGCGGATCCGCCGCAACGACGAGTTGCCGGTCTTGGAGCGCCTCGGCGACGTCCGCGAGAAGACGGTGACGCAAGTGAAGATCGCCGAAATCCTTGGGGCCCTCGGAGAATTTGACGAAGCCTTGCGGATCCTTCTCGCGGACGTGTTACCGGTCCTCGAGCGTCTCGGCGGTCGACATCTCATGATCGGCCTTGCCAGCCTGGGGAGCCTGTTGATCAACCGTGGCCGTCCTGACGATCTGCAAGAGGCCCGGCGCCACGTGGAACGCGCCGCGAAGTTGGCGAAGGCGATGCGTGTCCCGTTTCCCGAGTGGTTTGAGCGCTGGTTGTCCTCCGAGGCTGGCTAGGGCACGTTCTCAGGCGCGCTCGTGCAGCTAGGTCGGCGCCGCGGTCGCCAACGATGCGGCTGTGGCGCCCTCGGTAGCGCTGTGACGCCATCTATCGCCGTGTATACGTCAACGGCGAGCGCGCCAGGCGAGACTCCCCTCGGTCGCGCGCAGTTGCGCAGCGCCCTTGTCCGAGCACCGGACGGGCTCGCCCTTCACTCGTGCACGATGCTCATGCTCTCGTCAGCGCGAGCACATGTCCGAGCACGACCGAGGGGAGCGAGCCCAAGCGCCGCCGTGTCCGCGTTCTCCCCACCGCGGCGCGTTCGCGTTCTTCACCACGACACGCGCGCGGCGAGCGAGCTAACGAGCTAGCGAGCTAGCGAGCTAACAGGCGCAGCCTCGGCTACGGGCGAGCGCCGGGCTGCGCGCCCTTCTTCGGAGCGGGCGGGGGCGGCATCGGCTTGGCCGGGCGGCCGGGCGCCGGAATCTGCATCGGCGGCGGCGGCGGCGATGACATCTCGTGCTTGCTGCGCATCCCGAACGCGGCGAAGGCGCCGATCGGGATGAGCACGCCGGCGGGCACGACCTCGCTCAGCGTCTTGCCGGAGGCGCGCACGTCGAGGCGGTTGGTCGCCGGGTTCTTGTCGAGCTTGACCTTGAAGTTGCCGTCGCCGCTGTACGACTCGACGATCTTCATGATGTCGGCCTTCCGGTTCAGGACCTCGTCGATCATCTTCTCGGTGCCGCGGTAGGAGGCCAGGCCGGCGAGCAGGATCTTGGCGAAGCCGCGCGGCGCGATCTGGCCGGCGCGCATCAGCTCGATCACGCCCTGCGACAGCTCGGCCATGTTCTCGAGGCCGGCGCGGTCGCGATCGATCCACGTCCAGCCGATGCCGTCGGTGTAGACGACGAGCGAGCCGGCCTTGTGGCGCTGGATCAGGTCGGAGGCGAAGTTCTTCTTGGGGCCGAGCTCCTCGAGCGCCACCTTGCGCGCGGTGGCCGACAGCGAGACGGCCGCCGCGAACACCGGGCGCGCGCCGATCGCATCGGCGGCGAACGCGAGGCTGCCGCCGGGCGGGCGCGCGGGCGCCTTCCAGGTGTCGCCGAGGCGATCGCGCACGAGCCGCGGCGTGCCCGCGAGCAGGACGCCGTCCTTGGTGAGCCCGAGCGCCGGATCGTTCGCGTCCATCTCGACCATCACGCCGCCGCCGACCTTGGTGACCGGCTTGCCCGTGAGCTTGGCGATCTTGTCGAGGCTCGCGGGCGTGAACTTGCCGCGCACCGCGGCGACGAACAGCGGGTCCTGCTTGTTGGGCAGGATCTGGAGGAACAGGGTCGCGCTGCTGATGTCGGTGGTGGGATCGATGCCGATCGTCGACTTCGCGATGCCCCGGCCGCCCTCGACCTCGGCCACCAGCTCGCGGACCATCTTCGACAGCTCGGGCGAGGCCTTGATCTGCGGCTGGTTACCGAGCTGCGTCAGCGCCTTGTAGTTGTTCGGCACGAACGTCGCCGCGTCGACGTGGAGCACGATGTCGGCGTCGGGTATCGCGTACTGCAGCGATGCGTCCGCGGTGGGCGGGTTGGGGTTGGGCTGTAGTCCGAAGTTGGACAGCCCGAGCAGTAGCACGATGACCTCGACGAATCCGAGCATGGCTGATTCCTCCTCGCAGGCAGTGGCGAGCGCCTCGAGCATTCACAGAACTCGGAGCGTGTCGCAATGCCTCGGACGGACCACCCCGGTGGAAAATTTCAACCGTGAACGATTTGCTTCGCGGCGCGTCGAAGGGCTCCGAAAAAAAATCGATGTCAAGACTGCTTCCGGGAGATGGCGGCGCTAGGATGCTCTCCTTCTCGACGGGCCCGAACGAAAGTTTCGAGGGAGGATCGACGGTCATGAGCACGCTTGCCGTGGTGGAAGAGATTTTGCGCGAGACCGCCGTCCCGATGTCTGTGCGCGAGATTGTCGAGCGTGCCGGTGTGCGCCTCCCCAGCAAGTCGAAGACTCCCGATACCGTCGTTGCCCGCGACCTCTCGATGGATATCAAGAAGAAGGGCGAAGGCTCGCTGTTCATCCGCACCTCGCCCGGGCGGTACACGCTGCGCGCGCTCGCGGGCGCGGTCGTGAGCCCGACTGCGACCGACGCCGCGCCGTCGCCGCTCGCGGCGAGCGCGATGCGCGACGCGGCCGCGCGCCCGCCGCAGCCGATGTCCGCGCTCCCCGCCCGCAAGCCCGCCGTCGCCGCGTCTCCGTCTCCGTCGCCATCGCGCGCCCGCACCGAGGGCGACGTCGGCAACGGCCTCGTCGGCTGAGCCGCTCGAGCCAGGACCCTGCGTCAGGATGGAGACGAGCCGGCGATGATCCGCCGCGCGGAGCTCGCTGACCACCCCTGGATCATCGCGACCGGCGCCGAGGCGTATCTCGAGCTCGGCGACTACACGCGCATCCTGCCGTCGTGGCTCGAGCAGCCCGGCGTGCTCGCGTGGATCGATTACGACATGCAGGGCCGCGGCCGCGGCTTCGCGATGCTCGGCTTCTACATGGACGAGCCGGTGGCCGGACAGACGTCGCAGGTCATCGCCGACCTGCTCGCGCTCGCCGTGCTGCCGGGCTTCCAGGGCCGGGGCATCGGCACGCGCCTGCTCCACCACGTGATCGACGTGGCCGAGCGCATCGCGCCGTCGAGCCACATCGCCTCGCTGCGGCTCACGGTCGCCGAGACCAACACCGGCGCGCAGCGGCTCTACGCGCGCAACGGCTTCCGCGTCATCGATGGCTCGGCGACCTACGATCGCGGCCAGCGGGCGCTGCGCATGGCGCGCCCGCTCGTGCTCGCGCCGCGGTGACGCAGGCGGCGCGCTACGCCGGCGCGGAGGTTACGACGGCGCTCGCGGGCGCCAGGGCGGTGCTAGTAGATGACCGCGCCGCAGGGGAACGTCGCGCTGACCATCGGGTTCGGCGTGGTCTTGAGCGAGGTGCACGCGGCGCCGAGGATGCGGATCACGTTGCCGTTCACGAGCGTCCAGTCAGTGCCGTAGGTGAGCGTCTGGCCGTTGACGATGATCGTGCCGCTCATCGCCTGCGCCGGGTCGACCGTCCCGTTGACGTTGGTGAGCGAGAGGTCGCACGAGATGACGCCCTTGATGATCGTGTCGAACGCGGCCTTGAGCTGCGCCGCGTCGTTGGCGAGGTAGTACGGGATGTTCGGCTGGCCCGGCTGCCAGCCCTGGCCGGCGTTCGCCATGTCCTGGAAGTGCTGGCTGGCGAGGTTGATCGCGAGCACGTAGACCGGGATGCCGGCCATGTACGCCGCCCTGGCGGCCGCCACCGACGCGCTCTCGCCGCCGCCGCCGGTGTCCGCGCAGCTGTTGGGGATGCCGTCGGTCGCGAGCACGATCACCGGCGGCGAGCCCGGCGGCGGCTTGTTCGTGTCGAACGTCGCGACCATGCGGTTGATGGCGGCGTGGGTCGGCGTGTTGCCGCCGCGGACCGTGAGCTTGGAGTCGATCAGCGCGCGGACGGCGGCGGCGTTGGTGGCCGCGCGCGGGACCTGGTTGATGTCGAGGTTGTTGTTGGAGTTGCAGGTGTAGAGCATCGCGCCGAAGTACGCCTTGGCGTCGAGCTGCGTCACCACGCCGTTGGTCGCGTCGACCAGCGCGTCGCGCATCGCCTGGTAGCGCGTGATATTGCCGAGCTTGTTGTCGATCATCGAGCCGCTCTGATCGAGGACCAGGCCGATCGACGGCGTGGTCGGCGTCGCCGTGAACTGGACCGCCGGGCAGCTCGCGTCGGGGGCGTTGGAGCCCATGCCGTGGTCGTCGATGCAGCGGCCGTCGGGGGTGCAGGCGTAGCCTTCGCCGCACTCGGTGCCGCTGACGGTGCACTGAATGTCACATTTGCCGTCGGGGGAGCAGAAATATCCCGTGTCGCAGGAGTTGGCTGCTCCTGGAGCCGGGTCGCACGCCCTCCCGCAGCCTTCGGGCGTCGGGATGGCAGTGCAGAGGCTGTCGAACTGCTTCGCGCCGCAGGCGGCGACCGTGAGAGCGAAGACCAAAGCTATGCAGGCGCGGATCATGAGGGGCTCCTTCGGCGTGACGATCACGGCTCAGCAATCGGCGAGCCGAGGGATGAGCTCGGCCGCGCCAGCAGATCCAGGGGATTAGTGCTGGGGAGTGGCGACCCTGGGGCCGGTACGCCCCCAGCCAATTCGCGCACGAGTCTACACAACGCGCAGCCCATCGGCGAGCGCTCGCTGCTCGCCGCTGATGACCACGGCAGTGGCCATCCTCTGCGGTGAGGAAGCGAGCCGCGCGGTGGTGCGCGGTGGTGTCACGCTCGAGGAGAATCGGTGCGTCAGGTCCGCTCGGCGGACGACCCAAGGTCCGCCTGACGGACGGCCTGGGCCGGCTAGGTCCGCCGTGCGGACGACCGCAGCGACCAGCGGTAGAGCAGGGCGAACACGAACCCGACCAGGAGCAGCCCGGGGAGCTTGAAGGTCTCGTACTCCTCGCCGAACGGCGCCAGGGCGTAGGCGCTCTCCTTGAGCGCGACGGGCACCGCGATCGCGATGCCCATGAGCGACTCGCCGGTGATGAAGCCGGCGGCCACGAGGAAGCCGTTGCGCTCGACCTCGCCGCGCCGCTCGTGCGACGCCTCGGCCCGATCGAGCGCGCGGCCGACCAGGTGCGCGACGACGCCGCCGAGGAAGATCGGCACGTTCAGATCGAACGGCAGGTAGACGCCGACCGCGAACGCCATGACCGGCGTGCGGATCTTCGACCCGCGCGACTGGAGGCCGACGTCGATCGCGATCACGACCGCGGCGATGGCCGCGCCGACCCCGATGATATCCCACGGCAGGCCGCCGGCGAACACGCCCTTGGACACGGTGCCCATGAGCGCGGCCTGCGGCACCTGCAGGGGCGAGCCGGGGCGGCCGATGCCGTAGGCGTCGTGCAGGAGGTTCAGCACGGGCGCGATCACGAGCGCGGCGACGATGACGCCGATGATCTGCATCGTCTGCTGCTTCCAGGGCGTCGAGCCGACGAGCTGGCCGCACTTGAGGTCCTGCAGGTTGTCGCCGCCGATCGCGGCCGCGCAGCACACGACCGCGCCGATCAGGACCGCGGCGGGCGGGCCGGCCTTGGGCCCCAGGCCCAGGATGAGCAGGAGGCCGGACGAGACGAGGATCGTGGAGATCGTGATGCCCGAGATCGGGTTGTTCGACGAGCCGACGAGGCCGGCCATGTACGACGACACGGCGGAGAACAGGAACCCGGCGATCACCATGAGCACGGCCATCGCGGCGCCGATGCCGGGCGAGTCGGTGAACCGCCAGAACAGGAAGAACAGCGGCACCACGGAGAGCCCGATCAGCGCCAGGATGATGTTCATGGGCATGTCGCGCTCGGTGCGCGGCACGGCCTCGGCGCCGCCGGCGCGCGCGCGCTTGTACGCATCGAGCCCGGCGGTGACGCCGCCGATCAGCGAGCGGCGCAGCTTGAACAGCGACCAGAGGCCGCCCACGAGCATGCCGCCGACGCCGAGGTAGCGGGTGACGGCGCGGTGGATCGCGTCGGCGGTGCCGAGCGCGTCCTGGCCGGCGAGCGCCTGCGCGAGCGTGGCGCCGGTGTCCTGGTTGATGACGATCGCCGACGGATCGCCGAGCGCGGCGAACAGCGGCACGGCGATCCAGCGGTTCATGACCGAGCCCGCGAAGATCACGGCGGCGACGTTGAAGCCGACGATGTAGCCGACCGAGAGCAGCGCGGGCGACGCGTTGATGCCGAAGTAGAACGGGACGCCGGCCCGCGTCGCGGCGGCCCCGCCGGCGGCGGCGGTCGCGGAGCCGCCGGAGAGCCAGGTCGCGGCCGACACGATCTCGGCCCAGAGCTTCATGCCGGTCGCGCCGACCTTGGCGATCGCGGCGATCGCGCCGGAGAGCAGGAGCAGCGTCACGCCGCCGCCGCCCTCGGCGCCGACCTTGAGCACCTCGGCGGTCGCGACGCCCTCGGGGAACTGCAGCGGCTGATCGATGATCATGGCGCGGCGCAGCGGGATCGTGAACAGCACGCCGAGCATGCCGCCGAAGCCGGCGATGAGCGCGGTCTTCCAGAACTCGATCTGGCTCCACTCGCCGATCAGGATCAGCGCGGGCAGCGTGAAGATGACGCCCGACGCGATGCTCGCGCCCGACGCGGCGGCGGTCTGCACGTTGTTGTTCTGGAGGATGTTGCCGGTCTGCAGCATGCGCAGCACGGCCA